>Ga0155362_1196_pt1 | contig 38606 bp, 39 predicted proteins | sample RifCSPhighO2_02_FD_106330 | JGI IMG/M metagenome (GOLD analysis project Ga0155362, IMG submission 106330) | Candidatus Rokubacteria bacterium RIFCSPHIGHO2_02_FULL_73_26
GGCGCACCTTGTAGCCGCGGATCTGGACGTCGCGCTCCTCCATGATGTTGAGGAGGCCCACCTGGATCCGCTCGGCGAGGTCGGGCAGCTCGTTGAGCGCGAAGATGCCGCGGTTCGTGCGCGGCAGGAGCCCGTAGTGGATCGTCAGCTCGTCGGAGAGGTACCGCCCCTCGGCGACCTTGATCGGATCCACCTCGCCGATGAGGTCCGCGATCGTGATGTCGGGCGTCGCGAGCTTCTCGCCGTAGCGGCGGTCGCGCGGGAGCCAGACGATCGGGGTCCGGTCCCCCTCGGCGGCCAGGCGCGCGCGGCACGCGCCGCAGATCGGCGCGGCCGGGTCGTCGTTGATCTCGCAGCCGGCGAGCGCGGGCACCGCCTCGTCGAGGAGGCCGACGAGCAGCCGCGCCAGGCGCGTCTTGGCCTGGCCGCGCTCGCCGAGGAAGACGATGTCCTGGCCGGAGAGGAGCGCGTTCTCGATCTGGGGGACGACGGTCTCCTCGTAGCCGATGATCCCGGGGAAGAGCGGCGCCCGGCGGCGGAGGCGTGCGAGCAGGTTGTCGCGCAGCTCCTGCTTGACGGGCCTCCCGACGTAGCCGCTCGCGACGAGCTCGCCGAGCGTGCGGGGCCGGGCCGGCACGCTAGCGCTCCGCCGGTGTATAGCCGAGCTCGGTCATGCAGCGCTCGTAGCTCGACTGCAGGCGCCGGTCCTCGAGGGCGAGGCGCCCGACGTCGAAGGCGCCGCCGACCCAGGATTCGGTGGTCTTCGGCAGGTCGCGCGCCTTGCGGATGCAGTCGATCTCGTCGAGCGTGATGCGCTGGTACATCGTGTTCGGGCGCGTCCACGCCGTGCCCGCGACCTCGAGCTTGGCGCTGCAGCCCGCGAGCAGCGCGGCGGCCACCGCGAGCGCGATCCGTCCTCTCATGCCCTGGCCTCCCGGAGCCGGCGCGTCGCGTCGGCATCCACCTTCAGCGTGACGGGGTCGAGGCGCGCGTCGCCCGGGTGGAGGTCGTTGCCGAAGAGGCGGAGCGCCTGGTCGAGGGGCATGGGCGGATTGTACCCCGCGCCGCTATCCGCCGTCGCGGGGGGCGGCGGGCGCGCGGCGGTCAGCGCGCGGGCCGGAGCGTGTCGAGCGCGAGGTCCACCTGCGCGGGCGCGAGGTTCGGCGGCAACAACAAGATCGGCAGCGCCGCGCCGGCCGCCTGCCAGCGCGCGAGCCGCGCGCGCGCCTCGTCGGGCGTCCCCCAGACGAGGAGCTCGTCGAGCAGCACCTCGGCCTCCGGCGGCACGACCGCGGAGCCGCGCGTGGTGTTCGCGGCGATCACGGCCTTCACCTCCCGCTCGAAGCCGAGGCGGGAGATCGTCCGCGGATAGAACGGCCCCATCGAGGTGAGGTAGAAGGCGACGAACCACGCCGCGCCCTGGCGCGCCTCGGCGGCGTCGCGCGCGACCACCGCCGGCAGGCTCGGGCAGATGCGCGGCAGCGGGCGCGCGCCGCCCGCGCGCGCGGCGCCCTCGCGCAGCAGCGCGACGCCGTCGGCCATGCGCGAGCGCGGGAAGAGGAACGGCATCCAGCCGTCGGCGACCTCGCCCGCCAGGCGAATCGACTCGGGCGCCAGGCCGGCGAGGTAGATCGGGACGCCGGCCACCGGCGGCAGGTTCAGCTTGAGGGGCCGCGCGCCGTTTCCGGCGGCGAGCGGGATCCGCTCGCCGGCGAGGAGGGCCCGGACCTGCCCGACCACGCGGCGCATCCTGTCGGCCGGCGCGGCGAAGGTGACGTCGTGGAACCCCTCGGCGAGCTGCGCCGTGCTCGCGCCGAGGCCGAGCGTGAACCGGCCGCCCGAGACGTCGTGCAGGGTGGCCGCGGCCATCGCGAGCTGCGCCGCGCTCCGGCCCCAGACGCCGAGGATGCCCGTGCCGAGCCGGGTGCGCGCCGTTCGCACGGCGGCCTCGGCGAGGAGCACCGTGGTGTCGTGCGCCCAGGTCTCGGGGAGGAAGAAGCCGTCGTAGCCGAGCCGGTCGGCGCCGGTCGCGAGCCGCATGATCGTCTCGCGCCGCGTCTCGAGCGGCATGAGCGAGAGCGCGACGGCGCCGGTCACTGCGCGAGGATCCGGTCCCACCGCCCGTACTCGCGGGCGGCGTCCATGAACCACTTGACGCAGTCGGGGTTGGCGCGCGGCGGCAGCTCGCACGACGTCGAGAGCACGTACCGCGAGCGGCGCCCGACCGTGTCGAGGCAGCGGCGCACCTCGGCCTCGATCTGCGCCTTCGTCGCCCGCTCGAAGATCGTGACGTCCACGTTGCCGATCGCCACGACGCCCCGCGCGTTGCCCAGCGTCACGAGCCGGTCGAGCTGGTCGACCATCAGCGCCGGATCGGCCTGCTGGTCGAGGTCGATCGTGATCGCGACGAAGCCGACGTCCACGAGGTCGGCGTGGATCTGGTGGGTCGTGCCGCAGATGTGGATCGTCGTGCCGACCTTCTTCGCCTTGAAGTAGTCCACCAGCTCCCTGTGGTAGGGCTTGATGAACTCGCGGTAGGTGTCGGGCCCGACCAGCGAGCAGGAGGCGGTCGGGTCGGAGTAGCTCAGGCCGATCTTCGTCTCGAGCACCGCGTCGCCGACACGCTTGGCGTACTCGGTCGCGAAGCGCATGAGCTCGTGCACGAACGGCGGGTCCTCGAGCGTGTCGATGCACATCTGCTCGGGGTTGCGCATGAGCATCGCGATCGTCCACGGCCCCACGTTGACCGCGCCGAGCGCGCTCGGGAGCCGGGCCGCGGCGAGCGCCTCGCACTGCTCGAGGAAGGCCGGCAGCCGCCCGTCGCGCCGGGGCTCGGGGATCTCGAGCCGCGCGAGCTTGCCCTTGTCGCCCTCGAGCACGTGCCGGTCGATGGACGGCACGACGTAGTCCGAGTACTTCACCCGGCAGCCCACGGCCTCGGCCTCCTTGGCGAGGTCGTTGAACGCGATCATGATGTCGGGCTGGTAGCGCTCGTAGTAGTTGAGCATCGCCTTCGCGGCCTTCTTCGGGTCCGTGCAGTACTCCTCGATCGAGAGGCCGTCGAGGCAGCCGGCGAAGGAGCCGGCGATCGGGTAGGCGGGCACGCGGTCGGCGAAGCCGCCCTTGTACGCCGCGACGACGCGCTCGCGCGGGGTGTACCCGGTTCTCGCCTGCTCCATCGGCGTCCTCCTCCGGCGTGGTCCGCCTATCTTACCCCAGGCGCCGGCGGCCGGCCCCGCGCCTCGCGCTGGACCAGCCAGATGCCGGCGCCGACGACCGCCGCGCCGAGGAAGTCGCGCGCCCGCATGGGCTCGCCGAGGACGAGCGCGCCGAGCGCCACGCCGAGCACCGGGTTGAGGAACCACCACGCGCTCGCCCGGGTCGCGTCGCCGTGGCGGAGGAGCCAGAGCCAGAGCAGCATCGCGCCGATGCTGACGGCCACGGTCAGCCAGGCCTGCGCGCCGAGCAGCGCGGGCGTCGGGCGCACGTCCGCGAGCGACTCGAGGCCGAGCGCGGGCGGCACCAGCAGGAGGCCGCCGGCCAGCGCCTGGCCGCCGTTGACGACGACGAGGTCGAGCGTCGGCTGCCAGCGCTTGAAGAGCACGGTGCCCGCGACGAGGAAGCCGATGCACCCGAGCCAGACGGCCATCGCCCGCGGGTCGTCGCCGCCGCCCACGCGGCTCCACATCACCCACGCGACCCCGGCGTAGCTGACGACGAGGCCGACCCCCTGCCGGCGGGTGAGCCGCTCGCCGAGCGCCCAGGGCGCCACGAGCGCGAGCACGAGCGGGTTCGTGCTCGCGAGGACCGCGCCCATGCCGGCCGAGACGTGGACGAGCAGCACGGAGGTGACGCCGAGGTAGATCGCGTTGTTGAGCAGGCCGAGGACGACGAGCGGGCGCCACGCCGCGAGGTCCGCGGGGAGCCGCGCCCCGCGCAGCCGCGCCGCGGCGAGGAGCACGGCGCCGGCGACGAGGAAGCGCGAGGCCATCAGCAGGAGCGGCGGGGAGTCGCGCAGCGCGAGCTTGATCGCGGGGAAGCCCGACGCCCAGAGCAGCGAGAAGGCCAGGGCCAGGAGCGTGTACCGCGCGGTGGAGACCGGCTGGGCAAGCGCCACGGACTCGCGTATCTTAACGCCACACCGCCCAGCCCGAAACCAGGGGAGGAGTGTCACGATGGGAGAGATGCTCACGCTGACCGCGGAGGATGGTCACAGGCTCGCCGCCTATCGCGCGACGCCCGCCGGCGCGCCGCGCGCCGGGCTCGTCGTCGTGCAGGAGATCTTCGGCGTGAACTCGCACATCAAGAGCGTGTGCGACGGCTTCGCGGCCGACGGCTACACGGCGCTGGCGCCGGCGGTCTTCGACCGGGTCGAGCCCGGCTTCGAGGTCGGCTACAAGCCCGAGGACATCGAGCGCGGGCGCGGTGTCCGGGGCAAGCTCGGCATGGACGACATGGTCCGCGACGTGCGCGCGGCCGTGACGGCGCTCGCCGCCGCCGGGCTCAAGGTCGGCGTGGTCGGCTACTGCATGGGCGGCTCGCTGGCCTGGCTCGCGGCCACCCGCATCGACGGGCTCCGCGCGGCGGTCGGCTACTACGGCGGCGCCATCGCCGAGCACGCGGCGGAGCGGCCGCGCTGCCCGGTGCTCCTGCACTGGGGCGAGACCGACCAGTCCATCCCGTCCGACCACTGGCAGAAGGTCGCCGTCGTGCACCCGACCATCCCGATGCACGTGTACAAGGGCGCCGGCCACGGCTTCAACTGCGACCAGCGGGCGAGCTACGACGCGGCGAGCGCCAGGCTCGCGCGCACGCGCACGCTCGAGTTCTTCCGCCAGCACCTCGGCTGAGGGACGGCGATGCCCGACGGGCCCGCGGCGTGACGCCGGCGGCCGCGCTCGGCGTGGTCGGCGCGTACGCCGCGGCGAACTGGGTCGCCCACCACCTCTGGGCGCCGCCGGGCGGGCGCGCCGGCTACGTGCTCGCGGTGCCCGTCCTCGTCGGCATCGTGCTCCCGGCGTGGGTGCTCGCGCGCCGCGCCCCCGGCCTCCTCGGGCTCGCGCGGCGTGACGCGGTCGCCGTCCCGGCCGCGCTCGTCGCGGGCGTCCTGATCCTCGGGCTCCTCGCGCGGGGCGCGCCCGGCGCGGAGCCGGCGCGCCTCGGCGCGCTGGCCCTGCACCTGATCCCGCCGAGCCTGGCGGAGACCCTCGTCTTCCTCGGCGTGCTCCTCGCCGCGCTGCAGCCGCGCGCCGGGGGCGTGGGCGCCGCGGCCGTCGCGAGCGTCGCCTTCGGTCTCTACCACTTCACGTTCTACCCGCCCTGGAACACCTGGCCGGTGGCCCTGCGGCTCACGCTCGTGTGGCTCGCCGTGAGCGCCGTGTTCGCGCTCACCCGGAGCGTCTGGGCGGCGGCGGCCTTCAACACGCTCATGGCCGTCACGGGGTTCGTCGTGAACCGTGTCACGCGCCTCGATACCGAGCCCGTCGCCCTCGCCGCGGTCCTCGCGGCCGTCGCCCTCGCCGCGCCGGCGGCCGTGCGCGCGGTGCGCGGGCCGGTCAGGCGGCGGACGTAGCGCCGCGGCCGTGGACGGGGCGCGGCGGATCGTCGAGGGGCTCGAGGCGGGCGGGGTGACGCTCGCCGCCGCCGTGCCCGACACGTGGATCGGCGCGCTCACGACGGCCGTCCGCCGCTCGCCGCGGATCCGCGTGGTGGACGCCGCGCGCGAGGAGGAGGCCGTCGCGCTCGCGTGCGGCGCCGCGCTCGCGGGCGGCCGGGGCGCGGCGCTGATGCAGAACGCGGGGCTCCTGAACTGCGGCGGCGTGCTCGCGAGCCTCGTCGAGCTCTACCGCATCCCGTGCGTCCTCGTCGTGTCCTGGCGCGGCGACTGGCGCGATCCGGTCTACTACCACGCGCCGAAGGGGCGCGTGACCGAGGCGACGCTGGCCGCGTGGCGGCTGCCCTGGGCGCGCGCCGACCGGGCGGGCGACCTGGCGGCGCAGGTGCGCCGCGGCGTCGAGTTCGCGGTCGCCTCGCGCGGGCCCTTCGTGCTCCTGCTGAGCGGGGAGGACCTCGCATGACGCCGCGCCGGGCGTACCTCGACGCGCTCGTCGCGTGGCTCGGCCCGGAGGACGTGCTCGTCTCCGGCCTCGGCGCCAACGCGCGCTGGCTCCCGCACCTGCCGGTGCGCGCGCCCGTGTTCGCGCTCTGCGACGCGATGGGCGCGGCGATCCCGCTCGCGCTCGGCATCGCGCTCACGCGCCCGGACCGGCACGTCGTCGCGCTCGAGGGCGACGGCGCGCTCCTGATGAGCCCGAACGTGCTCGCGACCGTGGCCGCCGCGCGTCCCGGGAACCTCACGTGCCTGCTCTGGGCCAACGGCCACTACGAGTCCTCGGGCGGCCAGCCGCTGCCGGACGCGCCCGTGGACTGGCCGGCGCTCGCGCGCGCCGCCGGCATCGCCGAGGTCGCGCGCGTCGGCGACCCCGTGGGGCTCGCGGCCGCGCTCGGGCGCGCGCGGGCCGCCCGGGCGCCCTCGCTCCTCGTGCTCGACGTCCGCTTCGACCCCGCCGAGGAGATCCCGCCCTACTCCGAGCGGCCCGAGGAGATTCGCGCCCGCTTCAGGCTCTGAGCCGCCGCTAGGCCCCGCGTCCCATCGTGTAGAACTCGGCGTTGGGTCGCATGGCGGCCATGTTCGCCATGCGGTTGGAGAAGTTGAAGAAGCCCGCGATCGCGCCGATGTCCCAGATGTCCGAGTCGCCGAAGCCGTGCCGCCGGAGCCCCTCGAAGTCCGCCGCCTCGATCGCCGCCGACTCCCGCGTGACCTTCACGGCGAAGTCGAGCATCGCGCGCTGCCGCGGCGTCAGGGCCGCGTGGCGATAGTTGGCCGTCACCTGGTCGGCGATGTGGGGGTGCTTCGCGAGGACACGGAGCGCCGCTCCGTGGGCGACCGTTCAGTACATGCAGGAGTTCTCGGCGCTCACCGCCACGACGATCATCTCGCGCTCGGCGCGCGTGAGCCCGGACTCGCCCCGCATCAGCACGTCGTAGTACCGGAAGAAGGCCCGGAAGTGCTCCGGCTTCCACGCGTAGGCGAGGAACACGTTCGGGACGAAGCCCGCCTTGGCGGCGTTGGCCTCGATCACCTGGCGCAGGTCCTCCGGCAGCGTCGCCGGGTCGGGGACCGGGAAGCGGCTGACCGCGTCGCTCGGGGTGTCGCTCATGGCCCCCATTGTCCGTCGGGGGCGCGCCCCGGCTCAATGCCGCGAACGCACTAGGCCGCGCCACGCCCGGCTCTGCGATAATGGCCGCGCCCGCGATTGCGCGTGCACGACCAGGGAGGCCAGGCGATGCCCACGGCCGACGTCGGCGGCGTGAAGCTCGACTACGAGGAGGCGGGGCAGGGGACGCCGCTCCTGTTCGTCCACGAGTTCGCGGGCGACGGGCAGAGCTGGCGGCCGCAGGTGCGCTTCTTCTCGCGCCGCTACCGCACGATCACCTTCAACGCGCGCGGCTACCCGCCCTCCGACGTCCCCGAGGACCCGCGCGCCTACTCCCAGCGGCAGGCCGTGGACGACGTCCGGGGGGTCCTCGATCACCTCGGCATCAGCCGGGCGCACGTCTGCGGGCTCTCGATGGGCGGCTACGCCACGCTCCACTTCGGGCTCGACCACCCGGCGCGCGCGCTGTCGCTGGTGGTCGCGGGCGCGGGCTACGGGAGCGACGATCCGGCGAGGCACCGGGCCGAGTGCGAGGTGGTCGCCCGCCGCTTCGAGACCGAGGGCATGGAGGCGGCCGGCGACGCCTACAGCCGGGGGTCCACGCGGGTGCAGTTCATGGAGAAGGATCCCCTCGGCTGGCAGGAGTTCCACGACCGCCTCACCGCGGGCTCGGCGAGGGGGCACGCGCTCACGCTGCGCGGCGTGCAGATGACGCGCCCATCCGTCTACGACCTCGGCGAGCGCCTGGAGCGCCTGGCGGTGCCGACGCTCGTCGTCACCGGCGACGAGGACGCGCCCTGCCTCGAGCCGGCGCTCTACCTGAAGCGGAAGATCCGCACCGCGGGGCTGGTCGTCCTGCCGAGGTCGGGTCACACGATCAACCTCGAGGAGCCCGGGGCCTTCAACCGTGCCGTGCTCGACTTCCTCACCGCGGTGGACGCGGGGCGCTGGACGCCGCGCCACCCCGACGCGCTCACGGGCTCGCCGATCCTGCCGCGGGCGGCGCGATGACGGGCCGGCGTTTCCGGACTCGGAATTTTCGCTTGGCAATCGCCCGCGGTCGCGCCCACACTATCCAGGTCACTATCGTTACGAAGGGGGATTTCCGGTAGCGATGCGTCAACGCCGACCGATGCGACTGCGGCAGGCATCCGTCACGATCTTCGCGCTCACCGCGATCCTGCCGCTGCTGCTCTTCGTCTTCTTCATGTGGCGCTTCGAGCGCCTGCAGGAGACGGAGGCGCAGCTCGGCGTGTTCCTCGCGCTCGTCATCGCGCTCCTCGGCTTCGTCCTCTTCCGCCAGCTCGTCGACCACGTCGCGGCGCTCGGCCGCGCCCTGGAGGGGGCGGCGCCGGGCCTGGCGCCGGCGGAGCCGAAGACGAGCCGGTCCGCGGTCGTGCCGGGGCTCGGGCACGTCGAGGAGATCGGCGAGATCGCGCACGCGTTCGGCCGCATGCTCTCGGAGCTGCGCGCCTCCACCGAGCGCCTCGAGGATCTCGTGTTCAAGCTCGGCACGCTGAACGACATGGTCGAGATGGCGGCCCGGATCCCCAAGATCGAGGACCTCCTCTCGCACGTGCTCGAGCGCACGATGCGCGCGGTGAGCGCCGGCATCGGCTCCATCATGCTCCTCGATCACGAGCGGCAGCTGCTCCGGCTGGCCGTCGGGCGCGGCCTCCAGGACCCGACCCAGGCCGAGGTGGAGGTGCGGGTCGGTGAGGGTATCGCCGGCAAGGTGGTCGAGCTCGGCGAGCCGGTGCTGGTCGCCGACATCGCGACCGATCCGCGGTTCGGCCAGCAGGGCCCGAAGTACGGCGGCGGCTCCTTCATCTGCATGCCGCTCCGGGTCGGCGAGCGGATCGTGGGCGCCGTCAACCTGGCCAAGAAGGAGTACTCGACCGGCAGCCCCGGCGGCGCCCCGGCGGCCTTCACGCAGACCGACCTCCAGTTCCTGAACGCGCTCATGACCTACACCGCGTACGCGGTGGACAACGCGCGGCTGTTCCAGGAGGCGCAGGAGGCGACCCACCAGCTGCAGGAAGTGGTCGAGGACCAGAAGCTCCGGCTCACGCTCGCGCAGCAGCAGATGGTCCAGGCCGCGAAGCTCTCGGCGCTCGGCGAGCTGGTCGCGGGCGTCGCGCACGAGCTGAACAACCCGCTCACCGTGCTCATCGGCGTGACCGACATGCTGGAGGAGAAGGTGCCGGAGTCGCTCCGGGACAACGTGGCGCTGCTGAAGGATGCGGTCGAGGCGGCGCGCCACGTCGTCCGGGGCCTGCTCACCTTCGGGCGGAAGATGCCGCTCGAGCGCCGGCGCGTGGACCTCCGCGAGCTGCTCGACAAGGTCCTGGCGCTCACGGCCGCCGAGCTCCGGCTCACCGACGTCGTGGTGGAGAAGGAGGTCGAGCCCGAGCTGCCGTCGGTGTGGGCGGACGGCAACCAGCTCCAGCAGGTGCTGACCAACCTGATCGCGAACGCCAAGCAGGCCATGGCCGGGCAGGGCGGCGCGCGGCGGCTCCGCATCGCGATACGCCGCGGCGGCGCCAGGAGCGTCCGCATCCAGGTCGCCGACACCGGGCCGGGGATCCCGCCCGCGATCATCGGGACCGTCTTCGACCCGTTCATGACGACCAAGGCCGACGGCACGGGCCTCGGGCTCAGCATCTCGTACGGCATCATCCGCGAGCACGGCGGGCAGCTCAGCGTGGAGAGCCCGCCCGACCGCGGGGCGACGTTCACGATCGAGCTGCCGATCGAGGCACCGGCCGCGGACACCGCGCGCGCCTAGAACGTCGTCGGCCAGCCGCCGAGGCGGCCGGCGCGAAGCGCCTTGACACGCGCGACGGCGAGCGCGTACCGTTCCCGCGGTGGGTGAGCAGGGCCATCTCTACTTCCACTCGCCGGGCTTCGACGGGATCGCCTCGGCCGTCCTCGCCTCGGATTTTCTCGAGACGGCGCGCGGCATGGCCCCTCTCGGGCTCCATCCGGTCGACTACGATCTCCGACCGGGCTGTACTTTGCCTTGACCGTCTACCGCGACTTCGTCCGGATCTAGCGACGACAGGAGGAGGACGGCCCGCCTGAGGATGGCGTTCCCGCACGGGCTCCGGGCGCTCCGGCACCGCGACTTCCGCCGCTTCTACGGCGCCCAGATCGTCGCGCAGGTCGGCTCGTGGATGCAGCTGGTGAGCCAGTCCTGGCTCGTGCTCCAGCTCACCGGCTCGCCCCTCCGGCTCGGCTTGATCTCCACGCTGCAGTTCGCGCCGGTGCTGCTCTTCTCGGTCGTAAGCGGCGCCGTCGCGGACCGGCTGCCGAAGCGGCGCGTCCTCGTCGCGACGCAGGCGACGCTCGGGAGCCAGGCGCTCCTGCTCGGCCTGCTCGCGGCCACGGGGCGCGTCGAGTACTGGCACGTGGCCGCACTCGGGCTCGTGCTCGGCTTCGCCAACGTGACCGACCAGCCCGCGCGCCAGTCGTACGTCGTGGAGATGGTGGGCCGGGAGGACGTCGCGAACGCGGTCGCGCTCAACTCGGCCTCGTTCAACGCTGCCCGCATCGTCGGCCCCGCGGTGGCCGGCGTGGTGATCGGGCGCTGGGGCGTGGTGCCGTCGTTCTTCGCGAACGCGGCCGGGTTCGTCTGCGTGATCGCCACGCTGCTCCGGCTCCGGGCGCCCGGCCTGCCCTCGCGCGAGGCCCGCGTGCCGATGCTCGAGGCGATCCGCGAGGGGCTCGCCTACGCGTTCCGCACGCCGCGGGTCCGGCTCGCCCTCGGCCTCGTCTTCGGCGTGAGCCTCTGCGTGTTCAACTTCACCGTGTACGTGCCGCTGCTCGCCCGGGACGTCCTGGGGCTCGGCGCCGAGGGGTTCGGCTTCCTCATGGCCGCGCTGGGCGTCGGCGCGGTGGCGGGCGCGCTCACGGTGGGAGTGCTCGGCACGCGGGAGCCGCCGGTCGCGGCGATGTTCGCCGCCGCCGCGCTCGCGTTCACGACGCTGCTCGGGCTCGGGCTCACGCGGCACGTCGGCGTGGCGACCGCGCTCCTCTTCGTCACCGGCTACTTCGGCCTGGTGCTGATGGCCACGTGCAACACGGCCATGCAACTCAGCGCGCCCGACGCGCTGCGCGGGCGGGTGATGAGCCTCTACACGTGGCTCTCGAGCGGCGTCTTCCCGGTCGGCGCGTTCATCGTGGGGGCCATCGCCGAGGCGTGGGGCGTGTCGATCGCGTTCGTCTGGAACGGCGCGCTTGGGCTCGCCATCCTCGCCGTGCTCGCCCTCTGGTGGCGCGTCCGCGGGAGCCGCGCCTAGCGCGTCTTCGCGTAGCCCTTCTGCTGGAGCGCGTCCGTGATCTCGCCGAGGATCGCGGGATCGTCGATCGTCGCGGGCAGCACGTACTCCTGGCCGTCGGCGATCTTCTTCATGGTCCCGCGCAGGATCTTGCCCGAGCGCGTCTTGGGCAGCCGCTTGACGACGATCGCGGTCTTGAACGCCGCGACAGGGCCGATCTGCTCGCGCACCTTCTCGATCAGCTCCCGGGCGATGTCCCCGTCGCCGCGCTCGACGCCCGCCTTGGTGACGACGAAGCCGACGGGCACCTCGCCCTTGACGTCGTCGGCGACGCCGACGACGGCGCACTCGGCCACGTCCGGATGCGAGGCGAGCACCTCCTCCATCGCGCCCGTCGAGAGCCGGTGGCCGGCGACGTTGATGATGTCGTCCACGCGGCTCATGATGTAGACGTAGCCGTCCTCGTCCCTGTAGCCGGCGTCGCCCGTCAGGTAGTGCCCGGGGTGCTTCGCGAGGTAGGACGCCTCGTAGCCCGCGTCGTTGTTCCAGAGCGTCGGCAGGCACCCGGGCGGCAGCGGCAGCTTGATCGCGATCGAGCCGATCTGGCCGGCCGGCAGGTCCGCGTTCGCCTCGTCGAGGACGCGCACGTCGTAGCCCGGCACCGCCTTGGTGGGCGAGCCCGCCTTGACGGGGAGCGTGCCGAGCCCCACGCAGTTCGCCGCGATCGGCCAGCCGGTCTCCGTCTGCCACCAGTGGTCGATCACGGGCACGCCGAGCTTGTCCTCGGCCCAGTGGAGCGTGTCGGGGTCGCAGCGCTCGCCCGCGAGGAAGAGCGTGCGGAAGCGCGAGAGATCGTGCCGCGTCATGTGGGTGCCCTGCGGGTCCTCCTTCTTGATCGCGCGGAAGGCCGTGGGGGCGGTGAACAGCGCGTTGACGCCGTGCTGGGCGATCAGGCGCCAGAAGGCGCCGGGATCCGGCGTGCCCACGGGCTTGCCCTCGTAGAGGATCGACGTGCAGCCCTCGAGGAGCGGCGCGTAGACGATGTACGAGTGGCCGACGACCCAGCCGATGTCGGAGGCGGCCCAGTAGACCTCGCCGGCGCCGACGCCGTAGATGTTCGCCATCGACCACTTGAGCGCGACGGCGTGGCCGCCGTTGTCCCGCACGACGCCCTTCGGCACGCCCGTCGTGCCCGAGGTGTAGAGGATGTAGAGCGGGTCGGTGGCGGCGACGGGCACGCAGTCGGCGGGCCGCGCGCCGGCGAGCGCGTCGCCCCACTCGAGGTCCCGCCCGGCGACGAGCGGCGCCCGCTCTTGCGGCCGCTGCAGGATGACGCAGCGCCCGGGCTTGTGGCGCGCCAGCTCGATCGCGCCGTCGAGGAGCGGCTTGTAGGGGATGACCCGGTTCACCTCGATCCCGCACGAGGCCGACAGGATGAGCTTCGGCCGGGCGTCGTCGATGCGCTTGGCGAGCTCGTTCGAGGCGAAGCCGCCGAACACGACCGAGTGGATCGCGCCGATGCGGGCGCACGCGAGCATCGCGACGACCGCCTCGGGAACCATCGGCATGTAGATGATCACGCGGTCGCCCTTGGCGATGCCGAGCTTCTGGAGCATGCCCGCGCAGCGCGCGACCTCGTCGCGCAGCTCGGCGAAGGTGAAGGCCTGCACGGTGCCGGTGACGGGGCTGTCGTAGACGAGCGCCTTCTGCTTGGCGCGGCCCCGGTCCACGTGCACGTCGAGCGCGTTGTAGCAGGTGTTGAGCACGCCGCCCGTGAACCAGCGGTAGAAGGGAGGGCGCGAGTCGTCGAAGACCCGGTCCCAGCGCTTCTCCCAGTGGATGGCCTCGGCGGCAGCCGCCCAGAAGCCGTCCGGATCCTGCATGGAGCGCGCGTAGACGCCCTCGTAGACACTCCTCATCCCCGGGTGCCCTCCCTGTGGGCCCCGATTCTATGCGCACGGCGGGGCTTTCCACAACGCGCGCAGGGCGCCGGGTCGATTTGCGTAGTGCACTTGACGGAGGGGAGGCGGATGGCGTACAGTCCCGAGAAATCCGATCGGTAATGGGGTATTCGCAGCGGCCGAGGCCGCCTAACCAAAGGAGGACCCCATGTCACTCAGACTCGGTGACGTCGCTCCCGACTTCGAGGCCCAGACGACGGAGGGCCCGATCAGCTTCCACCGGTGGATCGGCGGCAGCTGGGCGATCCTGTTCTCGCACCCGAAGGACTTCACGCCGGTCTGCACGACCGAGCTCGGCTACGTCGCCCGCGTCAAGCCCGAGTTCGACCGCCGCAACGTGAAGGTCATCGGGCTCTCGGTGGACCCGCTGGACGCGCACACGCGGTGGGCCCAGGACATCAAGGAGACGCAGGGGCACGCGCCCAACTACCCGATCATCGCCGACCCCGAGAAGAAGGTCGCGAACCTGTACGGCATGATGCACCCGGCCCACGACGAGGTGTACACGGTGCGGACGGTCTTCGTGATCGACCCGCAGAAGAAGATCCGCCTGATGATCACCTACCCGCAGACCACGGGCCGCAACTTCGAGGAGATCCTGCGCGTCCTGGACTCGCTCCAGCTCACGGACAGCCACCGGGTGGCCACACCGGTCAACTGGACGCAGGGCCAGGACGTCATCATCGTGCCCGCCGTCTCCGACGAGGAGGCCCGGGCGAAGTTCCCGAAGGGCTGGAAGGCGCTCAAGCCGTACCTGCGCCTGACGCCCCAGCCCGGCAAGTGAGCGCTCAGGGCGCCAGCGCGATCGCCCGGAGCGGCGAGCCGCTGGCGCCCTGGATCTCGAGCGGCGGCTCGAGGTTCGCGTTCTCGACGGCGTAGATGCCGTGGTCGGTGAGCAGCATCCTGTGCATGCGCTCCTCCTCGTCCGTTGGGTTGGCGGCGAGCGTCGACGCTCGCGTCCGCCAACGCAAGGAGTCCTGGGGTAAGATTGCCCAAATCCGTTCCGTGCGGAGGAGCCGGACATGAGCGAGTTCCGTCACGTGTACCGCACCGAGCTCACCCCGGTGAGCTTCCTCGAGCGCAGCGCCTCGGTCTTTCCCGACAAGACCGCCGTGATCCACGGCGCTCGGCGCTACACCTACCGCCAGCTCCAGGAGCGCGTGAACCGCCTCGCCAACGGGCTGCGCGCGGCCGGGCTCGCCAAGCAGGACCGCGTGGCGTTCATCTGCCCGAACATCCCCGCGATGCTCGAGGCGCACTACGGGGTGCCCGGGGCGGGCGGCGTGCTGGTCGCGATCAACACCCGGCTCAACGCCGACGAGATCGGCTACATTCTCCAGCACTCGGGCGCCAGGTTCCTGTTCGTGGACGCGGAGCTCGAGGCGGTGGTGAAGCCGCTCGACCTCTCGGGCCTGCGCGTGATCCGCGTGGACGACACCGGCGCCCCCGGCGACCCGTACGAGGACTTCCTGGCCCAGGCCTCGCCCGCGCCCGTGCCGAGCTGGCTCGAGGACGAGGAGGAGATGCTCTCGATCAACTACACCTCGGGCACGACGGGCCGGCCCAAGGGCGTCATGTACGCGCACCGCGGCGCCTGGATCAACGCGGTCGCCGAGGTCGTCGAGACCGCGATGGGCTTCGACACGAAGTACCTCTGGACGCTGCCGATGTTCCACTGCAACGGCTGGTGCTTCACCTGGGGCGTCACCGCGGTTGCGGGCACGCACATCTGCCTGCGCCGGGTCGAGCCGGCCCGCGTCTGGGAGCTGATCGATACCGAGGGCGTCACGCACTACAACGGCGCGCCCACCGTGCACGTCGGCGTCGTGAACGACCCGAGGGCGCACCCGCTCGCGCGGCCGGTGACGGTCACGGTGGCCGGCGCGCCGCCGTCGCCGACGCTGCTCGCCCGGATGCGGGACCTCGGCTTCCGCCCCGTCCACGTCTACGGCCTCACGGAGACGTACGGGCCGCACACGGTGTGCGGGTGGCACGAGGAGTGGGACGCGCTGCCGCCCGAGGAGCAGGCGCGCCTCGCGGCCCGCCAGGGCCAGGGCTACGCGCTCTTCGACCTGGTCCGCGTGGTGGACGCGAACATGAACGACGTGCCGCGCGACGGCCAGACGCTCGGCGAGGTCATCATGCGCGGCAACAACGCCGCGCTGGGCTACTTCAAGCAGTCCGACGCCACCGCCGAGGCGTTCCGCGGCGGCTGGTTCCACTCGGGCGACATCGCGGTGTGGCACCCGGACGGCTACATCGAGCTGCGCGACCGCAAGAAGGACATCATCATCTCGGGCGGCGAGAACATCTCGACGATCGAGGTCGAGCAGGCCGTGGTCAAGCACCCGGCGGTCCTCGAGTGCGCCGTGGTCGCGATCCCCGACGAGAAGTGGGGCGAGCGGCCGAAGGCGTTCGTCACGCTCAAGCCCGGCCAGCGGGCCACCGCGGCGGAGATCATCGAGTCCTGCCGCCAGCACATCGCGCACTTCAAGTGCCCGGCCGCGATCGAGTTCGGCGACCTGCCGAAGACCTCGACGGGCAAGGTGCAGAAGTTCGTGCTGCGCGAGCGGGAGTGGAAGGGCAAGGAGAAGCGGATCAACTAGACCGCGCCCTCCGCGCGCAGCGCCCGGATCTCGGCGTCGCCGTAGCCCGCCTCGCGCAGGATCTCCTCGGTGTGCTCGCCGGCGCCGGGCGCCGGCCGGCGCACGCTCGCGCGCCCGGTGGAGAACTCGACGGGGAAGCGCAGCAGCTTCACGCGCCCCGCCACCGGGTGCTCGACCTCCTCGACGGCGTCGGCGGCCTGCACCGCCGGATCGGCGAACGTCTCGGCATGGCCGTTGACCGCTGCCGCCCAGACGCCCCGCGGGACGAGGCGCTCGAGCCACGCGGCGGTCGTGCGGCGGCGGAGCACGGGCTCGAGCAGCCGCGCCACCTCCTCGCGCGCGTCGAAGTTCCAGGTGACGGCCGCGTAGGGCCGGAGCTCGGGCACCGCGAGGGCGTCGGCGAGCGCCGCGAGCGGCGCCAGGGACAGCACGAGCCAGCCGTCCCGCGTCGCGTACACGCCGTAGGGCGCCGGGTGGAAGGTGGACGCGAGCCCCGTCGCGCTCTTCTGGAGCCGCGCGCCGTTCAGGAAGTAGGTGGCGACCTCGAGCTGGAGGTCGAGCGCGGCGCGCAGCATGCTGACGTCGACGTGCAGCCCCCGGCCGGTGCGCGCGCGCTCGAGGAGCGCCGCGAGCACGCCGAGGGCGAGGAGCGTCGCGCCGTGCTGGTCCACGACGGCGGTGCCCACGGGCGTCGGCGGCTGGCCGGCGCGCCCGGAGATGGTCGCGAGCCCGGAGAGTGCCTGCATGAGGAGATCCTGGCCGGGGCGCTCGCGGTAGGGGCTCGTGGTGCCGTAGCCGGAGGCGGAGACGTAGATCAGGCGCGGGTTGAGCGCCTGCGCCGCGTCCCAGCCGAGGCCGAAGCGGTCCATCACCCCGGGGCGGAAGTTCTGGACCAGCACGTCGGCGCGCTCGATCAGGTGGCGCGCCACGGCCTGGGCGCCGGGCTTCTTGAGGTCGAGCGTGAGGCTCCGCTGATTGCGGTGGGCGAGCAGGAAGAAGACGCTCACGCCGTTGAGGAACCGGTTGGCGCCCGACCAGTGGCGCTCCCAGAGCCGCCCGCCCGGCGGCTCGATCTTGACGACGTCGGCGCCGAGGTCGCCGAGGAACTGCACGCCCGAGGGGCCCAGCAGGAACTGCGTGAAGCTCAGCACCCGGACACCCGAGAGGATCGCGAGCGGCGGCCGTGCGCTCACTCGACCACCTTGAGGATGTGCGTCGCCGCGGCGACGACGTCACCGCGCTGGGTCGTGCAGGTCACGCGCGCGAAGGTCTTCATCGCCGCCTCGTCCCGCCCGGTGATCTCGTACGTCACCGTCACCGTGTCGCCGATGAAGCACGCCGCGGGAAACCGGACCCGGTCGTAGCCGTAGGAGACGATCGTGCCCGGCAGGTCGGTGATGACCTTGGTCGAGGCGTGCGACATGAGGCCCACGAGCAGCGCGCCGTGGGCGATCCGGCGGCCGTAGGTCGTCGTCTTCATGTACTCCTCGTCCACGTGGTTGGGCGAGAGGTCGCCGGTGATCCCGGCGAAGAGGTAGACGTCGGACTCGCCGACGGTCTTGCGCACGGTCACGCACCGGCCGACGGGCAGCGCGCGGAACGCGTCCTGGCCGTTCATGCGCTCACCTCCGCTCCCGGGCGGCGAGCTCCTCGTGCGCGATCCGGAGGCCCTTGAGCGCGCAGGGGATGCCCCCGTAGAAGGCCATCTGCATCAGGATCTCCTTGAGTTCCTCGGGCGTGACGCCCACGTGGAGCGCGCCCTGGATGTGGCGGCGCAGGTAGTCGTCCCGGCCGAGCACGGCGAGCGCCGCCACCGTGAGCATGCTGCGCGTCTTGAGGTCGAGCCCCGGGCGCGTGTAGATGTGGCCGAACACCCACTCGTCGGTGTAGCGCAGCAGCTCCTCGGCGAGGTGCCCCGCCGGCACCGGGTGCTCCTGGCCCTCCCCGAACAGCCGGCGCTTGACCCCGAGTCCCATCCGGTAGCGGTCGTCGGACATGTGCGTTCCTCCCGTGGCTGGTGTACGTTGCCGGCGGGCGATCCCCCACCGAGGAGGACATCATAATGGTCAAGCGCGGCTTCCAGGTGCTGAACTCGGGCCCGCTCGCACGGCGGGAGCCGGTGCTCGCGGCGGCGCAGAAGGCGGAGGCGCTCGGCTACGACGCCCTCGTCGTCACCGACCACGTCGTCATCCCCCGGCGGATCGAGTCGCGCTACCCGTACAACGCGACCGGGCGCATCGCGGTCCCCCCCGACGCCGACTACCTCGAGCCGCTCGCGATGCTCTGCTTCCTCGCCGGGGCGACGAGCCGGATCCGGTTCGGCCCCAGCGTGCTCGTGCTCCCGTACCGGAACCCCGTGCTGACCGCCAAGATGCTCGCGACGATCGACGTGCTCTCGGGCGGCCGCCTGCTCGTCGGCGTGGGCGTCGGCTGGATGGCCGAGGAGTTCGAGGTGCTGCAGGCGCCGCCGTTCGCCGCGCGCGGCGCGGTGAGCGACGAGTGGCTCGAGGTCTTCGTGAGGCTCTGGACCGAGGACAATCCCGTCCACGAGGGCCGCTTCTACCGCGTGCGCGACATCGGCTGCTTCCCCAAGCCCGTGCAGAAGCCGCACCCGCCGATCCTCGTCGGCGGCAACAGCCGGCCGGCGATCCGCCGCGCGGCGAAGTACGGCCAGAGCTGGCACGCCTTCCGCGTCCCCGCCGCGGAGCTGCCCGCCCACCTCGCCGACCTGGAGGCGCAGGTGCGGGCGCACGGCCGGCCGCCGGGCGCGTGCGGGTTCAGCGTGCGTTACGGCGTGCGGGTGGTGGGGCCGGGCGGCGATGCGGAGCGCCGGCCGCCGGAGGAGCCCGGGCGCGTCTTCGTCGGGACGGCGGCCCAGGTCGCCGAGCAGCTCGAGCCGATCGTCGCGCTGGGGCCGACGCACGCGATCTTCGACTGCCGGACGGGGACCGAGGCCGAGGTGCACGAGACGATGGAGCGCCTCGCCGACGAGGTGTGGCCGAGGCTCCACTGAGCGCGCCGCACCTGCACCAGACTGGTGCACCTGCCCCGGACTGGTGCAATGTCTGACGCGGCGCGCAGACGCGGCGACGCGGCGAGCGCTGCGGCGACGGGGACTTATGGGTTGTGGCTGACGCGACGCGTTGTGGTCCGTCCCTTGCTCCGGGGTCGCACCGTTGGGCGGGGACATGGACAGGGACGAGCTGGAGCGGCTCAAGCTACAAGCGGAGATCGACGAGCTGCGGGTGAAGGCGGACACCGCCCGGGCGGCGGCCGAGTCCGAGCGCAAGCGGCGGGTCAGGAACAGCCTGGTCGCCTGGGTCGGCGTGCTCACCGCGGCCGCCACGCTCGGCGGGGCGGCCCTCGGCGTGTACATCCAGGGCTCGAACTTCCTGCTCGAGCGCAAGCGCACGAAGGAGGTCCAGCTCACGGAGCGGATGGTCGAGCTCGTCGGAAAGCTGGGCGGCGACAACCCGTACGCGCGTGAGACCTCGGCGCTGCTCCTGGCGAGCTACGAGGGTGACGCGATCCCGATCCTGCTCTGGAACCTGGAGCGCGTCCAGGAGCCCGCCGCGACGATCGAGGCGCTGCGCCTCGTCAAGGGCAAGAAGAGCGTCGGCGAGGCGGCGCTGCTCGGCGTGCTCCTGCGGGCCGCCGAGGACAGCTTCGCGCGGGAGGAGGGCAAGAACGCCTGGACGGAGGAGTCGGCGCGGGCGCTCGCGAACTACGCCGCCTGCATCGGCGAGCTGTCCACGGCGCAGCCCCGTCCCGCCCTGGAGCTGCTGGACCGGTGGCAGCGCCGGCTCGACGACCAGACGCTCGCCGTGCCCCTCGTCCGCCGGGGGATCCTGAAGGCGGCCGTCGAGCGCGCGCGATCGAAACTGGCCGGCGCCGCGGCGCGGGCGACATGACGCGCGCGGGGGGCCGGCGCCACGCGCTCGTCGGCCTGGCCGGCCTCCTCGCGCTGGTGTCCCCCTCGTCCGCCGACCCGCCGAAGCCGCTGGTGATCGTCACGCAGTTCTTCGTGCAGACCGACGAGCAGCGGACGGACAGCCGGCTCGAGATGGAGCTGCCGCGGAGGATCCACCGGAGGCTGGAGGAGCTCGGCCGGGTGCGCGTCGAGCTCGCCTCGTCGGCGGAGACGGACCGCCTGGGGCCGGCGGTGATCCGGAGTCTGCCCCCCGAGACCTACCTGGTGCGCGGCGAGGTGCTCCAGGACCCGGGACAGCGCCTGCGGCTGGCCATCGAGCTCAAGGCCAGGAGCCAGGACGAGTCGTGGACCCCTGTCCGCGCGTGGGAGATCCGGCGCGAGCGGCTCGACCTGTTCCCGCACGACTGGGCCGCGCGCGTCGCCACCCGCATCCACGAGGAAACGGTGAAACAGCCGATCCCGAAGCGGGTCTTTCTCTCCTGCTTCAGGACGGACGACGATTTCGAAACCACGGTCCGTGAGTTCCGGTGGAAGGTGCCGTTCGGTCTGTTCGTGGCGCTGGGCCGCGGCGGCCTCGGCCCGACGTTCGTCCTGCAGACGTACTCCCGCTCGGAGATCCGCGAGCGCTGCACGGGGCCGCCGGCGCGCGGCGGGAGCTTCACCGCCGAGTACGACTACGTGATCGGCGGCGCGATCGAGCACGGTGCCGCGGCCGGTCTCGTCGAGGTCCCGGTCGACGTGCGCAGCACGATCGACCTCGCCCCCCAGACCATGGGGGATCCGGTCACCGGACAGCAGCAGCTGACGCCGCTGGTCAACTCGCTGGCCGACCACATCGTCAAGCACTGGCCGACGATGAGCAAGCCCTAGACGGAGGCGGAACCATGATGCGGGCACGGTCCTCGCTCGTCCTCGTCCTCTGGCTCGCGGCGCTGCTGGCGCTGCCCGGCGGCGCGGCGCAGGCGGAGCGCAATCCGAAGGCGCCGAAGCAGGCGCGCCAGGACGTTTCACCGCTGCGGTTCACGATCGCGGACTTCCACCAGTCGGGCGGCGATCCGCGGTACCGGAGCCTCAGCCGCAGCCTCCCCGAGGCGATCGCGATGTCGCTGCTCGGCGACACGCGCGTCGCAGTCGTCGACCGGGGCGAGCTGTGGCGCGTCGCGACGCAGGTGCTGCCCCTCGAGGACCTCCAGAAGAACCCGGACCTGGTCCTCGACGCGCGCGTGCTCGACCAGCTCAAGATCGACCTCGTGCTGCGTGGCGAGTTCTGGGAGTATGCGGGCCGGATCCGCCTCGAGGCGCGCCTCGAGGACCGGCGGACGGGCCGCTCGCGCGAGATCGCGCCGGAAGTGCTCGACGCCCGCGACATCTACCAGCCGGTGGGCCGCGTCGCGCGGGAGCTGAACGCCGAGCTCTCCGCCCTGCTGTCGCCGGCGGCGGCGAAGCGGCTGGCCGTGATCTGCTTCCGCGACGACTCGCCGGCCCGGTCGCCGGCGACGGCCCGGCTCGCGGACGAGCTGGTGCTGTCCCTCATGAGCGACCTGGACGGGCTCGCGGGCGTGACGCTGCTCTCGCGCAGCGAGACCGCCGGGGCGTGCGCACCCGGCGCCCAGGCCGCGCTGCGGGACGTCGCCGACCGCCTGGGCGCCGACGCCGTGCTGAGCGGCAGCTACACGGTGGCGAACGACCGGATCGCGATCAGTCCGGCGCTCTACATCCGGACGGCGGACTTCCACTTCGCCTTCGGGCGCACCGAGGACGCGCTCGGCGGCGACCCGGGCCTCGCCGACCGGCTGGGCGACGACGTCCGGAGCGTGCTCGAGGCGATCATCGTCGGCGGGCAGTGGTCCCTCGGGCCGCTCCGCTTCTCGGCGCCGGTCCCCGGCGCGTACGTCGCGCGCGCGCGGCGCTACCTGGGCGCGCACGGGAATGCGGCGCTCGCCGCCCTCATGGCGCGGCGCGCGCTCGAGCTCGACGGCACCCACGCCGAGGCGTACCTCGTCCTGGGCCTGGCCCGGATGCGACAGGACCGCGCCGCCGAGGGCGTGCGCGCGCTGGAGGAGGCGGTGCGGCTCGACCCGGCGCGTCGCGAGGCCTGGGTGGAGCTCGGCAATGGACGCCGCGCGCGCGGCGCGTACGCCGCCGCCGCGACGGCATTCGGCCGGGCGCTCGCGCTCAAGGACAGCGCCGACGTCCGCGTGAAGCTGGCCGAGGTCTACTTCTTGATGCGCAAGCCCGACGCCGCCCGCGTCGAGCTCGACCGCGCGCTGCAGCTCGACGCCGGGAGCGTCGCCGCGCTCACGCTGCGCGGGCGGACCTACCAGGCGGACAAGGCGTACGACCAGGCGATCGCGGCGTTCAGGGACGCGCTGCGGCTCGAGCCCGGCGCCGCGGCGGCGCGCGCGGCTCTGCGCGACGTCTACTTCGCGCGGGGTCGCGAGCGGGCCACGCGACGCGAGTGGCGGGAGGCGCTGGTCGACTTCAACGAGGTGAAGGCGCTGCGGGCGGACGCGTCGATCTACCAGTGGATCCTCGCCTCGCACAACGCGCTCATGCAGTACCCCGAGGTGGTGAGCCTCGCGGACGAGGCGATCCGGGCGAAGCTCGCCGACGCGTACATCTACAACTACAAGGGGCTGGCGCTCCGCCGGCTCCAGCGGCACGCCGAGGCCATTCAGGCGTACGACGAGGCGCTTCGCCTCAACGCCGGGCTGGTGTTCCTCCACAACAACAAGGGCTATGCGCTCGCGCAGTCCGGCCGCGTGGCCGAGGCGCTCACGCTGTACGACGAGGCCCTCCGCATCGACCGGCGCTACGTCACGGCGTACACGAACAAGGCGGACGCCCTCGTCCAGTCGGGGCGCCTCGACGAGGCGCTCCGGGTGATCGACGAGGCGCTGGCCCTCCAGCCCGACGCCGCGCCCGCCTACCGGGTCAAGGGCCAGACGCTCCGCCGGCTGCGGCGGTACGACGAGGCACAGAAGGCGTACGAGGAGGCGCTCCGGCTGAGCCCGCGGGACACGCTCGCCTCCCAGGGCAAGGCGAGCGCGCTGGCGGACCAGGGCCGCTTCGCGGAGGCCCTGGCGATCTTCGAGGGCATGATCCAGCAGGAACCGGACGGTTACCTCGGCTACAACGGCAAGGCGTACGCGCTGGCCGAGCTCGGGCGCTACGGCGAAGCGGCGCAGGTGGCGGACCTCGTCATCGCGAAGTACCCGCGCTTCGCCAATTCGTACAGCCACAAGGGCTTCAGCGAGTACCGTCTCGGGGACCGCGAGGGAGGGCTGCGCGACCTCCAGAAGGCCATCGCCCTCAACCCGCGCTACGCGGGCGCCCACTTCAATCTGGCCCGCATCTACTCGCTGGAGGGGCGGACGACGGAGGCGATCGAGAGCCTGCAGAAGGCGCTCGAGCTCGACGACACGTACCGCGCCCACGCCGTGAGCGCGAAGGAGTTCGACCCGCTCCGCCAGGCCGAGGAGTTCCGGCGGATCGTCGGGGCGCCGGGGGGGTGAGGCCCGGGCCCCGCGCGGGCGCCGACGTCCGCCGCCGCCCGCGCTAGCAGTTCAGGTACTTCGGGCTGACGAGCGGCGTCTCGGTGCCGTCGTCGGCCCAGGTCTTGCGCTGGAGGCCGGCGAGGTCGCGGCCGTAGACGTGGATCTCGACGGTGTCCCGCCCGGTCGTGTTGTGCATAGCGTGGACCTCGTCGCCGGGGACGAGGCGCGAGACGTCGCCGGGCTTGTGGTGCATCACGCGCAGGACGTCGAGCCTGGCGTGGCCGCCGGCGCCCTCGCCCACGCGGTAGCGCGTCTCCTCGATCTCGTTGGCGATGACGCCGATGACGCCCCACGTCCGGTGGTCGTGGGCGCCCGCGCGGTCGCCGGGCCGCCAGATCACCGAGGTCACGTTGAAGCGCGGCGCGCGGTGGAGCATGTAGCGGCCGCGCTGGCTGGCCGGCGCGCGAAGGTACCGGGTCGGGATCGCGCCGGGGTTCTCGACGAGCCGCCCGAGCAGCGGCGCGGCGCGCTCCGTGATGATCTCCGGGGAGGTCTCCTCCCGCGTGATCCGGTCGAGATCGGCGATGAAGTCCTCGAGCGTGTAGGTCGCGGCCGCCATCGGATCCTCCTCCTCAGGTCTCCACCGGCGTGTCCGCGCGCCCGCCCCACTCGGTCCAGGAGCCGTCGTACACCGCGACCCTCGGGGCGCCGACGAGGTGGAGGCCGAGGGCGAGCACGGAGGCCGTCACGCCCGACCCGCACGTCGTCGCCACGGGCCGCGCGGGGTCGATCCCCGCCTTCGCGAACGCGGCGCGCAACTCGTCGACGGGCTGGAGCGTGCCGTCGGGCCGGAAGAGCTGGTCGTAGGGCAGGTTCAGGCTGCCGGGGACATGGCCCGGCCGGAGGCCGGGGCGCGGCTCGGGCTCGGTGCCGACGAAGCGCCCGTGCGAGCGCGCGTCGAGCACCTGCTCGCGCCGGGTCGTCAGGTTCTTCCGCATCTGCGCCAGCGTGCGCACGAGACCCGCGCGCCGGCGCGCGGCGAACGTGCGCGGGCGCGGCGTGGGCGCGCCCGACTCCACGGCGCGGCGCTCGGCGCGCCACTTCGGCAGGCCCCCGTCGAGCACCGCGACGGCGTCGTGCCCGAAGGCGCGGAACGTCCACCAGACGCGCGCGGCGGAGACGACGCCGCGCGTGTCGTAGACGACGACGCGGTCGCGCGTGCCGATGCCGAGGGCGCCGACCCGCGCGGCGAACACGCGCGCGCTCGGCAGCATGTGCGGGAGGGGGCTCGCCGTGTCGGCGATCTCGTCGATGTCGAAGAAGACGGCGCCCGGGATGTGCGCCCCGGCGAACTCGGCGCGCGCGTCGCGGCGGAGCTGCGGCATGTGCCACGTGCCGTCGACGACGCGCACGTCGCGGCGCCCGAGCCGCTCCGCGAGCCACCGGGTCGTGACGAGGGCGTCCATGGCTGGCGCCGATTGTACCCTACGTCCGGGGCAGCAGCTCGTACGGGCTGCGCCCCTCGGCGTCGAGGTGCGCCTCCCAGCGCAGGTAGCGCTCCATCGCCTCGCGCCCGCGGTCGTACGGCTTCTGGACGACGTCGTCGGCGGTGTCGAGCAGCCGCGTCGCGCCGCGCTCGACGGCCAGGCCGGCGCGCTCCCACGCGCGCGTGCCCCCGTCGAGGACGCGCGCCCCGGGGTAGCCGAGCCGGCGGAGCGTCTGGGCGGCGAGCGTCGAGGCGAGCCCGTCGGCGCAGGTGACGACGACGGGGCGGCTCCGGTCGGGGGCGGCCGCGGCGACCGTCAGCTCGAGCCGGCTCCGGCAGAGCCACGCGGCACCGGGCACGTGGCCGCGCGCGTACACGTCGCTCGGGTCCACGCAGAGGACCGTCGCGTCGCCGAGGTCGCCCGGCGCCACGGCCGGGACCTCCGCGCGCGCGGCCGTGAAGCCCCAGGGCAGCGCGGCGGGGCACCCGTGCTCGAGCGCGCCGCCCGCCGCGGCCCACGCGGCGACGCCGCCGGCGAGCACGGCGACGTTCGGGTAGCCCATCCGCATGAGCCAGGCGCCGGTCAGGACCGAGCGCGCGAGGCCGTCGCACACGAGCAGGAGCGTCGCGGCGCGGACCGCGACGTACTCGTCCGTGGCCTGCACGAGCTGGCCGCCCGGCGCCCAGACCGCGCCCGCGACGTGGCCCGCCTCGTACTCCTCCGCGGTGCGCACGTCGAGCACGTGGAGGTTCTCGCGCGCGGCCCGCGCCCCGAGCGCGCGGAGCTCGTCCGGCGACACGCGGCGGACGCCGTCCTCGGCGGCCACCCGCTCGGCGGCCAGCGCGCCGAGGGCGCGGCCGCGCGCCCCGACCGGCGGCGCCCGGCGCGCGGCGCCGCGCTCGAGCGTGAGGCCCGCGAGGTCCCAGCCCATCGTGCCGTTCTCGAGGGCGACGACCGGGTTCGGCAGCCGCATGCGCCGGAGCGACTCGGCGCCGATGTACGAGCGCGTGCGCCCGCCGCAGTGGACGACGATCGTCGTGTCCGGCCGCGCGACGAGCTCGCCGATGCGGAGCACCAGCTCGCCCCCGGGCACGCTGATCGCGCCGGGGATGCACCCGCGCGCGTACTCCTCGGGGGTGCGGGCGTCCACGATCACGAGGTCGTCGCCGCGGTCGATGCGCGCCTGGAGCTCGCGCGGCGCGATCTGCGGGGTGCCGTGGGCGTGGAGCGCCTGCTCGCCGAAGACCTTGCTCGGCACGTTGAGACCCTGGACGACCGGCCGCCCGGCGGCCCGCCAGGCCTCGAGGCCGCCCGCGAGCGGGCGCACGTCCGTGTAGCCCATGGCCTCGAGCGTCGGCCGGGCGAGGGTCGGGAGCGCGCCGTCGGCGTCGTAGACGGCGAGCGGCGTTCCGCGCGCCGGCACCAGCCCGGGCAGGCGGAGCTCGAGCAGCCGGCGCGGCAGCGACGTCGCGCGGAAGACGTGGCCGCGCTCGTACGCGGCGCGCTCGCGGAGGTCGAGCACCGCGTGCGGCTCGGATCCCGCCATCAGCGCGGCGAGCTCGGCGGGCGTCAGACGATCCCCCGGTCTCGGAGCGCGCGTTGCTCCTCGGCGCTGTAGCCGAGCTCCGTCAGGATCGCGGCGGTGTCCTGGCCGAGCCGCGGCGCCGGGCGGTCCACGGCGCCCGGCGTGTCCGAGAGCTTGACCGGCACGCCGAGCGCCTTGATGGGCCCGGCGGTCGCGTGCACGAGGTCCACGACCATCCCCCGCGCGAGCGCGTGCGGATCCGCGAGCGCCTCGGCGTAGCTGTTGATCGGCCCGGAGGGGACACCCTCGCGCTCGAGCCGCGCGAGCCAGCGCGCGCGCGGGGCGCCGCGTGTCGTGCGCTCGAGCTCGGGGATCAGCGCGCGGCGGTTCGCGAGCCGCGCGACCCGGTCCGCGAAGCGCGGGTCGCGGGGGAGCTCGGGCCGCTCGAGCGCGCGGCAGAGCGCCTCGAAGAGCCTGTCGCTGTTCGTGCCGACGGTGAACCAGCCGTCGCTCGCGCGGAGCGCCTGGTAGGGCGCCGAGAGCCGGTGCGCCGAGCCGAGCGGCCGCGGCGCCTTGCCGGTCGCCCAGTACTCGGTCGACTCCCACACGGTGAGGGCGAGCGCGGCCTCGAGGAGCGAGGTGTCCACGAGCTGGCCCTGGCCCGTGCGCTCGCGGTACTCGAGCGCCACGAGGATGCCGTAGACGCCGAAGAGGCCGGCCGCGAGGTCGCTGAGCGGCACGCCCGCCTTCAGCGGCGTGCCGTCCTCGTCGCCCGTGACGCTGAGGATGCCGCTCATGCCCTGCGCGATCAGGTCGTAGCCGCCGCGCGCGGCGTAGGGGCCCGTCGCGCCGAAACCGCTGATCGCGCAGTAGACCAGCCGCGGGTTGACGGCCGCGAGGTCCTCGTACCCCACGCCGAGGCGCCCGGCGACGCCCGGCCGGTAGTTCTGCACGAACACGTCGGCCGTGCGCGCCAGCCGCCGCACGAGCTCGACGCCCTCCGGCCGCTTGAGGTCGGCGGTGAGCCCCCGCTTGCCGCGGTTGATCGTCAGGAAGGTCGCGCTCTCGCCGTGCCGCGTGATCGAGCCGCGGCGCGTGGGCTCGCCCTCGCCCGGCGGCTCGACCTTGATGACGTCGGCGCCCAGGTCGGCGAGGTTCATCGTGCAGAACGGCGCCGCCATGGCCTGGGTGAGGTCGATGACCCGGAGGCCCTCGAGCGCCTTCATGCGCCGGTGAACTCCGGCGCCCGCTTGGCGAAGAACGCCTCGAGCGCCTCCTTGTGGTCGCGCGTCTTCTGCAGCCGCGCCCACTCGCCGCGCTCCCAGGCGACCGCCTCGGCGAGCGGCAGGCGCGCGCAGTGGACGAGCGCCGCCTTGTTCGCCTGGACCGAGAGCGGCGCGCGCGAGGCGACGGTGTCGGCCCAGCGCCGCGCCTCCGCCGGGAGCGCCGCGTCGTCCACCACGGCCGCGACGAGGCCGAGCGCCAGCGCCTCCTCCGCGCCGACCGTCCGCCCGGTCAGCAGGAGATCCTTCGCGACGGCCTCGCCGCAGAGCCGGGTGAGCCGCGCCGTGGAGACGACGAGCCCCAGCGCCACGCCCACGCCCGCGAGCGTCGCCGCGCGCGCCGCCACGCGCAGGTCGCACGCGAGCGCCAGCTCGAGCCCGCCCCCGAGGGCGGGGCCGTTCAGCGCCGCGATGACGGCGCCCGGGTAGCCGGCGAGCGCCGCGCACAGCGCCTCGTCGGCGTCCACGCGGGCGCGCGCCGCCTCGGGCCCGAGCGCGGCCTCGTCGCGGAGGTCGGCGCCGGCGCAGAACGCGCGGCCGCGGCCGGTGAGGACGACGGCGCGGACGCCGCGCGCGCGGAAGTCGTCGAGCGCCGCGCGCAGCGCGGCGCGCACCGGATCGGTCAGGAGGTTGAGCGGCGGGTGGTCGAGCTCGAGCGTGCCGACCCGGCCCTCCACGGCGACGCGGACCGGGTCGCTCACGCGCCCGGCTCCGGCTCGAGGGCGCGGTTCAGCGCGCGCTTCGCCTCGGCGACGAGCGCGGCCGGCCGCGCCGCGATCCGCCGCGCCCAGGCGGTCGCCTCCCGCAGCAGCTCCTCGGGCGGCACGACCGCCGAGAGGAGGCCCCAGGCGAGCGCCTCGGCGGCCTCGAGCGTGCGGCCGGTGAGCAGCGCGTCGCGCGCGCGCGCCTCGGGGACGAGCCGTGCGAGCTGGACGTTCGACGCCATGAGCCCGACCTTCACGCCGACCGCGCCGAGCTTCGCGCGCGTCGAGCCCACGCGCAGGTCGCACCAGAGGGCGAGCACGAGGCCGCCGCCCATCGTCCAGCCGTTGATCGCGGCGATCACCGGCGCGTCGAGCTCCCGGATCGTCCGGTTGACCTCCTGGCCGCGCCGCAGGAACTGCTGGACCGTCTCGGGCGTGAGCCGCTCCTCCTCCTTCAGGTCGGCGCCGCCGCAGAAGGCGCGGTCGCCCGCGCCGGTGAGCACGACGGCGCGCACGCCGTCGCGCTGGAACTCGCCGAGCGCCTCGAGCATGCCGCGCCGGTTGACGTCGCTCAGCACGTTCATCGGCGGGTTGTCGATGACGACGTAGCCGACGCCGTCCTGGCGCCACCAGCGCGTCTGCGCGTTCTCCCCCACCTCACTCCCCCGTGAACACGGGCGCGCGGCGCGCGACGGACGCGGCGACGGCCGCCTGGTGGTCGCGGCTCCGGAGCAGCCGGCGGACGTGCTCGTGCTCCTCGGCGAGCGCCTCCGCGGGCGCGAGGTCGCGCACGCGCTCGATCGCGCGGCGGGCGGCGCGCACCGCGAGCGGCGCACGCGCGGCGATCAGCTCGGCGGCGGCCCGCGCCTCGTCGTCGAGGCGCGCGGCGGGCACGACCCGCGTCACCACGCCGAGGCGCAGGGCCTCGGCGGCGTCGAAGGTGCGGCCGGTCAGGAGCACGTCCTTGGCGCGCGCCTCGCCGAGCAGGCGCGCGAGCCGGCGGGCGCAGGCCGCCACGTCGCCGACGCCCTCGGCGGAGAAGCTCGCGCCGGCGGCCGCGAGCCGGAGGTCGCAGGCGAGCGCGAGCTGGAAGGCCGGGCCGGCGCAGCGCCCCGCGATCGCGGCGACGCTCGGCGCCTCGCCCGCGGCGAGCCGCGCGAGCTCCGCGGCGACGTCGGCCACGGGGCCGTCGAGGCCCGTCACGAGGCGGGCGCGCCCGCCGCCCAGGTCGGTGAGGTGGCTCACTGCACGACGCCCGCCGCGCGGAGGGCGGCGATCGCTCCCGGCGTGTAGCCGGCCTCGCGGAGGACCGCGTCGGTGTCCTCGCCGAGGCACGGCGCCGCCTTGCGCAGCGTGGCCGGCGACCTGGAGAGCTTCACCGGGTTGCCGAGCGCCTTGACGCGGCCCGCCCGGGGATGCTCGAGCTCCTGCACCATGCCGCGCGCGAGCGCGTGCGGGTCGGCGAGGGCCTCGGGCACGCTGTAGATCGGCCCGGCAGGGATGCCCGCCTCCTCGCAGAGCGCGAGCCAGTGGCCGCGCGGCTTGCCGGCCGTCACCGCCTCGACCAGCTCCTCGAGCGCGGCGCGGTTCGCCAGGCGCGGCGCCGGCCGCGCGAACCGTGGATCGCCGACGAGGTGCTCGAGGCCGAGGAGCCCGGCGAAGCGCGGCCAGAGCCGCTCGTTCGCGGCGCCGACGGTGAACCAGCCGTCGCTCGCGCGGAACGCCTGGTAGGGCGCGTTGAGCCGGTGCGCCGTGCCGAGCGGGCGCGGGTTCTCTCCCGTGTACCAGTACTCGGTCGCCTCCCACGCCGAGAGCGCGAGCCCGGCCTCGAAGAGCGAGGTGTCCACGAGCTGGCCGCGGCCCGTCACGCGCCGGGCGCGCAGCGCGGCCAGGATGCCCATGAGGCCGAAGAGCCCGGCCCCCAGGTCGGTGATCGGGACGCCGACCTTCACCGGCGGCCCGCCCTCGGTCCCCGTCGCGCTCATGATCCCGCTCATGCCCTGGGCGATCAGGTCGAAGCCGCCGCGCTGCGCGTACGGGCCCGTCTGGCCGAAGCCGGAGATCGAGCAGTAGACGAGGCGCGGGTTGAGCGCGGCAAGCGTCGCGTAGTCCACGCCGAGGCGCGCGGCGACGCCGGGGCGGTAGTTCTCGACGAGCACGTCGGCGGTCGCGGCGAGCTTCTTCAAGATCGCGACGCCCTCCGGCCGCTTGAGGTCGAGCACGATCCCACGCTTGTTGCGGTTCACGGCGAGGAACGAGGCGGAGACGCCCGGGGCCTGCTCGAGCTCGCCGCCGCGCATGCTCTCGCCGCCGGGGGGCTCGATCTTGACGACGTCGGCGCCCATGTCGCCGAGGAGCATCGCGCAGAACGGGCCGGCCATGACCTGGGTCTGGTCGAGGACGCGGAGACCGTCGAGGGCCGTCACGGGAGCGACTCCATCGCCAGGCGGAGAGTCTACGCCAAGATCGCCGGCGGGAGTAGGCTCGGAGGGTGAGCTTCCCGACCGGGCTCCGTGCGCTCGCCCACCGCGACTTCCGCCTCTTCTGGTCCGGCCAGCTCGTCTCGCTGGTCGGCACCTGGATGCAGTCGGTCGGCCAGGCGTGGCTCGTGCTCCAGCTCACCGACTCGCCGTTCAGGCTCGGCCTGGTCTCGACGCTCCAGTTCCTGCCGATCCTCCTCTTCTCGCTGGTGACGGGCGCGGTCGCGGACCGTCTCCCCAAGCGCCGGCTGATCCTCGGCACCCAGGCGGCGCTCGCGCTCCAGGCGCTGACGCTCGCGGCGCTCGTCTTCACGGGCCACGTCCGCTACTGGCACGTCGCCGTGCTCGCGTTCCTGTACGGCTGCGGGAACGTGCTCGACATGCCCGCGCGGCAGTCGTTCGTGGTCGAGCTGGCGGGCCGGGAGGACCTGGTCAACGCGATCGCGCTGAACTCGGCCGCGTTCAACACCGCGCGGATCGTCGGCCCCGCGGCGGCCGGGCTCCTGATCGCCCGCGTCGGCGTCGCGCCCGCGTTCCTGCTGAACGGCCTCTCGTTCCTCGTGGTCATCGGCGCGCTGCTGGCCGTGCGGGCCGAGGGACGCCCGCGGCCCCGCCCGCCCGGCACGGTGCTGGCGGAGGCCGGCGCGGGCGTCCGCTACGCGCTCGCCACGCCGCGCGTGGCGATGGTGCTGGGCCTCGTGTTCGTGGTGAGCCTGTGCGTCTTCAACTTCAACGTCTTCGTGCCGCTCTTCGCGCGCGACGCGCTCGGCGCGGGCGCGACGGAGTTCGGCTTCCTCATGTCCGCGGTCGGGTTCGGCGCCGTCACGGGGGCGCTCGCGCTCGCCACGCTCGGCGGCCGCCGGCCCCCGCTCGCCGCGATCGTCACCGCCGCGGCGATCGCGTGCGCGGGGCTGCTCGCGCTGGCGCCGGTCGACCGCTTCGCCGCGGCGCTGCCGCTGCTGTTCGTGGCCGGCTTCGGCGGAATCATCGCGATGGCGAGCTGCAACACCACGCTCCAGCTCGGCGCGCCCGACGAGCTACGGGGCCGGGTGATGGGACTCTACGCGCTCATGTTCGGCGGCTCCACGCCGATCGGCTCGTTCCTGGTCGGCTCGCTGGCCGAGGTCGCGGGCGTGCGCGCCGCGCTGGCGGCCGCGGGCGCGACGGGGCTCGTCGCGCTCGCCGCGATCTCGCTCTGGTGGCGGCGCCGGGCGCCTCAGACGTAGGACGGCCCCTCGATGACCGGGTGCTTGGCCAGGAAGTCCTCGTCGACCTCCACGCCGAGGCCGGGCCGCTCGAGGGGCGTGACGCAGCCGTCGGCGTCCACGCGGTACGGGGAGCTCGTGAGCGCGTCGCGGAAGAGGTTGCCGCGAGAGACGTCGGCCTCGAAGTAGCCGCCGTTGTCGATGGCGGCGAGGAAGTGGATCGTCGCGGCCATGCTGAGGCCCGTCATGGACGTGTGCGGGTGGATCGGGAGCTTCCACGCCCCCGCGAGCGCCGCGATGCGGAGCCCCTCGGTGATGCCGCCGGTCTTCGCCAGGTCGGGCTGCAGGATCGTGATCGCGCCGTCCTCGACGACGCGCGTGAACTCGAAGCGCGTGTAGTGGTTCTCGCCCGCGGCGAGCGGCACGCGGCTCCAGCCGGCGGCGAGCGCGTAGCTCCGGTGGTCGTGGGCGGGAAAGGGCTCTTCGAGCCAGCCGACGCCGTGGGCCTCGAGCCCCGGCAGCGCGACGCGGGCGTCCGTGACCGAGTAGCCGGTGTTGGCGTCGGTGAGAATCACGAGGCTCGGGCCGAACTCGTGCCGGACGGCGGCGACGCGCTCGAGGTCGCGCGCCGGCGTGTCGCCCAGGCGGAGCTTCACCGCGCGGAACCCGGCGTCGACGTGCACGCGCGCCTCGTCCACGAGGGCGGACGGGTCCTGCCAGCCGAGCGAGACGCCGCCCGCGTACGCGGGAATGGGCCGCGCGGCGCCGCCGAGCAGGCGGTAGAGCGGCCAGCCCGTCGCCTTGCCCCGGATGTCCCACAGCGCCAGGTCGAGCCCGCTCATCGCGATGGACGTCCCGGCGCCCATGCCGTGGCTGCCGAGCTGCATCCGGTAGATCCGCGTCCAGACGCCGACCACGTCGGCGGCGTCGAGGCCGAGCGCGAGCTAGCGCAGCGTCGTGTTGACCAGGTGGGCGACGGCGCCCGGCGCGCGCCCGTGGTGCGACTCGCCCCAGCCGACGAGCCCGTCGTCGGTCGTGACCTTCACGACGACCGCGTCGCGCTTGACCGTGCGGCCGATGCCGAGCACCACGCTCGCGTCGGGCGGCACGGGGAACGACGTCGGGTAGGCTCTCACGTCGGCGATCTTCATACGCTCGGGTCCTCGCCGACCTTGACGATCAGCTTGCCGAAGTTCCGGCCGCGCAGGAGCCCGATGAACGCCTCGGGCGCCCGCTCGAGCCCGACGACCACGTCCTCGCGGTACCGGAGCCTTCCCTCCCGGACCCACTGCGTGCAGTCGCGCAGGAAGTCGTCGAGGCGGTCCAGGTGGTCCGAGATGATGAAGCCCTGGACCAGGACGCGGTTGACGAGCACGGGCCGGAGATTCGGGCCCGGCGGCGGCTCGGGCGCGTTGTACTGCGAGATCAGGCCGCAGAGCGGGATGCGCGCGCGCAGGTTGACGAGCCGGAGCGCCGCGGCGAGCACGTCGCCGCCGACGTTGTCGAAGTAGACGTCGATCCCGTCCGGGCACGCCGTCCGGAGCGCGGGCAGGAGCGGCTCGGCCCGGTAGTTCACGCAGGCGTCGAAGCCGAGCTCCTCGACGACGTACGCGCACTTGGCCTCGGAGCCGGCCACGCCCACCGCGCGGCAGCCCTCGAGCTTGGCGAGCTGGCCCACGACGGAGCCGACGGCGCCCGCGGCCGCCGAGACGACCACCGTCTCGCCGGGCTTGGGCCGGCCGATGTCGCGCAGGCCGACGTAGGCCGTCATGCCGGGCATGCCGAGGACGCCGAGGGCCGTCGAGAGCGGCGCCTGCCGGGCGTCGAGCTTCCGGAGGCCCGCGCCGCTCGACAGCGCGTACGCCTGCCACCCGCTCGCGCCGAGGACGAACGTGCCTTCCGGGAACGCCGGGTTCCGGGAGGCGATGACCTCACTGACGGTGCCGCCCACCATGACCGAGCCGAGGGCGGGGTTCGTCCCGCCGGTGTACGAGCGACCCTCGTCCATCCGGCCGCGCATGTACGGGTCCAGGGAGAGGTAGATGGTGCGGCAGAGCACGTCGCCCGCGCCGGGCGTCGGGACGGGCGCCTCGACCAGCTCGAAGTCGGACGGCAGGGGCTCGCCCCTGGGGCGATTCCGGAGAAGCACCCGGCGGTTTAAGTTTTGCATGGCGCACAGGCTACACTAGACTGTAGAGGGATGGCGATGCGGAATCTCGCCATGAACCGGTGACGGATTACCTGCCGGACACCCCGTCCGTCGCCCGCGCCTACTGCCCCGGTTGTGAGCCCGACGCTGACCCGAGTCGCGAGATCCTCGACGTGCGCTGGTGCGAGAGCCACTGCCCGGCCCGCGACGGTGCCGACGACGCCGCGGTGAGCGCGGCCGCGTACCTCTCGGGGAGCGCCGAAGCGGGCGGCGACGACAACCGGCGTTGGTGCGAGGTGCTGCACCGGCGATAAGCCGCCGCGGCTCAGAGGGTGTGAAGGAATCGGGCACACGCAATCCCCGGTGGGGGGTGTCGGGGGGAGCGGCGGTCGCTCCCCCCGACGTCAACTCAGTCCCCGGCCGCGAGGAGCTCGCCGAACGAGCGCACGATCCGGTGCGGGCAGACGCTGCTGTCTGCCGGCAGCCCGCGCCCCGCCCGGTCCACCCACGCGCCGCGCAGCCCCAGGCGCTGCGGCGCCCCCACGTCGAACTCGAGGTGGTCGCCCGCCATCCACGCCTCGCGGGCCGCCGCGCCGAGCGACACGAGCGCGTGGCGGTAGACGATCTCCTCGGGCTTGCCCGCGCCGAACTCGCCCTCGATCACGATCGCGTCGAAGAAGCGCGCCAGGCCGTGCCGCTCGATCTTGTCGCGCTGCTGGCCGGCGTCGCCGTTGGTGACGAGCGCGAGCCCGACGCCGCGGCGGCGCAGCTCGGTGAGGCTCGTGGTCGTGTCGGGGAACAGGCGCATCGCCTCCCGCCGGCGCCCCGCGAAGTCGCGCGCGATCGCCGGCGCCAGGCCGTCGGCCGCGGCCCCGAGGCGCTCGAGGGCGAACTCGACGATGTGGGTCCACGCGGCGAGCATGTGCACGCGCTCGCGGCGGTGGCGCGCGGGGTCGTCCCAGAACCAGCGGCGGGTCTTCGCGAGGACGGCGACGAGGCGCTCCGCGTCCACGCCCCCGCCCGGCGGGCAGCAGGCGCGGACCGCGGCCGCCCAGTGCTCGTCCACGCCGCCCGAGTAGTCGAGCAGCGTGTCGTCCAGATCGACCAGCAGGGCCCTCACGTGTCCATTGTACCGGGTGGGCGGGGCGTGAGCTCGACGACGAGGCCGTCGCCCCAGCTGCGGAAGTTGGGCTAGCGGCGCGCGCCGTCCGCGCGGAACGCGAGCGACGGGTCGGCGCCCGCCTTGGTCAGCGCGGAGTCCTGCAGCATGTACGGGTTCACGTTGGCGAGCGCGGCGGCGACGGACTCGAGGACCCCGGCGTGGCGCGCCTCGAGGCCGGCGAGGAAGGTCCGAAGCTCGCGCCGGACGCCGTCGCGGTCGCCGCAGACGCAGCCGACGGTGCGGACGCCCCGCGCGCGCGCCCAGCCCGCCGTCAGCTCCTCGCCGACGAAGACGAGCGGGCGGATCAGGCGGAGCGGCCCGCGCCGCGAGCGCGCCACGGGCGGCAGCGAGGCGATCCGGCCGTTGAAGAGGACGTTCCGGAGGAGCGCCTCGGCGCAGTCGTCGGCGGTGTGGCCGAGGGCCAGGACGGAGCAACCGAGCTCGCCCGCGGCCTGGTAGAGCGCGCGGCGGCGGTGGCGGCTGCAGACGTCGCAGCCGTGGGCGACGCCGTCGGCGAGGAGGCGGAGCGTCCCCGGGTCGCGGCGGAGCACCCAGGGGACGCCGAGCGCGGCGATCTCCGCCTCGATCGCGCCGATGTCGGCCGTGAACTTCCCCTGCTCGACGGTGACCGCGACCAGCTCGTACGGGAAGGGCGCGCGCCGGCGATGCGCCGCAAGCGCGTCGAGCAGGCAGAGGCTGTCCTTGCCGCCCGAGACGCCGACGGCGACGCGGTCGCCCGGGCGGAGCATCGCGAAGCGGCCCATGGCCCGGCCGACGAGGTCCAGCACGCGTGCCGGGACGTCGCGGGCGCTCATCGCGCGAGCACGCCGAGGATCACCTCGACGGCGCGGAGCATGAGCGGGAAGTCCATGCTCGGCTGCTCGAGCCCCGAGGCGGCGACCATCGCGGGCAGGAGCGGGACGTGGACGAGGCCGACGCGCGGCGGGCGCGGCCGCGCGCGCACGGCGTGGAGCGTCCGGTAGAGCGTGTGGTTGCAGAGGTACGTGCCCGCGGTGTTCGAGACGTAGGCGGGGACGCCCTCGGCGGTGAGCGCCGCGAGCAGGTCGGCGAGCGGCAGCGTCGCGGAGTACGCCGCGGGCCCGTCGGCCGCGCAGGGCTCGCCCGACGCCCGCCAGCCCGTGTTGTCGGCGACCTCGTAGTCCATCACGTTCAGCGCGACGCGCTCGAGCGCCACGCGCGCGCGCCCGCCGGCGAGCCCGAGGTGGACGACCGCCGCGGGCTCGGCCTCTTCGAGGAGGGGCGCAAGCGTCGCCGCGATGCCCGTGTGGTCCACGGGCAGCACGATGCCCCGCACGGCGTGCGCGCCGATGCGACGGCCGTCCACGGCCTTGGCGAGCCCCTCGGTCGGGTTCAGCGTGTGGTCGCCGAACGGCTCGAAGCCGGTCACGAGGATCACGCCGGCTAGTGTAGCTCAGCGCGCGCCGCGCAGGCGCCGGGCCGCGCGCGCGTGCTCGGCGGCCTCCGCGGGGCGGCCCGCGCGCTCGAGCGCGACCGCGAGGTTCAGGTGGGTCTCGACCGAGTCCGGCGCGAGGCCGAGCGCCGCGCGGTACTGCGCGATCGCCTCCTCCCACTTCCCCTGGCGCGCGAGCGCGATGCCCCAGTTGTTGTGCGCGTACGCGAGGTCCGGGTGCAGGGCGAGCGCCGCGCGGAAGTGGGCGACCGCCGCCTCGGGACGGCCCGCGTCGTCGCGCAGCACGCCGAGCTTCGCGTGGGCGATCGCCGAGGGGCTCGCGGCGAGCGCGCGCGTCCAGAGCGTCTCGGAGTCGCGCCAGGTCCCGGTCTGCCGCCAGGTGAGAGCGCCGAGCGTCAGGAGGACCGCGCCGGCGCCGGCCGCGAGCGCGAGGGCCCCCGGGCGGGCGGCGTGCGGCGCGCCGAGCCGGCGCCAGGCCCGGGCGAGGCCGCCGCCGGCGAGCAGCGCCCAGGGCAGGCACGCCAGGTACGTGTAGCGGTCGGCGGCGAGCTGCGGGCCCTGGTGGGCGACGCCGACGACGGGCAGGAGGATCACGACGTAGGCGATGCCGGCGGCCGCGAGCGCGGGCACGCGCCGGCGCAGGAGGACGGCCAGCGCGGTGAGCGCGGCGACGACCGCCGCGCTCGCCAGGTAGCGCGGCGCCAGCGGCGCGAGACGGAAGGGCAGCTCGTAGAGCGGCGCCAGGCCCACGGGCAGGAGGGTCTTCTCCAGGTAGAACGCGAGCGCGTGGAGCGAGATTGCCGCGCGGTCGAGCGCGCCGAGCTGGCTCGGGCCGCTGAGCCGTCCGCTCGCCGCCATCGCCCAGAACGCGATCGCGGAGCCGGCGGCGCTCAGGAGGACGAGCGCGAGCTTCTCGCGCACGAGCGGCCACGCCGCGCGCCCGCGCGCGAGCCGCCCGAGGGGGTAGGCGTCGAGGATCAGCATGACGGCGGGCAGGCTCACGGCCATCGGCTTGGCGGCGAGGGCGAGCGCCGCCGCGCCGAGCGTCGCGCGGCGCAGGCGCCGCCGGCGGTCGCCCGTCGCGTCGAGCGCGCGGAGGTAGAGGAGGAGCGTCGCCGCGTAGAGGAGGCCCGAGAGCACGTCGCGGCGCTCGGTCACCCACGCGACCGACTCGACGCGCAGCGGGTGGACGGCGAAGGCGAGCGCCGCGACGGCAGCGCCCAGCCGGACGGCCGGCTCGCGCGCGCCGGCGCCGAGCGCCGTGGCGAGGAGGTGGAGCGCCAGCAGGTAGACGACGCCCGCGGCGGCGGCGTGGAGCGCGAGGCTCGTCGCGTGGTAGCCCGCGGGGTTCAGCCCCCACAGCAGGTGGTCGAGCCCGAGCGTCGCCCACGTGAGCGGCACCCAGAGGCCGAGGTGGGGCGTCGTGAGCATCCAGCCGAGCTCGGCCGGGCCGAGCCCCCGCCAGTGGGGGTTCGCCAGGAAGTTGCGGTCGTCGTCCCAGCTCACGAAGCCGTTCGCGAGCGCGGGCAGGAACGCGCCCGCGGCGAGCAGGGCGACGAGCGCCGCGACCGGCCAGTCGAGCGGCGGGGCAGGCGCGGCGGCCTTCGCGCGTCGGCTCACCCCGCTATCCTCGCTGAACGAGCGGGCGGAGTCGAGGCAGCGTGAGGGCGCCCGTGAGCGCCACCGC
>Ga0155362_1347_pt3 | contig 32969 bp, 28 predicted proteins | sample RifCSPhighO2_02_FD_106330 | JGI IMG/M metagenome (GOLD analysis project Ga0155362, IMG submission 106330) | Candidatus Rokubacteria bacterium RIFCSPHIGHO2_02_FULL_73_26
GAGCCACGCGGACATGGAGCTGCTCCCCACGGGCCGCGTGCGCGTGCTGGCCGGCGCGCCCGACGCCGGCCAGGGCTCCGACTACGTCCTGCGCCGGGTGGCGGCGGAGGCGCTCGGCGTGTCGCTGCCGCAGGTGGACCTGGTGCGGGGCGACACGGACCTCACGCGCGACACGGGCTCGTGCACGGGCAGCCGCGTGACCTTCTACGTCGGCAACGCCGTGCGCCTGGCCTCGGGCGCGCTGCGGCGCGCGATCCTCGAGGCGGCGGCGCAGGAGCTCGAGGCACCGACCGACATCCTCGAGATCCGCGACGGCCACGTGGTCGCGCGCGAGGCGCCGGGGCGGCGCATCGCCCTCGGCGAGCTCGCGCGGCGCGTCGAGGCCCGGGGCGCCCGGCTCCGCGAGGGCGGCACCTGGGACCCCGAGACCTGCCCGCTCGACCCCGCGACCGGCCTCGGCCGCCCGTACGCCACCTACGCCTCGGCGAGCCAGATGGCCGAGGTGGAGGTGAGCGTGCGCACCGGCGCGGTGCGCGTGCGGCGCGTCGTGGCGGCGCACGACGTCGGCCGGGTCCTGAACCCGGTGGGCGCGCGCGGCCAGGTGGAGGGCGCCGTGGTCATGGGCCTCGGGTTCGCCCTGACGGAGGAGTTCGTCCCCGGCGTCACGCGGGGGTTCGCGCAGTACCGGATCCCGACCACGCACGACGTCCCCGAGGTCGAGGCGATCTTCGTCGAGCGCGCGGACCCGAAGGGGCCGTTCGGCGCCAAGGGCCTCGGGGAGTGCGCCCTGATCCCGACGGCGCCGGCCATCGTCAACGCCATCGCCGACGCCACCGGCGTGCGCCTCACGCGGCTCCCGGCCACGCGTGAGCGCGTCCTGCAGGCTCTGGCCGCGGCGCGCGGGTAGCGCGGACTATTCATGAACGGTTGCCGAGGGAGCCGGACGGGTGGCGCCGGGGGCGGTCCCCGGCGACAGGACCCGTCCGCCTCGCGCGACGGTCGTTCATGAATAGTCCGCGCTAGGGCCGGCGGCCACGGAGGACGCATGCAGAAGCGCGTGATCCACACCGACAAGGTCCCGCCGGCGCGCGTGCCGCTGTCCCAGGGTATCCGGGCCGGCGACTGGGTCTTCGCCTCCGGCCAGCTCGGCCTGGACCCGCGCACGGGCCAGCTCGCCGAGGGCGGCATCCGGGCGCAGACCCGCCAGGTCCTCGAGAACCTCGCGGCGGTGCTCGAGGCCGGCGGCTCGTCGCTCGACCGGGTCGTGAAGGTGACGATCTACATGGCCGACCTCGGCGAGCTGCTCGAGATGAACGCGGTCTTCAACGAGTACTTCCCCGAGACCCCGCCCGCGCGCACCACCTTCGAGTGCGCGCGCCTGGTGGCCGACGCGCGCGTGGAGATCGAGGCGATCGCGTGCGTCGCGGCGTGACGCGACCGCTGCTGCTCGCCGTCGGACTGGTGCTCGTCGGGCTCGCGGGCGTGCTCGCCACGCTGTCCGTCGTCGGGCTCGAGCCCCACGACCGCCGCCCGGGGCTGTGGCTCACGGGCACGCGCGTCACCGCGCCCGTTGGCGACTGGTCCTTCACCGACCGCTACCAGACGATCTTCGTGCAGACCCGGAGCTGGTACGGGCTGCCCCACTCGGTGACGACGGTCTGCGTCGCGTACGAGGGCCGCCTCTACCTGACCTCGACGTATCCGCCGGGGGGGCGGTTCCCGCGCGACCGGGCCTGGAACCGGAACGTCGTGCGCGATCCGCGGGTCCGGCTGAAGATCGGCGCCGAGCTCTACGACGCGACCCTGGCCGTCGTCACGGATCCGGCCGAGAAGGTCGCCGTGCTCGAGGCCAAGGCGCGGAAGTACCCGCGGCTGTCCGCGGTGGACACGCGCCGCGTCCATGTCTTCCGCGTCTCGCCGGGCTAGCCGCGGTCCGGCGAGCGCGTGACGGGGCCGGTGGCATGACGGGGCCGCTCGGCGTGACGGGCGCCAACGGCGCGGTCGGGCGCGCGATCCTGCGCGCGGCCGCGCGGCCCGGGACGGCGCCCCTCGCCGTGCGCGCGCTGGTGCGGTCCGCGCGCGCGGCCGAGGCGGTCCGGCCGCACCTCGGACCGGCGGGCCGGGTCGCGTGCGTCTCCTACCGCGACCCCGCGAGCCTGGAGGCGGCGCTCGCGGGCGTCGCCGCGCTCATCCACCTGGTGGGCGTCCTCGTCGAGCGGCCCGGCTCGAGCTACGAGGAGGCGCACGTGGAGACGACCCGCCGGGTGGTGGACGCCGCGCGGCGGCGCCGCGTGGGGACGCTCGTCCTGGTCAGCGCGCTCGGGGCGGATCCCGGTGCGGCGAACCGGTACTGGCGCACGAAGGGCGAGGGGGAGGCCGTGGTGCGCGCCTCGGGGCTCGCCTTCACGGTGCTGCGGGTGCCGCTCCTGCTCGGCCGCGGGACCGAGGCGGCCGCGGCGCTCGGGCGCCGCCTGCGGCGGGGCCGCGCGGTCCTGCTCGGCGGCGGCCGCACGCTGCAGCAGCCGCTGGACGTCGACGACCTGGCGCGCGCGGCGCTCGCGGCCGCCGCGCCCGGCGCGGCGACCGGCCGCACGCTCGAGCTGGTCGGGCCGGTGGCGCTCGCCGAGCGCGAGCTCGTGGCGCGCGCGGCCGGGCTCGTCGGCCGGCGGTGCCGGATCCGGTCGGTGCCGACGGGGCTCGTGAGGCTCGCGCTCGCGCTCCGGCAGCGCCTGGCGGGCCCGGGCTTCTCGACCGACGCGCTCGAGGTGCTCACGACCGACACGCGCGTGGATCCGGCGCCCGCCGCGAAGGCGCTCGGGCTCGTCCTGACCGGCCTCGACGACATGCTGCGCGAAAGTCTCGCGCCGGGCGCGCGCGCGTGAGCCGGGCGCGCGGCTGGCGGCGCCTGCTGCCCTGGCTCGTCACGCTCGCCTGCTTCGCCTACCTCTACGGCCGGCTCGAGGGGGCCGCCGCGCTGGAGGGGCGCCGCCTCGGCCCCTACCTCGCCGCGGTGTTCGAGCGCATCAGCTGGGCGCACTGGCTCGCGCTGATGGTCCCGTACTGCGTGGTCTTCCTGCTCGTGGACAGCCTCGTCGTGTGGCGGGTGCTCGGCTGGTTCAACGCCCGGCTCCGGTACGCCGACGTGCTGCCGATCCGGGCCAGCGCCTACATCCTGTCCCTCGTCAACGAGCAGGTGAGCAAGGGGGCCATCGCGCTCTACCTGAGCCGCCGCGACGGCATCCCCGCCTGGGAGGTCGCCTCGAGCATGCTCTTCATCATGTTCTGCGAGTTCTACTACCTGCTCGGCTGGGCGACGCTCGGCGTGCTCCTCCAGTGGGAGCGGTTCCCCGCGGTCTTCCACGTGCTCCCCTGGCTCGCGCTCGCCACGGCGGCGTTCTTCGCGCTCTTCCATCTCTTCTTCAGCGGGCGGCTCGGCTGGGGCGGGGCGGTGCGCGAGCGTCCGCTCTTCCGCGCGTTCCGCAACGCCGGGGTCCGGCACTACGCCGCCACGCTGGCGCTGCGGTCGCCCGTGATGCTGGCGGCGGTGGTCGTCTACGCGCTGGCGCTGCGGCTGTTCGGCGTGACGGTGAGCTTCGGGGAGATGCTCGGCTACCTGCCGGTGATCTTCTTCGGCGCGGCCACGCCCGGGCCCATGCACTCCGTCGCCATCGTCCTCTGGGTGCTGCTGTTCCCCGAGCGGCCCGGCGAGATGATCACGTTCGGCTTCCTCCAGCACAACTTCTTCGTCGTGTTCAACGCGGCGATGGGCCTCCTCTTTCTCCGGCGGGCGTCCCGGGAGCTCTTTCCGCCCGCGGCCTGACCGCCCAGAGCCGCTCGCCCATCGAGACGAGCGTGCTCAGGACCAGCAGCCAGACGAGGAGCCGGAGCGGCGTCGCCAGCCCGGCGAGCCCGAGGCGCACGAGGACGTCGCCGGCGAGCGGCGCGAAGTAGAGGATGCCGTTCAGGCGGCCGAGACGGCTCGTGCGCAGGCGGCGCGCGCGGTGGAGCCAGTAGGAGTCCGCGACGTACTGGAGGAAGGCCGCCGCGACGAGGACCGGCAGGATCCACGGAAACGCGCCGCGGGCCGCGCCCGCCGCGAGGCCGCCCGTGACGAAGAGGACGTCGGTCGTGTGGTCGAAGGCCGTGCCCGCCGCGCTCACGGTGCCGCGGCGGCGCGCGAGGGGCCCGTCGAGGAGGTCCGTCGCGATCGCCGCGGCCAGCACGAGGGCGGCGAGCGCCGCGTGGCGCGCGTCGCCCTGCGCCATCAGGGCGGCGAACGGCAGGATCAGGAGCGCCCGGGCGGCGGTCAGCGCGTTCGCCATCGGGGGACCGCGCCGGCGGGGCGCGCTCAGCTCGTCAGCAGCCGGTGCGTCGGCGCCAGGAGGCGCTCGATGGGCAGGCCGTGGTCGCAGGCGCCCCGGCACGGCTCCCCCGTGCAGGACAGGCACGGCGCGGCGCCGGCGGCGAGCCGCGCGTACTCGCTCTTCGCCAGCGCCAGGTCGCCGTAGTCCACGGCGTACATCCGGGTCCGCAGCACCTCGCCGATGGGCACGCCGTACGGACAGGCGCCGAGGCAGTCGTCGCACCCGTGACGGCAATAGGACGCGCCGTGCAGCTGCGCGTAGCGCCGGAGCAGCGGGAGGTCGTCGGCCGCCGCCCGGCGCCAGCCCGACGCCCCGAGCGACTCGTCGATCAGCTCCCGGCTCGTCATGGAGATGATCAGCGCGTCCACGTGCGGGTTCGAGAGGGTCCAGCGGAAGGCCGCCTGGGCGAAGGTGGCGCCGCCCCGCTCGAAGGGGCGCAGGTCGTTCAGGCGCGCCCCCATCAGGGTCTTCATGGCGATCACGCCGACGTTCCTGGCCTTCGCCTTCTCGAGCACCCGCGGCAGGGCCGGCTGGCGCGCGACGAAGTCGAACGAGCGCGTGAACTGCTGGTAGAAGGCGGGGTCCTGCCCGAAGTTGTACCCGACGAGGATCACGTCCACGCTGTCCGTGTCGAGCGCGTGGTCCAGGCACTCGATCAGACGCCCGGCGTGGCCGGACACGCCCACGAAGCGGAGCTTGCCCTGCTGCCTGGCGCGCGCGGTGAACTCGCGCCACTCGGGGTTCCGGAGGCGCTCCACGTCGTTGACGGCGTGGTTGAAGTAGACGTCCACGTAGTCGGTGCGGAGCCGCCGGAGGCTCGCCTCCAGCGCGCGCATCATCGAGTCGCGGCGGTCGGTCGGGCTGGTGTAGGTCTTCGACGCAATGTGGATCCGGTCGCGTTTGCCGCGCAGGGCCTCGCCCAGGGTCGTCTCGGAGTCGCCGCCGCGGTAGCTGTCCGCGGTGTCGAAGTAGGTGATGCCCCGGTCGAGCGCGTGCCGGACGAGGTCGCCCTCGCCGGCCCCGAGCCGGCTGCCGCCGAAGGAGATGTCGGACACCCTGAGGCCGGTGCGGCCGAGCGTCGCGTAGCGGCCGACCCGCGCCCCGGCCCGTGCCGTGGGCTGGGCCGCCGTGGGCTGGGCCGCGGCGCCCAGCGGCAGCAGGCTCAGCCCCAGGCCGGCGAGCGTCCCCCGCTGCAGGAGCTCGCGGCGGCTGATCCGGTCGTCGTCCGGCGTTTGCACCAGGTCCGCCCTCCGAAGGGACGGTACAGGGCGCCGGCGCTCCTGTCTAGCCGCGACGCAGCGAGACCGTCACGGGCGGAGATCGAGCTCCACGCGTCCGCTTCCGGCGGCCTCGATGAGCGGGAGGCGGCGCGTGGGCGCGGCGAGGCGCGCGGCGTCCACGCCGCCGCCGGTGAGCGCCTGGCGGACGACGTCGAGCCGGCGCGCGGTCAGCTCCCGGAGCGCCTCGGTCGCCGCCGGCGCGGCCGCCGCCGGCGGCGACGCGTGCTTGAGCGCGTCCACGTCGGCCTGGGTGAGCACCGGGACGAGCGCCGCCCGGAGCGCCGGCGCGCCGCGCAGGAACGCGGCCACGCGGTCGAGGTGGGGCGCCATGCCGGGGCCGAGCCGCGCGGTGCCCGCCTCGAAGCGGACGGGGTCGATGGCGACCGCCTCCACCTTCGAGTCCTCGCTGAAGAAGAGCGAGCCGACCTTGGCGAAGGGCAGCGCGAGGAGCCGGATGGCGAGGTTGCGCACCGTGGCCCACACCGTCTCCTGGAAGTCGAACTCGCGCGTGGCGAGGTCGCCCGAGACGGGCACGGACAGGCGCAGCTCGCCGCGGGCGTCCTTCATCAGCGCGACCAGGAAGCCGAGCGGGAGGCCCAGGCGCCGCTCGACCTCGTCGTCGCCCTCGGGCTGCTCGACCTCGAGCTGGCGCAGCAGGACGTCGTGGCGCGCGTCGAGCCGGGTGCCGTCGAGGGTGTAGCTCGCGGCGATGCTGAGGTGGCCGCGCGACGCCCGCCAGGAGGTGAGCCGCTCGAGGTAGGGATTGGCGCGGGGGACGAGGTAGTCGCGGACGTCCACCGTGAGCTCGACGTGCGGCCGCTCGCCCGCCGTCAGCTCGCCGCCGAGCGCGAACGAGGCGCCGCCCGGCAGGAGGCCGGCCGCCTTGAGGCGCGCGCGGCGGCCGGGCGCCGTCCCCAGGCCGGTGACGGCGACGTCCACGGCGGACAGCTCCTCCACGAAGGCCGGCGTCGTGGTGTGGTCCACGAACCGCGCCGACGCGCGCTCGAGGCCGAGCGCGCCGACCTCGACGGTCGTCAGCGCGCCGGCCGGCCCCACCGCGCCGGCCGGCGGCGGTGCGCCGGCCGGCGGCGTCGCCCAGCGCGGCGTCACCAGCCGGCGCAGGAGGAACTCGCCGCGCGCGTCGCGCTCGATCAGGAGCCGCGGGCGCCGCAGCCGCACGCTCTGGAGCGCGACCCGCCCCGGCCAGGCGACGTCGATCCCTCCGACGTCCAGGCGCCCGACCGTGACCAGCGGGCGATCGCCGTCACCGAGCCTGAAACGCTGCAGACGCGCCCGGCCGTCGAGCGTCACGGCGAGCGGCTCGAGCGCCACCTTCACCGCCAGCTCGCCGCTCGCGCGTCCGGTCACCCGGCCCTCGATCGGCAGGTACGGCTGGGCGGGCCCGAGCTCGACGCCCTCGAGGACGGCGCGCGCCTCGAGCCGCAGCGGCTCGAGCGCGAGCGTCCCCTCGACGTCGAGCGTGCCGCCTTCCGGCGTGGGCGAGGTGAGCCGGAGCTTCACCGGGCTGCGCGCCGGCCAGGCGAAGTCGCGGACGGCGAGGCGCGCGCCGGCCACCTGGAAGCGGGCGGCCGGCGTCGTGATCCCGTCCACGATGCTGACCGCGCCCTCCTCGAAGAGGCCCTCGCGCACGCTGAGCTCGAACGCGGCGCCGGGGCTCGCGCCGGCGGGCGGCGCCGCCGGGGCTCCCGGAGCGGGCGCCGCGGGGGCGCGCTCGAAGAGCGCGCGCAGGTTGAAGCGCCGGTCGCGGTCGCGCTCGACGAGGGCCCACGAGCCCTTCACGTGGACCCGGTCCACGGCGACGCGCTCGGGCCACGCCGCGTCGATGCCCGTCACGTCGAGGCGCCCGACGGTGAGCACGTCGCGCCGGCCGTCGGAGATCGTCAGGTTGCGCAGGCCGGCGTCGCCGCGGGCGGTGAGGCGGGGCGCCGGGGCCAGCGGGCCCGCCACCGCGAGGGTCGCGCTGACGCGCCCGCCCACGCGCGCGGCGAACCCGAGGTAGGGCTGGGCCAGCGCGAGGTCCGCGCCCGTGAGCGCGATGCGCAGGTCCACGCGCGCGGGCTCGCCGCCGACGGTGCCCTCGGCACCGAGCGTGCCGCCGGCGGGCAGCGCGGCGTCGAGCGCGAGCCGCGCGGGCGCGCGCGCCGGCCACGTCACGTCGCGGAGCGTCGCGTCCACGCGCGGCACCTCGAAGCGCGCGGGCTCGGCGGCGCGCTCGTCCACGAGCAGGAGGCTGCCGCGCTCGACGACCACCTCGCCGACCGCGAGCGCGGGGCCCGCGCGCGGCGCCGGCGGGGAGTCCGCGGGCGGGGAGCCCACGGGCCGCGTCGGCGCGAGCCGGGCGGCCAGCGCGAAGCCCCCCTGGCGATCGCGCTCGAGCAGGGCGTGCGGCTGCTCGAGCCTGACCTGCCCCACGGCGACGCGCGCCGGCCACTGGACGTCGAGGCCGCTCAGCTGGACGCGCCGGACCGAGAGCAGCGTCGTGCGGTCGTCGCGCAGGGCGAGCGGTGCCGCGCCCACCTCGCCGCGCACGCGGGCCGTCAGCGCGCCGGCCCACGCGACGCTGGCCGTCACGTCGCCACGCGCGCGGCCGCGGAGCCCGCGCGCGGCGGGCACCCAGGCGACGAGCCGCCCCACGCGCACGGCCTCGAACGTGAGGGCCAGCTCCGTCGTCCAGGCGAGGTCGGGCGGCGGGGCGGTCAGCGCCACCGTGCCGCTGGCGCTGAGCGCGCCGCCGTCGCGCAGACGCGCGCTCACCTCGACGCGCGCGGGCCCGCGCGCCGGCCACGCGAGGCCCTCGCCGGCCAGGCGCAGCCGCTCGACGTCGAAGCGGGCGATGGCCGCGCGCGGGTCCGCGAGCACGCCGCGCCCGGTCAGCTCGAAGCGGCCCAGGTGGAGGGCCTCGCCCCGGCGCCGCGCGTCGGCGAACGTCACGCGCACCGCGGGCGCGCGGAGCCGCGGCCCGGCGGGGCCGCGGCCGCGCGCCTCCACGCCGCTGAGCGCGATGTCGGCGTCGAGCCGCGTGCCGTCCGCCGTGGTGTGCGCGACCTGGAGCGAGCCGTTCACCGTGCCGCGCTCGGGCACGACGGGCGCCGCGGGCGGCAGGTAGAGCCGGAGCAGGGCGAGGTCCAGGCCCCTCACGATCGCCGTGGCGTGGAGCTCGAGCGGGTCGAGCCTGAGACGCGCGAGCCATGCCGACACCGTCGCGCCCTCGACGGTCGCGCGCGCGGTGGCCACGCCCTGGACGTCCTCGCGGCGGCTCGACAGGCGGCGCGCCTCGACCTCCAGGGCGCGGACCCGCCAGGCGCGGGCGGGGGTGAGCGTCCGGTCCTCGATCACGAGCCGGTCGCCGGAGAGCGCGGCCCGGCCGACGCTGACGGCGCCGCCGCCGAAGGCGATGTCCTCCGCGGTGACCCGGAGCGCGGGCGCCGTCACGACGTGCGCCGGGCGGCGCAGCTCGACGCCGCTGAGCCCCGCGTCCAGCGCGAAGCGCGTCCCGCGGCGGGCGTCGTGCGCCACGCGCACCGAGGCGTTGACGACGCCGCGCTCGGGGCGCACCGGCAGGTCGGGCGGCAGGGAGAGGCGGAACAGCGTCACGTCCACGTCGCGCAGGACCGCCATCGCCTGCAGCTCGAGGGGTGCGAGCCGCAGGTCGCTGACCCACACGGACACCGGCGAGCCCGCCACCACCGCGCGGGCGGTCGCGACGCCGGCGGGGTCCTCCCGGGCGCTCGACAGGCCGCGCGCCTCGAGGGCGACGCCGTCGGCGCGCCAGCGCCGGACGGGCCCGAGCCGCGCGTCCTGCAGCACCACGCTGCCGGCGTCCACCGCGAGGCGCCCGAGCGCGACGCCGCCGGGGCGGACGCGGAGGTCGTCCACCTGGACGCGCACCGAGGGCGCGGAGAGGTAGGCGCCGTCCTGCCCGGGCCGCGTGAGCTCGACGCCCGCCAGGCTCGCGTCGAGCGCGACGCGCGTGCCGCCCGCGACGTCGCGCTCGATCGTCCCCGACGCGTCGATCTCCCCGCGGGCCGGGCTGAGCGGGCTGGCGGGCGGCAGGTAGAGCCCGAGCAGCGAAGCGGCCACCTGCCGCGCGATGGCCGTCGCCCTGAAGCTCAGCGGGCGCAGCCGGACGTCCGTCACCCAGAGCGAGACGGGCGAGCCCGCCACGACCGCGCGCACGGTCACGATGCCGGGCGGCGCCGCGGCGCGGGTCGACACGTCCCGCGCCTCGAGCGCGAGCGCCTCCACGCGCCAGGTGCGCGGCGGCGCGAGCGTGCGGTCCTCGATCTCGACGGTGCCCCCCGCGAGCGCCACCCGCTCGAGCGTGAGCGCCGGCCCGGTCCCGCCGCCGCTCTCGCGCGCGAGCAGATCGGAGACGTTGAACGCGCTCGGGCCCGTCCTGACGATGCGGAGCGTCGGCGCCTGCAGCGTCGCGTCCGTGACGCGGAGGTGGCCGCCGAGCAGGTCGCGCAGGCTCAGCCGGAGCTCGAGCCGCGCGAGCGTCGCCAGCGGGCGCCGGTCGCGGTCCAGCACGCGGAGCTCGTGCAGGGCGACCCGGCCGTCGCGCAGGCCCACGTCCACGCGGGCCAGCGTGACCGCGCGGCCCGTGGCCGCGGCCAGGCGCCAGACCACCACCCGGCGGGCGATCCGGGGCAGGGCGAGCAGCCCGACGCCCGCCAGCGCGACGAGCGCGACGGCCGCGAGGGCGACGAGACGGAGCGCGCGGCGTCGGCTCACGATGCCCTGGCTCACCCCGGCCGGGCTAGAGCCGCCCGCCGCGCAGGGCGATGGACTCGCCGGTGAGATAGGCGGGCGCCTCGGCCACGAGGAAGCGCACCACCTGCGCCACCTCCTCGGGGCGCCCGAAGCGCCCGATCGGGAACTGCGCGGCGAGCCGCTCGCGGGCCTCGGCGCTCGTGGCGATCTCGCCGAGCATCTCGGTGTCGATCACCGAGGGCAGCACCGCGTTGACGGCGATGCCGTCGCGGGCGAGCTCGCGGGCGGCCCTGGCGGTCAGCGCGAGCATCCCGGCCTTGCTCGCCGCGTAGTGGGCGCCGATGGCGCCGCCGGTCCGCGCCGCGCCCGAGGAGACGTTGACGATCCGGCCGCCGCCCGCGGCGCGCAGCCGCGGGATCGCCGCGCGCATGCAGTAGAAGGCGCCGTCGAGGTTCACCGCGAGGGTGCGGCGCCAGGTGTCGTCGTCGATCGCCGTCAGGGCCGCCACGCGCCGGCCGATCCCGGCGTTGTTGACGAGGGCATCGAGCCGCCCGAAGCGCCCGTCCAGCTCCTGGAACATCGCCTCGACGGCCGCGCGGTCGCTGACGTCGGCGGGGAGCGCGAGCGCCTCGCCGCCGCGCGCGCGGATCTCGTCCACGACCCGCTCGGCCTCCGGGCGGCGCGCGACGTAGTTCACGCCGACGGCGTAGCCCGCGGCGGCCAGCGCGAGGGCGATCGCGCGCCCGATGCCGCGCGAGGCGCCGGTGACCAGGACGACCCTGTCCGCCATGGACCGGCGCCCGCCCCCTCAGGGCCCGCGCAGCTCGCTCGTGCGCGTGTTCTGCGCGACGACGCGGCCGCCCTTGAGCACCCAGAGCTTCTCGGCCTGCTCGGTGATCGCCTGCGCGGGATCGCGCGCGTCGAGCACGACGAGGTCGGCGCGGCAGCCCTCGGCGAGGCCGTAGTCGGCGAGCCCGATCGCGCGCGCGGCGCTGGTCGTCACCAGCTCGAGCAGCCACGCCATCTGGTCGAGGTTGCCGAGGTGCGCGGCCATGGCGGCGACGAGCGCCTGGCGGAGCGGGTCGGGGTGGCCGTAGGGCGTGAACGGGTTGACGATGTTGTTCGTCGAGACCGCGACGGTGACCCCGGCCGCGCGTAGCGCGGCGAGCGGCGCGATGCCGCGCCAGGTGAGCCGCCGGTCGCCCCGCCCCTTCACGTGGAGCTCCGTGGCGGGCAGGCTGATCACGGAGATCCGCGCCTCGGCGAGCGCGGCGATCACGCGCGCCCGGGGCTCGGGCTCGAGGGCGTCGAGGGTGCAGAGGTGGCCGAGCGTCACCCGGCCCTGGAAGCCGCGCGCCACGGTCTGCGCGGCGATGTAGTCGCTCGTCAGCATCGCCGGGTCCTCGGCGGTGTCGGCGTGGAAGTCGAGCGGCACGCCGAAGGCCTGCGCGGTGTCGAAGCACCAGTCGATGTGGGCGCGCTGGTCGCGGTCCATGTAGGGGCAGCCGCCGAGGGCCTCGACGCCCCCGCGGAGCGCCTCGCGCAGGAGGCCCTGCGTGACGCCGTCGTTGAAGACCCCTTCCTGGGCGAAGGCGATGAGCCGCAGATCCAGCACGCCCGCGAATTCGCGCTGCAGGCGGGCGAGCGCCGCCAGGCCCCGCAGCTCGACGAAGGCGTCGATCTCGACGTGGGCGCGCATCGTCGTGCAGCCGTGGCGGACGGCCAGCTCGAGCACGCGCCGCGCGCGCCGGTAGACGTCGTCCTCGGTGAAGCTCTTCTTCAGCTCGGCGACGAGCGCCAGGGGGCTCGGCCCGCCGGCGCGCAGGCCCTCGGTGCGGTCGGCGATGAAGGCCTTGTCGGGGTGGATGTGGGTCTCGACGAACCCGGGCAGGACGAGCCGGTCGCCGACGTCGAGCACCTCGCGGCCGGCCGGGGGGAGGTCCGGGGCGATCCGCTCGATGCGCCCGGCGCGGATCGCCACGTCCTGCCGGCGCCCGCCCACCAGCCCGCCCCGGAGCAGCAGGTCGCGCGCGTTCGGGTCCGTCACGCGCCCGAGTATAGCGGCTCGTGAGATATTCGGGCAGAGGAGGATCCCCGCCGATGCCCGGACCGCCGCCGCTCGCCCACATCCGCGTCGTGGACCTGACCCGCGCCCGCTCCGGCCCGACGGCGGTGCGCCAGCTCGCCGACATGGGCGCGCAGGTCGTGCGCGTGGAGGCGCGCGAGGCGACCGAGGGCGACTCCACGGCGCTCGGGTTCGACTTCCTGAACCTGCACCGCAACAAGCGGGCGCTGACGCTCGACCTCAAGCACCCGCGGGGGCTCGAGGTCCTCCGGCGCCTCGCCGCGCAGGCGGACGTGGTCGTCGAGAACTTCCGTCCCGACGTCAAGCGCCGGCTCGGCATCGACTACGAGGCGCTCGCCGCGCTCAACCCGCGCCTCGTGTACGGCTCGATCTCGGGCTTCGGCCAGACGGGGCCGTACGCCGAGCGCCCCGGCTACGACCAGATCGCGCAGGGGATGGGCGGCCTCATGTCCATCACCGGGCTGCCCGGCCAGGGGCCCGTGCGCGTCGGGATCCCGGTCGCCGACCTCGCGGCCGGCCTCTACCTCGCCCAGGGGATCCTCGTCGCGCTGCTCGAGCGCGAGCGCTCGGGCCGGGGCCAGTGGGTGCACACCTCGCTCCTGCAAGCGATGGTGACGATGCTCGACTTCCAGGCGGCGCGCTGGCTGATCGACGGCGAGATCCCGCCGCAGGCGGGCAACGATCACCCGACGGGCATTCCCACCGGCGTCTTCACGACCGCCGACGGCCACATCAACGTGGCCGCGTCGGGACAGGCGATGTACCGGCGGCTCTGCGCCGCGATCGGCGCGCCCGAGCTGGTGGACGACCCGCGCTTCCGCACGCTCGCGGACCGCTCGACGCACCGCGCCGCGATGAACGCGGCGCTCGACCGCGTCTTCGCCACGAAGCCGAGCGCCGAGTGGATCGAGGCGCTGAACCGGGCCGGCGTGCCCTCGGGGCCGATCCTCGACGTGCGGGAGGTCTTCGAGGACCCGCAGGTGCGCCACCTGGGCCTCGCCCAGCCGGTGCGCCACCCGACGCACGGGGAGATCCAGGTGCAGGGGCTCCCCACCGCGCTCTCGCGCACGCCGGGCGCCGTCCGCCTGCCCGCGCCCGGGCACGGCGAGCACACGGACGCGATCCTCGCCGAGCTCGGCTACACGCCCGCGGAGATCGCCGAGCTGCGGCGGGTCGGGGCGGTGTGAGCGGGCGGGTCCAGCAGGCCGCGGCTCACCATCGCGTGGACGCCCTTGTTGCCGTCGACGAGCTGCGTGACGCGCAGGTCGCAGGCGAGGCTGCAGAAGACGTAGGCGTCCGCGGGGCTCCAGCCCTTGAGCTCCACGAGCCAGGCGATCATGTCGCGCAGCGCCTGCTTGGCCGCGTCGTCGAGGTCCGGGTCCATCCCCATGGCGATGTAGTGGGTCGGCGTCACGGCGCGCGGGAACGCGAGCCGCCGCCCCTTGTGCAGGACGAGCGCGAAGGTGCCGGTCAGGCAGGTCTCGAGCGCCGTCAGGCACACCTCGCCGTCGCCCTGCACCGCGTGGCCGTCCCCGGCGGAGAAGTTCGCGCCGGGCACGAAGACCGGCAGGAACAGCGACGTGCCCGGCACCAGCTCCTTGTTGTCGATGTTGCCGCCGAACTCGCGCGGCTCGATGGACGAGATCGTGCCGTACTCGGGGCGGGGCGCCGTCGCCAGGATCCCGAAGAAGGGCCGGAGCGGCAGCGTCGGCCCCCACGGCAGCGTGGCCGTCCTCGCCGCGCGGTCGATCGGGATCAGGCGGCGCTGGAACGCCGGGAAGTCCTCCGGCAGCGTGCCCTTCAGCGGGCGGATCACGTTCCAGCCCCAGTCGACCGACAGCTCGATGGACTCGATGCGCACCTCGAGCGTGTCCCCGGGCTCGGCGCCGCGGACGGCGATCGGCCCGGTGAGGATGTGCGGGCCCAGGACCGGCCGGAGCGTCTCGACGATCGCGCGGTGGGCCGGCCGCAGGATCGCGGGGTCGGCGACCTCGACCAGGCCGCCCGAGACGGTGTCGACGGTGACGGTGTCGCCCGGGTCCACCGTCAGCCGCGGCGGGAGCGCGGCGTCGAAGTAGCCCCAGTGCACGGTGTCGGGCGAGGGATCGAGCGCGTGGTGAACGGGCATGGAGGATCTCCTTACCGGTTTCCGGAGACGCCGAGGTGGTGGTCGAGGACCTCGACCTCCCGCGACAGCGCCGCCGGGGTGCCCTGGAAGACGAAGCGCCCGGACGCGAGGACGTGGATGTCGTCGGCGACCGACATGGCCAGCTCGAAGTTCTGCTCGACCAGCAGGATGGAGTGGCCGTGCTCGCGGACGCTCTTCATGATCCGCTCGATCTGGCGCACGAGGAGCGGCGCCAGCCCCTCGGAGGGCTCGTCCATCAGGATCAGGTCGGGGTTCGCCATGAGGGCGCGACCGACCGCGAGCATCTGCTGCTCGCCGCCGCTCAGCGTGCCGCCCGGGTGGTCGATCCGCTCGGCGAGCTGCGGGAACTCCTTCAGGACCTCGTCGAGGTCCCAGCGCTTGCGCCGGCCGTTCGCGCCGGCCACGTCGGCGGGGTGGGCGAGCCGGCTGGTCGGCAACAAGAGATTTTCGCGGACGCTGAGGGAGCGGAAGATGCGCCGGCCCTGGGGCACGATCGCCATGCCCCGCTGCGCGATCGCGTAGGGCGGCTGGCCGTGCAGCGGGCGGCCCTTGAAGACCACGGCGCCCCGGCGCGGCGGGGTGAGCCCCGCCACGGAGCGGATGAGGGTGGTCTTGCCCATGCCGTTGCGCCCGAGGATCGCCACGATCCGGCCCTCGAGCAGGTCGAGGCTCACGCCCTGCAGCACGTAGCTGTCGCCGTAGTAGGTGTGGATCTCCCTGACGGAGAGCAGGGGCTCAGACATGGCCGAAGTAGACCTCGCGCACCTCGGGATTGGTCCGGACCTCGGCCGGCGTGCCCTCGAGGATCACCCGGCCGCGATGCAGGACCGTGACCCGGTCGGCGAGCCCGAGCGCCACGTCCATGTCGTGCTCGATCATCACCACGGTGATGTCGCGCGGCAGGGCGCCGATCATCCTGGAGATGCGCTGGCGCTCGCTGGGCGAGAGGCCCGCGCACGGCTCGTCGAGGAACAGCACCCGGGGGCTCGAGTTGAGCGCCAGGGCGAGCTCGAGCTGCCGGCGCTCGCCGTAGGACAGGAGCCTCGCGGCCTGGTGCGCGCGGTGGGCGAGCCCGACGGCGTCGAGCCCCTCCCGGGCGCGCCGGCACACCGCGTCGAAGGCGCCGACGGGCGCGTGCATCACCCACTTGCGCCGGTCGGTCCCCAGGATGGCGAGGACCAGGTTCTCGAGGAGCGACAGGTCGGTGAAGACGTTCGAGATCTGGAAGGTGCGCCCCATGCCGAGGGCCGTGCGGCGGTGCTCCGGGAGCCGGGTGACGTCCTGCCCGAAGAGCGCGACGCGGCCGACCGACGGCCGCAGCGTGCCGGTGATGCAGTGGAACAGCGTCGTCTTGCCCGCCCCGTTCGGGCCGATGAGCACGCGGCGCTCGCCGGCGGCGACGCGGAGGGAGACCCGGTCGACGGCGCGCAGGCCGTCGAATTCCTTGGTGAGCTCGCCGACCTCGATCGCGGGGAGACCCATGCTCACCCGGCGCGCGCCCGCGCCGCGCGCGCGCGCAGGCGGCCGGCGAGGCCGACGAGCCCGTCGGGCGCCCAGAGCACCGCCGCGATGAACACGAGCCCCATCACGGACGCGTAGAGCGCGAAGAAGCTCGACACCCAGTTGCGCAGCCCGAGCAGGATCCACGAGCCGATGAACGGCCCCACGATGGTCCCGGTGCCGCCGATGATCGCCATCAGGGCGGCCTCGACCGAGATCGGAAAGGACGCGGCGACCGGGTTGACGAAGCGGTTGTAGTAGACGTAGAGCACGCCGGCCAGGCTCGCGAGCGCCCCGGAGACGACGAAGGCCGCGTACAGGTGCAGGCCGGAGGCGTAGCCCAGGCTCCGCATCCGCGTCTCGCTCGCCTTGATGCCCCGCAGGGCGAGGCGACGAGGACCCGGTAGCCGATCGCGCACAGCAGGACGACCGCCAGCACCAGGTAGTAGTACTCGGTGTGGGATTCGACCCGCAGCCCGCCGACGGCGGGGAAGGGCACGTTGGTGACGCCGTTGTCGCCGCCGGTGAACGACGACCAGCGGTGGGCCATGCCCCAGACGACGTACCCGAAGGCCAGCGTGATCAGGATGAAGTAGACGCCGCGCGTGCGGACCGCGAGCCCGAAGACGAGGGCGAGCAGGGTGCCGGCCAGGATGCCGGCGGGCGCGGCCAGCGCGGTCGGCACGTCGTGGCGCACCTGGAGGATCGCCGTCGTGTAGGCGGCCACGGCGAAGAACGAGGCGTGGCACAGCGAGAACAGGCCCGTGTGGCCGAGGAGCAGGTCGACCGAGAGCGCGAGCAGCCCGAAGACGTACATCTGGGTCACGAGCCCCGTCCAGAACGGGCCCGCGACGTGCGGCAGGAGCGCGGCCGCGCCGAGCGCCACCAGGACGAGCGCGACGCGGCGCGCGGCGGCCATCAGACGTCCTTGCCGAAGATGCCCCGCGGCCGGACGAGGAGCAGCACCGCCATCGGGCCGAAGAGGACGAAGTAGGAGAACTCCGGCAGCAGCCAGCGCCCGTAGGCGTCGAGGAGGCCGACGATCAGCGCGCCGAGCATCGCGCCCTCCAGGCTGCCGAGCCCGCCCACGATGACGACGACGAGCGCGACGACCAGGATCTCCCACTCGGCGCCGGGGTACAGCGTGAGGAACGCGCCCCCGACGACCCCCGCCATGCCGGCGAGGAAGGAGGCGAGCGCCGAGACCAGCACGAACAGGCGGTCGACGTTGATCCCGGTCGCGCTCACCTGCTCGCGGTCGTCCACGCCCGCGCGGACGACGGCGCCGAGCTGGGTCTTCCGGTAGAGGACCCAGAGCACCCCGCCGACGAGGACGCCGAACAGGATCAGGACGAAGCGGTACGTGGGGTACACGAGGCCCCCGGGCAGCTCCATCGCGCCGCGCAGGAACGCGGGGGCCGGCACCTTGAGGCTGTCGCCCCCCCAGATCGCCAGCGCCACGTCGCCGATCACGAACGCGATGCCGACGGTGAGCAGCACCTGGGCGAGGTGATTCTCGCCGGTCTGGCGGATGAGGAAGCGGTCGATGAGGTAGCCGAGCGCCACGATGCCGGCGCCGCCGCCCAGGATGGCGAGGGCGAAGCTGCCGGTGCGCTCGGCGATCGTGAGCCCGATGTAGCCGCCGAGCAGGTAGTACGCGCCGTGCGCCATGTTCACCACGCGCATGAGGCCGAACGTGAGCGTGAAGCCGCTGGCGAGCAGGAAGAGCAGCGCGGCGAGCGAGGTGCCGTTGATCGCCTGCAGGACGGCGCTGCTGGTCATGGGGCGGAACGGCGTGACGCGCCGCCGGCCGCGGGGCCGCCGCGGCCGGCGGGCGCGTCGCCCGGGGCGGGGATCACCGCTTGTATGGCCCCCGCTTCAGGAACTCCGCGGGCGTCCACTTCCAGAACTGGGACACCGCCTCGTACGTCTTGAACGGCACGTTGGTGAGGACGTCGCCGAGCACCGGGTGCTTGATCTTCTGGATCCGCGAGATGTACACGTTCTGGATCGGGTTGTCGTACTCGTCCATGCGCACCGGACCGCGGGGCGCGTCGATCCGGGCGCTGCGCATCGCCCGGAGGAAGGCGGCACGGTCCTCCACCTTGCCGTTGATCGCGTCGATCGCCGTCTTGGTCCACAGACCGGCCGTGTACGCGGACTCGGCGAACCAGGAGGGCAGCCGCTTGTGCTTGCGCGCGAACGCGTCGGTGAAGGCCTTGTTCGCCGGCGTGTCCAGGCCCGCCGCGTAGTGCAGGGAGTTGCCGATCAGCCCGATGGCGCGGTCGTCCGCCTGCGGCAGCATGTCCTGGTGCAGCCAGTACCCGCCGTAGATCTTGAACTTCTTGTCCATGCCGAAGTTGAACCAGGCCTCGAACAGCCGCACGCGGTCCACGCCCACGACGACCGCCGAGACGCCGTCGGAGTCCTTCGGGATCGCCGCGATCGTGGGGCCGTAGTCCCGGGTCCCGATCGGGTTCCAGATGATCTTCGCGACCTTGCCCCCGAGCTCGGTGTAGGTCCGGACCGCGCCGAGCGTGACCTCGTGGCCCCACGTATAGTCCTGGCCGATGAACGTCACGTTGCGCAGGCCGAGCTCCTTGTACAGGTACTCGCCGAAGGGGTGCCCGATCTGGCTGGCGGAGACCGCGGTGCGCACCACCGTCGGCGTGCGGTTCCACTTGGTGATGACGTCGGCCCCGGCCGCGTCCATCACGAGCGGCACGCCCGTCTCCTTGCTGACCTGGGCCACCGCCGGCCCCTCGTGGCCGCAGAGCGGGCCGACCATGAAGTGCACCTTCTCCTGGTGCACGACGCGGCGCGCCTGGGTGAGCGCCTGGTCGGGGTTGCACGTCGTGTCGGCGATGACGATCTCGATCTTGCGCCCGCCGGCCTTGTAGCCCGCCTGCTCCCAGAAGAGCTTGAAGCCGTCCACCATGTCGCGCCCCGGCGTGGCGAGGGGGCCGGTCACGGGGGGCAGCAGGCCGATCTTGATCGGCTCGCCCTGGGCGTGCGCCGGGCCCGGCGCGCCGACGCCGAGCGCCGCCAGCAGGACGGCGAGAGCTCGCAGGAGTCCATGAATCCCGTCTCTGGTCGGTCGCATTGTGCCTCCTCCTTGCGCCGTGTGCCGGCCGCGGGTCGTCACCCAGGGTTTATACTTGGCGCGTCGCCGCGCTGTCAATCGCGTGCGCGCGGAGAACGGAGGCCGGCGGTGAGCGACAGCACCCTGCGATTCGGCAGCGACCGGGGCGCGCGGCGCAGCGAGGACGCGACGCTGCTCACCGGGCGCGGGCGCTTCACCGACGACCTCGGCGTGGCCGGCCAGGCCCACGCCGCGTTCGTGCGGTCCACGGTCGGCCACGCGGAGATCCGCGGGATCGACGTCACGGGCGCGATGCGGAAGCCCGGCGTGGTCGGCGTGTTCACCGGGCGCGACCTCGCCGCCGACGGGCTCGGCGCGATCCCGCCCGTGGCGTCGCTGGCGGGGCGCGGGGGCACGCCGATGGTCGCCGCCGCGATGCCGCCGCTCGCGCTCGACCGCGTCCGCTACGTCGGGGAGCCGCTCGCGATCGTCGTCGCGGAGACCGCGGCGCAGGCGCGGGACGCGGCCGACGCGTTGGTCGCCGAGCTCGCCGAGCGGCCGGCCGTCGCCGACGTCGAGCGCGCGATGGCGCCGGGCGCGCCGGCGATCTGGCCCCAGGCGCCCGGCAACATCGCCCTCGACTGGACCGACGGGGACGCGGCCGCCGTCGAGGCCGCGTTCGCGCGCGCCGCGCACGTCGAGCGCGTCCGGCTGCTCGACACGCGCCTCGCGCCCTCGGCGCTGGAGCCGCGGGCGGCGATCGGCCAGTGGGACGCGGCCGCGGGGCGCTACACGCTGATCGCGAGCACGCAGGGCGTCGCGGTGGTGCGCCGGCTGCTCGCCGAGGGCGTGTTCAAGGTGCCCCCGTCGACGATCCGGGTCCTCACGCACGACGTCGGTGGCGGCTTCGGCATGAAGGTGCAGGCCTACCCGGAGTACGCCGCGCTGCTCTACGCGGCGCGGCGCACGGGGCGGCCGGTGAAGTGGTGCGCGACCCGGGTGGAGAGCTTCCTCGCGGACACCCACGGCCGGGACGGGGTGCTCGAGGGGGAGCTGGCGCTGGACGCCCGGGGGAAGTTCCTCGCGCTCCGGGCGCGCACCTTCGTGGGCATCGGCGCGTACGTCTCGACGTACGCCGCCATCTTCGCGACGAGCAACACGAAGAACTGCCTGTCGAGCGTGTACGTGCTCCCCGCCATCCAGATCGACGTGAAGATGGTGCTCACGAACGCGGCGCCGCTGGGGCCGTACCGGGGCGCGGGCCGGCCCGAGGCGCTCTACCTCGTCGAGCGCCTGATCGACGCGGCGGCGGCGGCGATGGGCATCGACCGCGTCGAGCTGCGGCGGCGCAACCTGATCCCGCCGTCCGCGATGCCGTACCGGGCGCCGAACGGCCAGGTCTACGACAGCGGGGAGTTCGAGGCGGCGCTGGACGAGGCGCTCGCGCTGGCGGACTGGCAGGGGTTCCCCGCGCGGCGCGCGGCGTCGGAGCGCGCGGGCCGGCTGCGGGGCATCGGCCTGGGCTGCTTCCTCGAGGTCGCCGGGGGCATCCTCGACGAGACGGTGGACCTGCGCTTCGAGGACGACGGCACCGTGGCGCTGCGCACCGGGGTGCAGGCCATGGGGCAGGGGCACCTGTCGACCTTCCCGCCGCTCGTCGCCCAGCGCCTGGGCGTGGACGTGCGCGCGGTCCGGCTCGTCGAGGGGGACAGCGACGCGGTGCCCGCGGGCACGCCGAGCGTGGCGTCGCGGTCCATGATGATGGCCGGCAGCGCGGCCCTCCTGGCCTGCGACGCCGCGATCGAGAAGGGCCGGCGGCTCGCGGCGCGCCTGTTCGAGGCCGCGGTGTTCGACGTGGAGTTCGCGAACGGCCGCTTCCAGGTCGCCGGGACGGACCGGGCGATCGGCATCGTCGATCTGGCCCGGCGCGCGCGCGCGATGCCGGGGCTGCCGGAGGATCTCGCCGGCGGCCTGGACGGCACGGCCAGGTTCGTGTCGCCGCAGATGAGCTTCCCGAACGGCTGCCACGTCTGCGAGGTCGAGATCGAGCCGATCACCGGGGTGGTCACGGTGGTCGGCTACGCCGCGGTGGACGACGTCGGCAACGTCGTGCATCCGACCATCGTCGCGGGCCAGATCCACGGCGGGGTCGCGCAGGGCCTCGGCCAGGTGCTCGGCGAGGGGGTGGTCTACGACGAGCGCGGCCAGCTCCTGACCGCCTCCTTCATGGACTACATGATTCCGCGCGCCGACGACATGCCCGACCTGCGGGTCGGCCACCACGGCGTGCCCTGCACCACGAACCCGCTCGGCGTGAAGGGGGCCGGCGAGTCGGGCGTGGCGGGGTCGCTGCCGTCGGCGGTGAACGCCGTGCTCGACGCGCTCGCGAGCCGCGGCGTCCGGCGTCTCGACCTGCCGATGACGCCGGCGCGCGTGTGGGCGGCCCTGCGCGACGCCGCCACATCATGAGGGCGCGCCGAGCTACCGCGGCTCGAAGTACACCGCCCCGAACAGCGCCGCGCTCCGGCTACGCGTGTCGTTCGAGTGGCTCTCCAGGCCGATGAAGTTCGTCGCGCGCGGCTCTTCCCCGAAGACCCGCCGGTAGTCCGCGTGGACGTCGCGGGTCTGGCGATGCCACTGGCCGACGCCGGACGCGCCCGAGCGGACGACGATCAGCACGCGCTGGAAGATCTCGAGCAGGTCCGGCTGCGTCTCGGCGCCGACCGGGGCGCTGGTATCCCAGACGTAGGCGATGCCCCGCATCCCCTCGAACACGACCATCAGCCGGGCGGCCTGGTCGTTCAGCCGACGATTCCGGACGTCGCCGCGCTCGGGCAGCACGAGCGCCTTCCACTCCCAGACCAGCCGGGGGGTCTGTCGCAGGTCGACCTTCAGCGCCCGCCCGAGCCGCATGGACTCGTTGTCCGTGCTGAGGCGCAGCGCGGGGCGGCCGCCGTCCACGACGACCGCCGGCGGCTGCGTGAACGCGGGACGCTCGTAGAACGGATAGGTGCGCCACGCGCCGCCGAGCTCGAGGGGGCCCGCCTGGCGGGACGCCCAGTCGTCGACGCGCACCGCGCGCGAGGGCCCGGCGCCCAGCGTCAGGGCCAGCGCGAGCCCCGCGACGGCGAGGCTCACGCCGGAGCGCAGAGCGGACGCTCCCGCGTCATCGTCTCCTGCTTGAAGGCCTCGATCTGGCCCCTCCCGGCGTCGGCGCGATGATAGCACTACTCCGTGACCACGACACCAGGAGGACCGCGATGTTCTACATGATCGCCGCATTCGACCTCGGGCTTCCCGGCGCGACGGCCAGCGACGCCGAGCGCGACTATCTCGAGCGGCACGTGCCGCTGGCCCGGCAGCTGCCCGGCCTCCGCGCCTACGTGGTCGGTCCGCTCGCCGCCGCCGCCGGCATCCCGGCTGACCGTCGGCGCGGCGCGATCCTCGCGTTCGAGAGCGAGGAGGCGTGGCGGGCGGGCTACCGGTCGCCGGTCGGCCGCGCGTTGCGCGCCGACGAGAAGCGGCTGATCGTCGAGCCGCGGGTCGTGCTGCTCCACGGCGAGGAGATCCTGCCGGAGGCCCGGAGCGGCGGTGATTCCTTCTTGACGCTCGACTCGCACCTGACCGTCGTGGCCTGGACGTCCGGCGCGCAGGAGATCCTCGGGTATGCGGCCGAGGAGATCCTGGGGCGCCCGGTCTTCGTCCTGGTGCCCGACGATCAACGGCAAGCGGTGGCCGCGGTGATGCGGCAGGTCGAGGCGACCGGTCACGTGCGCGGGTTCCACGCGGAGCGGATGACCAGGAGCGGGCAACGCGTGCGGGTCGTGGCCGACTTGCTCGCCATTCGAGACCCCTCCGGGGAGCACTGCGCGACGCGGATCACCGTGCGCCGCGCCTGAGGCACGGCCGCGGCGGACGGCCGCCGGTCACGCCGGGCGGCGCAGGTCGGCCACCCGGCGGAGCGGCGTGCCGTCGCGCCGCGCGAGCAGCCGCCGGGTCGGGCGCGTGCCGTCGCCGAACGTCGGCTGCCAGGCCGAGTGCTTCCCGGCGCCGCCCACCACGATCACGCTGATGTCCTCGGCCGCGCGCACGATCGGCAGCATCGTGTCGGGCGCGTCCACCGCGCCCCGCCGCGCGATCTGGTAGCGCCGGTAGTCCGCGCCGAGGCGCGCGAGCGGGAAGCGCGCGTGCTCGAACAGGAACTCCTTGACCTGCCGCTTGCTGAAGCCGTCGCGCGCGATGGTGGCCGCGTGCTCGGGGCCGAGGGACAGGAGCGGCCAGCCGCCGCCGAGCAGGTTGTTGCTCCCGGCCTGGCCCATCGCGCCCGCCACGGTGCGGAGCACGCCCTCGCCCGTCGCGCTGTAGTGGTCCTGGATGTTGTGCGGCCCCTCGCAGCCGAACGCCGTGACGCAGCTCACGTCGGGGGCGAGCCCGGCCTCGACGGAGAGCGGCTCCCACGGGTTCTCGGCCTCGTTCTCGGCGACGCAGTAGGCGATCTTGGCCGGGCTGCCCTGCGTGGCGCGGTCGCCCGTGCCGGGCAGGCCGCCGCCGACGTTCATGAGGACCAGGCGCACGGCGCGGCCGATGGTGACGTTGGCGCGGACGCCCTGGCCGAAGGCGTTGTACCCCGCGTTGAGCCCGATCTCGCGGGCGATCGGCCCGTTCACCACGAGCAGCGGCGCCACGGGATGCGTCGTGGCCTGGATCGAGTCGAGGTTGAAGAGGGGGTCGGCGAGCGCCTCGAGGGCGGCGAGGATCACCGGGAAGTACTCGGGGCGGCAGCCCGCCATCACGGCGTTCGCCGCGATCCGCTCCACGGTGGCCTCGCCCTGCCGCGGCGGCAGGACGCCCACGACGTCGCGCGGCTCGCGATCGGTGAAGTCGAGGAACGCGCGCACCGCGGCCTCCGTCGGCGGCACGATGGGGAGCCCGTCGGTCCAGCCGCGCTCCTGGTAGAGGGCGTCGATCTCCGCGTACGCGCCCGGGAAGACGAAGGTCGCGGCGGCGGGCCCGGGCGCGCTCACGGGCGGGTCACCGCCTTCAAGACCGCCTCCAGGGCGAGGTCCGCCTTGCGCACGACCTCGGCCTCGGGGATGCCGCCGAGCGGGTGCGGGACGAGGGCGAGCGGCAGGTCCCCGAGGCCGCGGTTCTTCGCCTCCAGGCGCGCGAGGGCCTCGAACTCGAACGTGCCCATCACGGCCGTGGGCACGCCGCGCTGCTCCAGCATGATGGCGCCGTGGATACTCCACGACGTGCAGGACCCTCAGTCGGCGCTGCCGACCAGCGCGAAGTCGCACTCCGAGAGCGCGGCCAGGATCTCCGGGGCCGGGGGGCCGGCCACGGGCTTGTCGCGCTTGACGACCTCCGCGACGCCGTAGCGCGCCGTCAGGATCCGCGTCACGGCGAGCATGAGCGTGCCCGCGTTGGCCTTGCCGTTGTCGAGGATGCCCGCGCGCGTGCCGGCGAGGCTCGCCAGGCGCGGCGCCAGCCGCGCCGCGACGGCGCGCGGCTCGGCGGTGGGATCGTACAGGCGGAAGCCCTCTGCGCTCATCGCTCGCTCTCCTCTCTCAGGCCGCGGGCAGCGGCCAGCCGAGCCACTCGCACACGCCGCGCCCCATCACCCAGGCGAGGTCCTCGCCCTGGAGCCACGGCAGCTCCTTCGTGAACAGGTCGATGCACTCGCGGTAGGTGCACGGCATCCGCGTGAGGTCCGTGCCCCAGAAGGTCCGGCGCGGCCCGAAGGCGTCGACCAGCGTGCGGATGGCCGCGTGCAGGTCGCCGAACGGGTAGCCCCGGGCGGACAGCGCCGCCATCCCCGAGGCCTTGACCGCGACGTTCGGGCGCTTGGCCAGCGCGCAGACGGCGGGGAGGTCCTCGAACACCTTCGGCGCCTTCTGGCGGATCTGGAGCCCCACGTGGTCGATCACGAGCTTGAGGCCCGGGTGCCTGGCCGCGATCCGGTCGAGCACGTCGAGCGAGCCCGGGACCAGGACCATCACCGGGATCCCGGCCCGCTCCGCCGCCGGCCAGAGCCAGTCGGCCGTGCCGTCCGTGAGGAAGTGGCGGTTGTGCTCGTTGTGGAAGGTGAAGCGCATGCCGAGCATGCCCGGCTGCGTCTTCCAGCCGGCCACCAGGTCGCGGCTCCGGGGATCGCGAAGATCCACGCGCCCCATGACGGCGAACCGGTCGGGGTGCAGGCGCGCGGCCTCGAGCGCCAGGTCGTTGCGGTCGCCCTCCCACGAGGGCGGCACGATCACGATGCGGCTCACCCCGGCCAGGTCCATCTCGAAGAGCAGCATGTCCTTGGTGACCGGATACGGCCGCTGGGCCTCCTGCGCCCGGCCCGGCGGCCACGGCCGGTCGGGGGTGTCCGCGGCCCAGATGTGGACCTGCGAATCGACGATGTGCATGTGCAAGCTCCCCTCGGGACGATTCTAGGATACAAAGGAGGTCATTATGACCCGGATCGATCCCGTGTGGGCCACCGTCGCCGAGCTGTCCCGCGCCTTCGGGGCGCGCACGCTGTCCCCGGTGGACGCGCTCGAGGCGCTGCTCGAGCGGATCCGCCGGCGCAACCCCGCGCTGCACGCCTACATCGCCGTCTACGAGGCCGACGCGCGGCTGGCCGCCGAGGCCGCCGACCGGGCCATCCGCGCGGGCCACCGCGTCGGACCGCTCCACGGCGTCCCCATCGCGCTCAAGGACCTGGTGGACCTGGAGGGGCGCGTGACCACGGGCGGGTCGAAGGTGTGGGTCGAGCGCGTGTCGCCGGTCACCGCCACGCTGGCGGAGCGGCTCATCGCCGCCGGCATGATCGTCCTCGGCAAGACCCACACGGTGGAGTTCGCGATGGGGAGCTTCGGGACCAACACGCACCTGGGGACCCCGTGGAACCCCTGGGACCTCGCGGTGCACCGCACGCCCGGCGGCTCCTCGAGCGGCTCGGGCGTGGCGGTCGCCGCGGGCCTGGCCCCGGTCGCCATCGGCACGGACACGGGCGGCTCGGTGCGGCTGCCCGCGGCCTGGTGCGGGATCGTGGGGCTCAAGGTGACGGCGGGGCGCATCAGCACGTACGGCGTCCTGCCGCTCAGCTCGACGCTCGACACGCCCGGGCCGCTGGCGCGCTCGGTCGAGGACGCGGCGCTGATCTTCCGCGTGCTGAACGGCCCGGACCCGCGCGACCCCCCGACGCTCCGCTGGGCGCCGCTCGACCCGCTGCCCGCGCTCCGGCGCGGCGTCGGCGGCCTGCGCCTGGCCGTCCTGCCCGACGCCGAGCGCGCCGGCGTGGACGCCGAGGTGCTCGCCGCCTACGACGCCGCGCTCACGACGCTCGCCGGGCTCGGCGCGCGGATCGTCCGCCCCGCGCTGCCGCACCGCCTGAGCGACTACGCCGCGGCCACCGGGCGGATCATCGGCGCCGAGGGCTACCGCTTCGTCGGCCACCTCGTGGACGACATGAGCCTGCCCATCGACCCGCACATCCGCCCGCGGATCCAGCTGGGGCGGGGCGTGTCGGCGCGCGACTACCTGCTGACGCTCGCCGGGCGGGAGGAGCACCAGCGGGCCTTCGCCGCGGCGCTCGCCGACGCCGACGCGCTGCTGACGCCGACGACGCAGACGGCGGCGATTCCCCTCGCCGCGATCGACCAGTCCGGCACCGCCGCGCACTTCACGAGGGCGGGGAACTACCTCGGGCTCTGCGGCCTGGCCGTCCCCGACGGCTTCACCGCGGACGGCCTGCCCACGTCGCTCCAGATCCTCTGCCACGCCGGCGAGGAGGGGACGGCGCTGCGCATCGGCTGGGCCTACGAGCAGGCGAGCGGCTGGAGGGAGCGCCGCCCCCCCGAGCCGTGACCCCTACTTCGCCGTCTTCTTCTGCTTCGGTTTCTTCTTTTCCTTCCGCATGCTGGTGCCCTTGGCCACGTGCTCACCCCCCTCGGCGCCCTCTGGAAGAGCCACCCTGCGCGGATTATACGCCGCGCGGGAGAATGCTACAGTTGGGCCGATGCCGCGCACGGAGAACGCCCAAGGGGGAGGACGCCCGATGATCCTGAACGCCGACGACGTGCTCGAGCGGCTCCGCGCCCTGCGCGCCCGGCAGCCGGTGAAGTTCTGGGCGCTGTACTCGAGCCAGCTCGGCGGGATCGTGACCGATCCCGCGCTCATGGTCCTGCCCTTCGACGACCACATGGTGCACCGCGGCCACGGCGTCTTCGACACGGCGGCGCTCGTCGACGGGAAGATCTACGACCTCGAGGCGCACCTCGACCGCTTCGTCCGCTCGGCGCGCACCTCGAAGCTCGCCCTGCCGGCGCGGGAGGAGATGCGCGACATCGTCGTGCGGACCACCGCGGCGAGCGCCAGGCGCGACGGCTCGATCCGCTACTGGGCCTCCGCGGGGCCGGGGAGCCTCGGCCTCACCCCCGCCGCGGGCGCCGCGCCGGGGTTCTTCGTGATGGTCTTCGCCGGTCTGTCCTATCCCGAGGCCTGGTACACCGAGGGCCTGCGGGTCATGACGACGACGTACCCCATCAAGCCGCCCCTCTACGCCGTCACCAAGAGCACGAACTACCTGCCGAACGTCCTCATGCAGCTCGAGGCGCAGGAGCGCGGCCTCGACAACGGCATCTTCGTGGACGAGGCGGGCCACGTGGGCGAGAGCTCCAACATGAACGTGGCCTTCGTCACCCAGGACGGCGTCCTCCGGCACCCGCGGTTCGAGCACATCCTCGCCGGCTGCACGTCCCTCCGCCTGCTCGCGCTGGCCACGGGCCTCGTGCCCCGGAAGCTCATCGGGGACGTGCAGGTGTGCGACATCCCGGTCGCCGAGGCGCGCGCGGCCCGCGAGATGATGCTCTTCGGCAGCTCGGTCAAGGTGGCGCCGGTCGTCGAGTGGGACGGCAAGCCCATCGGCGCCGGCGCGCCCGGCCCGGTCGCCCGGGCGCTCCGCGAGCTGCTCGAGCAGGACATGCGCACGGCGCGCGAGCGGCTGATCGACGTTCCGTACTGATCCGAGCTAGCGCCAGAGATTGCCGTAGGGGTGCTCGCCCGCCAGGAGCCGGCCCTCGGCGAAGCGCCCGAGGGCGAAGGCGGAGATGTCCACGGTCGCGGCCCGGCCGTCCAGGATCAGCTCGGCCATGCACACGCCGACCGCCGGCGCGATCTTGAAGCCGGTGCCGCTGAAGCCGCAGTCGAGGTAGAAACCGTCGGGCCCCGCCCGGTCCAGGATCGGGTGCTGGTCGGGCGTGATGCCGTCGTAGCCGCCGTGCGCGCTGTGCAGCCCCCCGTGCTCCATCCCCGGGATGCGCCGGCAGATGCGGCCGACGGCGCGCTCGACGAAGCCCGGCAGCGCGTGGTCGGTGTCGCCGTCCGGCGAGAGGCCGAGCGGGTTGCCGTCTTCGAGCCCGACCAGAGTCAGGCCGCCGGTCTCCGGCCGGAAGTACATCGCCGCGGCGCCGTCGATCACCGTCGGGTGCGGAGGGCGCAGCGCGGGCGGGCGACGGATGAACATCGTGTCGTGCCGCCAGGTCGTCACGGGCAGGTCGAGGCCCACCATCCGCCCGACCTCGGCCGCCCAGGCGCCGGCCGCGTTGACGACGACGGGCGAAGCGATCGCGCCGCGCGTGGTCTCGACGCCGGTGACCCGGCCGCCGGCGACGCTCACGGCCGTCACGCGGCAGTCCTGCAGCAGGCGCGCGCCGCGCTCGCGCGCGGCCTGGAGCAGGGCGCCGGCCGCGCTCGGCGGATCGGCGTAGCCCGACTCCGGCTCGTAGGCGGCGGCCTCGAAGTCGCCCGTGGCGAAGCCCGGCGCGAGGCGGCGCACGTCGTCGGGGGTCACGAGCAGCATGGGAACGCCGAGCCGCTGGTGCATGGCGACGTTGGCGCGCAGGCGCGCGGTGTGCGCCGGCCCCACGATCTTCAGGAAGCCGGTGCGCGTGAAGCCGCACTCGCCGCCGACCAGCTCGGCCCAGTCGCGGAACCAGCGGAAGGACTCCCACGCCAGCCGCGACTCGGCCTCCAGGTCGTAGTGCATGCGCACGAGGCCGCTGGAGCGCCCGGTCGCGCCGGACGCGACCGCGCGCCGCTCGACGACCACGGGCGTGAGGCCGCGCCGCGTGAGCTGGAACGCGAGGCTCGCGCCGTGGATGCCGCCGCCGATGATGACGGCGTCCGCTGTCTCGGCCATCGCGCGGCGCGGCGCCACGGGAGCGAGCCTAGGGCGGTGCGGGGCGCGGAGTCAAGCGGCGTCGCGCGGGTGGCGGGAGCGGGCCACGCGTGCCAGAATCGTCGGGTCGCGTGCGCAGCCTACGAGCGGAGAGGAGACTGACATGCGGTTCGGCCTGTTCACGAGCATGGGTGCCCAGACCTGGGCGGGCGTGCTGGACCTCTGGCGGCACATCGAGGCCACGGGGTGGGACATCGCCTGTGTGACCGATCACTTCATGCCGAACACGCCGGAGCGCGAGGGCGCGATGCTCGAGGGCTGGAGCACGCTCAGCGCGCTGGCGGCGCTCGTGCCGCGCATCCGCGTCGGCACGATCGTGCTGGGCAACACGTACCGCCATCCCGCCGTGGTCGCGAAGATGGCCGCGCAGGTGGACAACATCTCGGGCGGCCGGCTCCTGCTCGGGCTCGGGGCGGGCTGGCAGGAGAACGAGCACGAGGCCTACGGCATCCCGTTCTACACGATGCGCGAGCGGCTCGAGCGGCTGGACGAGGCGTGCCAGGTGCTGAAGTCGCTCTGGACCCAGCGCCGCAGCGACTTCCAGGGGCGCTACTACCGGCTCTCGGACGCCCCGCTCGATCCCAAGCCCGTGCAGCGGCCGCATCCCGAGCTGATGATCGGCGGGGGCGGCGAGCGCGTCACCCTGCGCATCGTGGCCCGGCACGCCGACCACTGGAACGTCTGGGGCGGACCTCGGGTCCTGACCCGCAAGGGCGCCGTCCTCGACGAGCACTGCGCCGCGATCGGCCGCGATCCGAAGACCCTGACGCGCTCGGCCAACATGGCGCTGCTCATCACCGACGACAAGGCCGAGGTCGAGCGCCTGGCCGAGACCATCGCCACGCGCCTGGGCCGCCACGCCTCCGACGCGCGCGACACCTGCCTGGCCGGCACGCCCGACCAGATCCGCGAGCAGCTCGGCCAGCTCCGCGCGGCGGGCGTGGGCGTGCTGTTCATCCCGAGCCTGTTCCGGCCGCTCCCCGCGCTGCGCCAGGACCTGGACCGGTTCATGGCGGAGATCGCCCCGGCGTTCCGGTAGCTGCGAGTCTCGCTGATATGCGCATCGAGATCATCTGCACGGGCGACGAGGTCCTGACGGGGAAGATCGTCAACTCCAACTTCAGCCACATCAGCCAGAAGCTGGAGGACGTCGGGCTCTCGGTCGCGTGGGGCACGACGGTCGGCGACGACCGCGAGACCCTGCTGCGGGCGTTCCGGCTGGCGGCGGAGCGCGCCGACGCGGTCATCGTCAACGGGGGCCTCGGCCCGACGGTCGACGACCTCTCCCAGGAAGTCGCGGCCCAGGCCGCGGGCGTCGAGCTCGTCCTCGACGCGGCGTGGCTGGCCCGGATGGAGGAGTTCTTCCGCCGGCGGAGCCGCGTGATGCCGCCCAACAACCGCAAGCAGGCCATGCTGCCCGTCACCGCCGAGCTCCTCGACAACCCGATCGGCACCGCCTGCGGCTTCGCGCTCGACGTCGGCCGGGCCCGCTTCTTCTTCACCCCCGGCGTGCCGCGCGAGCTCACGCGCATGCTCGAGGAACAGATCGTCCCGCGACTCCTCGCGCGGAGCGGCCTGCAGACGGCGATCCACCTCAAGCGGTTCCACTCCTACGGCCTCGGCGAGTCGCACGTGGACGCGCTGCTGGCGGGCGTGGAGGAGCTGGTGCCGGACGGGAGCGTGAAGCTCGGCTTCCGCGCCCACTATCCCCAGCTCGAGACCAAGCTGACGGTGCGCGGCACCGACATGGACGACGTCCGGGCGAAGCTCGAGCCGGTGGAGCGGGAGGTGCGCAAGCGGCTCGGCAACTTCATCCTGGCGGAGGACGACCAGACGCTGGAGGGCGTCGTCCTGGCGGCGCTCGCGGGCCGTCAGGCCACGCTGTCCATCGTCGAGACGTTCACGAGCGGCCAGATCGCCGCGCGCCTCGCCCACCTGCCGGGGGCGGAGCGGGTCTTTCGGCGCGGCGTCGTGGCGCGCGCGCTCGACGGGGTGTCCGCGGCCGTCGGCCTCGAGGGGCCCCCGGCGGCGGGCGCGCTCACCCGCGAGACGGCCGAGACGGTGGCACGCGCCGCGCGACGCCAGACCGGCGCCACGCACGCGCTGGCGGTGCTGATCGAGCTCGACGACGGCGCGGACCGGATCGACCTCGGGGGCACCATCTGCCTGGCGATCGCGACCGAGCAGGAGACGGCCTCCCGGCGCAGCCGCATCCTCGGCGGCCGCGAGTGGATCCGCCTGGGCGCGGTCGAGCTGGGGCTCGACTGCCTGCGCCGCCATCTGCAGGGGCTGCCGGTGCACGAGCGGATCGACTTCGAGAAGGTCTAGGCTCACAGTCGCCATGCACTTCAGTGCATAGCCACGCGACGACGATCTTGCTCCTGCGCCAGGGTGAACTGGTGATAGGCCCTGTGATTGGCCCGCAGGCTCCGGCGATAGGAGAGATTGCTCACCAGCGACACGACCGGGTGTCGCCCGTGCCAGAAGCTGGCCCACAGCCGCCGCCCGATCCGCCCGGGCGAGTAGAACCTTCGGTCGCAGCAGTCCATCTCCCGGACGATCTGCTCCCGCGAGAGTTGCTTGTAGTCCGCCACCGGAAACGTCAGCGTGTAATACTGCCAATCCTGCGGAAAGGCATTGGTGCTGATCCGGCCTTCGGTTTGCATCTTGTCCCACACTCGCGTACCCGGCAACGGCGTGAGAAACAGGGCATTGAGGATGTCCACGCCATAGCCACTGGCCGCGTCGGCGATCCGCCGACCGATGCCGCACCCGTCACTGTCCAGGCCGATGATGAACGAGCCCGCCACGAGGATTCCATGCCGTTGGATGCGCTGCACGGCGGTACGCATGTCCCGCCCTTTGACGATGTTGTATTTCTTTCCCACCTCCGCCAGCCCCTCCACCGTCGGTGACTCGAAGCCAATGAATACCCCGCTGCACCCGGCCTTGGCTGCCAGGCTCAGCAATTCTTCATCATCGCCCATGTTGATCGTTACCTGCGCGATCCATCTCTTGTGCAGCTTCGCCTGGATCATCGCTCGGAACAGCTCCTTGGCACGCACGATGTGGGCGGCGCTGGTGCCGATGAGGTTGTCGTCCACCACCAGCACGTACTTCTCACGAATCGAACGCATCTCCTCGATCACATTGCTGATAGGCCGGTTGCGGTATCGCGCCCCGTTGAACACCGTGACGCTGCAGAAGCTGCAATTCAGCGGGCAGCCGCGTGTCGTCTGGATCGCCCCGAAGGCATAGCCCCTGGGCAGCAGATCGTGCCGTGCGGGAGGAACCGCCTCCAATCCGACAGGCTCCGCCTCGTAGAGGCTCTTGAGATCGCCGCGGCGCGCATCGGCCAACACCTGCGCCCAGACTCCCTCGGCCTCGCCGGCCACCACGCAATCCACGTGCCTCATCGCCTCCTGGGGGCGCATGCTCGCGTGGATGCCGCCCATCACCACGCGCACTCCCATCGCGCGAAACTGCCGCGCCAACTCATACGCCCGGCTGGCCTGCGAGGTGAATGCGGTGATGCCCACCAGGTCCGGC
>Ga0155362_1372_pt1 | contig 30292 bp, 26 predicted proteins | sample RifCSPhighO2_02_FD_106330 | JGI IMG/M metagenome (GOLD analysis project Ga0155362, IMG submission 106330) | Candidatus Rokubacteria bacterium RIFCSPHIGHO2_02_FULL_73_26
CGCGCGTCGTGGCGATGGCGCCCATCGTCTTCAGGTGGTTGAGCGCGTGGATGGTCTCGGCGCCCGCGGCCTCGAAGAAGAGCTGCGCGATGTCGGGCCGGTTCTCCTCGAGCGCCCGGAAGCCGTAGGCGATGTAGCGGCGGTTCGCGTCGGCCTCGCCGGCGAGCGCTACCTGAAGGTTCGCCTCGGTCCTCGACAGGCTCCGCTCGGGCATCGCGCGCCATTGTACCCGACGCGCGCTCCGTGGTACGTTCCGAGGCCATGAGAGCCTCGATCGCCGGGCTCCTCCTCGCGGGCGCCGCGTTCGCCGGCGCCCGGGACGCCGCCGCCCTCACCGTGCAGGAAGCCATCCTCCGGGCCAAGCCCGCCGTCGCGCTGATCACGGCCGAGGTGCGCGCCGAGGTGACGATGAACTGCGGCCAGGGGCCCGTCACGGTGAGCCCGGCGCCGTTCGTGGAGACCGGGACCGGCTGGTTCGTGGACGGGCGCGGGTGGGTCGTCACCAACGCCCACGTCGTGGACCCCGCCCACCGCCTGCCCGCGTGGGTCACGCACGAGCTGAAGAAGAAGGCGATCGAGCAGGCGTGCGTGGCGCCGGTGCTCAAGGCCCGCGGCCTCATGCGCGGGCAGCGGCCGGATCTCGAGGACCAGATCCGGCGCCAGGCCTCCGACCTCGCGCTGGCGAGCGCCAAGATCACGCCCCAGCCGCAGATCACCGTGCTGCTGTCGAACGGCACCAAGCTGCCCGCGGAGGTCAAGAAGTTCAGCCCGCCGCTCCTGCTCGACAACAGCGGGGAGCCGCTCAAGGACTCGGGGCGCGACCTCGCGCTCCTGCGCGTGAAGGACGGCGTCTATCCGGCGATCGCCCTCTCGAATCGCGACAGCCAGATCGGCGACCCGGTGCACATCCTGGGCTTCCCGGGCGTCGTGCTCACCCACGAGCTGCTCAACCGGAGCGTCACGCTCGAGGCCTCGGTCACGAACGGCGCGGTGTCCGGCTTCAAGCAGGACACGATCGGCCAGGACGTCGTCCAGACCGACGCGCCGGCCGCGCACGGCAACAGCGGCGGCCCGGCGGTCGGCGACGACTCGCGGCTGGTCGGCGTGATGACGTTCGTCTCGCTCTCGCCCTCCGGCGGCGCGATCGTGCAGGGCTTCAACTTCCTGATCCCGTCGAAGGACGTCGCGAAGTTCCTCACCGGCACCGAGGTCAGGCCCGGCGAGAGCCGCTTCAACCCGATCTGGGCGGCCGGCATCGACGCGCTGCTCGAGGGGCGCTACCGCTCGGCCGTGGCGAAGATCGGCGAGGCGAACAAGATCCTGCCCGGCCTCTCCGACGTCAAGCGGCTGCTCGCCGAGGCCGAGGACAAGGTGAAGAACCCGCCGCCGCGGCCGTTCCCGTGGGCGTGGGCGACGCTCGGCGTGACGCTCCTGAGCGGCGGCGCGTACGGCGGGATGTGGGGCCGGCGCTGGTGGAAGAACCGCTTCCGCGTGCAGCCCACGCAGGTCATCGCCTTCATCGAGAACGGGCTCAACCCGGTGCTGCTCGACGTGCGCACCAAGGCGGAGTTCGAGACGAGCCCGCTCAAGCTCCCGGGCTCGATGCGGCTCGACCCCGACGAGGTCGAGCGCGCCCCGCTCAACCTCGAGCCCGAGCAGATGATCGTCGCCTACTGCACGAGCCCCGAGGAGGCGTGCGCGGCGCGCGTGAGCCACGCGCTCCGCGTGCGCGGCTTCAAGAACGTGCGGATCCTCAAGGGCGGGCTCGGCGGCTGGACCAACGCGCGGCTGCCGGTCGAGGCCAAGTCGTCGCTGCCCTCGATCGGCCTCGAGCTCTACAAGAACCTCACCGCGGGCGACAGCGAGCGCCGCCGCTTCAAGCCGGGCGACGTGATCTTCCGCGAGGGCGACGACCCGCGCGACGAGGCGTACCTGATCCACTCGGGCACGCTCGAGATCCGGCGCGCCTTCGACGGCGAGGAGAAGGTCCTCTCGCGCCTCGGCGAGGGCGAGCTGGTCGGCGAGATGGCGCTGTTCCGGAAGGGCGCCCGCTCGGCCGGCGCCGTGGCCACGAGCGACGTCGAGCTGATCGTGATCAGGGAGGAGCGGCTCGAGTGGCTCATCCGCAACCGGCCGCAGCTCACCCTCGAGGTGCTCAAGCGCCTCTCGAACCTCGTCGTCACCACCGACAAGGAGCGCGCGCAGGCGGGGATCGTCAGATGACGCCGCGCGCGGCGAGGCCCGCGAGCTCCGCGCGCGAGAGGCCGAGCCGCTCCCCGTAGACCTCCGCGTTGTGCTCCCCCGGCCGCAGCGGGCCCGCGGTCGCGACCCGTCCCGGCGTGCGCGTGAGGCGCGGCACGACGCCGGGCATCGCGAGGCGTCCGAGCAGCGGCACCGCGAGCGACAGGATGTTCTCCCGCGCGCGCACCTGGGGGTCCTCGGCGAGGTCGCGCACGCTCGCGACGAGCGCGGCCGGCACCTCGGCGGCCTCGAGCCGCGCCAGCGCGTCCGCGGCGTCGTGGGCGGCGACCCAGGCGGCGACGAGGCCGTCCACGAGCGCGCGATGGGCCAGGCGCGCCGCGGTCGTCGCCGCGCGCGGGTCCCGGGCGAGCTCGGGCCGCGCCATCGCCTGCGCGAGCCGCGCGAACATGCGGTCGTTCGTGCAGGCGATCGCGAGCCAGCGGCCGTCGCGGCTCCGGTAGTGGTTGTGCGGCACGGCGCTCTCCGTGGCGGAGCCGATGCGCTCGCGCACGTGGCCGGTGCCCGCGTGGACCGCGATCGCGTCGTCGAGGACGCGCAGCACCGGCTCGTAGAGGCCCACGTCCACCACCTGCCCCTTGCCCGTGCGCTCCGCGTGCCGGAGCGCGATCAGGGCGCCGACCGCCGCGAAGACGCCCGCGAGGTAGTCGGGCACGGTGGGCGTGCCGGGCGTCACCGGCGGCCGGTCGGGATCGCCGGAGAGGTACGCGAGGCCGCCCACGGCGGCGGCGATGCGGCCGAAGCCGGGACGCGCGCGCCGCGGCCCGGTCTGGCCGAACGCCGACACGCGCACGAGCACGAGCGAGGGGCGCACGGCGGCGAGCGCGTCCCAGCCCAGGTGCCAGCGCTCGAGCGTGCCCGGGCGGAAGTTCTCGGTGACGACGTGCGCGCCCGCGACGAGGCGCCGGACCAGCGCCTGGCCCTCCGGGTCGCGCAGGTTGCAGGTGATCGACTTCTTGTTGCGCGCCTCCACGAGCCACCAGTACGAGCTACCGCTGTCGCCGGCGGCGCGGCCGAGGCGGCGCAGGTCGTCGCCGACGCCGGGCTGCTCGACCTTGATCACCTCGGCGCCGAACTCGCCCAGCAGCGTCGCGCAGAGCGGCGCGGCGAGGAACGTCGCGAGGTCGAGCACGGTGACGCCGGCGAGCGCGCCGCGGGGGTCGGTCACGGCGCCCATCTTACCGCGCCCGTGCTAGGATCGCGGCCGTGCCCCCGCCCGCGATCCGCGTGGCCGTCAAGCGGCTCGATCCCGCGGTGCCGCTCCCGGCCTACGCGCGCGAGGGCGACGCGGGGCTCGACCTGCACGCCGCCCACGACGTGACGCTCCCGCCCGGCGGCCGCGCGCTCGTGGGCACCGGGCTCGCCGTCGCGCTCCCCGCGGGCTGCGCCGGCTTCGTGCTGCCGCGCTCGGGGCTGGCCCTCCGGCACGGCGTCACGATCCTCAACGCGCCCGGCCTGATCGACGCCGGCTACCGGGGCGAGGTGCGCGTGCTGCTCGTCAACCAGGACCCGGCGCGCGCGGTCACGCTCCGGCGGGGCGAGCGCGTCGCGCAGCTCGTCGTCCAGCGCGTCGAGCGCGCGGCGCTCGTCGAGGTGGACGAGCTGCCGCCGAGCGAGCGCGGCGCGGGCGGCTTCGGCTCGACCGGCTGCTGAGCCCCGGCCCGTCAGAGGACGAGAACGGATCGGGCACAGGGGATCCCGGCGGGGGCCGCCCCCGGGCCGATCGGCGGGCGATTGCAGGCCGTTCGCCTCATGCCGGCGCCCGGCCTCCGGTGTCAGACTCGGTCCCGGGAGGTGAGGCCGATGCTCGATCCTCGCGTGACGCTCGCCATCGTGCTCGCCCTCGGCTTCTCGCTCGCGCTCCTGGTGTGGGCCCTGTACACCCGCGGCGGGCGGATCACCCGGCCCGAGACGCTCCGCTTCCGGTGCCCGTTCAAGGACCGCGACGTGACCGCCGAGTTCCGGGAGGACGCGTGGGACGGGACGCTGCTCGACGTGCGGAGCTGCGATGCCTTCGCGCCGCCCACGGCGGTCGCGTGCGACAAGGGCTGCCTGCGCCTGCCGGCGCTGCGGCGCGCCGCCGCCTGACGGGCGTGCGGGCTACGGGCGCCCGATGTACTCCGCGACGGCGGGCGCCGACTCCGGCTCGAGCGCGGTGAACGTCACGCCCGCCTCGGCGCCGCGGCGCCAGGCGATCGCACCCGTCGCGACGATCGGCCGCGGCAGCTCGCCGCCCTCGAGCCGGATCTCGATGCGGCTGCCCACCGTCCACTCGTCGGGCACGTCCGCGAGCGCCAGACCGCCCTCGCTGATGTCGCGCGTGCGCACCCGGCACGCGCGCCCGGCGCCCGCCAGCGTGAGCGTCGCCGCGGCGTCGAGCACGGCGCGCGGGTGCTTGCGGATGTCCGAGGGCAGCACCGCGTAGATCTCGACCGGCTGGGTCTTGCCCTTCACGGTGACGGCGCCGAGCGCGCGCGTCGGGAACATCCCCTTCACGTGCGCGTACGTGGACTCGCTGATGACGATCGACGCGCCGTACTCCTTCGTGATCGACTCGAGCCGCGCCGCGAGGTTCACCGTGTCGCCGATCGCCGTGTACTCCAGGCGCTGCTCGGAGCCGAGCGTGCCCACGACCGCCTCACCGGTGTTGATGCCGACGCCGTTCTTGATGCTGACCCCGAACTTCGCCTCCCAGCGCGCCGCCGCCGCGAGCGTCCGCTCCTGGAACTCGAGCCCCGTGCGGACCGCCTTCACCGCGTGCTCCGGGTCCTCGAAGGGCACGTTGTAGAGCGCCATCACGCAGTCGCCGATGTACTTGTCCACGGTGCCGCCGTGCTTGAACACGATCTCGGTCATCTCGGTGAGGTACTCGCGCAGCATCTCGGCCACCTGCTCGGGCGCGAGCTTCTCGGAGATCGAGGTGAAGCCGCGCAGGTCCGAGAACAGCACCGTCACCATGCGGCGGCTCGAGCCGAGGCTCACCGCCTCGCGCCCGCGGACGACGGCGCGCAGCACGTCGGGCGAGAAGAAGCGCGACAGGCGCCGCTTCTCCCGCTGCTCGCGCACGAAGCTCTCGGCCATCGTCACGCCGTACCCGAGCACGAGGCCGAGGGTCGGCGCGACGCCGCGGAGCCACACGCCCCAGCCGAGGAAGAGCCCGACGGCGCCCGCGGCGAGCACGCCCCAGAGCAGCGCGGCGGCGGCGAGGCCGCGGAGCGCCTGGAAGCGGACGACGAGCGCCGCGCCGAGGAGCGCCGCGGCGACGGCCGCGAGCGTGCTCGCCCACGCGGGAACCTCGCGAATCCGGTCGCCCCGGAGCAGCGTGTCGAGCGCGTTGGCGTGGATCTCGACGCCGGGCATGTCGCCCGCGCGCGCGAACGGCGTCGGGAACAGGTCGTGGAGCACCGGGCTCGTCGGGCCGATCAGCACGATCGTGCCCGCGAAGACCTCGGGCCCGACCTCGCCGCGCACCACGCGGTAGTACGGGATCCACGGGTACGTGCTGGGCCCGCCGCGGTAGTTGATCAGGAACGCGGGCACGGCCGGCAGCGGCGCCGGCGGCAGCCCCGCGGCCTCCGCCACGCGACGGAGCGCGGCGTCGAAGCCCGGCCGCGCGTCCTCACCGACGCTGAGGGGCGCGCGCCGGACCTCGCCGTCGCGGTCGCCGAAGACGTTGACGGGCGCGACGGCCGCGGCGCCGCGGCGGATCACGGGCAGCGGCACGCCGAAGCTCGTGCGCGTGCCGAGCCCGTCCTCGACGGTCGTCAGGCTCGCCCCGAGCACGACGTTGCCCGCGCGCGCGACCGCGGCGCCGAGCGCCTCGTCGTCGGCGGGCCCCCGCGGCGACGGCTCCGGGAACAGGATGTCCACGCCGATCGCGAGCGCGCCGGCCGCGGCGAGCCGCTCGATCACCCGGCCGTGGAGCGCGCGCGGGAACGGCCACGGCAGGTCGAGCTCCTGGAACGAGTCCTCGCCGATCGTGACGATCACGATCGGCGCCGTGGGCTCGCGCGGGCCGCGCAGCTCGAAGAGCCGGCTGAGCGCGCCGAGCTCGAAGCGCTCGAGCGCGCCCGTCCCGAGGAGGGCGACGACGACCCCCGCCGCGGCGACGCCGCCCAGCAGTTTCCGGAAAGCCCCCATGCCGTCACTCTAGCCTGGTTGACAGCGAACGATAACAGGGAAACAATGCGCCGCTGGCTCATGCTCGGAACCCCAGCCGGAGGAAGGACCATGACGGGACGCCGGGCGCAGAAGCTGGTCTCCGCGGTTCTCCTGCTGATGTTCTGGCCCCAGCTCGCGCTCGCGCAGAACCTGGCGCCCGCGGGCGTCGTCACGACGATCACGGGCGCGGCCACCGTCGCGCGCGCGAGCCTGCCCGCGCAGCAGCTCCCGCTCCGGTTCAAGGACGCGGTGTACGGGCGCGACACGATCCGCACGGGCGAGCAGTCCGTCGTGCGCGTGCTGCTGGGCGGCAAGGCGCTCGTCACCGTCCGCGAGCAGTCGGTCTTCACCGTCAGCGAGGAGGCGGGGCGCTCGCGCGTCGGGCTCGAGTCGGGCAAGCTGGCGCTCGCCGTCGCCCGGCAGCGCATGCGCCCGGGCGAGGCCATCGAGGTGCGCACACCCAACGTCGTCGCCGGCGTCCGCGGCACGGTCGTGGTCTTCGAGGTCCTCCGCGCGACGGCGCAGGCGGCCCGCGGCCCCGTGCCCGCGACGTCGAACCTCTACGTGCTCCGCGGCTCGATCGAGGTGCTGCCGCGCCTGCCGGGCACGGCCGCCGCCGGGGACCGGCTCGCCGCGCTGCAGAGCCCGGTGATCGTCGGGCCGCTCCAGAGCCTGTCCGTCACGGGGACCATCTTCGGCCAGGTCAAGCCCATCCCGCCCACCCAGCTCGGCCAGATCCTCTCCGGGCTCAAGAGCGCGCAGCAGCACCAGGACACGCCCGAGGACGCGAAGAAGGAGGTCGCCAGCAAGCAGCAGGCGCAGGCGAGCGCGCTCGCCTCGCTCATCGCGCCCGACCCCGCGGCGACCGCCTCGAAGGACGAGGGCAAGGGCGACAGCAAGGACTCGGACAAGAGCGGGGACAGCGCGCTGCTCGGAGCCACCACCTCGGCGCCGCCGCCGCCGGAGCCGGTCATCACGACGACGACGCCGCCGATCCTGCCGCCGATCACGACGGGCGGGAGCACGACCGACCCGACGGCGCCGCCGGCTCCGATCGTCGGGCAAAACCCGTACAGCGTCGCCTCCACGGGCACGCTCTATCCGGGGCTCTCGACGCTCAGCGGGAAGTGGGAGCAGAAGGACACCAACTCGCTGGTCGTGGTCGAGAGCAGCACCGTCACGCAGGAGGGGGTGGGCAACCTGCTCCTGGTGCCCTCGACGGCCGACGTCACGCTCAAGGGCACGCTCCTCGACGTGACCGCCAGCACGCTCGACGCGGGCACGCGGGTCGTCCAGATCGACGGGACGCTCTCGACGAGCGCGACCCTGGTCGCGACCGACCCGACCACGGTCAACGCCTCGAACTTCCTCACCGTCGCGTCGGGCGCGAGCCTCACGCTCACCGGCGCCTCGCTGCTCGCGACCAGCGCAGGCGACGAATACACGATCACCGACGACTTCGTCACGGTCTTCGGCACGCTCACCAGCGGGCCGGCGCCGCTCGCCTCGTTCACGGACACCACCGTGAAGTCCGGCTCCTACGACGAGAGCACGCACTTCTTCCGCGTCAACGGCGCCGGCGCCACGGCGACGCTGAGCGGCCCGCTGCTGGTCACCTCGGGGGGCTTTTTCAAGCAGAAGGGCTCGGCGGTCTTCGAGGTGTCGGGCGGCGCCCACCTCACGGCCACGGGGACCGGGGCGTTCATCGACGTGAGCGGCGGCACGCTGAAGCTCAAGGAATACCCGAATCTGGCCCGGGTCGAGGGCGGCTCGACCGCGACGCTCGCCGGCACGCTCTTCAAGGCCTCGGGCGCCGCGATTCTCGACGTGTCGTGGGCAGGGACACACATGATCGAGGTGAGCGGCGCGTCCACCCTGACGGCCGGCGCGCTGCTCGAGCTCGACGGCGTCGCGCTCGACCTCGGCGGCGAGGCGCTGGCACGGATGTTCGACGGGAGCACGCTCAGGCTCACGGGCGCGGCGCCCGCCATCAAGCTCACGTCGTCCGAGCTCACCGCCGACGCGCTGATCAGCGGTGACGGCAGCGGCAACAGCTTCGAGCTGACCGGCATCGGCGTCTGGCTCATCGACTCGACCCTCACGGTGCGCACGCTCGGCGAGACCGACGAGGACACGGACAGCGACACGTTCATTCTCGCGCTGAACCAGCCCCTGCTGAAGCTCAGCGGCGCCAGCACGCTCACGGTGACCGAGGCCGAGCAGCACCTGGTCTCGCTCGGCGACTCCGAGGCGGCGGTCGCCCCGACCGAGTCGGGTGTCGCCCTGGTCTCCGTGGGCACGGACGCGGAAGACCATGCGAGCATCGGCATCAAGGGCGGCCTCTTCGAGCTCGAGGCCGGGACCTTCCAGGCGACCGACGCCCTCGTCCAGCTCACGTACACCACGGTCACCGCCACCGAGACGATCGATCCGCTCTTCGACGTGAACATCGGCACTGGCAAGTCGGCGACGATGACGGGGGCGCTCCTCTCGGCCACGGACAGCTCGGTCGACACGACCGGCGCCTTCTTCGAGATGCACGCGGGCACGCTCACGTCGAACACCACTGGCGCGTTCCTCTCGCTGCTCCGCACGGACGTCACGACGTCGCGGAACTTCGCGCTGTTCACCGACAGCGGCAGCATCAGTCTCAGGGGCTCGTTCCTCGACTCCACGGACTCCGCCCTCCAGGCGACCACCGACGCCTATTCGTTCTTCACCGTGATCAACGGCGCCAGCGTGACCACGACCGCGACGACCGCGCCGCTCCTCAAGTTCACCGGCACCGCCCTGCTCGAAGACACCACGAGCACGGTGACTGCGGCTCGGAACTTCCTGCCGCTCGCGATCAACGGGGTGGGCCAGCCTGCACCCACGATGAGCCTCTCGGGCCCGCTCCTCGCCGCCACGAACACCAGGTTCGAGACCGGCGACCCCGCGGCCGACACGCACACGTTCCTCTTCGTCGGCGACAGCGCCCAGCTCAGCAGCACCTCGGCCTCGGCGCTCCTGTCATTCACCGGCTCGTCGGTGGACACCGCAGGCAACGTGGTGACGCTGCGCCGCTCGACGACCGCGGAGACGCCGAGTCGGATCACGCTCGCGGGCCCGTTGTTCGAGGCGAGCGACAGCACCTTCGACACGAGCAGCCTCGGCCACGCGACGTCGGCGTGCTGCGCGGGCTTCTTCGTCGGCCAGGCCGCCCAGCTCACGAGCGGCGCGAGCGCCCCGCTGATCGCGCTGACGCGCTCGACCTTCAACGCCGGCCCGGACGCCCAGTCGGGCGGCTCGTTCTTCGCGATCACGGACACCAGCAGCGTCTTCACCGGAGAGCTGACCGCTGCCGCCAGCGTGAGTTTGACGAGCCCCGGCGGCTCGCTCCTCCGCGCGACCGACGGCTCGATCAGCTCGCTGTTCAGCCTCCTCTCGGTCACCCGCTCGAGCCTCACCTCGAGTGGCACCGGGGCGCTGATCGTCCTCGACGGCGTCGAAGGCCCGACGCTGACCCTCGGCGGCACGGATCCGCTGGCGACGGGCGGCCCCGCCACCACGAACGGCCGGTTGCTCAGCCTCGTGTCCTCGGCGTCGAGCGGCACGGCCGGGACGCCCGCGTCCGTGTCGCTCGCCGGTCCCCTGCTCGTCTCCACCAAGGCCGCGGTCACCGCCACCGGCCACCTCGTCGGCGTCTTCAACGGTGCCACGCTCTCGAGCACGACGACCGATGCGCTCGTCCAGCTCGAGAACACTTCCGTCACCTTGAACGGCGAAGCCGCTACGCTCAACCGCGATCAGGGCGATCTCCTCCGCATCGCCGGCTCCGGCTCCACGTCGGGGAGCACGTTCGCGAGCGTCAGCCTCCACGGTCCGGTGCTCGCGGCGACCAGCGGCAGCACGCTCGAGACGACCGGAGGGCTGCTCTACGTGGGCGCCGGCAGCCAGCTCGACACGCACGGCAGCACGGACCCACTGTTCGCGATCACGGGCGGTACGCACACGCTCGCGACCGCCGCGGGCACGGCGATGGGGCGCCTCTTCGGACGCGCGAGCGCGATCACGACCGAGGTGCTCGACGGCGTGACCGTGACGGCGACCGCCGACGCGCCGGTCCTGCACGAGGGCGTGGGGCTCGAGGTCACCGGCGCGACGGTGAGCGGCCAGCAGTTCCTGAAGGTCGAGAGCGCGGTCGTCGCCGCGACCGCCGCGCTCCTCTCCCTCAAGGCGGGTGCCGACTTCACGACCGCCCTGGACGCGATCGACCTGTCCAAGAGCGTGCGCCTGACCTCGACGGTGCCGCTGGTCAAGCTCGACGCCTCCACCCTGACGGTCACGAGCCGCTCCCTGTTCAGCGTGGGCACGGCGGCCGGCGGGAACTACCTCGCCGTCACGGGCGGCGCGAGCCTCGTGTCGCTCCTCAACGGCAGCACCCTCGACATCCAGAACGGCGTGCTCGTCAGCCTCTCCGGCAGCTCGCTCTTCAAGATCGAGACCGGCGGCTCCTTCGTGTCCTTCGGCGCGGGCGCCAACACCCTGAAGCTCGCCAACGCCGGGTGCGTGGGCTGCGCGCTCGACGCCACGCTCGGGTTCCCCGTGCTGCTGACCGGGGGCGCCTCGATCGATCAGATCCTCGCGGCGCCGGACTTCATGCCGGCCAGCGGCGCGGGCACGGTGGACTTCGGCACGAACGGCGCCTACCTGAAGCTCACGGGCCCGGACGCCCGGGTGGTCCTCGGCAACACGCTCGTGCAGAACGGCAGCTTCGAGGCCGACCTCGACCACTGGACCGTGAGCGGCGCCGCGACCGTCCTGACCTCCTTCGGGTCGTTCGCGCCGACCCAGGGGGCGAAGTTCGCCCTCGTCCACACCGGCACGGACGCGGTGCAGCTCGGCACCTCGGACTGCCACCCCTGCCGCCGGAGCGTCCTGAGTCAGACCTTCGACGCGAACTCACTCCTGGTCGTGAAGTTCCGGGGCGTGCTGCTGACGAACGAGTATCCGTTCTTCACCAACCCGAACTACCAGAACAGCGGGCACGCTTCGGACTTCAACGACACCTTCAAGGTCGTGTTGACCGACGCAGCGGGCACGACACACACGATTCTGGCGACCGACGTGAACTCCCAGCACGCGAACTTCTCGCTCGTGGCGGCCCCGCTCAGCACCCCGGACGGGAAGTTCACTCTCGAGGCGGGCGAGGGACAGACGCAGCACTCGGGAACCTACGACCTCGGCGTGGTCACCAGCTCGACGATCGTCGCCGCGCCGGGGTCCGCGACGCTCAGCTTCGAGGTCGCTGACGTCCAGGACAATTCTCGCCCCTCCGGCATGCTGATCGACGCGGTCGTGGTCCAGGAGGACCCGCCGCTCTTCTTCGTCCGCGACGGCGCGACGCTGACGCGCCCGGCGGGCACGCCCCTGATCGAGCGCACGGGCGCTACCGAGAGCTTCGATTCGCTCCTCGTCGTCTGCTGCGGGTCGACCGTGACACTCGGCGGGGCGCTCCTGCGCGCGACCGACAGCACGCTCAGCGTGCCCTTCAGCCTGGCGAGCGTCGTACAGGACGGGCGCCTCGTCAGCACGTCGACCGAGCCGCTGGTCCAACTGAGCGGCGGCACCTACGCGCTCGGCCGCGAGGTGGCCATGCTCGACGTCGCCGGCGTCGGCACGGCGCCCGATCCCGTCACGGGGCTCACGCTCGGCACCGACCGCCCCCTGCAGCACGCCGGCGCCTTCCTCAACGCCGCGGACGGCACGACGGTGAGCACCCGGAGCGTGGTCAAGCTCGACCGCGCGCTCCTGGAGGCCTCGGCCCCGCTCATCGCGCTCCGGGGTGGCAGCACCCTGACGACGACGGGCCCGGCGGTGGACCTATCCTACCAGGCTCGCGTCACGGCCCTCGGGCCGCTCGTCCGCCTGGACGGCAGCACGCTCACCGTCGCCGGCGCCGTCGTCAACGTGAACGCGAGCGTGCTGAGCGGCGCCGGGTCGCTGCTCGCGCTCGCCAACGGCTCGACGCTCAACGCCGGGCTCCTGGTCAGCGTGAGCGGCGGCGGGCTCTTCGCCTGGTCGGGCCCGCTCGCCACCTTCACCGGCACGGGCAACAGCATCACCCTGGCGAACTCGCTCTGCGCCGGCGCCGACTGCGTCAGCGCGGGCGGCCTGCGCTTCGCGCTCCGGAACGGCGCCGTCGCCGCGAACGTCACGGTCACCAACCCGACGCCCTTCGTCGGCGCCGGCGGCACGGTCACCGCGGTGCCGACGGCGGCGCACTTCCTGCTGAGCGGGAGCGCGAGCAAGGTGACGCTCGCCCCCTGAGGGGGCGCCGCCGCCTCAGTACTGCCAGGAGAGCGTCAGCGAGTAGACGTTCCGGTTGAAGGAGAAGACCGGGAGGTTCGAGCGCGCGATCGACGCCTGCCACTCCAGGGCGAGCGTGAGGCTCTGCGGCAGCGGCTGCTCGATCCGGAACACGTGGGTCTGCTCCGTGTCGGCGCGCTCGCGCGTGCGGGGGTTCACCTCGGGCAGGACCGTGTGCGCGTGGGCGTAGTTGCGGAAGTGGACGTCGTAGTCGTACTTGAGCCGCGTGTCCCACCACGGCAGCGTGTACTGGCCGCCGACGAGCAGCCGGTGGCCGAGGTACTTGAAGTTGCGGCCGTCGGCGTCCTCGACGTCCACCTGGTAGCCCGCGCGCACCAGGTGCCGGTCGCCGGCGAAGCGGAGCACGTGCAGGAAGCCCCCCATCCAGTTCTTCGCGTCGCGCCGCTCCTCGGGCGCGATGTTCGAGTCGCCCGAGAACTCCTTGGTCTGCAGCCGGAGCTGGCCGGTCGTGAGGTTCAGCTGGTCCTCGACGAGCGAGGCGTACACGACGCCCGTGTTACGCTGCGTGAACTCGTCGTTGTCGAGCGTGAGGAAGTCGAACGCGTACTGGGCGCCCGCCTGGAACGGCAGGTCGAACAGCGCCGCGCGCCACGTGGCGCCGACCGCGCCCAGGTGGTCCTGCACGTTGAACTTCGGCAGGTCGTTGTTGATCGTCTGGAAGACCGAGTAGCTGACCGTCGCCTCCCACGGCCCCGTGCGGAGGAAGGTGTAGTCGAAGCGGGCGGCCAGCAGCTCCGCCGGGCTCCGGGTGTCGCGGTACCGCACGGATTCGGCCGTCGGGTCGTGGCTCGGCTCGGGGTTCACGGCGACGTTGGTGTCGTACAGGAACCCGACGCGCAGCTCCGCGCGGAAGCGCTGCTCGCCCGCGCGCGCCGCGAGCAGCGTGTTGCGCAGGCGCTCGGCGGGCCCCGTGAGCGCCGAGGTCGGCTGGGCGCGCAGGGCCGCGTCCACCTCGGCCGCCGCGCGCTCGGGCAGGCCGAGCACCGCCAGCGCGAGCCCCGCGTAGAAGCGCGTGAGCTGCTGGATGCTCGGGTCCGAGGAGGTCCCCGTGTTGAAGGCGCGCAGCGCCCCCTGGTAGTCCTTGCGCCGGTAGCGCATGAACCCCACGTAGTAGCCCACGCTGTCCGCGCGCGGCCGCTCGGCGAACACGCGCGTGAGCAGCGGCTCGGCGCGGTCGTAGCGCTCCTGCGTGAAGAAGACGACGCCGAGCTGGAACGCGATGGACAGGTCGTCCGGCGCGAGCGCGCGGGCCCGCTCGAGCGGCGCGATCGCGAGGTCGAAGCGCTGGCGCGCGACGTGGACGAGGCCGGTGTAGTAGAGCCCGTCGATGTTGTCCGGATCCTGGCGGAGGGCGTCCTCGAGGAGCCCGAGCGCCTCGTCGTACTGCTTGCTCTCGTAGGCCAGGATCGCCTCGGCCACGAACACGTCGGCCTCGGACTGCTGGGCGCGCGCCGGCGCCGGCAGCGCCACCAGCAGCGTCGCCGCGAGAAGCAGCGCGGACACCTTTAGCCGGGCTGACACCGGTGGAAAAGATAGCAGAGCGCATGCCGTCCTGGTCGGATTTGACGCGCCCGTCTGTCAGGGTTGGCCAGGGCTGCCCCACCCCTTTCCGGAAACGGTGCAGCCGGCAGCGGGGAGCGTCGCGAAGAAACCGTCGTGCCGACGCCAATTTAGCGCGTGCCGCTCCGCGTCCGACGGCTCCCTGGCAGCGCGTTTGCTCTACGGGGAGGCATGGCACCCCGGCCGATCCGCACGGCGCTCCTCGGCGCGGCCCTGCTCCTCGCGGGCTGCGCGAGCGCCGACCCGCGCCTGGCGCCGCGCCTCGGCGAGCACCGGATCGGCCCGATGCGCGTCGTCATCCTCGACGAGGGCACGGTGGACCTCGCCTGCCAGGCGCGGCGCCCCGAGCCCGGCCGCCGCTACGAGGGCTGCTGGGTTCCGGGCGAGCGCACGATCATCAGCCGCAACGACGTCGGCGTGCTCCTGCACGAGCTGAAGCACGCGCTCGATCGCGAGTGGACCCACTGACCGGTTGATTCCCCCGGCGGGCTGGCGTAGGCTCGGCCCGCCATGCAGGACGTCAGGCTCGTGATCGAGCCCCACGCCTCCGGAGCGGCGCACCAGTTCGTCCGTGACCACCTCGACGCCTACAACATCGCGGCGACCGGGCAGGCGGACTACTCGCAGTTCGCGGTCTTCCTGCGCGGCGCGCACGACGAGATCATGGGCGGCCTGCTCGGCGCCGTCTGGGGCGGCTGGCTCCACGTCGCGATCATCTGGGTGACCGAGGCGCTGCGGGGGCGCGGCCACGGGCGCGCGCTCCTCGCCGTCGCCGAGCGCTGGGCGCTCGAGCGGGGCTGCCGCGACGCCTTCCTCGACACGTTCAGCTTCCAGGCGCCGGAGTTCTACCGGAAGCTCGGCTGGGAGGTGTTCGGCACGCTCGAGGACCACCCGCCGGGCCACACCCACTACTTCCTGCGCAAGCGCCTCGGCGGACCCACGCCCTAGTCGGCGCCCGCGGCGCGCGTCGACTGCGCGCGCGTCGGTTCGGAGGACCCCACCGCTCACGGCTAGAGTCTATCCAGCTTCGCCCCGGAGTGTCTGTCAGTTCTGTCGGCGCCGAATCTACCGGAAATTCCGTGCGCGGCGGAATGCACTGTGCTGGCGCTCGCTTAGGTGCGTTGGCACAGCCGGTGCTCTGTCGAGGGGCAGGAGGAAGCGAGCCATGCGTGAGAAGAGCACCCGCACACTCTTGCAGTCGACCGCCGTGATCTTCGCGCTCATGGCGGTCCTCCCGCTGCTCACGTTCGCGTACGTGCTCCAGCGGCTCGGGGCGATCCAGGAGCTCGAATACGAGGCGGCGCTCGCGTTCGCGCTGCTCGTGTCGCTCCTGGGCTTCGGGGTCTTCCGCGCCGTGATGCTGCGTGTGAGCCGCGTGCTCACCGCCCTCGGCGCGCCGGCACCGGACGGCGCGGCGCCGCGCCTGGACCCGCCCGAGCGCCGCACGGTGCCCGCGCTCGGCAAGATCCTCGAGCTCGAGGAGCTCCCGGCGCTCGTCGACCCGCTCAGCACGCTCTGGAAGGCCGAGGCCGAGCCCTACGTGGGCGGTCAGGTCGTGATCTCGGTCAGGAATTCGCCCCAGCCGATCCGCGGGCTGCTCTGCCAGGCGACGGACGACGGCCTCCTGGTGGAGACGGGCACGGCGCGCCGGGGCATCACCTATCAGCGCCTCCTGGCGATCGAGGCCGATCGCGCCCTGAGCCTGGCGAGCTGAGCGCACTCACGAGGGAGACGTGGACGTGACCACGATCACGAGCACACAGAGCCCGCGCGGCACGGGCGGCGGACGCGCCAAGCACATCCTGATCGTCGACGACGATCCGGAGGTGTGCCAGGTCCTCGCCGAGTACATCGGGGTGTTCCGCCATGCGCATCCCTACGAAGTGTCCGTGGCGCTCGATGGGACCGACGCGTTCATGCAGATCCTCCAGCGACGCCCGGATCTGCTCCTGATCGACCTGCGCATGCCGCGCATGGGGGGGCTGGCCCTGCTCCGGGAGCTCCGCGCGCGGGGCATCCGGATCCCGGCGATCGTCATCACGGGCTCGAACGACCTCGGCGAGATCACCAAGGTCCTCGACGCCGAGGTCTTCGCCTTCGCGCCGAAGCCTGTCAGCCTCGACTACCTGGAGCACCTCGTCGCGCTGGCGCTCTTCGCCGGGAAGGCGCAGCCGGCGCTCGTGCCGGCGTAGGCGATCGCGGTTCCTTCGCGCGCCGGATCATCCCGGCTTCGGCGGCGCCGGACGGGGAGGGTGCGGGCGGCGCGGCGGGCGTGCCGGCTTCGGCACCGGCGGGGCGGGCGCAGTCTTGCGGCGAACCCAGCCCTCCAGGTTCTGGCGTCCGGCACGCCCCTTCATTCGACGACCCGCTCCGCGAGCCCGAGCGTCTTCGCCGTCCTCATCGCGCGATACCCGCCTCCCGGAAGCGACGGTCGGACACCGCGACCCTAACGCCGAGGGCGCAGCGGGTCAAGAGTGGGAGACGCGAAGGGGGCGGCGCGATGCCGCCCCCTCGCCGTGCGTCGCATGCATGGCGGGCTCGACGGGACTTGAACCCGCGACCTCTGGATTGACAGTCCAGTGTGCTAACCAGGCTGCACCACGAGCCCGAGGCTCCCTACGATACACCGGCGGGCGGAGTCCCGTCCACCCGCCTGCTAGAACGTGCCGCCGCCCCCGCCCCCCCCGCCGCCGCCCGAGGAGCCGCCGCCGCCCCCGCCGCTCGAGCCCCCGCCGAAGCCGCCCCCGTCGCCCCGGCGCGTCGTGAGGATCGCCGCCTCCGTGCCGCGCGAGAAGGCCGTCAGGTCGCGCTCGAAGCCCCCGAGCGAGAAGCCGCCGTGCCCGCGGTACCAGGTGGGCTCGGCCACGCGCATCCCCTCGAAGCCGTGCACCCAGCGCTCGCTCACGCCGAGGGCCAGCGCCCACGGCAGGTACCGGTGCAGCGTGTCGGCGGGCATCCGCGCGAGGCGGTCCTTCTCGGCGCGCTCGAGGAACTCCTGGAAGCCGCGCACGTGGGCGAGCATCTTCACGCCCGCGAGCGTGCGCTTGGACATGAAGCGCGCCCAGAGGACGAAGATGACGCCGCTCGCGCCGACGCCGACCGGCACCATCCAGCCGTAGACGCCGAGCCAGGACGGGAGCAGGTCGCTCACGAAGAAGGCCGAGGCGGCGACCAGCCCGCCCGCCAGGGCCCAGCCCCGCCGGACGAGGTGGGGCGAGGCCGGGAAGAGCCCGTCCTGGACCATCGACTTGTAGATCTGGCCGCGGACCTTCGGGAAGACGTTGTCGTAGTCGCGCTTGACCTCCGACAGCAGGCGCTGGTTCGCGACCCAGTCCCGGCCGAAGATCGTGGCGAGCACCACCAGCTCGATCGGCGTGAGGTCGGGGTCGCCCAGGACCGGCTTGAGGCGGCGGAAGACGAAGTCCGAACCGTCGTCGCCGACCGGCTCGATCTCGAGGTAGCCGCGCACGCCGAGGTCCACGATCGTCGCGATCACGTCGCGCGGCTCGGCGCGCTCGTCCACGAGGGCGCCCGCCTGGGCGGGCCCGAGGCCCGCGGGTGGCTCGTACTCGGGCTTGACGGACCGGCCCGCGGCGGGATCGCGCCCGTACGCCCACCAGACGAGGCCGCCCCAGAGGAAGGCGAGCAGCGGCAGGCCGAGCGGCCAGTTGTCGCCGACGACCCAGAAGGCCTGGCGGAGCGCGGAGGGCCCCGCGACGTGCCCCGGCGGCCAGCCGACGACGATGGTGAGCCCCTCGCGCGGCCGCAGCGCGCGCGTCGTGCTGAACCGGAGGTAGCGCTCGATGTGCTCGAGCGTGAAGTCCTGGCCGACGCCGCCGCGCGGGCCCGTGAAGGCGAGCGTGCGCACCTGGTCCGACGGGACGCTCGGCGGCAGGTCCACGAAGGCCTCGGCCACACGGATCGGCACCTCCCACTCGTTGCCCGTCACGTTCCAGTAGAGCTCGTCGTGGTCCTCGAAATCGAGCAGCCCGCGCCGCACGCGGTAGACGATCGTCACGGCCTTCTTCGTGTCCACCGCGCCCGGCACCCACGCCTTGATCTTCACGTAGCGCCCCGGCCAGGTGACCTCGCTGCGCAGCGGCCGGTCGGCCTCGTCGTAGACGCCGATGCCGTCCAGGCGCAGCGCGAACTCGAGGCCGCCGCGCTCGTAGCGCACGGGGATCGTGCGGAAGATGCCGTTGTGGGCGCCGCGGAACTCGAACGTGATGTCCTCGCGGATGACCAGGCTCGCGTCCGGGTGCACCGTGAGCGTGACGCGGAAGACGTCGATCGCGAAGCGCCGCGCCTGGGCCGCGGCCGGCGCGGGGGCGAGCAGCAGGAGCGCCAGCGCGGCGAGGAGGCCGCGCCCCATCGGGCTCAGCTCCCGAAGGACACGCGCGGGACCTGCCGCTCCTCGGGGCGGTCGAGCTCGAAGTAGGCGCGCTTGACGAACCGGAAGAACGACGCGACGAAGTTCGACGGGAAGCTGTCGATCGTCGTGTTGAAGTCGCGCACGACGGCGTTGTAGTAGCGCCGCGAGTTCTGGATCGTCTCCTCGATCTCGCCGAGCGAGCCCTGCAGCTCGCGGAAGTGCTCGTTCGCCTTGAGGTCCGGGTACGCCTCGGCGAGGGCGAAGAGCTGGCGGAGGGCCCCGGTCAGCACGTTCTCGGCCTGGGCGCGCGCCTCGGGCGTCTGCGCCGCCACGGCCGCACCGCGCGCGCGGGTCACCTGGTCGAGCGTGGTGCGCTCGTGCCCGGCGTAGCCCTTGACGGTCTCGACGAGGTTGGGCACGAGGTCGGTGCGGCGCTTGAGCTGCACGTCGATGTCCGACCACGCCTCCTCGGAGCGCTGGCGCAGCGAGACGAGCCGGTTGTACGTCGCGACGAGGGCCACGACGAGCCCGACCAGCACGAGGACGAAGATGATCCCGCCGATCGACATGGGCGCCCTCCCGCGGGCTATCATAGCATCCGCGGCTCGACCCGCGGAAAACCCTGGAGGCGCGCATGACGGGCTGCACGCTGGGCGACTTCGTCGCAGAGCTCCGGAAAATCGCCGCCACGACCCCCGACCCGACGGCCGTCATCGGCCGCGTCCGGCCCCTCGCCCTGCGCCTCGCGCGCGAGGGCGACTGGCTCCGCCCCGAGCACTACCGGTGCGACGCGGCGCAGGGCTTCGGCGTGCACCTGCTGCACGAGGAGCCCGACCACACCCTCGCGGTCTTCGCGGTGGCGTGGCTCCCGGGGCGCGGCGCGCCCCCCCACGATCACGGCACGTGGGCCGTCGTCGCGGGCGTGGACGGGCCGGAGACCAACGTGTTCTGGGAGCGGCTCGACGACCGCTCGCGCGCGGGCTACGCCGAGTTGCGGAAGCGGGGCGAGACGGTCTTCGGCCCGGGTGACGTGGTGTCGTTCCTGCCCGACGCGATCCACAGCGTGGAGAACCGCACCGACCGCGTGACGGTCTCGCTCCACGTCTACGGCAAGCACCTCAACTACACGGGCCGCTCGCAGTTCGACCCGGCGGCGCGGACGGAGACGCCCTTCGTCGTCACGGTCGCGTAGCGGGCGCGCTCACGCTCGCCGCGGCGAGGAGCAGGGCGAGCGCGACCCGGATCATCGCGCGTCCTGGGCGGGGAGCACGAAGACGAAGTCGCCCTCGCCCTCGAGGGCGCTGAACTGCGGGTGCTGGCGGCCCTCGGAGTCGCGCGTCACGCGCGGCGTGAGCCAGGCGGCGAGCTGCGTGACCGTGACGAAGCCGCGGCGGTCGCGGTCGGCGCGCCCCTCGATCCCGTCGAGGAGCCGCCGCGTGAAGAGCCCGTGCCCCTCGGTCTCCACCGCCTTCTGCCCCTTGCGGCCGGCGGTGAGGACCTGGACCACGGGCTCCTCGAGCGCCGAGAGCAGCGCGGCGTCGGGCGTGGGCTCGAGCGTCGCGTCGCGCGTGAGCGCGAAACCCGAGAAGCACGAGTCGATGGCGAAGAAGATGTGCTTGGCGGGCACGCGCTTGCCCATCTTCTTGATCTCGTCCATCGGGATCGCGGTGAGCTCGGGGCGCTCCGGGTCGCCGTCCACGGGGATCAGGTAGCCCTCCTCGCCGCCGCGCGGCAGCGGCACGCTGATGCCGTGGCCCGCGAAGAAGACGAAGAGCCGGTCGCTCGGCCCCATCTTGTCCTTCAGGTCGCCGTAGATCGTCTGCTCGATCGCGGCCTTCGTGGCCTGCTCGTCGAGCAGCGTGCGCACGTCGCTGAACCCGAGGCGTCCGAGCGCGGCGGCGACGGCGCGCGCGTCGTTGACCGCGTAGTTGAGCGGCTCGGCGTGGCGGTAGCGGTTGATGCCGACGACGAGCGCCCAGGCGCGCCCGGGCAGGGCGCGCACGCGGCCGGCGAGGGCCGCGGGGTCGGCGGGCGCGGCGGGGCGCGCGGCGGTCTTGCGCCCGGCGCCGCGCGCGGCGACGAGCTCGCGGAGCTTCCCCGCACCGTCGAGGCCCTTCTCGAACTCGGCGAAGGCCTGCTTGAACGCCTCGGGGAAGCTCGGGATGAACGCCGGCCACGGCACGGTCGAGCTGCCCTTGCCCGTCACGGTCTCGATCGGCTGCTGCGCCTCGTCCGTGAAGATGCCGGCCAGCTCGATGGTGTTCTGGGTGAACGACACGGTCCCGATCGTCACGCGGGCGTCGAAGATCATCGTCACATCGGCGCGCGGCGCGCCGGGCGCCGCCGTGTCCGTCACGATCGTCACGCTCCGGAACCGGCGCTCGAGCAGCTCCTTGAGCCGGTCCGTGAGCTGCCGCGGCTCGTAGTCGGGGCGCCCGCCCCAGGCGACCGACATCCGGTTGGTCGAGTCCATGTGGCCCATGGACTTCTGCGTGTTCTCGGACAGGACCACGCGCAGGGCGAGCCCCGCGTACGGCCCCTCCTTCGGGGCCTGGGCCTGCTTGAAGGCCGCGAGCGGGTCCTTGTACTCGGGCGCCGTGACGCAGCCGGCCAGGAGGACCGCCGCCAGCGCCACACCCGCCGCGTTCCGGAAAGCGATGCCGCTCACGTCAAGGAATCTATAGACTGTCGCCGGGTGCTGTCAAACCACGTGATAATGCCGGCCAAGGAGGATCCCCCATGCCGCTCCAGACGCCGTATCTCTTCAGCGCCGCGATGGACGTCGAGCCCGCGCAGGAGGCGCTCTTCAACGAGGTGTACGACCAGGAGCACGTGCCGCTGCTGCTCCGGGTCCCCGGCGTCATCGCGGTCGCGCGCTTCCGCGCCGAGCCCGTGACGATGATCATCGGCGGCGAGCGCAAGACGATCGTCGCCGAGCGCGAGCCGCGCTACAACGCGCTCTACGAGCTCGAGGGCCCCGAGGTGCTCACCAGCGAGGCGTGGGCGCGCGCCGTGGACCACGGACGCTGGCCCGGGCAGGTGCGCCCGTTCACGAAGAACCGGCGTCACGTCCTCTACCGGCGCCTGCCGTGACGGCGCCGTGGCGGCGACCTATCGCCTGAGCGCCACGCGCCGCCTGCTGAACCGGCTCCTGCGCGCCCTGCTACGCCTGGGCCTCGGGCCGCCGCGCACCTGGCTGCTCACGGTCCGCGGCCGCACGAGCGGGCGCGCGTACTCCACGCCCGTGGAGCTGGTCGAGGACGCCGGCCGGCGCTGGCTCGTCGCGCCCTACGGCGACGTCGCCTGGGTGAAGAACGCGCGCGCCGCCGGCCGCGTGACGCTCGCGCGCGGCCGGCGCGTCGAGCGCGTGGCGCTCGCCGAGGTGGGCCCCGAGGAGAGCGCGCCCGTGCTCCGACGCTACGTGACCGAGGTCCCGATCACGCGGCCCTACTTCGACGCCGGGCCCGCCTCCGACCTGGCGGCGTTCCGGGCCGAGGCGCACCGCCACCCGGTGTTCCGCGTCGTGGGGTCCGCGCCGTGACGGCGCTCGCACGGCCGCCGGCGCCCACGGGCGACGGGCTCGTGCTCACGCACGGCGCGGGCACGGATGCCGACGCGCCCCTGCTCGTCGCGCTCGCCGAGGCCTTCGCGGCGGTCGGCCTCGCGGTGCTGCGCTACGAGCTGCCCTTCCGCCGGGCGCGCCCGACCGGGCCGCCGGCGCCCGCGAGCGCGGCGGCCGACCGCGAGGGGCTGCGCCACGCGGTCGGCTCGCTGCGCGCGAGCCTGGCGGGCCGCGTCTATCTCGGCGGCCACTCCTACGGCGGCCGCCAGGCGAGCATCCTCGCCGCGAGCGAGCCGGGGCTGGTGGAGGCACTGCTGCTGCTCGCCTACCCGCTGCACCCGCCGCGCCGCCCGAGCGCGCTCCGGACCGCGCACTTCGCCGAGCTCCGGACGCCCGCGCTCTTCGTCCACGGCTCGCGCGACCCGTTCGGCTCGCTGGACGAGCTGGAGGCGGCCCGGCAGCTCATCCCGGCGCGCACGGCGCTCCTGGCCGTCGAGGGCGCCGGGCACGACCTGCGCGGCGGCAGGGCGGGGCGCGCCGGCTCCGTCGCGGTCACGGTCGCCGAGGCGTTCGTCCGCTTCGTCGGCGCCTGACGCAGACGGCGCTTGACGAGGCCGGGGCCGCCGGGCGACACTCAGGCCCCGTCCGGTGACCCGACGAGCCATGAGGGAATTTGCGGAGGAGGACCAGGGTATGGCGCCACGACACGTGCTGCTCGCCGCTCTCGCGCTCCTGATGGTCGCGCTGCCGGTCGGGGCTCCTCCCCAGGCGCAGGAGACCATCAAGATCGGCTACATCGACCCGCTCTCGGGACCGTTCGCCGCGACCGGCGAGAACGGCCTCAACCAGTTCCGCATGGCCGCCGAGCGCATCAACAAGGCGGGCGGCGTGCTGGGCAAGAAGCTCGAGATCGTGGGCTTCGACAACAAGGTGAGCCCGCAGGAGAGCCTGGTCCAGCTCAAGAAGGTGATCAGCGAGGGCATCCACTTCGTCTTCCAGGGCAACAGCTCGGGCGTCGCCCACGCGATCTCGGACGCGGTCCGCAAGCACAACGAGCGCAACCCCAAGGACCGGATCCTCTATCTCAACTACTCGGCCGTCGATCCCGCGCTCACGAACGAGAAGTGCCAGTACTGGCACTTCCGCTTCGACGCGAACGCCGACATGAAGATGGCCGCGCTCACGGACGTCATCAAGCAGAACAAGAAGCTCACGAAGATCTACGTCATCGGCCAGGACTACTCGTTCGGGAAGGCGGTGGCGGACGCGGCCGTCGCGATGCTCGGCCAGAAGCGGCCGGACGTCAAGATCGTCGGCAACGAGCTGCACCCGATCGGCAAGGTCAAGGACTTCTCGCCGTACGTCCAGAAGATCATCGCCTCGGGCGCCGACGCCGTGATCACCGGCAACTGGGGCGCCGACATGATCAACCTGGCGAAGGCGGCGAACGAGGCGGGGCTGAAGGTGCCATTCTACACGTACTACGCGGCCTCCGACGGCGTCACCGCCGCCATCGGCGCCGCCGGCGTCGACCGGATCCGGCTGGTGCACGAGAGCCCGGCGGCGAACCCGAAGGCGACCAAGGGCGCCGCCGCCTACTACACGGCGTACAAGAAGCTCTACCCCAAGAACGACGTCAACCAGCCGCGCATCCTGACGGGGCTCGAGATGCTCGCCCAGGCGATCAACCGCGCGAAGACGATCGACGTGGACAAGGTGGCCGCCGCGCTGGAGGGTGCCGAGTACACGACGCTCAACGGCGACCGGGTGGTCATGCGCAAGGCCGACCACCAGCTCCAGATGCCGATCTACATCTCGGTGCACACGGACAAGAACATCGTGTTCGACTACGACAACTCGGGCTTCGGCCTGGTCAACGAGTCGATGGTCGAGCGCGACAAGGCGTCCCTGCCGACGACCTGCAAGATGGAGCGGCCGGGCGCGTAGCCCTCAGCCGCGCGCCGCGCCGGCGCCCCCCCCGGGCGCCGGCCCGGCCCGGCCGGCCGTGACGACGTGTTCGAGCTCGTCTTCTTCTCGCTGCTGAACGGCCTCGTGTTCGGCATGCTGCTGTTCATGCTGTCGAGCGGGCTCACGCTCATCTTCGGCATGATGGGCGTGCTGAACTTCGCCCACGCGGGCTTCTACATGCTCGGGGCGTACTTCGCCTTCACCCTCACCGGCTACCTCGGCTTCTGGCCCGCGCTCGTGCTCGCGCCGCCGCTCGTCGGCGTCGTGGGCGCGCTCGTCGAGCGCCACGGCCTGCGCCGCGTCCACCGCTTCGGCCACGTCGCGGAGCTGATCTTCACCTTCGGCGTCGCCGTGCTCATCGAGGAGATCGTCCAGGCGGTGTGGGGGCGCGTGGCCAAGAGCTACGAGGTCCCGGCGCTCCTCGACTTCCCGCTCTTCACCCTGTTCGAGACGAGCTTCCCGGCCTTCAAGGCGTTCATGCTGCTGATCTCGGTCGGGATCTTCGTCTTCCTGTTCTTCGTCCTCACCCGCACGCGCGCGGGCCTGATCATCCAGGCCGCGCTCACCCACCCGAGCATGGTCGGCATGCTCGGCCACAACGTCCCGCGGGTCTTCATGGCGGTCTTCGGCCTCGGCTCCGCGCTCGCCGGGCTCGCGGGCGTCATCGCGGGACCGGTCCTCGGCACCTTCCCGGGCATGGCGCAGGTGCTCGGCAGCATCGTCTTCGTCGTCGTCGTGATCGGCGGGCTCGGCTCGCTGACGGGCGCCTTCGTCGCCTCGCTGCTGATCGGCATCCTCCAGACGTTCGCAGTCGCGCTCAACTACTCCCTGACCGACCTGGCGGCCGCCGTCGGCATCGGGCTCAGCGCCCGGAGCGCCTTCGCCGACCTCTGGACCGTGACGGTCGCCCAGGTCGCGCCGATCCTGCCGTACCTCCTGCTCATCCTGGTCCTGATCATCCGGCCGATGGGCCTGTTCGGGACGCGCGAGACGTGAGCCTCGCCGCCGCGCCCACGGCCCGGCGCACGGCCGCCGGTGCCCGGCACTACGGGCTCTGGCTCGCCACCGCCGTCGTGCTGGCCGGGCTGCCCCAGGTGTTCGCCTCGCCGATCGCGATCGCGGTGATGAACAAGATGGGCATCGCGATCATCTTCGCGCTGAGCTACAACATGATGCTCGGGCAGGGCGGGATGCTGTCGTTCGGCCACGCCGTCTACTTCGGCCTGGGCGGCTTCATCGCGATGCACGCCCTGAACCGCCTCGCGGGTGGGCCCTGGGCGCTGCCGGTGCCGCTCCTGCCGCTGGTCGGCGGGCTCGCGGGCCTCGGCTTCGGCGCCCTGTTCGGGAGCTTCTCGACGAACCGCGCGGGCACGGTCTTCGCGATGATCTCGCTCGGCATCGTCGAGCTGGTCGCCTCCTCCTCGCTGATCCTCAAGGGCTTCTTCGGCGGCGAGGAGGGCATCAGCGGCAACCGCACGAAGGCGCTCGTGCTCTGGGGGATCCGGTTCGCCAGCGACGTGCAGGTGTACTACCTGATCGCCTTCTGGGCGGTCGCCGCGGCCGGGCTCATGTACGCGTTCTCGCGCACGCCGATCGGCCGCATGGCCAACGCCGTGCGCGACAACCCCGAGCGCGCGGAGTTCGTGGGCTACAGCCAGCGCACGGTGCGCTTCGTGTCGTTCTGCGCGGGCGGCTTCTTCGCCGGCATCGCGGGCGGGCTCTTCGCCGTCAACTACGAGATCCTCACCGAGGAAGCCGTGGGCCTCGCCCGGTCGGGCAACGTGCTGGTGATGACCTACATCGGCGGCATCGGCTACTTCGCGGGGCCGATCATCGGCGCCGTCGTCTTCACGTTCCTCGAGTCGATGCTGAGCGACTACACCCCGATCTGGCTCCTGTACCTCGGCATCCTGTTCCTGGCCACCGTGCTGTTCGTGCCGACCGGCTTCGCCGGCGTGCTGATGATGCACGAGCCTGCGCGGCGCGCCGGCCGGCTGCACCGGCTGGCGCTGCCCTACCTCGGCGCCGGCCTGGTCGCGCTCGTCCTGGCGGTCGGCCTCGTCGGCCTCCTCGAGATGGTCCACTTCTGGTCCGCGGCCGCCGTCGGCCGGACCCGGATGCGCCTGTTCTGGACGACGGTGGACGTCACGAGCCTCGTCCCGTGGCTCGTGTTCGCCGGGCTCGCCGTCGGCGGGGCGCTCGCGCTCCGCCGCCTGGCCCCGCGCGCGGCCGCGGCCTGGAACGAGGCCACCTACGGGCGCGAGGGCGCCGCCTCGTGACGCCCGCCCTGGAGCTCCGGGACGTCTACAAGTCCTTCGGGCGCACCGAGATCATCCGCGGCGTCAACCTCGAGATGACGGCGGGGCTGCGCCACGCCATCATCGGGCCGAACGGCGCCGGCAAGTCCACGCTGTTCAACCTGATCACGGGCAAGTACCCGGTGACGCGCGGGCGCATCCGCCTCAGGGGCGAGGACGTCACCCACCTGCGCCCCCACCAGATCAACCGGCGCGGTCTCAGCCGCTCGTTCCAGGTGACCAACCTCTTCCCGCGTCTCAGCGTCTTCGAGAACCTCCGCTGCGGCGTCCTCTGGTCGCTCGGCTACCGGTACTCGTGCTGGCACTTCGTCAACGGCCTGCGCGACGTGCAGGAGCGGACCGAGGCGGTGCTCGAGCAGATCCACCTCACCGCGCGGCGCGACGTGCCCGCGGGCGTGCTGTCGTACGCCGAGCAGCGCGCGCTCGAGATCGGCATCGCGCTCGCCGGCAGCCCCGACGTCATCCTGCTCGACGAGCCGACGTCCGGGATGAGCCGGAGCGAGACCGAGCAGGCCGTCGCGCTGATCCGCCGCGTGACCGCCGGCAAGACGCTCGTCATGGTCGAGCACGACATGAGCGTCGTGTTCGACCTGGCCGACCGCATCGCCGTCCTCGTCTACGGCGAGATCATCGCCAACGACGCGCCCGAGAAGATCCGGAGCAACGCGGCCGTGCAGGAGGCGTACCTCGGCACGGCGCAGGCGACGGCCTGATGCTGGCGGTCACGGACCTCCACGCCTTCTACGGCAAGAGCCACATCCTGCACGGCGTGAGCCTCGCCGTGCGCGCGGGCGAGATCGTGAGCCTGCTCGGCCGCAACGGCGTCGGCCGCTCGACGACGATCAAGGCGATCATGGGGGACGTGCCCTGCCGGGGCTCGGTCCGGTTCCGTGACGAGGAGCTGGTCGGCCTGCCGACCTACGCGATCGCGCGCAAGGGGCTCGGCTACGTCCCCGAGAACCGCGACGTCTTCCCGACGCTGACGGCACGCCAGAATCTCCTGCTCGGCATGAAGAAGCCGAGGCAGACCGGACGCTGGTCCATCGAGGACATGTTCAACCTCTTCCCCAACCTGCGCGAGCGGGCCGACGTCCCGGGCGGCGTGCTCTCGGGCGGCGAGCAGCAGATGCTGACGATCTGCCGCACCCTCATGGGCGACCCCGACCTCGTCATGATCGACGAGCCGACCGAGGGGCTGGCGCCGCTGCTCGTCAAGCAGGTCGCCGAGCTCCTGGTGGAGATCGCCCAGCGCGGCGTGTCCATCCTGCTGGTCGAGCAGAAGCTGACGATCGCGCTCCGGATCTCGCAGCGCGTCTACGTGATGGGCCACGGCCGGATCGTCTTCGAGGGCACGCCCGACGAGCTCCAGGCGAACGAGGCCGTGCGCAAGGAGTGGCTGGAGGTCTAGCCCGCGCGGGCTCAGGCGGCGCGCGGCAGCGCGAACTCCCACTCGCACCAGACGTCCTTCGGGTGCGCGTCGGGCGGGCAGACGAGGCAGCGCACCGTGCACGCGGGGTTGAGCGCGCGCACCGCGGTCTCGGTGATCGCGAGCCCGGCCGGCTTGCAGGCGAGCTCGCCCATGCCCTCGGCGAGCCGCCGCACCTGCTGGTGGCAGTCGGTCACGCGGATGCGGAACGTCCGGTCGTCCACTTTCCAGATCTCGTACTCGCCGTTGGCCCAGATCGTCGAGAGGACCATCGCCTGCATGAGGGAGTCGAGGTCGTCCCGGAGCCCGAGCAGCTTCTGGAGCCGGAGCACCTGCACGCGCGCGTTGGCCGGGAAGCAGTGGCAGTCGCCCTTGACCGCCGCCTCCATGCCGTACTCCGTGCTCATGTACGCCATCCAGTTGTTCTGCAGGTTCCACCAGTTCTTCTGCTGCATGTCGATGAACTCGAGGAGCTGCTCGCGCGAGAGCTTCGAGAGGATCTCGAGCTGCGGCGTGCTGAGCGCCATGGCGTGCCTCCCTACTTGCAGCGCGGCGGACAGGGTGCCGCCGGGCGGGAATTCAGGTCGGCGGCGCGCTGGACCGGCGCCTGCCGCATGCGGACGCCCGTGTAGCTCTTGGCGCCGCCCTTCTGCGCGAGCACGGGCGCCACCGTCCAGAGCAGCGCCAACGCCGTGCACGCGATGCCGACCGCCCTCTTCATGCGCGTCCCCGCTCGGCTCCTCGTGGTAGTGGTGGGCGGCGGAGGGATCGAACCTCCGACCCCAGCCTTGTCAGGCCCCCGGACGCTATCTTAGCCGAGTGACACCATTTCGGCACCGGTGAACCCAGCGAGGCGGGGAGGGACGACAGAGGACGCGCTCATCTCGTCGTGCTGCTGCTGTACGCGCGGATGTGCGCAGCACGCCGAAAGACGCGTGGCGCTGGATCGACGACCAGCTCTAGCCCGCGAGTTCTACGCTATCATGCGTCCCGCAGATGCTCGTCTTTCTCGACGACTCCGGCGATCCCGGCTTCAAAATCGGCAAAGGCTCGACGCCGTGCTTCGTGATTGCCCTGGTCATCTTCGATGACAACCTCGAGGCTGAGCGCTGCGCCGTCGCAATCAAGGAGCTTCGGCGGGGACTTGGTCTGAGCGATGCGTATGAATTCCGATTCAACGGCTCGTCGAAGGAGCACCGCCTGGCATTCCTCGCTCGAGTAGCAAGGTTCGGTTTCCGTGTACGGGCGATCGTGATGGATAAGGCCCGGATCTACGGTGTTGAACTCCGTCGCTCCAAGGAATCCTTCTATCGTTATGCGATCAAGACGGTCTTGAAATACAGCTTCGGCCGGATCCGGGGGGCCCGGCTCAAGATTGATGGGCACGGCGACCGCACGTTTCGCCGCGAGCTCCAAGCCTATCTTCGTCGGGAGTTGAAGGCGAAACCTGGCGAGCCGCCTGTCATCATCGATTTGAAGATCGTGGACTCACGTGAGAACGTCTTGATCCAGCTCGCCGACATGGTCGCCGGCACATTGCGACGCCATGCGGAAGGCGAGAAGGAAGATCGCGATCTCTACCATGCTGCGATCGTGAGGAGGCTGGAGGACGTGTGGGACTTCGGCCGGGGTCGCTCCGACCCCTGAAAAGAGTTCGACCCAGCTCCTATCCCGGGAAACCCCGGGCACGCCACCATACGGTGACAGTTCGGTCGCTGGGTCTTTGTGGGGTTGATAATACCCAGGGAGAGCTCAGGAGTCAAATCTCCCTCCGAGTCCTTTGGGCCCAATCATTCGCCGTTGCCATTTGGCTGCCACGGACAGGGGATTCCGGTGGTGGGCGGCGGAGGGATCGAACCTCCGACCTCAGCCTTGTAAGGGCTGCGCTCTCCCAGCTGAGCTAGCCGCCCGCGCCCCGGACGACGCTATCGTAGCACCGCGCAGCGCCCACGGCGCCGACCGCCAGCGGGTGCAAGACGTCGATCGCATAGCCCACGTCCAGAGCTTCTCCCAGCCAGCCAGGCGTCGCCGTCCGCGGGTGGATGCTGAGCCCCTGCGCCTCGTGGCGCGCGCGGAGGGCGTGGACGGGATCGGCGGGGATCGCCGCGGGAGGCGGCACCGCGGGCAGGAGCCGCCCGTCCGGGCGCCTGAAGCGCAACTCGCCGTCGGGTCGTCGCTCCACCTGGTAGCCCTCCTCGTGGACCGCGCGGTGGTGGCGGCGGCAGAGCAGCGCGAGGTTCGAGAGCGTCGTCGGGCCGCCGTGCGCCCAGTGGCGGAGGTGGTGCCCCTGGCCG
>Ga0155362_1231_pt2 | contig 29381 bp, 29 predicted proteins | sample RifCSPhighO2_02_FD_106330 | JGI IMG/M metagenome (GOLD analysis project Ga0155362, IMG submission 106330) | Candidatus Rokubacteria bacterium RIFCSPHIGHO2_02_FULL_73_26
CGCGAGAAGTCGCCGCGGGCCGCGTGGAAGGCCAGCACGTCGTCGCCGACGATCCCGACGCCCTGGAAGAACTCGCCGAGACTCCCCGCGGTCGCGACGAGGCGCCCGTCGGGCGCGCGGAAGAAGAAGCGGCGCGCCTCGGGCAGCCGGCCGTCGGCGTACTTCCCCAGGTGCCGGACGTGCGACGTCATCCGTGGCGCCGCCGTGAACGTGCGGGTGCGCGGCCCGGCGAGCTCGGTGCGGAGCAGGAGGAACTCGCCCATGGGCAGCCCGGGCAGGACCGCGGCCAGATCGGCGGTGTCGGCCGGCACCCGCGCGAGCACCTCGCGCAGGCAGTCGAGCTGGGCGGCCGCGGCCGTGCGCGCGAGCAGGAAGACGTCCACGGCGGCGAGCACCGACGGGCGGAGCCGGCTCGCGCAGTAGGTGACGAGGCAGAACCCCTTGTCCTCGAGGCCGAGCACGGCGTCGGGGATCCCGGCCGCCCCGAGCCAGTAGTGCGCCTCGTCGAGGACCACCCAGTGCGGCGGCCCCGCGCGCCGCCGGCGCTCGCGGAGCAGCCCGATGCCCGCCGCGATCAGCGCGGCCTTGTCCGCCTGCTCGAGCGTGGAGAGGTCGAGGATCACGCACGCGGCCGGGTCCTGGTCGAAGCGCTCGAGTGCGCGGTCCCACACCTGCAGGCTCCGCGTCTCGACCCAGCTCACGCCCGGCAGCGGCGCGAGCACCTGGTAGTCCCCCTCGGGATCGACGACGCACACGGCGTAGCGGCGGCCGAGCAGCCGCTCGATCAGCACGCCCGCGAGCCACGACTTCCCCGAGAGCGGGTCGCCCTGGATCAGCACGTTGACGCCGCGCTCGGGGATCTCGACCGGCTCCGCGGTCTCCGCCACCCAGCCGATCGCGAGCCGGTGGCGCGACGAGCGCGCGACCGGCAGGAGGCCGCCCAGGATCGGGCCGGTGATCGCGCGCGCGACCCCGCTGCCGTCGGCCCCGGGGAAGATGAAGTCGGCGTGGTCCTTCAGCTCGGGGACGGCGTTGACCGGACACGCCGTCCAGCCGCACGCCGCGAAGAGGTCGAGGTCGTTTTCCGCGTCGCCGAGGGCGAGGACGTCGTGGTGGGCGAGCCCGAGGGCGCGGACCGCCTGGCGCACGCCCTCGCCCTTCGAGATGCCGGGCGGGAGCAGCATGACCGCCGCGCGGTTGTGGGCGATCTCCATCCGCACGCCGAGCGCCCGGAGCGTCTCGCGCACGCGCTTCTCCTCCGCGCGCCACGTCCCCACGATGACGCGGCCCGCCTGGAAGGGGATCCCCTGGGCGTCCAGCTCGGCGAGCAGCCGGCTCGGCGGCGGCGGCGCGTGGTCGCGGAGGACGCCGATCGTCGGGAAGTACAGGACGCCGCCGTTCTCGGCGACGACCGCGTCGAAGAGGTCGACGGGCTCGCAGACGCGCAGCAGCTCGAAGAAGGTCCGCCCGGTGACGAGGATCAGGCGCAGGCCCGCCGCGCGCGCCTCGCGCAGCGCGGCGAGCGCCTCGGCGCCGATCCGGTCCTCGGAGGCGAGGGTGCCGTCGTAGTCGCAGGCGAGCGCCCTCCAGATCACGCCGGCCCCACCAGCCGCGCGAAGGCGCGCGCGTCGAGCTCGGCGACGCCCAGCCGGCGCGCGGTGTCGAGCGTGCTCCCGGGCGCCGCGCCCACGACCACGTAGTCCGTCCGCCTCGAGACGGCGCCGCTCACCCGCCCGCCCGCGCGGCGCACGAGCGCCTCGGCCGCCTCGCGCGTCAGGCCCGCGAGCGCGCCGGTGAGCACGACCGTCTTGCCGGCGAGCGGGCCTCGCGCCGGCGCGCGCGGCTCGCGCGTCGCGACGCCCGCGGCGGCGAGGCGCGCGAGCACCGGGCCGATGCCGCGGACGCGGGCGAGCTCGGCGCGGGAGGCCCGGGCGAGCCGCTCGAGCGTGCCGAAGCGCGCGGCGAGCAGCCGCGCGACGTGCTCGCCGACGCCGGGCATGCCCACGGCGCCGAGCAGGCGCGCCAGGCCGCGGTGGCGCGAGGCCGCGATCGCCCCGACGAGGTTCTCCGCCGATTTCCGCGCGAAGCCGGGCAGCCGCCGGACCTCCCCGACGCCGAGGTGGTAGAGGCCGGCGAAGTCCCGGACGAGGCCGCGGGCGACGAGCGCGGCCACCGTGGCCTCGCCGAGGCCGTCGATGGCCATCGCCCGGCGCGAGCCGAAGTGGCGCAGCCGCTCCTCGCGCTGCGCCGGGCAGGCGCCGCTCGTGCAGACCCAGGACGCCGCGCCCGGGGGGCGCACGGCGCGGCCACCACAGGCCGGGCAGCGCCGCGGGAAGCGGAAGGGCCGGGCGCCGCGCGGGCGCCGGGCGCGCACCACCTCGACCACGTGCGGGATCACGTCGCCGGCACGCGCGAGCAGCACCGTGTCGCCGACGCGGACGTCCTTGCGGCGGATCTCGTCCTCGTTGTGGAGCGTCACGCTCGAGATCACGACGCCCGCGAGGTGGACGGGGCGCAGCGTGGCGACGGGCGTGAGGATCCCGGTCTTGCCGACCTGGACGTGGATCCCCTCGACCACCGTCGTCGCCTGGCGCGCCCGGAACTTGAGCGCGACCGCCCAGCGCGGATGGTGGCTCGTGCTCCCGAGCCGCCGCTGCAGCGCGAGCCGGTCCACCTTGACGACCGCGCCGTCGGCGTCGTACTCCAGCCCGTCGCGCCCGCGCGCGAGCCGCTCGCAATAGGCGATCACCTGCGCGAGGTCGGCGAGGCGCCGGTTGAGCGGGTTGGTCCGGAACCCGGCCCGACGGAGCGCGCCGAGCGCCGCCCAGTGGGAGGCGAGCGCGAGGCCGGGCGCGTGGCTGATCTCGTAGAGGAACACGTCGAGCGGGCGCCCGGCCGTCACCGCCGCGTCCTTCTGGCGCACCGAGCCCGCGGCGGCGTTGCGCGGGTTGGCGAACACCGGCTCGCGGGCGGCCTCGAGGGCGCGGTTCAGCCGCTCGAACGCCGCGCGCGGCATGAACGCCTCGCCGCGCACCTCGAGGTCCTCGACGCGCGCGAGACGGCCCCGGAGCGCCTTCGGGACCGCGCGGAGCGCGGCGAGGTTCGCGGTGACGTCCTCGCCGACGCGCCCGTCGCCGCGCGTCGCCCCGCGCACGAAGCGGCCGCGGCGGTAGAGGAGGGCGACGCCGAGGCCGTCGATCTTCGGCTCGCCCACCCACGCGAGGCGCGCCCCGGGGAGCGCGCGCGCGACGCGGGCCCCGAACTCGCGGAGCTCGGCGGCCGAGGCGGCGTCGTCGAGCGAGAGCATCGCCACGCGGTGCGCGACGGGCGCGAAGGCGCGCGCGGGCCGGCCGCCGGGGCGCCGGGTCGGGCTCTCGGGCGTGACCAGCCCGGGGTGCCGCGCCTCGAGCGCGCGGAGCTCGCGCACGAGCGCGTCGTACTCGGCGTCGGAGACCTCGGGCCGGGCCCGCTCGTAGTAGAGGCGGTCGTGGCGACGGATCTCCGTGCGGAGCCGCGTGACGCGCCGGCGGACGTCAGCCCGCGCCACTGCCGGACGCCCGCAGCGCCTTCAGGCGCTCGACGTTCTCGGCGAGCGTGCGCTCGACGGCGGCGTTCACGCTGCCGGGCGGGAAGGCGCCGTCGGCCCCGCGCTCGCCCGCGGGCATCCCCGACAGGATCTCCATGCCCTCGTCCACGCTGGACACGGCCCAGACGTGGAAGCGCCCGGCGCGGACGGCCTCGACCACGTCCTCGCGCAGCATGAGGTGGCGCGCGTTCGCCTCCGGGATCAGCACGCCGTGGCGTCCGTCGAGCCCGCGGGCCCGGCACACGTCGAAGAAGCCCTCGATCTTCTCGTTGACGCCGCCCACGGGCTGGATCTCGCCGCGCTGGTTGACGGAGCCGGTCACGGCGATCGCCTGCGCGAGCGGGATGCCGGCGAGGCTCGACAGGAGCGCGTAGAGCTCGGCCGAGGAGGCGCTGTCCCCCTCCACCTCCTCGTACTGCTGCTCGAACGTCACCGACGCCGAGAGCGCCAGGGGCCGCTCGCGGGCGTAGCGCCCGGACAGGAAGCCGGTGAGGATCAGGACGCCCTTGGAGTGGACCGGCCCGCCGAGCTTGGCCTCGCGCTCGATGTCCAGGACGCCGGGCTCGCCCGAGAACGTCCGCACCGTGATGCGCGCCGGCCGCCCGAACGCGTGGTCGCCGGTGGAGAGGACCGCGATGCCGTTGACCTGGCCGACGGCCTCGCCCTCGGTCGCGATCAGCAGCGTGCCCTCGGCGATCATGCGCCCGACCCGCTCCTCGACCAGGTTCGCGCGGTAGATCTTCTGGGCGATCGCGTCGCCCACGTCCGCGGCGCCGACGCGCGCGGCCCCGCGCTGCCCCGCGTAGAACGCCGCGTCGCGGACGAGGTCGAGGAGCGCGCCGAGCCGCGAGCTGATGCGCCCCTGGTGGGCGACCGTCCGCGAGCTCCACTCGATCAGCTTGGCGACGCCGTCGGCGGCGAAGTGCGCGATCCCGTCCTCCCGGCACGCGGCGCCGATGAAGCGCGCGTAGAGCTGCTCGGTCCCGGGCGTGCGCGGCAGCGAGTCGTCGAAGTCCACCTTGACCTTGAACAGCTCGCGGAAGTCCTCGTCGAGGTTGTAGAGGATGTAGTAGAAGAGCGGGTTGCCGATCAGCACGACCTTCACCGAGAGCGGGATCGGCTCGGGCGCGAGCCCCGCGACCGTGATCAGGCGGAACTCCTCGAGCGGCTCCTCGATCCGGACCGAGCCGCTCTTGAGCGCCTTCTTGAGCGACTCCCACGCCTGGAAGTTGCGGAAGACGTCCTTGGCTTCGAGGAGCAGGTAGCCGCCGTTGGCGCGGTGGAGCGCGCCGGCCTTGATGAGCGTGAAGTCCGTGACGAGCGTGCCGAAGTGGGCGCGGTGCTCGAGCCGGCCCACGAGGTTCGCGTACGTCGGGTTCTGCTCGAAGACCACGGGGGCGCCCCGCTCGCCGCTGCGGTCCACGAGGACGTTCACGCGGTAGCGGTCGAGGAACGCGCCCGGCGGCGGCAGGAACGGCAGCGCGGGCTTGCCGTCGGCGGCGCCGCGGAAGTCCTCGGCGTGCGCGATCAGGTCCTGCTCGACGCCGTCGAGGTAGCGCCGCACGGCGTCGAGCCCCGTGAACCGCTCGCGCAGCTCGCGGATGAGCTGCCGCGTCGCCGCCGCGGCGACCTCGGCGACGAGCGTCTCGTGCTCCGCGCGCGCCTCGCGCTCGAGCTGGCGGAGCCGCCGGAGCGTCTCCTCCACCGCGTCCTGGAGGCTCCCCGCGCCGGCCGCGAGGCGCTCCCGCGCCGCCTCGGGCAGCGCGTCGAACTCCTCGCGGCTCAGCGGCTTGCCGCGCGGCGCCGGCGCCACGGCGAGCCCGGTCGGGCTGCGCAGCACGGCGAAGCCGGCCTGGCGCGCCGTCGCCTCGAGGCGCCCGATCTCCTCCTCCTGGCGCTGGCCGAGGCGCTCGAGGATCTGCGATTTCTGGCGCTCGAACTCCTCGCCCTCGAAGGCCCGCGGCAGCCGCGCCTTGCACTCCTCGACGAGCCGGGCCATCTCCTCGGCGAGCTCGCGCCCGCGCCCGGCCGGCATCTCGAGCGCCGAGGGCCGGTAGGGGTCGGCGAAGTTGTGGACGTAGCAGTAGTCGGCGCCGACCGGCTGGTCGGCCGCCGCCCGGGTGAGCACGCGGCGCATCGTCGTCGTCTTGCCGGTCGCCGGCGGACCCAGGACGAACAGGTTGTAGCCGGCGTGCTTGACGCCGACGCCGAAGGTGGTCGCGCTCAGCGCGCGGTCCTGGCCGATCATGCCGTCGAGCGGCGGCAGCTCCTCGGTGGAGCCGAAGCGCAGGCTGGCGGGGTCACAGACGAGGCGTAGGTCGTCGGGCGCGAGCTCGCGCATGCCCGTGGGGGGATGCGAGCCCGGTGCCAGCCCCGGCACCCGTGAATCTGCACGCTTGGGAGACGGTACCGGTGGGTCACCACCGCCCCGGTGTCCCAGGTGCGCCTCATGCGAGAGATGCGACCGGCCGCCCCGCCGGTCGCGTTCCCCGCGTCGGGAAAGCGAATTCTGCGGCAGCCCTCGCCCGGGACGCTGGCAGTCGCATTGCAGATTTCCAAGCCAAACTCTCTCGACTGGATGACGGCGATGGACTGCGTCTGCGAGCCGCACGAGCGCGAGCGCTGGGGGCTGATCCTCGCGGGGGGCGAGGGGGTGAGGCTGCGCCCGCTGACGCGGGTGGTCTACGGCGACGAGAGGCCCAAGCAGTTCTGCGCCCTGCTCGGCCGCGAGACGCTGCTCGAGCGGACGCGGCGCCGCGCCGCGCTGGCCATCCCGCCCGGCCGCGTGCTCGTCTCGCTCGTGCGCGCCCACGAGCCCTTCTGGTCGCCGCTGCTCGGCGGGATGCCCCCGCACTGCGCGCTCGTCCAGCCGCAGGGGCGCGGGACGGCGCCCGCGATCCTCCACGGGCTCTCGCGGATCGCCGCGACGGCGCCCCTGGCCGCGGTCGCGATCTTCCCCGCCGACCACTGGGTCTCGGACGACCGCGCGCTCATGGCCCACGTGCTCGCGGCGTTCTCGGCGGTGCGGGTCCGGCCCGAGCTGGTCGTGCTGCTCGGGGTCGCGCCGGAGGACGCCGAGACGGACTACGGGTGGATCGAGCCGGGCGGCCCCGTCCGGGGCGGCACCCGGCTCTACCGCGTGCAGCGCTTCTGGGAAAAGCCGACGCCCGCGCTCGCCGAGGACCTGTTCGAGCGCGGCTGCCTCTGGAACAGCTTCATCCTGGTCGCGCGCGTGCCGGCGCTCGCCGCGCTCGTCCGGAGCGCCGCGCCGGACCTGGCGTCGGCGTTCGCGGCGGTGCAGCCGGCGATCGGCACCGGCGAGGAGGCGCCGGCCCTCGAGGCGCTCTACGCGACCCTCCCGCCGGTCGGCTTCTCCGACCGCGTCCTGGCGACCCGCCCCGCGAACCTCGCCGTGCTGCCCGTCCAGGGCCTCGCCTGGAGCGACTGGGGGCAGCCTGCCCGGGTGCTGGCCACGCTCGGGCGGCTCGGGATCCGGCCGGCGTGGGCCGGGCGCGTCGCGCCGAGGTCCGCGTGAGGCAATCGACGGAGCACGTGCTCCGAAAGGAGGACCCGACGATGCTGAAGAACGACGTGTACGACCTGATGGAAACGGCGTCCGTGCTGTCGAAGGGCCTGCACCGTTACGCGACCTTCCAGAAGGACGCCAGGGGCTGCCCGCAATGCCAGCAGCTCTGGGGCTACATGAAGCAGACGGACGAGGACCAGCTCGAACGCATCCTCGGCCATCTCAAGCAGCACTTCGACAAGGAAGTCGAGGTCAAGCTCGCGAGCGCCTGAGCGAGGGGCGGCGCGACAGGAAAGGAAGGGCTGGCGATCATGAAACGGATCTGTGCGGTGGTCGGTGCTCTCGCGATGGCGCTCGCGCTCGCGCAGCCGGCGCTCGCGGCGGACACGTGCCCGCCCGAGGTCGCGCAGGCGAAGGCGATGCTGCAGAAGGCGGCGGCGGCCCAGAAGACGCGGACGGCGAAGAGCCAGGAGGTCCAGGCGCCGCGCTCGCTCGCCGCGAGCAAGGGTCAGGAGGTCCAGGCGCCCCGCGGTCAGGAGGTTCAGGCACCCCGCGGTCAGGAGGTCCAGGCGCCCCGCAGTCAGGAGGTCCAGGCGCCCCGCGGTCAGGAGGTCCAGGCGCCCCGCAGTCAGGAGGTCCAGGCGCCCCGGAGTCAGGAAGTCCAGGCCCCGCGCTCGCTGACGAAGGTGCGCAGGCTCGTGCGCGAGGCCGAGGCGGCCTGCAGGAAGGGCAACATGGAGCTCGCCTCCAAGAAGGCCAACGAGGCGATGGCGCTCTTGCAGTGAAAGTGACGCTCTCGGTCATCAAGGCCGACGTCGGCTCGATCGGCGGGCACACGCGCCCGTCGGCGCGCATGCTCGAATCGGTGCGCGCGCGGCTCGCCGATGCGATCCACGGCCGGCTCGTGCTCGACGGCCTCGTCACCCACACGGGGGACGACATCGCCATCATCACGAGCCACACCCGCGGGGTCGGCGCCCGGGAGGTCCATCGCTTCGCGTGGGAGAGCTTTCTGGCGGCCACCGACGAGGCACGGGCCGCGGGGCTCTACGGCGCGGGGCAGGACCTCCTGGTCGACGCCCCGTCGGGCAACGTGCGGGGGGCGGGACCCGCGGTCGCGGAGATCGAGGTCGAGCGCGATCCCGCGAGCCGCGACCGCCCCGCCGAGGCGTTCCTGGTGTTCGCGGGCGACAAGTGCAGCCCGGGCGCGTACAACTACCCGCTCTACGCGGTCTTCTGCGACCCGATGCACAACGGCGGGCTCCTGCTGAGCCCGAAGCTTCGCCGGGGCTTCACCCTGACGATCGTGGACATGGACCACCGGGGCGACGCCGCCGACCGCGTCATCGCGCTCGACGTGCCGGAGCGCGTGTGGGACGCCGCCTGCCTGCTGCAGAACCCCGACCGGTTCGCCATCGAGGCGATCCACTCGCGGCTCAAGCCCGACGAGCAGATCGCGGCGGTCTCGGCGACGCGCCTGCACAACATCGCCGGCACGTACACGGGCAAGGACGATCCGGTCGCGCTCGTGCGCACCCAGGGGATCTTCCCCGCGCCCGAGGAGGTCATCGAGCCGTACACGCTCGGCCACTTCGTCACCGGCGACTGCCGCGGCTCGCACGTGATGCCGCTGATGCCGGTCCCGATCGGCGCCGCGGTCGCCGGGCCCTACTGCCTGCCCGTGGTGTCGTGCCTGGCGTTCTCGATGGCGGCGGACGGCCGCTTCTCGGCCGAGTACGTGGACGTGTTCGGCGACCGCGCCTGGGACGCGACGCGGCTCAAGGTGCAGCAGAAGGCCGACGAGTGGCGGCGCCAGGGCTTCGTCGGTCCCACGATGGCGTCGCACGCGGAGCTCGCCTACACGGGGCTCGTGGACGCGCTCGCGGCGCTCGATCGGGAGTTCGCCCTGCGACCCGAGCGGTAGCGCCGGAGCGCGGCCTCAGTGCCCGGGGCCGGCCTCGTTCTCCCAGGGCTCGCCCCAGGCCGGCTCCGGGAAGCCGTACTCGTAGATCTCCGCGACGGCCTGGTCGGCCGCGAGCGGCCGCACGCTCGTGACCCGCTCGCGCACGAGGTGCTCGAAGGCACGGAGCACGTCGTGCTCGGTCAGCATCCCGACCACCCGGCCGTCCTCGACGACGGGAAGCGCGCCGATCTTCTGCTCGTGCATCAGGCGCGCGGCCTCGCGGATCCCCGTCGCCGGCCGCACGGTGATCACGCCCCAGGTCATGACCTCGCCCACGGTGCGCGCCCGGAGCGCCTCGCCCAGCTCGCCCAGGCGCTCCTGCACGGACGGGTCGAAGACCATCTGGCGGAGGTCGCGGTCGGTGACGATGCCGACGAGCCGGCCTGCGGCGTCCACGACCGGCAGGTGGCGGATCCGCCGCGTGCGCATCAGCTCGACCGCCGCGCGGACGGGTGCCTCGGCGCGGATCGTCACGGCGGGCGTCGTCATCCACTGCGTGACCGGCAGCGCCTCGAGCCAGGTCGGGGCGCCGGGGGCGGCGGGCGTCTTGCGCTCGGCCATCGTGCGGTCCCTCCTCACTGCGCCGGGTGGCGCACCTGCGTCGCCTCCAGCTCCGCCTCGAGCGCCCGCTGCACGGCGAGCAGGCGCGCGCCGTGGCCGACCGGGTACGGCGCGGCGCCCTCGAGCCGGCGCACCCCGTCGGGCAGCGCGGCCACCTGGGCGGCGCAACGGTCGCGGATCGCGGCGAGCGGCGGGTGCGGCGCGAGCGGGCGGCCGCCCTTCATGACGGGGGCGAGCAGCGGCTCGGCGCGGCCCGCCGGCGGCGGCTCGTCGGCGAGCGCCAGCACGTCGCGCTCGAACAGCCCGTCCCGGCCCCGGAGCCGCCAGACCTGCTTGTCCCCCGTCCACGTGGTCTTGCCCTCGCTGAGCTTGAGCACGTTGCGGCCCGCGTACCGGACGATCTTGTAGGCGATGTCGAGGTACGGGACGTCGGCCGAGACGGTCATGCGCGTGCCGACGCCGAAGGCGTCGATCGGCGCGCCCGCCGCGAGGAGCCGGGCGACCTCGTCCTCGTCGAGGCCGCCGCTCACGAAGATCCTCACGTAGCCGCAGCCCGCCGCGTCGAGCACGCGGCGGACCTCCTTGGCGAGCGCGACGATGTCGCCGCTGTCCAGGCGCACGGCGGACAGGCGCGCGCCGCGCGCCTCCATCTCGTGCGCCACCGTCACCGCCTTGTGGGCGGCGGCGACCGTGTCGTACGTGTCGATCAGCAGCGTGGTGCTCTCGGGGAACGCGTGCGCGAAGGCGCGGAACGCGTCGATCTCGTTCTCGAACGCGCTCACGTACGAGTGGGCCATCGTGCCGGACGGCGGGATGCCGTAGGCGAGGCCGGCGAGCACGTTGCTGCTCATCAGGGCGCCCGCGAGGTACGAGGAGCGCGCCGCCTTCATGCCGGCGTCGATGCCGTGCGTGCGCCTGAGCCCGAAGTCCACGACCGGGCGCCCGCCCGCGGCCAGCACGACACGCGCCGCCTTGCTCGCGAGGACCGTCTGCAGGTGCGCGAAGTTCATCACCGCCGTCTCGACGAGCTGCGCCTCCATGATCGGCGCGGTGACCTCCAGGAGCGGCTCGTCGGCGAAGAGCACCGTGCCCTCGGGCACGGCGCGCACCGACCCGGTGAAGGAGAGCCCGCGCAGGACGTCGAGGAACGCGGGCTCGAAGCGCCCGAGCGAGCCGAGGTAGTCGAGCGAGGCGGCGGAGAAGCGGAAGCTCCGGAGGTACTCGAGCACGTCCTCGAGGCCCGCGGCGACGAGGAAGCCGCGGGCGCGCGGCAGCTTGCGGACGAAGAGGCTGAACGTGGCCTCGCCCGCCATCCCCTCGCGCAGGTACGAGGCCGCCATGGTCAGCTCGTAGAGGTCCGTGAACAGCGCCGCGTCCCGGGTGATCAGCGCTCCGGAGACGAAGCTCCCGTCGGGCGTCTCGGCGATGGTGCTCACCTCCGTTTCGGCGTGCATCCATGATGCCACGGCGGACCCACGAGATTCCGGGCGGTTAGGCGGCCGGCGGCCGCGCCCGGGTGGGCGCCGGACTCGCGGTGTCGCGCCGGCGCCCCACCGGGCGCGGCGCAACCGCGTGCGAAATCGCCGGCTTGGCGCTGGCAGTGCGCTTGCACCCTTCCTCGACGTGCTCCTGTTCGCCCTCCCGGTCCACGAGCGGCTCGCGGCGGCGCTCGGCGATCTTGCCCGCGTCGAGCGCGGGCGCGCGTCGATCGGCCGCTTCGCCAACCAGGAGCTGCACGTGGAGCTCGACACGGTCCCGGCGGGCCGGGACTGCCTGGTGCTCGGCGCCGTGGCGCCGCCCGACGCCGACCTGCTCGCGACCCTGCTGCTCTGCCACACGCTCGCGAAGGAGGGGGCGAGGCGCGTGACGGCGCTGCTGCCGTACCTCGGCTACGCGCGGCACGACCGCGACGAGCCCCTGCGCAGCCGGGCCGCCGCCTGGCTCGGCGCGGTCCTGCGCGCCTCGGCGGTGGCCGACGTCGTGGCGCTCGACGTCCACTCGCCCCTCGTCCACGAGCTCTTCCCCATCCCGCTCCGCTCGCTCTCGCCCGCGCGCCTCTTCGCCGACACGCTCGCCGCGCTCGGCCTGGCGGAGGCGACGATCGTCGCGCCCGACGCCGGAGCGCTCGAGCGGTGCGAGGCGGTGCGGCGCGCCGCCGGGATCGCGCGGCCGCTCGCGCACCTGACCAAGGGGCGCACGCCGGAGGGCGTGAGCCACTCGAGACTCCACGGCGTGGTCGGGCGGCGGGTCGTGCTGGTCGACGACATCCTGGACACGGGCGGCACCCTCGTGTCGGCGTGCGAGGCGCTGCGCGGCGCGGGCGCCGAGGAGATCGTCGCGATGGTGACGCACGGCCTCTTCACGGGGGCGCGCTGGGAGCGCCTCTGGTCGCTCGGCGTCACCCGCATCTATTGCACCGACTCCACGCCCCTGCCCGAGGGCCGCGCGTCGGCGCGGATCGTCGTGCTCCCGGTGGCGCCCCTGCTCGCCGCGCACCTCGGGGAGACGATCGGGGAGGGCGTGCGATGAGCCGGGCGCGCGCGTGGCGCCCGCGCCAGCCGGCATGAGCGGCGCGGCGACCGGGCCCGAGGCGCTCCGCGCGCACGTGGAGGCGCTCGCGGGGGCGATCGGCGAGCGCAACGTGTTCCGGCCGGCGGCGCTCGCGGCGGCCGCCGAGTTCATCGAGGGCGTCTGGGCCGCGCAGGGCCACCGCGTGTCACGGCAGACCTACGAGCTCCGGGGCGTGGCGTGCGCCAACCTGGAGGTCGAGCACCGCGGCGCAGAGCGGCCGGACGAGCTCGTCCTGGTGGGCGCGCACTACGACTCGGTGCTCGGCAGCCCCGGCGCCGACGACAACGCGAGCGGTGTCGCCGCGCTGCTCGAGATCTCGCGGCGCCTCGCCCCGGCGGCACCCGCGCGGACCCTCCGGCTCGTCGCCTTCGTCAACGAGGAGCCGCCCTTCTTCGCCACGCGCGCGATGGGCAGCGACGTCTACGCGCGCGCCGCGCGCGCGCGCGGCGACGACATCCGGCTGATGCTCGCGCTCGAGAGCCTCGGCTGCTACAGCGACGCGCCCGGCAGCCAGCGCTACCCGCCCCTGCTCGGCTGGTGCTACCCCGACCGCGGGAACTTCCTGGCCTTCGTCTCGAACCGCCGCTCGCGCCGGCTCCTCCGCCGCACCGTCGCGCTGTTCGGCGAGGGCTGCGACGTCCCGGCGGTGCACGCCGCGATCCCGGCCGTCGTGCCGGGCGTGGCGTGGAGCGATCACCTGTCGTTCTGGCGGCAGGGCTACCCCGCGCTGATGGTCACCGACACCGCACCCTACCGGTACCCCCACTACCACTCGGCCGGCGACACCCCCGACCGGCTCGACTACCCGGCGCTCGCCCGCGTCGCGGACGGGCTGGCCCGGACGGTCGCGGCCCTCGCCGGGCCCGGCGGGCTGCCGTGAGGCCGTCCTTCCACGCGGTGCCCGTCAACGCCCCGTTCGGCGACCCGGTCGTCTACGTGGACTGCCTCTTCGAGCGCCGGGCGATCCTCCTCGACCTCGGGCGGATGGACGCGCTCGGCGCCCGCAAGCTCAACCGGGTCACGCACGCGTTCGTGTCGCACGCGCACATGGACCACTTCGCCGGGTTCGACCACGTGCTGCGCCTGAGCCTCCACCGCCGCGAGCCCCTCCGGCTCTGGGGCCCGCCCGGCTTCGTCGAGCGCGTCGAGCACAAGCTCTCCGCCTACACCTGGAACCTGGCGCCGGATTATCCGACCGACTTCACGGTGCTCGTGACCGAGGTGGACGCCGGCGCGACGACCCGGGCGGCGCGGTTCCGCTGCCAGACGGGCTTCCAGCGCGAGTCCCTGGGCCCGGCGCCCGCGCCGGGCGGTGTGCTCGTGGACGGGGAGACCTTCCGGGTGCGCGCCGCGCTGGTCGACCACAGGACGCCGTGCCTGGCCTTCGCGCTCGAGGAGCGGGCGCACGTCAACGTCTGGCGCACGCGCCTCGCGGAGCTGGGCCTGCGCCCGGGGCCGTGGCTCACGGAGCTGAAGCGACTGGTCGTGACCGGCGCGCGGGACGACGCGACGGTCCGCGTGGCCTGGGCCCAGGCCGGCCCTGCGCGCGAGCGGGACGTCCCGCTGGCGGCGCTCAGGCAGGCGGTGAGCGTGACGAGGGGGCAGAAGATCGGCTACGTCGTGGACGTCCGTCATACCGAGGACAACGTCCGGCGCATCGTCGAGCTGGTGCGCGACGCGGACATCCTCTTCATCGAGACGCCCTTTCTCGCCTCGGATGCCGGAATGGCCGCGCACAAGGCCCACCTCACGGCCCGCCAGGCCGGGCTCCTCGCCCGCGCCGCCGCCGTCAGGCGGGTCTGCCCGCTCCACTTCTCCCCACGCTACGCCGGCGCGGGCGAGCGTCTCGAGCGCGAGGCGCAGGACGCGTTCCAGGGGGCGCCGGCGCCCCAGGTGGGGCACGAGCGCCTGGAGCGCGAGTCGGGCCCCGCCCCGTAACGGCCCGCCTCGGCGTGAGTTTTGGTCCTCGGTCCCGGTGGCCCCGGGTACGGGGTTTGCAGCCACCTTCCGCGGGAGGGCGAGCGATGCGGAACGACGAGTTCATCGCCAGAGTGAAGAGCGCGGCGGCGCTCGCGAGCCCGGAGGACGCCGAGCGGATGGCCCGGACGGTGCTGGAGGCGCTGGCTGACCTCTTGCCCGACTCCGAGTCGCGCCGGCAGTTCGCCACCCAACTGCCCGGCGTCCTGAAGGCCCACATCGCCGGCCGGACGCCGCGCTCGCTCCCGATGGACCGCGACGCGTTCCTCCAGCACGTCGGGGCCGGCCTCGGTGCGCGCGTCCCCGAGGCGGAGCGCGCGGTGCTCGCGGTCTGGAGCGTCGTGCACGAGGCGATGGCGGCCGGGGAGATCGCGGACTTCGAGGCGCGCGCGCCGAAGGACGTCGCGGCCCTCCTGCGCCGGGCGGGCGTCCGCCGATGAGTGGCCGTGCGAGCCGCAGCCGCAGGCGAGGCGAGCCCATGAACGCGACCCGGCTCAGCCGCGAGGCGCTGCTCGCGCGCGCGCAGCAGCCGAGCGCGGACGCGCTGCGCCTGCACCCGTTCTACCGGGGCAAGCTGCAGACGGCGCTCAAGTGCCCCATCCGGGGCTTCGACGACTTCGCGATCTGGTACACGCCGGGCGTGGCGGCGCCGTGCCGCGCGATCCAGGCGGACCCCGCGGCGGTCTACGCGCACACCAACAAGGGCAACGCGATCGCGATCGTGACCGACGGCACGCGCGTCCTCGGCCTCGGCGACATCGGCCCCGAGGCGGGCCTGCCGGTCATGGAGGGCAAGGCCCTCCTGTTCAAGTACCTCGGCGGCGTGGACGCGATCCCCCTGTGCCTGGCGACGAAGGACCCGGACGAGATCGTGCGGACCGTCGAGGTGCTCACGCCCGCCTTCGGCGGGGTCAACCTCGAGGACATCGCGCAGCCGAAGTGTTTCCGGGTGCTCGACGCGCTCCGCGGCCGGCTCCCGATTCCCGTCTGGCACGACGACCAGCAGGGCACCGCCACGGCGCTCCTCGCCGGCCTGCTCAACGCGCTCGCGCTCGTCGGCAAGGACCTCGGGCGCGCGCGGCTCGCGATGGTCGGCATGGGCGCGGCGAACGTGGCGAGCTACCGCCTGCTCACCGCGAGCGGCGCGGACCCGCGAGGGATCGTCGCGTGCGACAGCCGGGGGGCGCTCCACAAGGGCCGCCACGACATCGAGGCGCGCCGGGAGGAGTTCGCCGACAAGTGGCGCGTCTGCACCGAGTCCAACGCCGACGGGCTCACGGGCGGGATCGCGGAGGCGCTGCGCGGCGCCGACGCGTGCATCGCGTTCTCGACCTCCGGGCCCGACGTCGTGCGGCCGGAGTGGATCCGCGCGATGGCGAGGGACGCGATCGTCTTCGCCTGCGCGAACCCCGTCCCCGAGATCTGGCCCTGGGACGCGCGGGAGGCCGGCGCGCGGATCGTGGCGACGGGCCGGAGCGACTTCCCGAACCAGCTCAACAACTCGCTGGTGTTCCCCGGCCTCTTCCGCGGCGCGCTCGACGTGCGGGCGCGGACGATCACCGACGGCATGGCCGGCGCGGTCGCCCGCGAGCTGGCGGCGTTCGCGCGGACGCGCGGCATCCGCGAGGACGACATCCTGCCGCGCATGGACGAGTGGGACGTCCACGTCCGCGTGGCGGTCGCGGCCGCGCGCGCGGCGCAGGCCGAGGGCGTCGCGCGCCTCGCCGTGGCCCCGGCGGAGCTCGAGGCGCAGGCGGCGGCGACGATGCGCGCCGCGCGCGAGACCACGCACCTGCTCATGCGCGAGGGCCTGATCGCCGCGCCGCCGGCGTGAGAGACTGTCCCCCGCAGCGCATGGCAGAAGGAGGCGATCGATGACCCTGTTCACCGTGGGCGAGGAGCCGACCCACCGCGTCGGCGATGCGCAGTGCCCGGAGTGCTGGGAGGAGTACCCGGAGCCGTGCCGGTGCGGCGGGTTGATGCACGCCGCCGCGGGCGACGGCGAGGACGCGGACGGCAACGTCCTGCTGGTCACGCAGTGCGACCAGTGCGGCCGGTCCGAGGACCAGCTCGACGAGGTCTGAGGGAGCCTGGCGTGGACGCGATCCGGGCCTGGCCCACGTACCTCGGGCTCCCGCTCGAGGAGATCCGGCGCCGCGCGGCCGAGGCCGTGGCCGCCTTCGCCACGTGCACGGTGTGCCCGCGGAACTGCCGGGTGGACCGCCTGCACGGCGAGACCGCCGTGTGCCGGAGCGGACGCTGGGCCCGCGTCGCGAGCGCCTTCCCGCACTTCGGCGAGGAGGACTGCCTGCGCGGCCGGCGCGGCTCGGGCACGATCTTCTTCTCCTGGTGCAACCTCCGCTGCGTCTTCTGCCAGAACTTCGACGTGAGCCAGGAGGGCGTGGGCGCGGAGGCGCGGCCCGAGCGGCTGGCCGCGATGATGCTCGAGCTGCAGGCGCGCGGCTGCCACAACATCAACCTGGTCACGCCCGAGCACGTGGTGCCGCAGATCCTGGAGGCGCTGCCGCTCGCCATCGAGGGCGGCCTCCGGCTGCCGCTCGTCTACAACACGGGCGCGTACGATGGGCTCGAGAGCCTGCGCGCGCTCGCCGGGATCGTGGACATCTACATGCCCGACTTCAAGGTCTGGGACCCGGCGCTCGCGCTCCGCTACCTGCGCGCGCGCGACTACCCGGAGGTGGCGCGCGCCGCGTTCCGCGAGATGCACCGGCAGGTCGGCGACCTCGTGCTGGGCGCCGACGGCCTCGCCCGGCGCGGCCTGCTCGTGCGCCACCTCGTGATGCCGGGCGGCATCGCGGGCACGCGGGAGATCATGCGCTTCCTCGCCGAGGAGCTGTCGCGCGACACCTACGTGAACCTCATGGACCAGTACTACCCGGCGGGGCGCGTGTCGCGCGAGCGGTTTCCCGAGATCAACCGGCGCATCACCGACGAGGAGTTCGACGTCGCGCTCGGCGCCGCACGCGCGCCGGGGCGGGATGTCGAGCGAGTCGAGGCCGCGGAGCGCGCCCGTGGACGCGCCCCTCATCCCCGCCCAGGTCCAGACCCTCTGGGACGCCCCCCACGCCGTGTGGTTCACGCTGATGGGCGTGGGCGGCGGCATCTTCCTGCTGCCGCGCCTGATGGGCCTCGAGCTGCGCCTCGGTCTCTGGCTCGGCCTGCCGGTCGTGGACCTCATCAGCTTCGTCGTCATCGGCGTCGGCGGCCTCGTGCTGATCCGGCACCTCGGCCGCCCCTTCCGGTTCCTGCGCGCCGTGCTCAAGCCCGGGACGAGCTGGATCAGCCGCGGCGCGATCGCCGACTTCATCTTCGTGGTGGTCGCGGGCCTGCTGATCGTGCCGGGCTTCACCTGGGGTGGCGCCCGCCCGCTCGCGTGGCTGCCGTGGGATCCGAGGGGCGCCGACCTGGCGGGCCAGACGGCCGAGGTCGTGGCGCTGCTGTGCGCGGCGGTCGTCATCTACTACGCGGGCCAGGTCCTGGCCGACGCGACCGCGATCCCGTACTGGCGCTCGCTCGCGGTGCCGATCCAGTTCGTGCTCTCCTCGCTCGCCACCTCGCTGGCCGTCGTGATGGTCCTCGAGACGCTCGCCGGCGTGGGGATCGGCGCGGGCCAGTGCGGGCTCCTCGCGGGCGTCCTCGTCCTGCTGCTCGTGACGATCGTCTGGCACCTCAGGGCGGACGCGGGCGCGCTCGGCAAGGCCGAGAGCCTCGCCATCCTCCTGCGCGGGCGCTTCCGCCGTGCGTTCCTCGGTGGCGTGGTGGGAGCGGGCACGGTCCTGCCGCTCGGCCTGGCGCTGCTCGCGCTCGCCGTGCCGGCCACGCGCGACGCCGTCGGCGTCCTGGCGCTCGTCTGCACGCTCCCGGCAGGCTACGTCCTGCGCCTGCTCACGCTGCGCGTCGGGATCTACCCGCCCGTCCACGCCACGATCCGCGTCCCGCAGCCCTAGCCACCCCCGGCCCGCGACCAGGTCACCCGACGAGCGGGTTGCGGACCGTGAGCCCCGGGAACCGGCCGTCAACAGACCGGGTGGGCGCCGCGGATCAGCTCCTCGCGGAACGCGGGCAGGCGCGCCAGCTCCGCCAGGACGACCTCGCGCACGGCGGGCTCGACGTCCGCGAGCGCCGCGCCCGCGGGCAGGACCACCTGCACGCCCGTCCACGGGCGGTCCACGGGCTCGCCGATCCGGGCGGCGAGGTGGACGTAGACCTCCTCGAGCGCGGGGCAGCGCGCGTGGATCAGGGCCGCCAGGCGGTGGCTCAGGACGCTGTAGACCTTGCCGGCGTGGGCGACCGGGTTCTTGCCGGGCGCGGCCTCGCCGCCCGCCGGGCGCGCGAAGGCGATGAGGCCGTTCGGGCGGTTGCCGCGCCCCACCTGCCCCGAGTCGGCGTCCTCGGCCGAGGTGCCGGTCAACGTGAGGTAGGCGCCCTCGGCGCCCGCCCCCGGGCGGTCGAGGTTGTTGAGGCGCCACTCGAGCGCGAACGGCGCGTCGGCGAAGCGCGCGGCGAGCGCGGCGAGCGCCTCCTCCTTGCGCGCGAAGTACGCGCGCTCGGAGGCGATCGCCGTGCAGCGCAGGGGCATCGCCACGGTCAGCATGACGCGCGCGTCCTCGCGCACGGCGAGCACCTTGACGTCCTCGCCCGTGTCGGGGAACGCGCGCTTGAACCCGGGACCGTTGAGCCAGCGCTCGACGTCGAGCACGAGCCGCTCCGTCGCGGAGAGCGGCGCGTAGCCCGACGCCCCGGAGGTGTCGTTCGAGACGATCGCCTCCCCGCGCTCCCGGAAGATGCGCGTCAGCTCCTCGGAGCCCGGCGCCAGCACCGGGCGCGTGACGAGATCGCGCCCGGGCCGGACGTGGGGCAGGTGCGCCGCGACCCACGCGTCCACCGCCGCGCGCACCGTCTCCTCGACGGGCAGCCCACGACCATCGAGGGCGAACGTCGCGCGGTCGCCGAGCACCAGCTCCATCGGGCGCGTCAGCTCGCCCCGGCCGAACGCCTTCCGGCACTCGCCCGCGGCGAGCAGCGCCTTGTCGACGTTGTAGTGCAGGATCGCGCCCGCGCGCTCGAGGTACATCCGGTTGAGCGCGACCGAGACCGCCTCGACGAGCGAGTCGCAGATCGTGTCGGGGTGGCCGAGGCCCTTGCGCTCCACCAGCTCGACCCGGCGCCGGGCGACGGGCGCCTGGGCGAGCGCCTCGACGAGGAGCCGCATCAGGCCGGGCGGGAGGCCGCCACCTCGTCCCAGACGCCGGCGATCGCCGTGCCGCAGTCCGGGCAGCGGCCCCCGGCCAGGACGTTCTCGAGGACGCTGAAGCCGCGACGGCGCACGAGCCAGCGCCCGCACGTCGGGCACGCGGTGCTCTCCCACGGGTCGCCCGGGACGTTGCCCGTGTACACGTAGCGGAGCCCCGCGTCGCGCCCGAGCCGCGCCGCGCGGTGGAGCGTGCTCGCCGGCGTGGGCGGCGCGTCGGTGAGCTTCCAGGCCGGGTAGAAGGCCGAGACGTGCCAGGGCATCTCGCGGTCCACCGAGGCGAGCCAGCGCGCGAGGGCGCGCAGCTCCTCGTCCGAGTCGTTGCGCCCGGGGATCACGAGCGTCGTGACCTCGACCCACACGCCGCGCGCGCGCAGGGCCTCGATCGTCTCGAGCACGGGCCGGAGCGTGGCGCCGCAGACGCGCCGGTAGTAGCGGTCCGAGAAGCTCTTGAGGTCCACGTTGGCGCCGTGCAGCACCGGGCCGAGCAGGTCCAGCGCCTCGCGGGTCATGTAGCCGTTGGTGACGAAGACGTTCCTGAGCCCGGCCTCCACCGCGGCGCGGCTGGTCTCGAGCGCCAGCTCGAAGAAGATCGTGGGCTCGGTGTACGTGTAAGCGACCGTGGCCGCGCCGGCGGCGCGCGCCGCGGCGACGACGTCACGGGGCGAGGTCGGCCGGCCGGGGACGGGTCCGGCGTGCTCCCGCGGCCACTGGGAGATCTGCCAGTTCTGGCAGAAGAGGCAGTGGAGGTTGCAGCCGACGGTCGCGATCGAGTAGGCGAGGCTCCCCGGCAGGAAGTGGAAGAAGGGCTTCTTCTCGATCGGGTCCAGGTCGGCGCTCACGATCCGGTCGCGCACGAGGCTCACCAGGCGGCCGTCGCGGTTCTCCCTGACGCCGCAGATGCCGCGCAGGCCCGGGCGGATCCGGCAGCGGTGGGCGCAGAGCGCGCAGACGACGCTCCCGTCGGGCTCCGCCGTCCAGAGCACCGCCTCACCGCCTGCCCGGCCGAGGGTCGTGGCCTGCACGGGAGAGTTCGCCAGCAACGCCGGTGCCACGCGCGAGGCCAATGAAAACGGGGCTTCGCGCGCTAGGCCGGACGGATGATGAGGCGCGCCCCTCCCGCCCGTCGTGGCGCTGGCGCCCCAGTCGTTCGTCTGCGCTGCGCGAGCTGCCCCCGCGGGCCTCGCGCGCCGCGCGAATAGATCTCCCGGCCCATGCGTCGAACTGGTTGAATTTACAGTCCATGTTGGCCTGGGCGCTTCCCCTCCGGCGCGGCGCCCTCTTGATTGGGAGACCCCGTGACATTCAAGACGATCGATCAGGGTTTGGACCGAGACATGCTTGAGACTCCGCCCGCAGCCTTTCCCGAGGACGAGGAGGCGGGTGTCGAGTCCCTCATCCGCGAGCAGCCCGTCGAGGGCGAGGAGGAGGAGGCCCGGCGCCAGCCCGAGGAGGATCCCGTCCGCCTCTACTTCGGCGAGATGGGGCGGGTGCTTCTGCTGACCGCGCGGCAGGAGGTCGAGATCGGGCGCCGGATCGAGACCGGCCAGATCGAGCTGCGCCGGGCGCTCGGAGCCGTCCCCGCGGCGCTCTCCGCCCTGGGCGAGATGGGCGACCGGCTCCGGCGGGGGGAGCTCGCCGCCGACGACGTCATCGTCCTGCCCGCGGGCGGCGAGGTGAGCCCCGCAGAGCTCCGGCGGACGCTCCGGGCGTTCGCCCGGCTGCGCGGCCTGGCGAAGGCCCCGGCGGCCCGGCGCGAGGCCATCCAGAAGCTCCTCGGCGCGCTGCCCCTCAAGCCCGCGCTCGTGGACGACCTGGTGGCGCGCGTGCGCGACCTCTCGCCCCGCGAGGCGCGGCTCCCCGAGCGGCGCTTCCAGGCCCTGCTCGCGCGGCTCGAGGCCCGCGACGCCGAGGTCCGCCAGGCCAAGCGCGAGCTGACCGAGGCGAACCTGCGCCTCGTCGTCTCGATCGCCAAGCGCTACCTGCGCAGCGGCCTGCCGCTGCTCGACCTCGTCCAGGAGGGCAACCTCGGCCTGCTGCGCGCGGTGGACCGGTTCCAGTACCGCCGCGGCTTCAAGTTCTCGACGTACGCGACCTGGTGGATCCGCCAGGCGATCACGCGCGCCATCGCCGACCGCGGGCGGACGATCCGCATGCCCGTCCACCTGATGGAGACCCTGTACAAGATCTCGCGCGTGAGCCGCGAGATGACCGGCGCGCTCGGCCGCGAGCCCACGCCCGAGGAGCTCGCGCGCCGCACGGGCGTGCCGGCCGCCAAGGTCCGCCTCGTGCTCGACTCCGCGCGGCGCCCCGTGTCGCTGGAGACGCCGATCGGCGAGGACGCGCACCTGGGGGAGCTGATCGAGGACACCTCCTCGCCCTCGCCGGCCGAGGGGCTCGCGGGCGAGGACCGGGCCGTGCAGGTCGCGCGCGCGCTCGCCCACCTGAGCGAGAAGGAGCGCGAGATCGTGCGCCTGCGCTTCGGGCTCGGCGACGGCGAGCCGCAGACGCTCGAGGAGATCGGCGACCGCTACGGGCTCACGCGCGAGCGCATCCGCCAGATCGAGATGAAGGCGCTGGCCAAGCTCAAGAACCCGCGCCTCGGCCTCGAGTCCTTCGCCGGCTGAGTCTCGGCCCCCGCCCCGCCCGCGCAAACAGAAACGGCGCAGGGGTGTCATCCCCTGCGCCGTTTTCGCTTCGGCCGGATCGCCGCCCGCTTACCAGCGGGCCGTGCGGACCCTGCCGCCGCCGAAGCCCCCCGAACGGGAGGCCTGCGGCTTGGCCAGCTCGACCTTGATCCGGCGACCCTCGAGCATCTGATCGCTCAGGGTCTGGACCGCCGCCCGCGCCTCGGCCTCCGTGGACATCTCCACGAACCCGAAGCCCCGGGACTGGCCCGAGAGCCGGTCAGTGACCACCGTGGCCGACACGACAGCTCCGCACTGGGCGAAGTACCGCCGAAGGCCCTCGGAGGTCGTCGCGTAGGGCAAGCCACCGACGAACAGCTTGGACGCCATGGGCGCCTCCTCCTTCGACCCCGCGCCGCGGGGCCGGACAGTCTCCCGCACTCGATGTCACGCCCCGGAGCTGCGGAAGAGGTACGTCGGAGGCGAGGCCGGAACAGCGCGCCCAATGGCGCAATCACCAGCAGACGCACATTGGACGCGGCGGGCGGCCGGACTATTCGGCGTCGGGGACGAGGTCGAGGGCGGCGAGCCAGGGCGCGGCCTCGCCGTCGCTCGGCGCGCGCCAGTCGCCGCGCGGCGAGAGCGAGCCGCCCGAGCCCACCTTGGGCGCGTTCGGGATCGCGCTCCGCTTGAACTGGCTCTGGCGGAAGAAGCGGGCGAGGAAGGCCACCTTGGGCGGCGGGTAGCCGAAGCGCAGCGTGTAGTAGAGGGTGAAGTCCTGCAGCTCGAACGGGCCGATCGCCGCCTCCGTCTCCTGCGCGGGCTCCGCCTCCCCGCCGTCGGCCGGCACCAGCTCGGGACTGATCTCCGTTTCGAGGATCGCCCCGAGCGTCGCGCTCGCCTCGGCGCCGAGCCGCCCGGTGTCGGCGACCCAGCGGATCACGTGCTGGATCAGCGTCTTCGGCACGCTCGCGCTGACCGCGTAGTGGGACATCTGGTCGCCGACGCCGTAGGTGCACCAGCCGAGCGCCAGCTCGCTCAGGTCGCCGGTGCCGACGACGAGCGCCCCGTGGAGGTTGGCGAGCCGGAACAGGTGGCTCGTGCGCTCCCCCGCCTGGACGTTCTCGAACGTGACGTCGTAGACGCGCTCGCCCCGCGCGTACGGATGGCCGATGTCGCGGAGCATCTGACCGGCGCTCGGGCGGATGTCGAGCTCGTGGGCGCTGGCGCCGACGGCGCGCATGAGCCCGTGCGCCTGCTCGAGCGTGCGGCGGCTCGTCGCGAAGCCCGGCATCGTGTACGCGAGGATGTTCGCGCGCGGCAGACCGAGCGCGTCCAGCGCCCGGGCGCAGACGAGGAGCGCGTGCGTCGAGTCGAGGCCGCCCGAGATGCCGATCACGACCTTCCTGAGTCCCGAGAACTCGAGCCGCTTGACCAGGCCCTGCACCTGGATCTCGTAGACCTCGGCGCAGCGCTCGGCGCGTCGCGCCGGGTCGGCGGGCACGTACGGGAAGCGCTCCCAGCGCCGCTCGGGCAGGAGCCGCCCGCGCCGCGGCAGCTCGAGGGCCACGGGGATCACGCGGAAGCCCGCGAGCTCGCCCCGGTGGCGCTCGAGCGTCTGGCCGAAGCTCGTCTGGCGCATGCGCTCCTGGCTCAGGCGCTCGAGGTCCACGTCGGCGGTGAGCAGCTGGGGCTCGCGGCTGAAGCGGCGCGACTCGGCCAGGCGCGTGCCGTCCTCGTAGACGAGGGCGTGGCCGTCCCAGGCCAGGTCGGTCGTGGACTCGCCCGGCCCGGCGGCGGCGTAGAGGCAGGCGGCGAGACAGCGCGCCGACTGGCCGCCGACCAGCTCGCGCCGGTAGTCCGCCTTGGCGATCGTGACGTTCGAGGCCGAGAGGTTCAGGAGCAGCGTGGCACCCGCGAGCGCGGCGTAGGTGGACGGCGGGAGCGGCACCCAGAGGTCCTCGCAGAGCTCCACGTGCAGCGTCGCGAGCGGCTGGTTCTCCAGGCGGAAGAGGAGGCGGCTGCCGAACGGCACGCCGCGCGCACCCGGCAGGTCCACGGTGTCGCGCACGGCCGAGTCGCCCGAGCTGAACTGGCGCCGCTCGTAGAACTCGCGGTAGTTCGGCAGGTACGTCTTCGGCACGACGCCCAGGACGCGGCCGCCCGCGACGACCGCGGCGCAGTTGTAGAGCTGGTGCTCGAGCGCGAGCGGCAGGCCCACGACCGCGACGACCGGGAGCGCCGCGGAGGCCTCGACGACCCGCGCGAGGGCCGCGAGGCTCGCGTCCAAGAGCGCCCGCTGCTGGAAGAGGTCCTCGCACGAGTAGGCCGAGAGGCAGAGCTCCGGGAACAGGACGACGGCGGCGCGCCGCGCGGCCGCCTCGCGCATCTGCGCGAGCACCTGCCCGGCGTTGTGCGCGGGATCGGCCACGCGCACGCCCGGCACGGCGACCGCGACGCGCAGGAGGTCGTGGGTGTAGAGGTTGAAGAACTCCTCGCCCGGCCTCAGCGCCCGGCCCTCCGCTCCTCCGCGATCATCGCCTGCATCAGCGTCTTGGCGCGCAGGAGCTCGGCGCGGCGCGCGCGGGTGAGCCCGCGCCCGGCGCGGTTGATGAAGAAGAGCAGCATGCGGAAGCCCGACGTGATCCCCTTCGGGCTCACCCGCCGGGAGGCGAGGACGCGCGCGATGGTCCTCCCGTCCTTCGTGAACAGGCCGCGCGGCGGCGCGGTCGAGTCCGTCGTCACCGTGCGGACCCAGCGCTTCACGGGCCGGGCGCGCGCCCGCTTGCCGCGCGCCGTGCGCGTCATGACGCCTCGCAGGGCGGCGTGCGCTCGCGGAGCCGCTTGATGCGCGCCGCCGTCAGCTCGCCGCGGAGCCTGAAGCCCCGCTCGGCGTGCGCGTCCTTGCGCTTGATCAGGAGCCAGTCCTTGCCGCCGCCGCGCGCCAGGCGCGTGAGCACGAACCCCCCGCGGAGCTTCGTGCCGTCGAGCGTGAACACGAGCTTGCCCCGGCGCAGCTCCGCCGCCGTGCCCTCTCCCTCGGCGGGCTCCCAGGTCCCGCGGTCCCAGATCGCGACGGGCCCGGCGCCGTAGCCGCCCTCGGGGATGATCCCCTCGAAGCCGCCGTACTCGAGCGGATGGTCGTCCACCATCACCGCGAGACGCTTGTCGGCCGGGTCCATGGACGGCCCCTTCGGCACGGCCCACGACTTGAGGACGCCGCCCAGCTCCAGGCGGAAGTCCCAGTGCAGGCGCGTGGCCTTGTGCTCGTGGACGACGAAGCGCCGGCTCGCCTTGCTCACCCTGGCCATGACCTCACCGAGCAGCAACCGCGATGCCACGGAAAAGCGAGTGAAATCGGGCGCTTTGTCTGCGGGCCCCGGCGCGCGGCTGGGGCGCCTCCTCCCCGCTGGGTCAGCGGCGCGGCAGTCGGCCCTTCACGTGACGTCCACGGCGGCGCCGGAGGCCGCGCGCCGGCGGCCGATCGCCAGGTCCACGATCACGCGGGCGACGGTCTCGGGCCGGATCAGCCCCGGCGCGCCGGGCGCCACGCCCACGGCGCGATGGGCGAGCGGCGTGTCCACGAGCCCCGGGCAGACCGCGAACACGCGCACCCCGCTCGTCGCCACCTCCTCGGCCAGCGCCTCGGTCAGCCCCACGACGCCGAACTTGGTCGCGCAGTAGACGACGAAGTCGGCCGCGCCCTCCTTGCCGAGCTGGGAAGCGACGCTGACGATCGCGCCGGCCCGCCGCCGCAGCGCCGGCAGCGCGGCGCGCGCGGCGAGGAGCGGGCCTCTCAGGTTGACCGCGAGCATCCGGTCGAGGTCGGCGAGCGAGAGGTCCGCGAGCGGCCCCACCTCGACCACCCCGGCGTTGTTCACGAGGCAGTCGAGGCGCCCGAAGCGGGCGAGCGTTGCGCGCACGGCCGCCGCGACGGAGGCGGCGTCGGCCACGTCGGTCTCGACGAAGCGGGCCGTGGCGCCGGCCCGGCGGAGCTCGCGCTCGGCTCGGCGGCCGAGGGTCCGGCGCAGCTCGGCGAGGACGACCGCCCAGCCCTCGCGCGCAAAGGCCTCGGCCGTCGCGCGGCCGATCCCGCGGCCGGCGCCCGTGACGAGGGCGACCTTCATGGAGATCCTCCCGCCGGCGCACCGCCCGCGCGCCGGACCTGGAACATCACGTTCCCCGCCGTCAGCGCCCAGGCGGGCGTGATCGGCAGCCCCGCGGCGCGGAGCGCGCGGGCGGTCCACACGTTGCACGTGGTCAGCACGTAGCGCTCGCGCCCGAGATAGAAGCGGCTCGCCCCGTACTTGCCGCGGCCGAGCCGGACCGCGCGGCCGCCCTCGTCCCGGGCGTGGGCGTCGGCGACGAACGTGGCGAGCCGGCGGAAGCCGCGGCCCGAGAGGGCGACCGCGACGACGTCGCTCCCCACGAAGAAGCGCTCGGGCGGCCCCCGGAACGCGGCGACGTGGAGCACGCTCGCGGTCGGCCACAGGGTGGCCTTGAGCGCGAGCCACAGCGTGCCCTCGGGCGCCTGGTAGAAGTCGCGGTCGCCCCAGCCCACCTCGAGGTACTCGGCGCCCGGGAAGTCCTCACGCGCCGGCCAGGCCTCGGCGGCGACGTCCGCGCTGCGCACCACCAGACCCGTGTGCCAGGCGTGCCTCACCACCCACACCGGGACGGCGGCCTCGGCGGGGCGCGGGGGATAGAGGTCCGCGAGCGGGGCGGCGCAGCCCCACGTGAGCCAGGCGAGAGCGAGGCAGGCGAGGAGGAGGACGCGCGCGCCGCGGGTCACCGTTGCGCGAGCCACGCCAGCACGCGCGGCGGCAGGCCGTCCCGGCTGGCGAGCGTGACCTCCCACAGCTCCGTGTCCGGGCGCGCCTTGACCTCGGCGATGAAGCCCCCGCCGCGCTGTCCGATGGTGGCGACGACGAGACGCGGCGAATCGAGCAGCGCGCGCATCGCGGCGACGAAACCCGGCGACAGGCACTCCATCTTGCCGATCTCGTCCACCAGGTACACTCCCACGTCGTCGCGCAGCGCCAGGGCCGACGCCGCCAGGCGCTCGAGCGCGGCCACGTCCACGCCGTACTTCCCCACCCGCGCGGGACCGCGCACGTCCACGTGCGCCATCACCGCGCGCCGCCCGTCGAAGGTGACGAGCCTGAACCCGCGGCGCGCGCCCGCCGCGCGGATCTCCTCCGTGTAGAAGCCGCCGAGCGGCCGGCCGGCCAGGGCCGCGGCCACCGCGCGGAGCAGCGTGGTCTTGCCGACGCCGGGCCGCCCGGTGAGCAGCAGGACGTGCGCCAGCTCAGCCCCCGGCGACGATCTCGGGCTCGAGGCGGATCGGCGTCGCGAGCGAGGCGGAGACCAGGCACGTCTTCTCGGCCTTCTCGAGGACGCGGAAGGCGCGCTCCCGGTCGGCGCCGGGCCCGAGCGTCAGGCGCGGCCGCAGCACGATCTGGGTGAAGCGCAGCGCGCCGCCCGCGCGGTCCACGGTGCCGGAGCCCGAGAGCTCGAGCCCGGTGAACTCGACCCGCGACGCCTGGGCGACGGCGCGCAGCGTGAACAGGAAGCACGCCTCGACGGCCGCGAGCAGCAGGTGCTCCGGCCCCCAGGCGTCGCCCGGGCCGTCGAAGTCCCGCGGCGGCGCGGCCCGCAGCTCGGGCGCGCCCTCGAGCGACACCCGGGCGTAGCCGGTGGGCCCGCCGGCGAGGTGCACGTCGTAGACGTGGGGCAGAGGTTTCATCGTGGTCTCCTCGGGGTCACTTGACGAGCAGGATGGGGCACGTGCAGAAGATAGCAACCTTGTAGCTGGTCGTGCCCAGGCCCGTGGCGGGCCGGCCCGGCCGGACCCGGTGCGAGCCCAGGACGACGAGGTCGGCGCGCCGCCGCGCGGCGGCGCGCACGATCTCGCGGGCGGGCTCGCCGACGCACAGCTCGGTGCGGACGCGCACGCCCGCGCCGGCGAACCGCCGCGCCACGGATTCGAGCTTCCGCGTCGCGGCTCGCGCGAGCCGCGCGTAGAAGTCGCTCAACTCGGCGGGCGGCAGGTTCGGCACGCTCTGCACGACGTGGAGCAGCGTGACGCGGGTGCGGCTCCGCCGCGCCAGCTCGAGGGCGGTCCGGAGCGCCCGCGCGTTCCTGTCGCCGAGATCGATGGGCACCAGGATGTGCGCGAACATGACCTCACGCCGGCGCGTCGGCGCCCCGACGCGCCGTCAGGTACTCGACGCCGCCCGCGAGCGTCGCGAACCGGGGGTAGTCCGCCTCGGGGATCTCCACGCCGAGCGCGGCGTGGAGCCCCACCACGAAGTTCAGCACGTCCATCGAGTCCAGGTCGAGCTGCTCGCGGAGGTCCACGTCGTCCCGGAGCGCGGCGAGGTCGGCCTCGGGCGCGATCGCGCCCAGGACGCGGAGCACCGTCGCGCGGATCTCGTCGCGGGTCACAGGCGCTCCGGCTGCTGCAGCAGGCGGTCCACCGCGGCGAGGAAGCGGCCGCCGCGATGGCCGTCGCTCACGCGGTGGTCGGCGGAGAGCGTCGCGGTCACCACCGGCCGCGGGACGACGCGGCCCTCGACGACCCACGGGCGCTCGACGATGCGGCCGAAGCCCACGATCGCGACCTGCGGCGGGTAGACGATGCCGACGACGGTCTCGACGCCCTGGTCGCCGAGGCTCGTGACCGTGACGGTCGGGTCGGACAGCTCGGAGCTCCGGAGCCCGCCCGTGCGCGCCCGCTGCACGAGGTCACGCAAGGCGCGCATCAGGTCGCCGAGGCTCGCACGGTCGGCGTCGTGGAGCGCCGGCGCGACGAGCCCGCCCTGGCGCAGCGTGACGGCGACGCCGACGTGCACGGCCGCGCTCGGAACGGCCTCGCCGTCCCGCCACACGGTGTTCAGCTCGGGCACCTCGCGCAGCGCGAGCGCCACCGCCTTGACGAAGAGGACGCCCGGGAGCAGGCGCTCCGTCACCGGGCGCCGGGTGTTCTCCTCCGCGAGCCACGCGCGCGCGCGCGCGAGGTCGATCGTGGTCGCCAGGTAGTAGTGCGGGATCTCGCGCTTGGAGCGCGCCATGGCCGCGCCGATCGTCTGCCGCATGCGCGCGAGGTCCAGGCGCCCGCGGGCCGGGGCGGCCGGCGCCGCGCGCTCGACGTCCTCGCGGGTGATCGCGCCGTCCGGGCCCGTGCCGGTCACGCTGGCGGGATCGACGCCGAGGTCCTCGGCGAGCCGGCGCGCGAGCGGCGAGATCCTGGGCCGCCCGGCCGCGACCGGCGGCGCGGCGGGGACCGCGGCGCCCGC
>Ga0155362_1365_pt1 | contig 25681 bp, 27 predicted proteins | sample RifCSPhighO2_02_FD_106330 | JGI IMG/M metagenome (GOLD analysis project Ga0155362, IMG submission 106330) | Candidatus Rokubacteria bacterium RIFCSPHIGHO2_02_FULL_73_26
ACCGGCCGCGTGTGCGGGACCTCGGCCAGGAGCGCGCCGAGCGTGAGCACGAGCGTCACCTCGCAGCGCCGCGCGAGCTCGAGCACCGCGGCGCAGTACGCCTTCCACTTGAGGTGGGGCTCGATCGCCACGCCGACGATGACGTCGCGCGCGAGACCGGGCGACTGCGCGATCGAGAACTCCGTCGCGGGCCAGACCAGCTCGCGCTCGGTCTCCGAGCCCGCGCGGAACCGCACGGTGGGCCGGGAGAGCCCGAAGTGGTAGAACTCCTCGGGGTCGATCTCGGCGAACTTCTCGGCGTGGAGCGACGTCGCCAGGTAGCGCGCGGCGGTCGTCGCGGCCTCGGCCGCGTCGTTCCAGCCGCCCCACGCCAGGATCAGGACCGGTCGGCGGAGCCCCTGCGGCTCCGCGTGGATGGTCAGCATCGGATCTCCTCGAGCTGCGTCTCCGGAGTTTATCACGAATGCTCATTGACCCGGCCGCGGCTCCGACGTTAGCATGGAGGCCGCAGCCAATCTCCGCCGCGAGGGGGTCCCGGCAATGCGAATCGACCGAATCGGACTGCTGCTGATCGGTGCGGCGCTGGTGGCGACGACGGGATGCGCCACGGGCGAGGAGTGGGCGACGTGGCGGGGCCACTCGAGCCACTTCGCCTCGGGCTCGCACATGGGGTTCTCGGTGCGGAACCGCGAGGGCACGCAGGCGCGCGTCACGCGTCAGGACATCCAGGTGGCGCGCGACCAGAACTGGTGGGGCAAGCCCATCACGGTGAGCCAGGAGCAGATTCTTGAGCGGTAAGGGCACCCTCGCGGCCGCCCTGGCCGCCTGCCTGCTCCTCGCCGCGAGCGCCTGGGCGGCGCCGTCCGAGGATCGCATCCTCGCCCTCGACCAGTACACGACCGACAAGGGCCGTCGCCTCGCGACGGCCCACGGGCGCGCGCTGCGCGCGCTGAACGCCGAGATCTACCACTGCATGCCGTGGGTCGAGGTGCAGAAGAGCTCGATCGGCTTCTTCCGGCCGAAGCACATCGCGAGCGACTCCCGCTACCTCTCGGTGCGCATCTACGTTGAGCAGGACCCGTCGCCCGCGTTCGCGGCGCTCCGCGTGGAGGAGCGCGCCTCGGCGATGTTCTCGCGCTACGTCGGCGCGCTGCTGCGCCGCATGAACGAGGACGCGGCGCTCGCGGGCGACCCCGCGCTCGACGGCTACACCGTGATCCTCGAGTGGCTCAAGCAGATGCCGCGCGCCCAGGGCGAGCGGCCCGTGCACGAGACGATCGCGGTGTTCGTCGACAAGGCGCTCGCGCTCGAGTACCTGGGGCGCCGCCGCTCCATCACGGACGTGGCCGCGCACGCCAAGGTGCGGGGGTTCGACGGCGAGGCCGGGCTCGGCGACCTGCGCCTCGCCGCCTGGGACGACAACTTCGTCTCGACCTACAAGGTGGCGAACTACCAGGTCGAGGCGGGCGTCACCTGCCGCTGAGGTAGCGCCGCAGGAGCCGCCGCATCGACGGGAACGCGATGGCCCCGAACGGCACCGCCCGTCGGGGGAACCAGCGCGCCTCCGACACGTCGTCGGCCGCGGAGAGTCGCCCGACTGCGGCCCCGACGCGGTACACCGCCGCCAGGACCGGAAAGCCCTTCGGCCCGTAGCGGTCCGTCGCGAAGCCGAGGAGCCGCGCGCGGCGGACCCGCAGCCCGACCTCCTCCCGCAGCTCGCGCGCGAGGCACGCCGCGGGGAGCTCGCCCGCCTCCAGGAAGCCGCCCGGCAGGTCCCACGTGCCGGCGTAGGGCGGTCGCGCGCGCCGCACCAGCAGCACCCGCCCGCCCCGCTCGACGACGGCGACGGCCGCGGGCACCGGGTTGCCGTAGAAGGTCCAGCCGCAGCGCCGGCAGCGGCCTCGCACCCGGCCCGTCTCGCGCACCGGCGCCAGGCGGCCGCCGCAGGCGAGGCAGAATCTCGCGGTCACGCGTCGCCGAGCGCCGCGCGGAGCGCCGCGGCGATGGCGCGGAGCGCCCGCGCCGCGGGGGCGTCGGGCCGCACCGTGACGAAGGCCTCGCCGCGGTCGGCGGCGGCGGCGAGCTCCGGATCGAACGGCACGCGGCCGAGGAGCGGGACGCCCGCGTCCCGCGCGAGGGCCGCGGCGTCGGGCCCGGGGAAGAGCCCGCTCATGTTCTCGACGAGCCCGAGCACCGGCGCCTTCGCCTGCGCCGCGACCGTGAGGGACTTGCGCACGACCAGGTGCGCGACGTCCGAGGGGATCGTGACGACGACGGTGCCCGCCAGCCCGGGGACGAGCCCGGCGACCGTGGCGAGCCGGTCGGTGCCGGGCGGCAGGTCGAGCAGGAGCAGGTCGAGCTCGCCCCAGCGGGTGTCGGCGAGGAACTCGCGCAGCGCGTTCGCCTCCATCGTGCCGCGCCACGTGTGCGCCTCCGCCTGCGTCGCGGCGTCCCACTCGAGCGGCGCCGCGTCGGAGGGCAGGAGCAGGTCCATCGACATCACCTTGACGCCGAGCGCGCTCACGGGCGGCTCGACGCCGTCGCCCGCGACGACGAGCTGCCGGCCCCGGACGCCGAGCATCGTGGCCATCGTGGGCCCGTTGAGGTCGGCGTCGAGGACGCCCACCCGCCGGCCGTCGCTCGCGAAGCAGGCGGCCAGGCTGGCGGTGAGCGACGACTTGCCCACGCCCCCCTTGCCGGACACGACGGCGACGATCCGCTTCACGGCGGCGAGGCGGCTCCGCAGCCGGGCCTGCTGGGCCTCGACCTGGCCGGCGATGTTCGAGCCGCCGTCGCCCGCGATGTCCCGGTAGCGCTTCACGCGCGCTCCCCCTCCGGCTCCCGCTGCCAGCCCGCGCGGATCAGCATGACGGCCGTGGCCGCGGCGACGAGGGCCATCAGCACGGCGCCGGCCGTGCTCGGCGGCACCCCGCCGCCCAGGCCTGGCATGCGCAGCGACTCGGCGCCCGAGACCGCGAGCCGGGCGACGTAGACGGCGCGCAGCGCGACGAGCGCGGCCAGGATCCGCGTGACGTCGCGGCGCGAGAGGATCCAGCGCTCGAACCAGGGGCGCGGGCGGACGAGGAGCCACGGGACGCCGACCGCGATCAGCGCGCCCAGGCCGAACCACACGAGGAGGCGGCCGCGGACGGGGAAGACCGTGAGCTGCAGCCAGAGCGCCGTGAGCCAGTAGATCACGCCGTAGGCGAGATAGGCCCACGCGGCCTGGCGGAACCGCACCGCGTGCCCGCTCACGGCCCGGTCGCCCGGAAGCGGCCGCCCCACGTCGCGCGCACCTCGGCGAGCAGCGCGGCCGTGACCACCGTCTGGCCCCGGCCGCGCGCGTACGCCTCGACGGCCGTGGCGACCATGCCGCGCGCGAACGACGGGATCGCCTGGAGCCGCTCGCGCGCGCCGGGCTCCCAGGCGAGCTCGCAGGCCACCGCCTGGCCGAACGTGAGCGTGGCCGGCAGGTCGATCACCTGCCCGCCGTGGGCGCCCGGCGCGTAGCCGCACGCCGGGTCCTCGGCGAGGTAGTCGCCGTGGGTCGCGTACGCGCGGCAGCGGCAGCCGCCGCAGATCTTCGAGAACTCGCAGGCGCCGCAGCGGCCGCCGAGCTTCGGGTCGCGAAGGTCCTCGAACACCGGGGCGCCGCGCCAGAGGTCGGCGAACGAGCGGGCGCGGAGGTTGCCGGCGGTCACGGGCATGTACGGGCACGGCGTCACGTCGCCCTCGGGCGTGATGCGGCAGTAGTACTTGCCCGCCGGGCACGAGCCGTGCGCGTAGTTCCGGAGGAGCGGCGACGACGGGTCGAGCTCCCACAGGATCCGCCGGAAGTGCGGCGCGCACTTGGCGCGGATCAGGAGCCCGTCGGCGCGGCCGACCGGCGTGGACCACGGGTCCTCGAAGCGCGCCTCCGCCGGCGCGCCGGCCATCCCGAGCATGCGCCGGACGAACGCCGGCGGCCCCGCGCCGACCCCCTGCACCCGCGCCAGGTAGCTCAGGATGCGCTCGTAGGCGGCCGGGTCGATGTCGGTCAGGTTCCGCCCGCGGCCCGTGCGCACGAGGAAGAAGAAGTTCAGGACCTTCGCGCCGAGCGCCTTCGCGAGGTCGATCATCGCGGGAACCTCGTCCACGTTCCAGTCGGTCACCGACATGTGGAGCGAGAAGTCGAGCCCGGCGTCGTTCAGGACCCTGGTCGCGCGCACCGCCCCTTCCCACGCGCCCGGGAGGCGGCGGAACGCGTCGTGCTTCCGCGCGTCGGTCGAGTCGAGGCTGATCGAGGCGCCGAGGACGCCGTGCCGGCGCATGAGCGTGGCCTCGCGCTCGCGCAGCAGCACGCCGTTGGTGCCGAGGACGGTCGTGAAGCGCTTCTCGGCGGCGTAGGCGGCGATCTCGAAGAGGTCCCGGCGGAGGAACGGCTCGCCGCCGGTCAGGATGAGGAACACGTTCGGGTTGACGAGGGCGATCTCGTCGATCACGCGGCGGCACTCGTCCGTCGAGAGCTCGCCGCGCGGGTCCGCGCCCGCGTGGGCCGACAGGTAGCAGTGCGCGCACTCGAGGTTGCACCGCTGCGTCAGGTTCCACGACACGCTGTACGCCGTGTACGGGGCCGGGGCCACGGCTGGCGCGGGGAGGCGCGTGGCGGGATCCGTCACGACAGGCTCCTCGGGGGGGCGGGGGCGGGGCGGCGGGCTCCGACATCCGTCGTCGTCAGGGTCGACCCCACGCGGCGCAGCTGGCTCTCCGTGATGCGCCTTTCAGCAATCGGATGTCGGAGCCCGCCGCCCCGCCCCCGCCCCTAGCGAGGCTTCTTGTTGGAGACGTATCCCGCGAGCACCTCGTTCATCGTCGCGCGCGCGTGGCCGATCCCGTCCTCGCAGACGGCGAGGTCGATCGTGGTCACGCCGCGCGCCGCGGCGACGCGCTCGACCTCCTCACGGGTCATGTCGCGCATGAAGCCGGCGGGCACCCGGTCGAGCCGGGCCGTCGCCTCCTCGGTCCAGGTGAAGCCGGTGCCGCCCGCCGCGGCGCGGGCGCCGGGGGCGGGGGCGGGCTCGAACCGGGTCCGCGCGAGCAGGGTGTCCCAGCCGCTGCCGAGCTTGTCCCGGCCGACGGTCTCCTCGATCATCGGCAGCGCGAGCTGGCAGGTGATGACCGGGATCCGCTTGCTCCGCGCGTACTTCTCGACGCGGGCCTTGGCGCGCCGGCGCAGGTAGGCGTCGGTGACCTCGCGGAGCGCGTCCCGCGCGTCGGCCGACCACTTCACCTCGATGCCGGGCAGCGACTCCTCCGCCTCGATGCCGCCCTCCTGGGTCGCGATGGCCTCGACGACCTCGCGCGAGATCACCTGGAAGCGGTCGGCGCCCGCGCCGCAGACGGGGCACGTCACGACGGGCCTGGGGCCTCTGACCGTGTAGCCGCAGACCGCGCAGATCGCGGTCGCCGGCTGCTGCTCGGCGCGGAGCTTCGCGACGGCCACGTCCTCGGCGAGGATCTGCATGCGCTCGGCCATCCGCGTCGGCATGAAGATCGCCATGGCCTCGTCGATGACCTTGTTCGTGATGACCGTGTGCCCCTGCTCGATCGCGTAGCGCAGCAGCGCCGTGCGGGCCACGCCCTTGACCTGCGGCGGCACGCGCTCCATCCGCGCCTCCGCCTCCTCGGTCCACGCGATGATCTCCTCGGCCCTGACGTCGAGCGGCGGGTAGAACGTGCCGCCCGTGAGGAGCACGTTGCACGGCGCGAGGCGCAGCAGGTTCTCGGTGTTGGAGCCGAGGTCCACCTCGTCCGCGTCCGAGTGCACGCCGACCCGCCCGAGGATGAGCAGCCAGGGCTGCTCCTTGCGGGCGAAGGTGAGGATCTTCTCGAAACACTTCCCGTCGAGCAGCGTGATGGCGAGATCGACGCCCTCCTCGGCGGCGAGCTTGCGGCCGATTTCCAGGTGCGACTGGTAGATCTTGGCCAGCCCCGTGTCGATGATCTCCTCGTGGAGCTGCTCCTGCTCCTTGAAGCGGAAGACCTTCGAGGCCTTCTCGGAGAGCACGCCCACGATCCCGTTGAACATCGCGTAGTGCAGGTACGGGTCGTACACCGCCACGGCCTGCAGCGGCCGGTGGAGCGCCCTGGAGAGCCCGAGGCCGAGCCGGAGGCCGTTGAACGACTGCGGCGATCCGTCGAGGCAGACGACGATCGCGCCCTGCTGGTCCTTCAGCGGGTCGGCGTTCCGCACGACCAGCGTGTCGCGCGCCACCTTGCGGACGAACCGCTCCGTGACCGAGCCGAGCTGGCTGTCCTTCACCGCGCCCATCCCGAGCGCGCCCATCACCACGAGGTCGTAGTCGTTCGCGAGGCAGTCCTCGACGAGCACCTTGTAGTGCTTGCCGTCGATCATCTTCCGCTCGAAGGCCAGGCCCGCCTCCCCGGCCCGCCGCCCCAGCACGTCCAGGTACGAGTCGGAGATCAGCTGCAGCCCCATCGCGATCAGGGAGTCGTGGATCTTCCGCTGGCGCTCGAGCTCGGTCTCGTCCCGGTATTCCTCCGGCAGCGTGTACTCCATCTGCTTGAACCGGTAGTCGTGCAGCCGCGCGGCGTACACGTGGATGCCGGTCAGCCTGGCGCCGCACGTCCGGCCCAACTCGACGGCGAGGTCGATCGCCCGGTTCGAGAACTCCGAGTTGTCGACCGGAACGCAGATGTGCTTGAACATGGCTCCTCCTTGCACCGCCACCTTATCGCAGCTCGAAGTCGACGCTCGCCGTGCCCTTCGGCGCGACCGTGACCGCTTTCGTGACCGTTCGCGGCTCGTCGTACAGCGGCCGGCCGTCCTTGTCCCGCCCCTTCGGGCGGAACCCCGCGTGCCACATCGTGACCTTCCAGGTCCCGGGCGGGACGTCGCCGATCCGGAAGGCGCCCCGCGCGTCCGTCACGGCCACGTACGGGCTGTCGTGGACGACGATCCACGCCGACATGTGCGGGTGGGCGTCGCAGAGGACGCGGATCACGCCCGGCTTCGTGAGCCGCCGCGTGATGTCGATCATCTGGTCCCTGGTCGGCAGCGCGAGGTTGAACACGGTCGGCTTCCCGAGGAACCCGTGCGTGTTGTGCAGGATCGCGTCCGAGTTCTTGACGCGCACGCGGTCGCCGGGCGCGACCGCGGTGACGTGGCCGACGAACAGGCAGCCGTGGTTGTCGAGGATCACGTCCGCGCCGCCCTTCTTGCCGCGGGTGACCCGCTCGAGCAGCACGACGCCGCCCCGCACCCCGCCCTCCGGGCCCACCACGAGCGCCTCGGAGGGCGCCCGGTCGCCGCAGACGTCGCGGTTCTTGTTGACGGGGATCGGCTCAGGCCGGGGCGGCGTGCCGGCGAAGCGCAGCGCGCCCTGCACGACGCCGCCGTCGACGACCGCGACCGCCTCGTAGGCCGCCGCGGCGACCGGCGGCGCGAGCAGGAGGAGGCCGAGCAGGACCCCGGCGGACGGCACGCTCAGGCGCACGTCACGGCTCCGGGTTCACGAGCAGCTCGACCGCGAGCCAGAGGCTCCGGCTGTAGCGGAAGAACCACAGGGGGAACAGCGCCACGACCGGCACCCACAGCGCGAGCTGGGCCGCCGTGGAGAGCCCGGTCAGCGACCAGAGGAGCAGGTACCCGCCGACCGCGAGCCCCACCGTCACGGCGTAGTTGATGTAGATCGCGCCGACGAAGTAGCCCGGCGCGCGCTCGAAGCGGAGCCCGCACAGCGCGCAGCGCCGGGCCATCGAGAACCGGCGCGGGAAGAGCGGCGTCGCGCCGCAGCGCGGGCAGCGCAGCCGGAGCGCCCGGCCGAGGACGCGCGCCGCCCCCGGACCGCGACCGGCGGACGGCATCAGGCACCCCGGCGACCACGGGCGCGGGCACTCAGTGCTTCGCCGGCGCGCCGGCCTCGGCCTTCACGCCCGCGGTCCGCTTCGCGACGGCGAAGCCGTCGGGCAGGATCAGGAACACGAGGAGCGTCGCGATCGCCAGCGGGGTCACCGCGATCAGCCCGAGCGTGCGGGTCTCGAACCGGAGGTGCATGAAGTACATCGCGACGAGCGCCGCCTTGGTGAGGGCGAGCCCGCACAGCAGGACGCCGATCGTCAGCTTGCCGGTGGGCAGGTAGATCACCGCGATCTCGACGACGGTCAGGACCGCCAGGGACCAGAAGATCGCCATGTAGTTCGGGTGCGTGTGCTCGGTGGTCGCCATCGCTCGGCCCCTTACAGGAGGTACATGAAGGTGAAGACCATGATCCACACGAGGTCGACGAAGTGCCAGTAGAGCCCCGCGATCTCGACGGCGTTGTAGCTCGCCTCCGGCCGCGGCCGGTTGGTGACGTACCGGAGCATCGAGAGCAGGTAGATCACGCCGCCGGTCACGTGCAGTCCGTGGAAGCCGGTGACCATGAAGAACGAGGCGCCGAACAGCGCCGCGCCCCACGGGTTGCCGTCGATGTGCAGCCCCGCGCCGATCAGGTGCGTCCACTCGTAGGCCTGCAGGCCCACGAAGATCGCGCCGCCGAGCGCCGTGAAGAGCAGGAACAGCCGGCACTTCGTCCGGTCCCCCCGGCCGAGCCACTCGAGCGCCTTGACCATCGTGACGCTCGAGCAGATGAGGAGGAACGTCATCACGGCGGTGAGGTTGATGCCGAGCACGTCGAACGGGATCGGCCAGTCGGCGCTCGTCGCGCGCATCCCGCCGTACGCGGCGAGCAGCATGCCGAAGCCGACGGCGTCGCCGGCCAGGAAGATCCACATCCCGAACTTTCCCCAGCTCTCGGGCGTCAGCGGGGTCTCGGCGGGCTCGACGGCCGAGTGGACGGAGGCTGCCTGGCTCATATCGTCTCCTTGAGGATGTCGGGAGGATCGTTCGGGCGGAGGCGCCCGCCGACGGCGCGCGCGATCGCGCGCGGGCGGACGCCCGCGCACCAGGCGAGGACGCCGCCGACCACGAGCAGCAGCGCGAACGGCAGGCCCATGAGCACCGCGTAGGCCCAGTTGAACGTCCGGTCCCCGTACCCCGACGCGATGCAGGTCGCGCAGGCGAGCGCCGCCCGCGGCGCCAGCACGAGCCCCGCGAGCGCGGCGCCCAGCCAGCGCGAGGTGCGCCGTGGCGAGCGGCGAGCCGAGCGCCGAACTCGCTCGAGGAGTGTCCTCATGCGAGGTAGACCGCCACGTAGAGGACCGGCCAGAGCGCGACCACGAAGTGCCAGTACATCGCGCACGCCCTGAACGGTCCGGCGCGCCCGTCCAGGAAGCGGCCGCGCGCGGCGAGCGCCACCACCGCGGCGAGCCAGACCAGCGCGCCGAGCACGTGGATCGCGTGCGCGCCGATCAGCGTGTAGAACGTCGAGCCGTACGCGCCCGACGCGAGCGTCAGGCCGAAGCCGATCAGGCGCGTCCACTCGTAGCCCTGGACGAGGACGAACAGCGCGCCGAGGCCCGCCGTCGCGAGGAGCCGGCGCACCATCGCGGCGCCGTCGCGCCGGCGCAGCGCACGGCCGGCGGCGAGCATGGTCGCGCTCGAGGCGAGGAGCACGAGCGTGTTGAGGCCGGTCACCGCGACCGGCAGGCGCGGCTGGAGCGGCGGCGGCCACACGGCCGCCGACAGGCGGAGCACCAGGAAGGCGGAGATCAGCCCGCCGAAGAACATGACCTCCCCGCTGATCAGGAAGATCATCGCCAGCCGGACGTTGTCGAGGACCGGGCGCCGCGGCCCGGGCTCGCGGTCGCCGCCGTCGCCCCCGCCGTCCGGCGGCGGGGGGATCCGCGGGCCGCGCACGGGCCGCGGCACGCCGGGCGGCTCGAGGATCGTGCTCGTCACCAGCGGATCCCCACGAGGAGCGAGGCAATCACGAGCGCGCCGACGATCGCGAGCAGCGCGCGGAGCGTCTGCCGGTTCCTCGCGTCGGTCATGCCTTGTCGAACGCCAGCAGCGCCAGCAGCGCCGGCAGGTAGAGGAGCGAGGCGAAGAGCACGCGGCGGGCCGCGGCCGGCGACGGCGCCAGGGCCTGCCACGCGCCGAGGACGACGAACGCGCCGCCGAGCAGGAACGCGCCCGCGAAGTAGAGCGGCCCCGCGAGCCCGATGAGCGTCGGCATGAGGCTCACGGTCAGCAGCGCCAGGCAGCCCGTCACGATCTGGCGCTCGGTGCTCGTCCCCTCCGCGTCGACGACGGGCAGCAGGCGCACGCCGGCCCGCGCGTAGTCGTCGCGGTAGAGCCGCGCGATCGCGAGCGTGTGCGGGAGCTGCCAGAGGAACAGGATCGCGAACAGCACCCACGCGCCGACGCCGAGATCCTCGCGCGCCGCGACCCAGCCCGTGACGGGTGGGAGCGCGCCCGGCACCGCGCCCGCCAGCGTGCAGAGCGGCGTGCGGAGCTTGAGCGGCGTGTAGGCGCCGAGGTAGAGGACCACGGTGGCCGCGGTCACGCCGGCGGCGAGCAGGCCCACGAGCGCGGCGAGGTACAGGAGCCCGAGCAGCGTGCTCGCCGCGCCGAACAGCAGGGCCTCGAGCGGCTGGAGCCGCCCGTCCGGCAGCGGCCGCGTGCGCGTCCGCTCCATGCGCGCGTCCACGTCCCGCTCCCAGTACTGGTTGAGCGCCAGCGTGCCGCCGGCGGCGAGCAGCGTGCCCACCAGCACGTGCACGAGCCGGCCCCACTCGGGCGCGCCGACGAGCCCCACGTGGTAGCCGACGGCCGTCGTCACGAGCACCATCAGCACGACGCGCGGCTTCGCGAGCGCGACGAGGTCGACGAGCACCTGGCGGCGGTCGCGCCCGATCGCGCCGGTGAGCACCTTCGCCGTCGGCGCCACGAGCCCGCCCTCGAGCGTCGGCGGCGTCACGAGCCTTCCAGCCGCGGCCCGGCGGTGAGCCGGCCGGCGAACGCCGCCTCGCGCGCCACCGGCGCCGGCGCCGGCAGCGGGGCGGCCAGCGTGCGCAGCGCCAGGACCACGGCGGCGCCGAGGAGCAGGCTGCCCACGACCCGGTGCGCGACCGGCAGCAGCAGCATCGTCAGCTGCTCGCCGGGGATCCAGATCGACGAGAACCGCGCCAGGTAGCTCCCGACGCCGAGCAGGAGCTGGACGCCCAGGAGGACCAGCAGCGCGCGGGCCGCCGGCGCCGCCACGGGGTCGCCGCCGCGGCGGGTCCGCGCGGCCACGATCGGCACCAGCACGAAGACCAGCAGGGCCCCCGCCAGGTGCAGGTCGAGGCGCCCGGCGTGGGTGAGCAGCGCGCCGAACACGATCTGCGCGTAGACCAGCGCGGCGGCCAGCCCCGTCAGCGCGCGCAGCGCCGGCTCGACGGCGCGCCCGGGCGCCGGCGCCCGCGAGGTGAGCAGCGCGAGCGCGACGAGCAGCCCGAAGAAGGCCTGCGCGAGGCTGCCGTGGACGATCGCGAGCGTGTCCTGGACGAGGACGACGCGCAGGCCGCCCAGCACCCCCTGCGCGACCACCGCCAGCGCGGCGACGAGGCCCAGCGCCCGGAGCCGCCCGCCGCGACGCCAGAGCGCCGCCGCGAGGCCGAGCGTGAGGAGCCCGACGGCCACGGCGACGAGCCGGTGGCTGTGCTCGTAGAGCACGCCGCCCACCATCCGCGACCACGGGAACAGGAACATGTTGTGCCCGAACGTGTTCGGCCAGTCCGGGACCGCGAGCGCGGCGCCGGTGTTCGTGACGAGCCCCCCGACGAGGATCAGCACGAGCGTCGCGGCCGCGGTGACGAGCGTCAGACGGTACGTCACGGCCTCCCCCACCCGCTCAGCGGTGCCGCGTCCCCGCGTGGGCGACGGGCGGCGCCGTCTGCGGCAGGAAGTCCTCCGCCGACTCGGGCGCGCTGTACTCGTACGGCCCGCGGTGGACGATCGGGAGCGTCGCGCCCCAGTTCAGGTGCGGGGGCGGCGACGGCGCGGTCCACTCGAGCGTGTTCGCGTTCCACGGGTTGAGCGGGGCCCTGGGGCCGGCGAAGAGCGACCAGAAGAAGTTGAGCACGAACGGGATCTGCGCGAGCCCCAGCCCGAGCGCGCCGATCGTGATCAGCACGTTCCACCACTGCAAGTGCTGGAGGAACTCGTACTGCACCGGGTTGTAGATCCGGCGCATGTGGCCGCCGACGCCGAGAATGTGCATCGGGAAGAACGTCATGTTGAAGAAGACGAACGTCGGCCAGAAGTGCAGGTGGCCGAGCACGGGGTTCGTCATCCGGCCGAACATCTTCGGGAACCAGTAGTAGATCGCCGCGAAGGCGCCGAAGATCGAGCCGCCGAACACCACGTAGTGGATGTGGGCGACGATGAAGTACGTGTCCTGGATGAAGATGTCGACCGGCGTCGAGGCCATGAAGATGCCCGAGAGCCCGCCGATCACGAACATGGACACGAACGCGAGCGCGTTGAGCATCGGGACCGTGAACTGGATCCGCCCCCCCCAGAGGGTGCCGAGCCAGTTGAACGTCTTGATGGCCGACGGCACCGCGATGACCATCGTCGAGACCGTGAACGCCATGCCGAGCGCCGGGCTCATCCCGCTGACGAACATGTGGTGGCCGTAGACGATCCAGCTGAGGAACGCGATGCCGATCATCGAGAACGCCATCGCGTGGTACCCGAAGATCGGCTTCCGGGCGAAGACCGGCAGGATCTCCGAGGCGATGCCCATCGCCGGCAGGATCAGGATGTAGACCTCCGGGTGGCCGAAGTACCAGAACAGGTGCTGCCAGAGCAGCGGCTCGCCGCCGCCCGAGGGCCGGAACCAGCTCGTGCCGAGCCAGCGGTCGAACAGGAGCATCGCGACGCCCGAGGTGAGCACGGGGAGGGCCAGCAGGAGCAGGACCGCGGTGATGAACAGCGACCAGACCACGAGCGGCATGCGGAAGAGCTTCATGCCCGGCGCCCGCATGTTGACGATCGTCGTGATGTAGTTGATCGAGCCCATCATGGACGAGACGCCGAGGACGAACAGGCTGATGCACCAGAGGTTCTGCCCCCAGTTCACCCCCGTGTACTCGACGACGGAGGCCAGCGGCGCGTAGGACGTCCAGCCCGCGGCGGCGTGTCCGCCCTCGACGAAGAACCCGCCGAGCATGATGACGCCGGCGATCGCGGCCACCCAGAACGACAGCATGTTCAGGACCGGGAACGCCATGTCGCGGGCGCCGATCATCAGCGGGATGCAGAAGTTGCCGAACGCGCCGGCCAGGATCGGCATGATCACGAAGAAGACCATGATCGTGGCGTGCATCGTGAACGCCATGTTGTAGGTGGACGGCTCCAGGATGCCGCCCGTGTCCGGGAGGAACACGGACATGCCGGGGATCGCCGTCTCGGGCCACGCGAGCTGCCACCGGACGAGCAGCGCCAGCAGACCGCCGAGGATCATCATGAAGAGCCCGAGGAACAGGAACTGCCGGGCGATCATCTTGTGATCCGTGGAGAAGACGTAGGTCCGGACGAAGCCGAGCTCGTGGTGCCCGGCGTGCTCGACGTGCGCGTGCGCGGTCGCGCTGGTGGCACTCATCGCTTGGTCTTCTCCTCTCGCTTGGGCTCGTCCTTCTTCCCGTCGGCGGCCGGACTCGCCGCCGCGGTCAGGTTCTCGGCGGCCCACCGGGCGTACTCCTCGGGCGTGTGCACGTAGATCCAGCCCTTCATCCCCGAGTGGCCGAAGCCGCAGAGCTCGGCGCACGGCAGCTCGTACTTGCCGGGCTTGGTCGCCTCGAACCACTGGGGGATCTCGCGCCCGGGCACGGCGTCCTGCTTCATCCGGAACTGGGGCACGAAGAAGCTGTGGATGACGTCCTGGGACCGGAGGATGACGCGCACGACCTTGTTCACCGGGACGTGCATCTCGTCGAGGAGCGTCTTGTCGTCGGCCGTCCCGAACTGGCCGTCCGGCCCCGGATACGTGATCTGCCAGTTGAACTGCTTCCCGGTCACCTGGAGGACGAAGTCCGTGGCCGGCTGCGTCATCTTGATCTTCGACCAGGCGGGGACGCTGAGCATCGTGAGGATCACGAGGATCAGCGCCGGCACCACGGTCCAGGCGATCTCGAGCGGCGTGCTGCCGTGGGTGTAGCGCGCGCGGCGCCCGGGCCGGTCACGGTACATCCACAGGAACGCCACGAGCGCGACGCTCACGAGGACGAACGTCGCGCCGGTGATGTAGTAGATCAGCTGGAAGAGCCAGTCGATGTCCTTCCCGTACGTCGAGACGTTCTCGGGCAGCCACCAGTCAAGCATGCTCGTCGGAGCCTCCCGGCCCTGCGGCCCTCTACTTCTTCATCTCGATCGCGACCTTGACGGTCTGACCGGCCTTGACCTCGACGGCCTTCGTCTGCTTGCCGAGCGTCTCGTGCCAGACGTCCAGCGTGTACTTGCCGGGCGGGACGTTCTCGATCCTGGTCGCGCCGTTGGCATCGGTCACGCCGAAGAACGGGTTCGGCATCACCGCGATCCAGCCGAGCATCCAGCTGTGCACGTCGCAGGTCAGCTTGATGAACTCGGGCTTGTCGAACTTCTCGGTCATGACCTTCTTGAACTTCGGCTGCGCCTTGTTGATCGACGCGTTCGCCGTCGAGTACGTGTGGATGTTGTGCAGGATCCCGTCCGAGTTCTTGATGTCGATCGCGCCCGGCGTCATCGCGACGACGCGCGGCACGAACTTGCACCCGTGCTGGTCGATCTCCGCCTTCATCGCCCTGGGGGCGCCCTTCGCGCCGGCGACCGAGACGACCGCGTTCGCCAGCCCCTTGTTGCCGCCGACGACGACCTTCTCGATCACGGCCTCGGTGCCGCACTGCTTCGTGTCCTTGTTGACCTTGAGCTTCTCGACGACGGGGGCGCCGTTGTAGGTCACCGACGCCTCGATCGCGCCGCCGCCCTGCGCGCCGGCCGGCACGGGGGAATACGCGAACACGCTCACGCCCGCGACCAGCGCGAGCGTCACGAACGCCGCCAACACCTTGCGCATTGCTCTGGCTCCTCCTGGAATCGGGTTAAGACCGCATCTGGGCGACGCGGACGACCAGCAGCATGGCCGCCAGCGCGAGGATTGCCACGACCGGAGGGAGCACGAAGCGGCGATTCGATTCGGGCTCCTCCAGGCGCAGATAGTACCACGACGTCAAGGACATCTTGGTCCCCGTCTCCCCCGCCCCGCCGTCCCACGCCTGGAACGCCACCGGGGTGAAGACCGCCGGCTGGAACGCCGGCCGCGCGTCGTCCTTCGCCGCGAGCGGCCGCTTCATGACCAGCCGGTACCGGCCGTCGGCGAAGACCGCCCGGCCCGCGGCCTCGGACCCCGCGATCGGCGCGAGCTTCGTCGGGCCGTTCGCGGTCGCCTCCAGCACGCCCCGGCCGCTCTCCCAGCGCAGGAGGTAGACGGCGTCCGAGGCGTCGCCCATCAGGAAGTAGGGCCGCTCGGGGCCGCGGCTCGGCCTGGGCGGGAACTGGAGCGCGAGCGCGTCCGGGAGCGCCTGCGTGCCGGCGCCCGCCGACTCGGTCGGGTCGTCCCACGTCAGGTGGAACGCGATCTCCCTGTCGTTGTACACGGCGCGCACCGCCACCATGTCGATGGACGGGTTGAAGTTGCGCGGGTCCTGGATGACCTGGCCCATCAGGGGGATGTTGCTCGGGGCGCGCGTCGTCCAGAAGGCCGCGTTCGGGTCGTCCGGGATCGCGCCGGTCACGCTCGTCACGGTCAGGAGCGTCGCGTACCGCGGCGCGCCCGGGCCGAGCGACAGAATGTAGTTGGTGAGGTGCCAGACGTCCTCGGGCTTCTCGACGCTGTCGATGAAGGACGGCATCGGCGTACCGAGCACGCCCGCCGCGATCCGGGTCGCGATCGCCGTCCGCGACATGCCGCCGCGGAAGTTCCACGGCTTGGTCAGGTTGGCGGGGGCGATCGGGTGGCCCCAGTCGTCCTTCAGCTCGGCACGCGAGGGGCCGTCCGCCCGGCCCTGGGTGCCGTGGCACTTGTTGCACTCGATGGCCTCGAACATCTCCCGCCCGCGCCTGATCGACTCCGCCGAGGAGGCGACGTCCTTGGGCAGCTCGAGCTTCTTCGGCGCCTCCTTGAACTTCTCGGGCGCGAAGCCCTTGAGGTAGGCGACCAGGTTCCAGCGGTCCCTGTCCGGAAGCACCGACCACGGCGGCATCGAGGTGCCCGGCATCCCGTGCGTGATGACGTCGAAGAGGTCCTGGTCGGTCGGGGTCTTGCTCGCCGTCGAGCGGATCTTGTAGACGCCCGTCGTGAAGTCGCGCGGCGCGGGACGGAGCAGCTCCGCCGCCGGTCCCTGGCCGTCGCCCTTCTCGCCGTGGCACCCCGCGCACCTGAGCGCGTACACCGCGTTCCCCGCCCGAGCGTCCCCCGCCTGCGCCGCCGCCGGGCCCGCGGCCGCGACGACCGAGACCGCCACGATGAGCGCGCCGACCACGCCCCCGGCCCACGTGACGCGAGCACGAGCGCGCGCGGGCATCAGTGCGCGGCCTCCCGGCGCCGCGGCTGCTGCCCCGTCGCGTCGTACAGGTACGTGATCACCTGCCAGATCTGCTCCTCGGTCAGGCGATCCTCCCAGGCGGGCATCGCGGAGTTCCAGGGCGTGGACTCCTTCGGCAGCCCCGGCGCGCCCTTGGCGATGCGCCAGAAGAGGTACGCCTCCTGCAGCATCGCGATCGTCCCGGGATCCTGGAAGTTGGCGGGCGGCGGGTTGAAGCCGGGTGCGAAGTGGCCCTTGCCGTCGAGGTTGTCGCCGTGGCAGTACATGCAGTTGCGGACGTAGATGTCCGCGCCCGCCGCGACGTGCGTCCGGAGCGCCGCCGGGTCCTTCCGGAGCGGATTGTCCACGCCCGAGATATCGATCTCCTTGCCGCGGAACTGGATCGCCGCCGGGGGTGCCGGGTGCACCGCGCGCAGCTCGGGCGGCGCCTGCGGCCTGGCGGCGGCCTGCGTGTAGGCGTAGTACCCGAGCAGGAGCGGCAGCACGACGAGGCAGGCGAGCCGGACGTTGCGCTTGTCCGGATCCACCAGCGTGGACCAGAGCGGGCGCACGAACGCGCGCCAGGAGTCGGAGTCCGCGGAGACGTAGATCAGGACCGCCATCACGACGACCGCCATGTAGATCTGGATCACGCTCCACGGCGCCGGCGGGCGGATGCCCCAGCGCAGCGCGACGAACGAGAGGACGACGATGAGGACCGCCTGCACGAAGCGCGACCGGAGGAGGCTCATTTGAGCGTGAGCAGGAAGGCCACGAGGTCCACGTACTCCTTCGCGGTGAGGCTCTGGCCGAACATCGGCGGCATGACGCCCTTCGGGTAGCCCGCCACCGTCCCGGAGCCCGCCGGGTCCAGGATCTTCTTCATGATGTACTCGGGAGTCTGGATCCTGGCGATCTGCGAGAGGTCGGGGCCGACGGGGGAGGCGCCGAGCGCGCCCGCCTTGTGGCAGGCGATGCACGTCCCCTTGCCGGCGAAGATCGCCTGGCCCGCCTTCGGGTCTCCGGGCAGCGTCACCGCGGCCGCCGCGGCGCCGCCGACGCCGCCCGCGCCCGCCGTCGCCGGGATGTCGGCGAGCGCGACGTCCACGGTCCCGCCCAGCGACTGGAGGAACGCGGTGAGCGCCCAGAGCTCGGAGCGGTTCAGGGCGATGGGCGGCTTGTCGACGGCCGGCATGATGTTCGGGTAGCCCTCGACGACGTGGTTGCCGGGGTGCAGGAGCGAGTCGATGATGTACCCCTTCGCGCTCAGGCCCGGCGTCGTCTTGCCCGCGCGCCCGCCGATGCCCGCGAGGTCCGGCGCGCGCGTCCCCTTCTGGCCGATCCGGTGGCAGATCTCGCACGTGCCCTTCGTCGTGTAGATCTCCTCGCCGGCCTTCACCAGCTGCGCCGGGGTCACGCTGCCGCCCTCCAGCGACAGCTCCTGGGGCGGCCTGGACTCGATCTGCGGGATCGAGTTGGCGAAGTACGTGTAGCTGCCCATGATGGCGACGGCGAACGCGCCGACCTTGACGCCGACGGGGACGCGCATCAGGCGTCGGGAGCGCGGCCGCCGGCGATCGCCGGCGCCGGGGCGTGGCCGTGGGCGGACGCCGTGCCCTTCTCCGCGAGGCCGCCCAGCCAGAAGATGAACATCACGAGCGCGAAGAAGGCGATCGTCACGAGCGTGATCACGTTGGCCGCGTAGCCGAGCGCAGGCGTCACGGCGTCGACGGACGTGTCGCGCATGACGCCGTAGACGTGCCAGTGCTGGCGGATGCCCGAGCGCGCGAAGCCCATCAGGCCCATGAGCCACGTGAACGTGACCGCGAGGAGGATCAGCACGTACTGCGAGCGCGGGGCGATCGTGCCCCAGCGGATCGTGCCCGTGGACCGGGCGCCCCGGAACATCGGGATGTCGAGGGCCATCACGAGCACGAGCGCCCCGAGGACCGCGACGACCTGGTAGACGGAGAAGCCGATCCGCACGATCGACTCGACGAAGTAGCCGTAGACGCCGTAGAAGACGACGACCGCCCCGGCGAGCCCGAACGCGGCCCACTGGACCGCCATGCCCGTCCGCACCCACGGCTTCGTGGGGACCTTGTTGGCGCGGCGGTACAGGATGTAGGAGAGGAAGGTCGTCAGGATCATCAGGTTGACGACCGTGTTCTTGGCGGACATGACGCCGAGCACGCCGAGCACCGGGTGGTGCGTGCCGCCCATCGCGCGCGCCTCGTCGAGGGTCACGACGAGCGAGCGGGGCGTCGCCCAGATCATGAAGCCGAGCGTCAGCACGATCAGCATCGGGGGCACGTACTTGCGGTAGCGCTCCGAGCCGGGGATGCGCTCCATCCCGAGCCACAGGTAGTAGTTCGACCCGAGGAAGAGAATGCCGATCAGGATGGCCTGGATGATCCAGAGCCACGACATGAAGCCGCCCATCATCGTGATGCCCATGGTCTGGTTGAACGCGTAGATCTCCCGGCCGAGGTAGTAGCCCGCGAACGGCAGGACGATGAACGCGGAGAGCGCGACGAAGTTGCCGATGTAGCCCATCCAGTCGTAGCGCGCGCGCTCCTCGTCGGTCTTCGCCGCCAGGAACCGGAACGCCGCATAGGCGGCCGCGATGGTGCCCCCGAACACGATGTTGGCGATGAGCCGGTGGATGTTGATCGGCATCCACGTGAAGTTGTTGATCGCCGCCCACACGCTCCCCTTGAGCGCCCCGGACTCGGTGATGCCGGCCGGCGAGATCATGAACGTCACCCAGGAGTTGGCGACGACGAGGATGGCGGTCCCGAACAGGTTCGAGAGGACGCCCAGGCCCACGTGGATCCACTTCCGCGGCCCGGCGAGCCAGTCCCAGCCGTAGTACCAGAGGTACACGGTGAAGGTCTCGGCGAAGAAGAGGAGGGCGTAGATCCAGTAGGTGGGGAAGAAGATCGAGGTCATGTACGTCCAGAACCTCGGGTAGTAGCCGACGAACAGGAACAGGAGGAGCGCGCCCAGGAGCGCCGTCGTGGAGAAGGCGGCGAACGTGAGCTTCACGAGCTCGTGGGACAGCCAGTCGTAGCGGCCCTCCCCGGTGCGCCAGCCGACGATCTCGATGATCACGGCGAAGATGGGCACGCCCAGGATGAAGGCGGCGAAGTTCAGGTGGAGCTGCGCGACCGCCCAGACGGCGAGCCGGGAGCCGATCAGCGGGAAGGCGCGGTATGCTGGCTCCGTGGCGGCCTCCTGCGCCTCGGCGGGGAGTGCCGCGAGCAGTCCCAGGAGCGTGAGCGTGCAGAGGACGGTCCAGGCGCAGTCGCGGCCCCCGCGCGGCCCTTGGGATGATGCGCTTGTTCTAGGTTTCACAGGAGCGATCAGCGCCAACTTTTAGGGCAAAGCGCTTGAAGTGTCAAGGGAAAAGAGGCTCCGTGCGTTTGACACACTGCATCCCGGCGGCTAGCATGACTGAGGGGGGAGCTCGATGAAGCCGCGATTCAACCAGCGCATCCAGTTCTCCCTCGCCTACGTGCTGGTCGCGACGCTGGTCTTCCTTCTCCTACAATCCTGGCTCTTCGCCCCCCGGACGGTCGAGATCCCGATGTCGAAGTTCCTCGAGCTGCTCCGCGCCGACAAGGTCGAGCGCGTCGCGCTCACCGAGCGGGAGATCCGGGGCGTGGCCAGGCCGGACGCGCTCCCGACCGGGCCCTCGGGCGCGGGCGACCGCCTGCGGCAGTGGCTCGGCCCGGGCGGCGAGGTGCGCGACTTCACGGTCACGCGCATCCCGGGCATCGACGAGCAGCGGCTGGTCGCCGAGCTCGAGCAGCACCGCGTCGAGTTCAGCGGCAAGATCGAGTCGACGTTCCTCCGCGACCTCTTCTTCGGCTGGATCATCCCGCTCGGCGTCATGGTCGCGATCTGGATGTTCCTGATGCGCCGCGTCGGCGGCGGGCCCACGCAGGCGCTCTCGTTCGGCCGCTCCAAGCACAAGATCTTCGACCGCAAGGAGCTCAAGACGACGTTCGCCGACGTCGCCGGCGTGGACGAGGCCAAGGCGGAGCTCGTCGAGATCGTGGACTTCCTGACGAACCCCAAGAAGTACCAGCGGCTCGGCGGCCGCATCCCGAAGGGCGTGCTGCTCGTCGGCCAGCCGGGCACCGGCAAGACCCTGCTCGCGCGCGCCGTCGCCGGCGAGGCCGACGTGCCGTTCTTCACGCTCTCGGGCTCGGAGTTCGTCGAGATGTTCGTCGGCGTGGGCGCCGCCCGCGTGCGCGACCTCTTCGAGCAGGCCAAGGACAAGGCGCCGTGCATCGTCTTCATCGACGAGCTCGACGCGATCGGCAAGTCGCGGGCCGGGGCGACGGGGTTCGTCGGCGGCCACGACGAGCGGGAGCAGACGCTGAACCAGCTCCTCGCCGAGATGGACGGCTTCGACTCGTCCAAGGGCGTCATCCTCATGGCGGCGACCAACCGCCCCGAGGTCCTCGACCAGGCGCTGCTGCGCCCCGGCCGCTTCGACCGCCAGATCGTCGTGGACAAGCCGGACGTGCGCGGCCGCGAGGCCATCCTCCGGCTGCACGCGCGCGCCGTCGTCCTGGCGCCGGACGTCGACCTCGGCGTGATCGCGGCGCGGACGCCGGGCTTCGCGGGCGCGGACCTCGCCAACATCGTCAACGAGGCGGCGCTGCTCGCGGCGCGCAAGGAGAAGAACGCGGTCGGGATGGCGGACTTCGAGGAAGCCATCGATCGGCTCGTTGCAGGACTGGAAAAGAAGAGCCGGGTGCTCTCGGAGAAGGAGCGGGACATCGTCGCGCACCACGAAATGGGCCACGCGCTGGTCGCGACGTCCGTCGCCCACGCCGACCCGGTCCACAAGGTCACGATCATCCCGCGCGGGGTCGCCGCGCTCGGCATGACCTACCAGCTGCCGACCGAGGACCGCTTCCTGCTCACGCGGGCGGAGCTCGACGACCGCCTGGCGGTCCTCCTCGGCGGGCGCGTGGCCGAGGAGCTCGTGTACGGCGAGGTCTCGACCGGCGCCCACAACGACCTCGAGCGCGCGACCGAGCTGGCCCGCCTCATGGTCACGAAGTACGGCATGTCCGAGCGGGTCGGGCTCGCCACCTACGGCGAGCGGGTCCCGCTCTTCCTCAAGGGCACCGGCGTCGGCGGCGAGCGCGACTTCAGCGAGGCGACCGCGCGGGCGATCGACGAGGAGGTGCGCGCGATGCTCGACCGCACGCACGACCGCGTCCGTGGCATCCTGACGACCAAGAAATCCGTGCTCGTCGCGGCGGCACAGGAGCTGAAGCGCACGGAGACGCTCGAGGGCGAGCGCCTCCGCAGCGCGCTGGCAGGAGAGAGCCCGACAGAGGAGATCCGGCGATGATGCAGTTGAAGCGACGCACCTTCTTCGGTGCTCTCGCAGTCACCCTCGTGCTCGGCGTGGCGCTGGGCGCGTACACCTCGGGCGGGGCCGAGCTCCGGCGCGCGCCGCTGCTCGCCCAGACGCCCCCGATCCAGGCGCCCATCCTGCCCGTGCAGATGCCGGTCGCGGCGGGGACGTTCGCCAAGGTGGCGGAGGCGATCAAGCCGGCCGTCATCAACATCAACACGGTGTCGCGCGGCGCCGGCGGCCCCCCGGGCCGCACGCCGTTCGAGGAGTTCTTCGGCGAGGAGTTCTTCCGGCGGTTCTTCGGCGAGGTGCCCGAGCGGATCCCGCAGCGCAGCCTCGGCTCGGGCGTCATCGTCGACCCGACCGGCATCGCGCTGACCAACGCGCACGTCGTCGATCGCGCGACCGACATCGAGGTCATCACGCTCGACGGCAGCAAGCACCGGGCCAAGGTCGTCGGCCTGGACAAGAAGACCGACCTCGCGGTCCTGAAGCTCGACGACGGCAAGGGCACGTTCAACTACGCCCGGCTCGGCGACTCCGACCGGGTGCAGGTCGGTGACTGGGTGCTCGCGGTCGGCTCGCCGTTCGGGCTGCAGTCCACCGTCACGGCCGGCATCGTCAGCGCCAAGGCCCGGCAGATCGGCCAGGGCCCCTTCGACGACTTCCTCCAGACCGACGCGGCGATCAACCCCGGCAACTCGGGCGGGCCGCTGGTGAACATGCAGGGCGAGGTCATCGGCATCAACACGGCGATCGTCGCGGGCGGCTCGGGGATCGGCTTCGCGATCCCCTCGAACATGGCGCGCAAGATCTACGCCGAGCTGCTCGCGAAGGGGAAGGTCACGCGGGGCTGGCTCGGCGTGTCGATCCAGCCGCTCACGCCCGAGCTCGCGCGCTCCTTCGGCGCCAAGGAGGCGGCCAAGGGCGTGCTGATCTCGGACGTGGTGCCCGAGAGCCCCGCGGCGCGGGCCGGTCTCAAGCCCGGCGACATCCTGCTCGAGTTCGACGGCAAGCGGATGGAGGGCCCGAGCGACCTGCAGCGCGCGGTCGGCTTCTTCGCCCCGGGCCAGAGCGCCAGGGTCAAGGTCTGGCGCGACCAGGGCGAGCGGACCGTCGAGGTGAAGATCGGCGAGGCGCCCGAGGAGCGCGAGCTCCAGCAGCGGCAGGGCCGCGCGCGCTCCCTCCTCGGCCTCGACGTGCGGCCGGTCACGCCGGAGATCGCGCGGCAGCTGAACCTCCGCTCGACCGAGGGCGTCATCGTGACGCGGATCGAGGAGGGCAGCGCGGCGGCCGCGGCGGGCGTCCAGCGCGGCGACGTGGTCCACGAGGTCAACCGCCAGCGGGTGGGCTCGCTCGCGGACTTCGAGCGCCTCACGCGCAGCCTCAAGGAGGGCGACAAGCTGACGATGCGCCTGCAGCGGGGCCCGATGTCGATGTACGTCGCGTTCACGCTCGGCCGCGGATGAGCGGTCGCGACGGCGGCGGGGGCGGCCAGCTCGAGAAGCTCCGGCGGCTGATCGACGATCGCGGCAAGCTCGCGCCCATCGCGCGGCTGGTCGACGCGCACGTGCTCTCGCTCGAGCCCGGCCGGGTCCTGGTCCGCTACGCGGTCAAGCCCGAGTTCATGCACCCGGGGCGCGCGGTGCAGGGCGGCATCGTCACCGTCTACGCCGACATGGCGATGGCGCTGGCCGCGCACACGCTCTGCGACGAGGGCGAGTTCCTCGCCACGAGCCAGCTCTCGATCTCGTTCCTCGAGCCCGTGACCCAGGGGCCCGTCCTCGGTGAGGGCAGCGTGGTCAAGCGCGGCCGCTCGACCTTCTTCATGGAAGCTGTAGTCCGTGACGGCGAGGGCCGCGACCTGGCCCGGGCGACGTCGGTCGGAATGTCGCGAAAGATAAAACCAAAGTAAATTCCATACTTTGAAGCTGGCGACACGCTCCTCTCCGCCACGGCAACCATGAGCGTGCAAGACTCACTTTATCTGCTACACTTTTTGTAGGATTTGTACGGAATGGCCGTCGAGTTCAAGGACTACTACAAGATTCTCGGCGTCGCCCGGACCGCGGACGACAAGGCGATCAAGTCCGCCTACCGGCGCCTGGCCCGCAAGCACCACCCCGACGTGGCCAAGGCCAAGGACTCCGGGGCGCGCTTCAAGGAAATCGGCGAGGCCTACGAGGTCCTGTCCGACCCCGAGAAGCGCCGGCGCTACGACGCGCTCGGCCCCGACTGGCAGCGCTACGCCGAGGGCCCGCCCGGCGCGCCGGGCGGATTTCGCGTCGAGTACGGGGGCGACCTCGGCGACCGCGGCGGGTTCTCCGATTTTTTCCGCACGATCTTCGGCGACCTCGGCGCGCGGGCCCGGCCCGGCGGGGGCGGCGCCGACCTCGGGTTCGAGGAGCTGCTCGGCCGCGGGGCGCGGCGCGGCGCGGACGTCGAGGCCGCCGTCGAGATCACGCTCGAGGAGGCGTTCGCCGGCACGCGCCGGACGTTCGCGCTCGACCTCGAGGAGCCGTGCGCGGCCTGCCAGGGCGCCGGCCACGTCAAGGGCCGGTCGTGCGGGGCGTGCGGCGGTGGCGGCTGGCAGCGCGCGCGGCGCCAGGTGGACGTGCGGATCCCGGCGGGCGTCCGGAGCGGCCAGCGCGTCCGCGTCGGGGGCGAGGGCGGCGGGAGCACGGGCGCGCGCGGCGACCTCTACCTGTCGGTGACGGTGTCGCCCCACCCGCTCTTCGAGCGGCGCGGCGACGACGTCCACGTGAGCGTGCCGGTCACCGCGCCCGAGGCGGCGCTCGGCGCCACGCTCGAGGTGCCGACGCTCCGGGGCCGGGTGTCCATGAAGGTGCCGCCCGCGACGTCGAGCGGCCGGACCTTCCGCCTGCCGGGCTACGGGATGCCGCGCCCGAAGGGCGGCGGCGCGGGCGACCAGCTCGTGAGCGTGAGGATCGTGATGCCGACGGACCTCGGCGCCGAGGAGAAAGAGCTCTACCAGAAGCTGGCGACGCTCCGGCGGGACAACCCCCGCGCGTACCAGGGATGACGGAGGAGGGGCACGAGACGGCCATGAGACTCGACAAGCTCACGGTGAAGGCGCAGGAGGCGCTCCAGGCGGCCCAGTCGCTCGCCGACCAGCACGGCCATCAGGCCCTCGAGCCCGAGCACCTGCTCGGCGCGCTCGTCGCGCAGCGCGAGGGCGTGGTCGGCCCCGTGCTGGCGAAGCTCGGCGCGCGGCCCGAGGCGCTCCAGCGGGACCTCGAGGCCGCGCTCGCGAAGCTGCCCACGGTGCGCGGCAGCGGCGGCCCGTACCTCGGCGAGCGCACGCGCGCCGGGCTCGAGCGCGCGGAGACCGAGGCCGGGCGCCTCCGGGACGAGTACGTCTCGACCGAGCACCTGCTGCTCGCGCTCGCCCAGGACCGCGACGGCGCGGCGGGGCGGCTGCTCGCGCAGCACGGCGTCACGCCGGAGGCCGTGTACCGGGCGCTCGTCGAGGTGCGTGGCACCCAGCGCGTCACCGACCCGAACCCGGAGGACAAGTACCAGGCGCTCCAGCGTTACGCGCGCGACCTCACCGACCTCGCCCGGCGCGGCAAGCTCGACCCGGTCATCGGCCGCGACGAGGAGATCCGCCGGGTGATCCAGGTCCTCTCGCGCCGTACGAAGAACAACCCGGTCCTGATCGGCGAGCCCGGCGTCGGCAAGACGGCGATCGTCGAGGGGCTGGCGCAGCGGATCGTCGCGGGCGACGTGCCCGAGGGCCTCAAGGGCAAGCGCCTGGTCGCGCTCGACATCGGCGCGCTCGTCGCCGGC
>Ga0155362_1195_pt2 | contig 24493 bp, 25 predicted proteins | sample RifCSPhighO2_02_FD_106330 | JGI IMG/M metagenome (GOLD analysis project Ga0155362, IMG submission 106330) | Candidatus Rokubacteria bacterium RIFCSPHIGHO2_02_FULL_73_26
CTGTTAATCACTAGGTCGCAGGTTCGAGTCCTGCCCGGGGAGCCACCTACTTCAGCTACTTACAGCCATCTGCCGAGGCGAGGCATGTTGCCCCGCGCTCGTGATGCTGCGCTGAATTCTAAGGCAATGATCTTGACCGTCTCGGTGACGCCCCTGTACGCTTATGTGACGCCAGCGATCACGTCATCCCGAGCGGCACCCGTCGTTATCGCCGGCCTCGGACCCATTCGCCCCGACGAGGGAGGCGCGACTGCGCTCGGGCCACCGGGCGCGCGCAGGATGAAGAAGAAGCGCAAGCAGACGAAGAAGTCGAAGAAGTTCTACGCCCAGCAGACCGCCCAATCCCGCGTGAAGGCGGAGATCATCACAAAGTACGCTGCCTCCCGGGCGACGATCATCAGCAGCGCAGGTGCTACGAAGGTGGTCTACATCGACTTGTGGGCCGGGCGCGGCCGCTACGACGATGACACCGAATCGACACCGCTCATGGTGCTGCGGCGCGCGATCAACGACCCGGTCGTCAAGAAGTCGCTCGTGACGATTTTCAACGACAAGGACCACGCCGACGCCCTCCAAGCCGAGATCAAGGCGCTGCCGGGCATCGAGACCCTCACGCACGAGCCTGCCGTGTATGACATGGAGGTCGGGGCAGCGACGCCCGAGATGTTCCAGAAGATGAAATTGGCTCCGACCCTGGCGTTTCTTGATCCGTGGGGGTATGCGGGTCTCTCGCGCAAGCTGATCCGCTCGCTCCTGAAAGATTGGGCTTGCGAGGTGATGTTCTTCTTCAACTTCAACCGAGTGAACATGGACATCACGAACGAAACCGTGACGGCGCACATGCAGGCGCTGTTCGGGTCGGAGCGGCTCTTGACACTTCGAGCCGCGGTTGGCGAACTCTCGGGCGAGGCACGGGAGCGCGCGGTGATGGCGGCGCTGTTCGAGATGGTGCGAGAAGTCGGCGGCCAATTCATCGTGCCGTTCCGCTTCGTCAAGGACGGCGCCGAGCGCACGAGTCACCATTTGGTTTTTACGAGCAAGAACTTCCTCGGCTACAAGATCATGCGCGACGTGATGGCGAAGGCGAGTTCGTACCATGCCGCCGACGGGGTGGCATCGTTCGAGTACAACTCGATGCCGCCGCTGTTCCTCGCCGACGGGCGCAGCGTGGAGGCGCTAGCCGAGTCGCTGGCCGTCGACCTTGCCGGAAGCGTCATGACCGTGGAGCAGGTCTTCGAACGCCACAGCCGGCATAGGCTGTATGTGATGCCGAACTACAGGGAGGCGCTGCTTCGGCTAGAAAAGGCGGGCCGGGTGACGATGGACCCCGCGGCCGGCGACCGACGACCCTACAGGGGCAAGCCGTCGCTTCCGGAGGACGTGCGTGTCACGTTCCCGCGCCAGCCATGGAGCGGCGCGAAGATGCTGGCATCGCGCTCCACTCCCGACCCTCGAACGTCCGCCCTCCAGACTTAGGCGTCCGTCCGCCCCACTGCTTGAAGAAGAACGCGACCCCGGTCTCCGCACACTGATCGCGGATCGCGCGGACCCAGTCGGGCTGGATTGGGCGATGATCCGGCCCGCTCTCGCCGCCGACGATCACCCAGTCGATGCCGTCGAGCGGCAGATGCGTGATCGGCCCCAGGAGCGGCTCAACCGAGAGGAACCGAACGGCGGCTGGCACCTTGACGAGGTCGGCGACACGCGAGGTGTAGCGCGCGTTTTCGACCGAGACGCCCTGCCAGACGTTCGACGGCCATGGCAGGCGCGGCGCAAGCTCGGCCAGCCGCCCCGCGCGCTTCGTGAGCACCTGGAAAACGTGCCAGTGCGCCTGCGCCATGACGTCGAACGCACGGCTGATGAAGTCCTCGGGCACATCCTCGTGGAACAGATCGCTCATCGAGTTGACGAAGATGTGGCGCGGCTCGCGCCAGCGCAGCGGCAGTGTCAGTTGATCGGGATGGAGCGTCAGCTTGAAGCCATTGCGGTAGCGCGGGTTCCCCATTGCCTGGAGCCGCGCGGCGAGCCGTTCGGCATAGCAGTGCTTGCAACCGGGGCTGATCTTCGTACAGCCTGTGACGGGGTTCCACGTCGCGTCGGTCCACTCGATGGCGCTCTGGTCGCCCATGACGGGTGCAGCATAGCACTCGACAGCCTCAGTTCATGTAGAACCATCCGCCCGCCGCACGAGCGTGTCATCCAAACGGGTGCCGGTTCCACCTCGGCAGTTGCCCGTGCCCAGCTCGTGGGGCCTCGTCTCTAAGATCGATAGAATAGCAGTTACCCTTCGACCCGCACGCGTCGGTGGTGTCGCTAGCGTAGGTGGCGGCGGTCACGAGGCCCCCCCGTGCCCAGCCTCACCCTTCTTCCAGTGTCCCGTCCTGCGGTACTCCTCCATCCCGTCGCGGTAGTCGATTACGGTGACCAAGGGGTCGAAGAAGGAGACGGGCTGAGGTTGGCCAGTCTTGAGGTTCCACTCCTGCACTGCCATTAGCTGTTGGTGGCGAAGTTCGGCCATCTTGAGCGCCATCTCCATATCACGCCGCTCAAGTTCTGCCTTCTTCGCCCGCCAGTTGAACAAGCCGTTCACGAGGCTAGAGATGAGAGCGCCTACCGCAGCGGACCCGAGGATCAGAACGAGAGTTCCGGTCATCGCTCCGCTCCCTTCGGCCCGCGCGGCTCGACGGTATCGACGTGGACGGCGGCGATCATCGGCGTATTCCTCTCCGGTCCTCAACCTCACTACGTTCCTGCATTACTTGGAGCCATCGATCGCGCTTCCCGGTCGCACGCACTCTTCCTTGGTACCAAAGGCAAGAGGCTCATTAGATAGGGCTCTACCGTGTTTGGTCTGCGAACGTGTGGGCACCGGCGCAACACCAACCTGTAGATTCTTGATCGTGACTATCAGTAGCGGCTGAATCGCAATCTCGTTTTTCTGCACCATCTGCTGACGCATGCCATAGGTCTCAACGGAAGCAAGAACGATGAGGGCTGTGAGCCAATAGACTAGGGTGGAGAAGTTGGGGCCGCTGCGCACGCATACGATCCCGGGCCAGAGGGTCAGGAGGGCGCCGAAGACCCCGAAGTATCACCACTGGTCCTTCGTCCACGTTGCCCACGGGAACTTCATCGCGGCACCCCTTGAGCTACGGCGTCAGATCGCGCACGACGAACTCCACTGCTGCCAGCGCGGCAAGCGCCGTAGCTCGGTCGGCTTTCTGCCCGAGACGGATAGCGCGCCCCGGGTGGATTAGGTTGCGGAAGTTCCTCGCCTGCCGTGCCTGCGTGGCTGTCTCCGGCTCGATGATGCCGAGGTGTGCAGCTACCTCGATGTACTCATGCAGGTCCCACCGCTCCGGGTTCGCGTGAGGCGGCTGGGTAAGTGTCAGCGCCGATGGTAGAAGTCTGGAGAACGCCGAAATAGGAAGTCCCCCAACCACCAGCGAGAATGTCCCTTCACCGATGACCCCATCGGGAGGAGGGACAGGATGCTGGGACTGGAGGACTTCATGACGATTCAAGCACTGGTGAAACGCGGTGTCTACTTCTGCGACATTGCCGAGCAGCTGGGCGTCCACCCGCGGACGGTCCGACGGGCGCTGCAGCGGGGTGGGGCGCCCGCCCGTCGGGGTGGGCGGCGCGGGAGTCTGCTGGATCCCTACCGGCCCCTCGTCGATCAGTTGCTCGGCGAGGAGGTTTGGAACACCGTGGTGATCCTGCGCGAGCTGCAGGCCAAGGGCTACGCGGGCGGGCTCTCGATCCTGCGGGACTACGTGCGGCCCAAGCGCGCGCTGCGTGCCGGGAGCCGGGCGACGGTGCGCTTCGAGACCGAGCCCGGCCGCCAGCTGCAAACGGACTGGGCGGTCCAGTCCACGGTCATCGCCGGGCAGCCCGTCGCGGTGCACTTCGCCGTCAGCACCCTCAGCTACTCGCGCCGTTTCTACTTCTGGGGGACGGACGCCGAGGATGCCGAGCATACCTACGAGGCGCTGGTCCGCGCCTTCGAATGGTTCGGCGGCGTCCCGGGTGAGGTCCTGGTCGACAATCAGAAGGCCGCGGTCATCGCCCATCGCCGCGGTGGCGAGGTCCAGTTTCATCCGCGGTTCGTGGACCTGGCGGGCCACTATGGCTTCCGGCCCCGTGCGTGCCGCCCCGCCCGCGCCCAGACCAAGGGCAAGGTCGAGCGCACCGTCGGCTATGTCAAGCACCACTTCTTCGTCCGCTACCGCGCCTTCGAGAGCTGGGCCCATCTCAACCAGCTCGCCGAGCAGTGGCTCCGGGAGGAAGCCGACCGCCGCGTGCATAGCACCGTGCACGAGGTCGTGGCCGAGCGCTTCGCCCGCGAGGCCCCGGCGCTCGGACCGCTGCCGCCCCGGCGCTACGACACGGCGTATCGAGAATCGCGCCAGGTCGGCTGGGACGCCTACGTCGAGGTCCGGGGCAATCGCTATAGCGTCCCGGCGCCCCTGGCTGGCCGTGCGGTGCAGGTCCGCATCACGCTCGAGGGCGCCGTCACGATCTACGATGGCGTGCAGTGCGTCGCGCAGCACGTCCTCCAGTCGCCCGCCCAGGGCTGGGTCACCGTCCCGGAACATCATGCGGGCCTCTGGGCCGACACGCTCGCCGTCGAGCAGCGGCCCCTGGCCGTCTACGAGGAGGTGGCGACATGGAACTGACCACCCTCCTCGAGCGCATGAAGATGGAACACCTGCTGGCCCAGCTCGACGGCGTCTGTGAGCACGCAGCCAAGGGCGATCTCGACTACAAGGGCTTCCTCACCCAGGCGCTCGAGGCCGAATGGCGCGGCCGCCATCAGCGCGGCGTCGAGAGCCGGCTCAAGCTCGCCCGCTTGCCGTGGATCAAGACCTTCGACCAGTTCGACTTCGACTTCCAACCCTCGATCGACCGTCGGCAGGTTCGCGAGCTCGCCGGCCTCAGCTTCATCGAGCGCACCGAGAACGTCGTCCTGCTCGGCCCGCCCGGCGTCGGCAAAACCCACCTCGCGATTGCCCTCGGGGTCAAGGCCGTCGAGGCCGGCCACTCCGTCCTCTTCCTCACCCTCGAGAGCCTGATGGGGCGCCTGGTCCGCGCCCGCCATGAGAACCGGCTCGACCGGATCCTGCAGCAGCTCGCCTATCCGCGGGTGCTCATCCTCGATGAGCTCGGCTACCTGCCCCTGACCCGCGAGGAGGCGAGCCTGTTCTTCCGCCTCTTGGTCCGCCGCTACGAGCGGGCGAGCCTCATCGTCACCAGCAACAAGAGCTTCGTCGACTGGGGCGAGGTCTTCAACGACCAGATCCTGGCCACGGCGATTCTCGACCGCCTGCTCCATCACGCCACCACGGTCAACATCAAGGGCGAGAGCTATCGGCTCCGCGAGAAGAAAAAGGCCGGCCTGCTCGGCCGCAAACCCCGACCCGCCGGCGACCCCGCTGACGTCGAGGAGGTGGGCGCCGAGGCATGATGATGCACCATGGGACACGAAGGTCGGTGAACAGGGGACATCTTACTTCGGCGTTTTCAGGACAACTGACTTCGGCCTTGACAGTAAGCGTCTTATTGTCCAGGAGAGCCGCGATGGAGGCTGCTCGGGCCCCCGGATTCTGCTGTTCGTGTTGCTGGATGGTCCAGAGCAGGAGAGCCTCGGTGGCGGAACCGGCGAGGATCGTCGCTCCCTTCCACTCGCCCTGCACCAGATCTTGGTTTGCCGAGCTGATGTCCAGCCGGATGCTGTCCCGGAGAGCGGCATCGGTGATGAACGAAAGGGTGGTCGTCCCAGGTGCCGGCGCCTGATCGGGACACTTGGCAAGTAGGCGACGGATGAGGGTGACGGGCGACAGTTGGGGCAGTCCTTGTACCTCCGCTAGGACCCACTCGCCAGGGCCCATGCTCGCGCCACTTCGCCAAGTCGCCAGCGTGTCGCGTATGGCCTCGACAGCGATGACGAACACCGCATAGTCTGGGGCATCGAGCATAAGGAGATCGGCTGGTACTTGTTCGATCAATCTGACGAGCGCTGAGAGTTCGGCAGAATGACTTTGTCCCACTGTCTTTCGTTGTTCTTGCGTCTGAGTCGCGGCAAAGGGAAACAGCTGGTCAACCATCGCCACGACCTGGCTCGGCACGACACGCAGCACCTATGATCTCCCAATCTCGCGCAGAAGCTTCTTGGACAGCTTCGGCTTGCTGTAATTTGGCTCGCGCCAAGCTGGTGCCATGTTGTAGCGGCCATCGGCCCGCCCCTCCTGTTTCACCTCCAGCGTGACGATGTACTCAGTGCCGTACCTGTCCTTGAAGCTCACAGTAAGCTGAGCAGGCTCAACGAGTGGCTGCCGAAAGAACGGTGCGTCAGCAAAACTCACATCGGGGGTCTCGGCAGTTCGATCTGTTTCGATCTCGTGCAACCGGGCGACGTTCCTCGACCCGGTGAAGCCGACGCGGATATCACGTGCGATGCCACGACCACGATTACGAAGCGTGAAGGTCCCGTGATGATCCCCGGTGAACGTGCAGTTCATTGACACGATTTCTGGCGTGGCTTCCTCTATCCGTTGCCTCCCGCGCTCAAGGGCTTTGTCGCGGGAGCCCGTCCACCGCTGGATTAGCCACAAAGCCAAGCCTCCAAGCCCCATCTTGCTACCCCAATCCCAGACGAGCTGCCACGCCACAGCGTCCCACATCGCGCAAAGGGCCTCCGTCTTGCGGCCACAGTAGCACCTGCAGGTGGTTTGATCCAAGACAGGTGATAACCTGGGCCGACGTGAGCCACTCCGGCGCTGCGTCATCGCCTGAAGCGTTCAGGTGGCACCGAAATCTGGGATCGGGCGACGCTAGCGAATCGGTGAGGTTGATGAGGTGCCTCCTCAGTCGTTCGCCAGAGCGAGAAGTTCATGCCACCGACGAAGAGCCGCTGCGTGATCTCGATGAGCAGGATTGTTCAATGACCCGATCTTGGTCCCCCTACCCTCAAGAAATTGGAGCCCCCGCTCAGCGTCCCGAGCTTGTCGGTGAGCGCACAGGAAAATCCGGAGATTCTACGAGCAACCGTCCGAGAGTCGAACGCGCGCCCCTCGCAGGCTCCGCGGGGGGCGCTCGGAGCAAGCACAGACCTTGTCGCAGGTTCTCGGGCCCCGTCCCCGGCAGCTGAACGCTATCCGGCAAGCGCCAGACCACCTAAGTCACTGAATAGGCGGGCAACTTCAGGAGAGGGCGCCACACAGAGAGTTCGATACGTGTCTACGAAGGGGAGCCAACTTTCCCAAGCAGCGGGGGCTGGAGACGGGCTCTCCATGAGTACCGCGCCAGCCCTCGACCCTACCCCGGTCACGCATCCCGGGCAAGCGCCTGCCAGAAGGTCGGCGGGTCGACGATCGGGATGTCCTGCACCTCGCGGAGACTGAGGAGATCGGCGTCGCCGCTGACGAGGTAGTCGGCGCCACCGGCGATCGCACACTCGAGGAACTTGTCGTCGTCGGGGTCGCGGCTCCGCGCCATCGCGACGGTCCGCGTGACCAGCGTGCTCCGACGCCGGAGCAGCTCGATGAGCGCGCCCGCCTCGATCGGCGTCATGCGGAGCTTGCGGAGAACCTCGGGGCGGCTCAGCATATTTTCGACCTCGGTGAGGATGGGCTCGGAGAGCAGGAGGGTGAAGCGGCCGGCGTCCCAGGCCGCGTAGATCCTCGCGGTGACGCTCGGCGTCGCCGAGGCGGCGCCTCTCAGGAGGACCTGCGTGTCAAGGACGGCCTTGAGCACGCGCCGCCCGGAGCCCCTCGGCGATGATGGCGGCGACCTCGTCCTCCGACAGGTCGCTCGCGCGCTGGCGAGCCCGCTCGACCAGGGCCCGCAGCTCGTCGTCGGAGAGCTCGCGGAGCGCCGCGTCGATCTCCTCGAGGCCGGCGCGGGTGGCGAGCAGCGAGGGCAGGACCTCGCGCGCGAGCTCCTGCCGCTCCGGTTCGGGCAGGGCCAGGATCTCACGGGCGAGCGATCGGACCCGCGCTGTCTCCATTGGTGAGCAGCCCTCCATGCCGTCGCCTTCACGGTAGCACAAGCCGCGGCGCTACGACCCGCCCCGAGCTCCTGCAGGCCCTCATCGCTGCGACCTCTCATCCGTTCGGCTCTTCACCGGGTGCGCGCTCTGCGGAAGATGCGAAGGCGCGGCAGGCGACGATGTCCTCGCGCATCAGGTCCGGGAAGCCGTCGAGGATCCGCAGGCCCCGGACACAGGGCTTGCCGCCGCGCTTGCCGGCGCCCCACCGTCACGCGGCGCGATCGTCGGCGCGGCGCGTCCGGTAGCGGCGGCCTCGCCATTCGACCGGGCGATCACGGCGGCGGCGGACCGCCGCATCCACGCACGCGGCTGCGAGCGCCGCGAGCGCGAGCGGATGGGCGAGCGTGACCCACCACGGGTAGCCCCCGCGCCGGTCGGCCACGGCGCGCGCGCCGAGGGCGAGCGCCAGCTCGAGCAGCGGGAGCCAGGTCCACAGCAGCTCGCCGCTTGTGCCGCGGACGAAGCCGAGGGCCAGGAGGGCGAGGGGGCCGAGGTGGAGCGCGATGAGCGCGACGGCGCCGGCCAGGAGCAGCGCCCCGGACTCGAACATCACCGACGGCAAGTACCGCACGGTCGCCGCCCAGAGCCCACCGAGCCGGCGGTAGGGCTCGCAGGTGAGCAGCTCTGCGCCGTCCGCGAGCGCCACGCGGTGCCCCTGGGCCACGAGCCGCCGGCCGAGGGCCGTGTCCTCCGCGAGGGAGGCGCGGACCGCGCCGAAGCCGCCGACCGCGTCGTAGGCGTGGGCGCGGATCGCCAGGCACTGGCCGTTCAGGACGGCGAAGCACGGTCGGCGCCGCGCGCGCGGCAGCCAGAGCGGCACCAGCGCGAGCACGGCCCAGTGCTGGATGGCCGCGAGGACCCTGACCGCGGCGGGTGCCGCGTGCGTGGGCAGCGCCGAGAGGGCGTCCGCGCCGAACGCCCCGAGAGCGCCCGCGAGCCGCGCCAGCGTCTCGCGCGCCGGCACGACGTCGGCGTCGGCGAAGACCAGGAGGTCGGCCTGTACGGCGGCGCGGAGCCGGCTCAAGGCGTGGGGCTTGCCTCGCCACCCGGGCGGGAGTCCCCGGCCCCGGAGGATCCGCACGTGGCCGGCAGCGGCCGCCGCGCCGGCGGCGAGGGCGGCCGTGCCGTCCGAGGAGTCGTCGTCGTAGACCACGACCTCGTAGTCCGGGTAGTCCTGCCGCGCCCACGCCCGCACGCACGCGCCGATGCGCTCGGCCTCGTCGCGGGCCGGGATCAGCACGGCCGCCCTGGGCAGGACGGCGGGCCGCCGCGCCCGGCCGAGGCGCGGCAGGCGCACGAGGTTCAGGAGGGTCTGGACCAGGAGCGCGGCCAGGAGCCCGGCGGCGGCCGCATGGAGCACCAGCCACCACATCGCAGGAGGCAGTGTACGATGCTGGCGGTTGCCGTCAACCACGCGCCCGGAGGGCTTCCATGTCCGTCGTCCTGATCACCGGCAGCAGCAGCGGCATCGGCCTCGCGACCGCGCTCCACTTCGCGCGCCTGGGCCACGAAGTCTGGGCGGGGCTGCGGAATCCCGCGACCGCCACCGAGCTCACGCAGGCCATCGCGCGGGAGCAGCTCCCGCTCCGTCCCGTCGGGCTCGACGTGGACGACGAGGCGTCGGTGGCGCGGGGCGTGGGCGAGGTGCTGGCCGCGGCCGGCCGCGTGGACGTCCTCGTCAACAATGCCGGGATCGGCGGCGGCGGCCCGATCGAGGACGTGCCCGTCGCGTGGGCGAAGACGCTCTTCGAGACGAACTACTTCGGCGCGATCCGCATGATCCGCGCCGTGCTCCCGGGCATGCGCGAGCGCGGGAGCGGCGCCATCGTCAACGTGAGCTCGGTCGCCGGCCGGTTCGTGCCCGCCGGCCACGGCCACTACGCGGCGGTCAAGCACGCCCTCGAGGCGGCCAGCGAGGCCCTGGCGCAGGAGGTGCAGGCCTTCGGGATCCGCGTCGTGCTCATCGAGCCCGGCCTGGTGCTCACGCCGATCTTCACGAAGGCGCGCCGCTTCGCCGACCCGGCGTCGCCGTACTTCTACCACCTGCAGCGGCTCCTGCTGGGCTACCAGATGCAGCGGAAGACGCCGAGCCTGCCGGAGGACGTCGCCGCGGTGATCGCGGAGGCCGTGACGACGCCCGCGCCGCGGCTCCGCTACCTGGTGGGCGAGGACGCGCGCCGGCTCGTGGCCGGCCGCCAGCGCCAGAGCGACGAGGAGTTCATCGCCACCGGCCGCCCGATGTCGGAGGCGGAGTACCTCGCGCTGATGCGCGAGCGGTACGGCTTCGACTGGAGATAGCGCGCGGGGATTCCGGATTCGCGCCGGACCCGCGCGGCCCGTTCGCGGACGGAACTGAGCCGATTGCGGGGCCGAATTGAAGCGGACGCTCCTCGTGCCGCGCGCCCGCGCGGGCCCAAGATCGATCCAGGGTCCGCGCCGCGTCGGACCGGGGAGCGAAGCGATGGTGGCCGCCCGCGTCGTGATGCCGATCGTCGTCGTGCTCGTGGCCGCAGCCGGCCTCGCGGCCGCGCAGGACGACCCGAGCCTCGCCGCGCAGTACGAGCGGAAGATGGAGGTGTTCAACGCGACGCTCGCCGCGGCCACCGCCTACACGCAGGCCTTCGAGGATCTCCAGGCGTACGCGGCCATCGCGCGTGAGGCCGGCGGCGTGCTGCGGCCGGGATTCGGCGCGAAGCTCGAGGAGTTCAGGGCGCGGCTCGAGAAGGCCGCCGACACCCGGGCCTTCAAGGGCGTCGGCACGGCCGCCACGGTGCAGGAGCACGTGGCGGGGGCGGTGGCGCTCGTCAGCGAGATCGACGGCATCCTGAAGGACCCCAACCTCCCGCCCGCCGCCAAGCGCTCGCTCACGGCACTGCGCGGCGCGGGCGAGGCGTTGAGCCTTCTCGGCGGCAACGTGCCCGTGCTGGGCGAAGGCCTCAAGGCCTATGGCGACGTCCTGAAGGAGCTGACGCGGACGGTGCACGCGGCGGCGGCGAACGTCGAGGCGCTCAAGGGTGGCAACCTCTCGTCGGCCGAGGAGCGCGCGCTCGGCGGGTTGCCGACCGCGACCCGGCTCTACGAGAAGGCGCCGGCGTGGGCGCTGGGCCTGCCCGTGGTGAGCGACGTCGAGAGCGGCGCGACCTTCCTGAGGGCGCCGGACGGCGCCTGGCGCCCGGTGGACGGGGACGAGGTCGCGCGGATCGCCGCGGAGTGGAAGTACGTCCGCGGCTCCGCCCCGGCCCCGAAGGACGTGGTCGAGTACCTGGACTCGCCGGCGGAGCGCGCGCGCCTCGCCGCGCAGGCGCAGACGCGGGCCCGCGTCGAGCTGAACCAGCGGCTCATGGCGGATCTCGGCGTGTCGGGGATGGAGCACCGCGACTTCATCCGCGTCAAGTACGCGCTCGAGACCAGGCTCGAGGGGCTGGGCCTCGCGATGTCGCCGCGCTCCCCGGCGTTCCGGCGGCTGCTCGGCGGCGAGCTGACCCGGCCGGGCGGCGACGACGCGATGCTCCGGCGGATGGCTCTCGACGCGCACCCCGACGCCAGGGCGTATCTGCGCTGGCTCGGCCTCGATCCCGACCGGCTCACGCTCGACGAGCTCACGCAGCGCCTCCGGCAGTACCGGACGGGCGACTACCGGCGCTTCGCCCGGGCCCAGCCGGCGCGCGCGGCGCCGGACCGGCCGAGGACCGCGCCGTCGCGGGCGGTGGCGCCCCCGCCGCCCGCGGCGCCGCGCGCGCGCGAGCAGACGGAGGTGCGGATCCTCGAGGCGCGCGCGGAGTCGCGCAGCCTGCAGCTCAGCCTGCGCCTGCCCGAGGAGGCGCGGGCGGGCCAGGCCATGTGGGCCACGGTGCTGGTGACCGAGCGCGGCCGCCCCGCGAGCGGCACGATCCGGGCGCGCGTGGAGGAGGGGATCATCGGCGCCTGGCGGCACGGCGCGGGCAAGCCGGTGCCGCTGCACACCGGGCCCGGCTGCCCGCGCGTCAGGGAGGCGGAGCTCCCGCTCGCCGACGGCGTCGTGCAGTTCAGCCTGGGCCCACCGTTCTCCCGCCGGTTCACGGCCGGCGACATTTCGGTGAGCGTCGCCTACGGCGCGCTCGAGGCGCGGCGCGCGTACCGGTACGTGCCCTGGCACCTCACCCTCGACGGCGCGCCGTTCACGATCCGCATGCTCATCGGCCGCCAGCACCTCCGCCCCGGCGAGTCCGGCTTCAGGTTCACCCTGACGCAGGGCGGCGTGTCGGGGCACGAGAAGTTCCGCTGGACGGAGCGCGCGACGAGCGTCCAGGAGGAGTGGCGCTACGAGGGCGCGCTCGGCGCCGACGGGGAGGCCACCGGCCGTGCGGAGCTCACGCGGGTCGAGACCTCCCGCCACGAGGGCAGCGTCGAGCGGAGCACGACGACGGGCCAAGGGCGATTCTGGCTCCGGCTCGTCCATCCGAGGCTCGTGCTGTTCCGCGCCCGCGGCGCGACGGAGACCGTCGTGCGGAGGACCGAGGCGGACGGGCGGACCACGGAGGCGCGCCGCCAGGATCCGGCGGGCCTGAATCAGGGCGACGATCCCGGAGTCGAGTGCCCGGCCCACTGGGCGTACGAGCGCGTCGCGAAGTAGCCCGGGCCGCCGCCGGCGCTCATCGCGCGCGGCCGGGGGCTTCGTGCCCGGCCGCGCGCGGGCGTCAGCGGACTACGGCGTGCAGGCCGGGAAGCCGGCGTGCCCCGGGACCGAGAACTGGCAGCCGAACTGGTGTCCTCCGTTGGCTGCGGGTTGAGCGACGCCCTGCTCGTTCTTTCGCCTTTGGCTCATTGGGGCTTGTGCTTGAGATGCCCCGCTCTCATCCCGGGACGCATCCGGTTGTCGTGCTGGGCCGACGGTAGCGCCACAGATCGATCGAGGTCAAGGTCCTGCTCCGCGCCCCGAGACGCGGTACGATCGTCGGCGGTGACGCCCGACACGGACGACCTTCTCCGCCAGCCGCTGGCGGCGATCCGCGCGGTCCAGGACGCGCGGCTCGTCGAAACACTCTCGCGCTGCGCCGCCGGGCACGCGTACTATCGGCGCCGCTGGCGCGAGGCCGGCGTCGACCCCGCGACGGTGCGCGGCGTCGGCGACCTCGGGCGGCTCCCGCTGACCTCCAAGCGGGACCTGCTGGCGGAGCCCGAGAGCTTCCGGCTGCGCTGCCCCGACCTGCCGCTCCACGAGCGGGCGCTGTGGGAAGTGATCCACACGACGGGCAGCACGGGCGCCCCCACGCCGATCTACGTCACGACGCACGATTTCCACGCCGACCTCTTCCAGGCCCGCCGGACGGCGGCGATCGTCGGCATCCGCGACACCGACGTCCTCGCCAACCTGTTCCCGCTGACCCCGGCCGCGATGGGGAGCTTCGTGCGCGCGGCGCACAACGCCTACGCGACGGGCGCGGCCGTGGCCGCCGCGCTGACCGGCGCGCCCCACGGCCGCTTCGGGATCCACCGCGCCCTCGACGACGCGGTCGCCCTGGTCGCGCGCCACCGCGCCACCGTGCTGTGGGGCGTGACGAGCTTCGTCCGCCGGGTCATCGTGCGCGCCGCCGAGCTCGGCGCCGACTTCTCCAGCGTGCGGCTGTGCGCGGTGACCGGCGAGGCGAGCTCGCCCGCGATGCGCGAGGATATGCGCGCGCGCCTGCGCGCGCTTGGCGTCGCCCGCCCGGCGATCTTCGACCGCTACGGCTCCACCGAGGCCGGCGCCATGGCGCAGTGCCGCGAGGAGGGGGACTGGCACAACCCGGCGCCGGAGCTCCTCTACCACGAGGTCGTGGATCCGGGCACCGGCCGGCCGCTGCCCGACGGCGAGCGCGGCCTGCTGGCCCTCACCCAGCTCGACCGCCGCGGCACGGTGCTCCTCCGGTACGTCCTCGGCGACGTCGTGAGCCTCACGCACGAGCCGTGTCCGCACTGCGGCCGCAACGGCGACCGGCTCGTGGGGCCGGTCGAGCGCACGCACGAGCTGATCAAGGTGAAGGGGATGCTCCTGAGCCCCGCGCTCCTCCAGGCGGAGATCCGCGCGGTGCCCGGCGTCGACGAGTTCCAGGTGGTGCTGACGCGCCGGGATCCCGCCGACCCGCACTCGATGGACGAGCTGGTGCTGCGCGTGGCCACCCACCGCGCCGACCGGGACACCCTGGCGGCGACGCTCGTCGCGGCCGCCGCGGCGGCGACGGGCGTGCGCCCGCGCGTGGAGTTCACGCAGGCCGACGAGATCTACGATCCGGCGAAGCACGTCAAGGCCGAGCGCTTCGTGGACCGTCGGGAGGCATCGGAGAGGCCATGAGCGGAGACAGCCGCGAGGTCATCACGGGGGGCCGGGCGTGGCCGGCCCGCTACACGTACGCGCCGGCGCTGCGCGTCGGCAAGCTGGTCTTCATCTCCGGAACGACCGCCATCGACGACGACAACCGGATCGTCGCGCCCGGCGACATCGCCGGCCAGACGCGCCGGATCTTCACCCGGTTCGAGCGGTGGCTCCGCGCCGCGGGGGGGTCCTGCGCGGACATCGTCCAGACCGTCGACTACATCACCACGACGGAGGGCTACGGGGCGACGGCGGCGGTCCGGCGGGAGTTCCTGCGGGACGCCCGGCCGGCCGCCACCGGCGTGCTCGTGGCCGGGCTCCTGCGCGAGGGCGCGCTGATCGAGATCTCCGCGATCGCCGTCCTCGGAGGCTGAGGGCCGTGTCGCGATACTTCGAGGACTTCGAGGTGGGCACGCGCTACCCGACGTACGGGCGGACCGTGACCGAGGGCGACGTCTCGCTGTTCTGCGCCTTCGTGGGGTATCACGTCCCGCTGTTCATCGACGAGGAGTACGCGAAGACGACGCCGTACGGGGGCCGGATCGCGCCGAGCGCCCTCACGATGTCCATCTCGACCGGCATGACCGAAAGCCTGTTCCGGACGACGATCCTCGCGCTCCTCGCGGTCGACCGGGGGCGGTTCCTGGCGCCGGTGCGCGCGGGCGACACCCTTCGCACCGAGGTCGAGGTGCTCACGAAGAAGGAGACGTCCGACCCCGGGCGCGGCGTGGTCGTCTTCCGCGACCACGTGACCAACCAGCGTGGCGAGCTCGTCTTCCAGGTCGACAAGACCACGCTGATCCGACGGCGGCCCGCGCCGCCCGCGTAACGACGCCCGGCCCGCGCTGCCGTATACTGGCGGCGCGGAGGGGATGCCATGCCCAGGATGACGCTCGAGGGCTCGTTCGTCGCGCTCATCACGCCGTTCAACGCCGACGGCTCGGTGGACTTCGGCGCGTTCCGCACGCTGCTGCGCTTCCAGGAGGACCACGGCACGACGGCCGTGCTCTTCATGGGCTCGACGGGCGAGCCCACGATGCTCTCGCCCGAGGAGCGGCGCCAGCTCGTCGTGGAGACGGCGCGGATGAAGACGGGCCGGATGCGCTTCTTCTACGGCTGCACGGGCGGGAGCACCGAGGCGACGCTCGCCAACGTGCGCTTCGCGCGCGCGCACGGCGCCGACGGCGCGATCCTCGCCGCGCCCCCGTACATCTGCGCGTCCGAGGACGAGATCGAGCGGTTCTTCCTCGAGGTCGCCGACGCCACCGACCTGCCGCTCGGCATCTACAACAACCCGCCGCGCGTCGGCACCGACCTGGGCTGGGAGCGCCTGCTGCGCATCTTCCGGCACCCGAGCTACGTCGTGCACAAGGAGTCGACGGCGCGCGTGGCGCAGGTCGCCCAGGTGCTGGCCGCGCGGCCCGACGTGGCGGTGATGTGCTGCGACTCCCCGAACCTCGGCCTGATCGTGCCGACGCTGGCGCTCGGCGGGCACGGCACCGCCAACATGACCGGCAACGTCGCGCCGGCGGAGATGGCGGCGCTGTCGACACCGTGGCGCCGGGGGGAGGACGCGGCGGCGTTCCGGGAGACCTACCTGCGGCTCCTGCCGCTGCTGCACTTCACCTACTCGGCGACGAACCCGGTCCCGGTGAAGTCGCTGATGAAGGCGCTCGGGCTGCCCGCGGGTGACCTGCGCCGGCCGCTGCGCGCCCTCGAGGGCCCGGCCCTGGCGGCGGGCCTCGCCGCGGTGCAGGCGCTCGGCCTCGACCGGGCGTACGGCTACAAGGTGCCGGCGCTCGACACCCCGGGGCCGCGCGCGGCGCCGGGCGGCGCGGGCGAGGAGCGCGCGGGGAGCGGCGGGGCGCCCGGCTGCGTGCTCGGCTGAGCGCTCAGAGCCTCTGAACGAATCGCGCTGTCGAGGGGCACCACGGCGCAGCATGGGCGCCCCGAGCGCCGGGGGGTTTGGGGGGCGCCCGGAGCCCCCCATGGACTCAGGACTCCTCGCCGAGGTCCAGGTAGAGGGCGTCGAGCAGCAGCTCGTTCTCGCGGGCCTCGTGGTCGTTGAGCTGCCGCGCGAGCTCGCCCGCCAGGCGCAGGAGCTCGGCCACGGGCCCGGCGAGCACCGCGCGGGCGCGCTCGGCCAGACCGTCGATCTCGCCGAGGAACGCCTGGTGCTCGCGCTCGAGGTGCTGGAGCTTGTCCAGGTGCCGCCCCGCCCGGCTGCGGACGACCTCGAAGAATCCCTCGGGGGCCTCCTCGTCCCCGAAGTGGAGCACGGCGGCCGAGCGGAACTCCTGCAGCCGCTGCAGGAGCTGCACGAGGTCGGCCGCGTCGCCGAGCCGCTCGGCGAGCTGGCGGATGTGCCGGTGCTGCTCGAGCGTCTGCTCCCGCGTGTCGCCGAGCGGGTTGTCGCGCGCCGGGTCGGTCGTCATCGTGGGTCTCCCTTCGTCGGGCTCAGGCCTCGCTGGCGAGCGTGCTCGCGATCCGCGCGCCGGCGGCCCGGACGCGCAGGAGCGCGCCGGCCCGCGCGGGCGCCATGCCGAAGACGGCGGTCGCCGCGGCGTCGGCGGTGAGACAGGTGTCGGCCACCACGGTCACGCTGTGGACGGGCGTGGCGCGCGGCGCGCCGGTCGCGGGGTCGAGCAGGTGATGATAGCGCCGGCCGCCGTGACGGAAGTACTGGAGGTAGTCGCCGGAGGTCGCGACGGCCGCGTCGCGCACCTCGACCTCGCCCGCCAGGTGCCTCGGGTCCGCGGGCGACCGGATGCCGATGCGCCACGGCGCGCCGTCCTCCGCCGCGCCGAGCGCGTAGAGGTCGCCGCCGACGTTGACGAGGGCCTGCGTGACGCCGCGCGCGCGCAGGGCCTCGACGGCCCGGTCCACGCCCCAGCCCTTCGCGATGCCCCCCAGGTCGAGCTCGACGTCCGCATCCGTGAACCGGACGACCGGGCGCCCGCGCCACGCGCCGAGGTCCACGGCGGCGTAGAGGCGGCGCCCGGCGAGGGGACGGACCGCCCCCGCGGGCGGCGGCACGCGCCGGTGCGCCACGTCCCAGAGGCGGATGGCCCGCCCGAGGCACGGGTCGAAGGCGCCGTCGCTCGCCTCGGCCCACGCGAGGGCCTCGCGCAGCACCGCCGCCGTCGCCTCGCTCACGGGCACGGGGCGCGTCGCCGCGAGGCGGTTCGCGGCGCCGACCTCCGACGCCGCGCTGAAGCGGGTCATCACGCGGTCGACCAGGCGCAGCTCCTCGAGCGCGGCGTCGATGGCCGCGTGCGCGGCGGGCGGGTCGGCGCCGACGACCGCGAGCTCGGCGATCGTCCCCATCACCGGCATCGCCCGCCGCACGAGCTCGCGGCCGCGCCGGGCGGCCAGGGGCAGCGACGCCACCACGAACGCGCCGATGCCCAGCGTGAGCGCCTCGCGCCGCGTGAGGCGCGGCGATCTCGTGCCGTCAGCGTTGGCCATGCTCGGCCTCCACTCCGTCGGGGTTCGCGGGACAGCCGATGCAGCTCCGGCCGGGGGTCGCGCACGCCTCGCCGTCCCGGCTGCACGTGAAGCGCCGGCCGCGGGTCAGGAGCCCGAACAGGACGAACAGGACCGCGGCGCCCAGGATGCCCAGGATCGCCGCCCACGCGTCCATCACGACGAGCTCAGCAGGCCGGCGAAGCCCATGAAGGCCAGCGACAGGCCGCCGGCGACGAACAGGACGAGGGCGGTGCCCCTGGCGACGTCCGGGATGTCGGCGAGGTCGAGGCTCTCGCGGATCGAGGCCATCAGCAGCAGCGCCAGCGTGAGGCCCGCGCCCGAGCCGATCGCGAAGACCAGGCCCTCGAGCAGCCCGTAGCCGCGGTTCGTCTGGAAGATCGCCAGGGCGAGCACGGCGCAGTTCGTCGTGATCAGCGGCAGGTAGATGCCGAGCTCGCGGAAGAGGACCGGGCTCAGCTTCTTGATCACCATCTCGACGATCTGCACCAGCGAGGCGATCACGATGATGAACGCGATCAGGCGCAGGTACGGCACGTGGGCCAGGACGTAGGCGTTGAGGAACCACACGGCGACCGCCGTCATGGTGAGCACGAACATGTCGGCGGCGCCCATCCGGAGCGCCGTGTCGAGCCGGCCCGACACGCCCAGGAACGGGCAGAGGCCCAGGAACAGCATCAGCGTGAAGTTGTTCACCACCATCGACGAGAAGAAGATCCAGGCCAGGTCGCCCATCACGCCGCCCTCCTCGCCACCGCGGCGTCGCGCCCGGCGGCCGCCGCGCGCGCGGCCCTGCGCTGCCGGGCCCACGCGACGGTCAGGAGCACGAAGGCGAGCGTGAAGAACCCGCCCGGCGGCAGCACCATGATCACCCAGGGCTCGAAGCCCGGGCCGAACAGGCTCACGCCGAGGAACGTCCCGCTCCCGAGGATCTCCCGGACGGAGCCCATGAGGAGCAGCGCGATCGTGAAGCCGATCCCCATGCCCACGGCGTCGAGGACCGAGCGGCCCACCGGGTTCCGTCCGGCGAAGGCCTCCTGCCGGCCGAGGATGATGCAGTTGACGACGATGAGCGCGACGAAGGCGCCGAGCGCCTTGTGGATCTCGGGCACCAGCGCCTGGAGCCCCATCTCGGCGACGCTGACGAACGTGGCGATGATCAGGATGTAGCTCGTGATCCGGACCTCGTTGGGCACGAAGCGCTTGAGGAGGGAGACGAGCAGGCTCGAGCCGACGAGGACGAAGAACGTCGCGCCGGCCATGACGACGGAGTTGGCGACCGAGTTCGTCACCGCCAGTGTCGGACACAGGCCGAGCAGCTGGATCAGCACGGGGTTCTCGCGCCAGAGGCCCTTGAGCAGGTCCATCTGGGCCGTCACCGTCCGGCCCGGGAGGACCGGGCCGCCGCCGGCGCCACAGTGGAGGTGGGACAGCTCGTCGCTCATGGAGTCCCCTTGCCCTCCTCGCGGTACGCCTCGAGACGCGGTCCCAGGCGCGCGAGCGCCTTGTTGATGATCCGGATGACGGCGCGCGAGGAGATCGTCGCGCCCGTGATCATGCTGACCTCGCCGGGCTTCGAGCGCTTGCCCTTGACGCCGACCAGCGGCGCCACCGCGCCGGCGAACTGCGCGACGAAGGCCTCGCTCTTCTCGATCCTGTCGCCGAGGCCCGGCGTCTCCTTGGACTCCAGGACTTTCATCCCGAGGAGCTTCCGGTCCCGGGCGTCGTAGCCGAAGATCAGCGTGATCACGTCCTGGAAGCCGGCCTCCGCGGCGACGACCGCGAAGCCGACGGGCCGGCCGTCGGTCCCGTAGCCGAGATAGACCTGCTCGAGCTTCTTGGGGTCGGCGCCCGGCGGCGCCGTCTTCGTGAGGGCGCCGTTGACGACGAAGAGCGTGTCGTAGCGCGCCGGGGCCCTGAGGACCTCCTTGACCGCGGCGTCGAGCGCCCGCGCCCGGTTGGCCTCGATGCGCGGCAGGGTGAGGCCGAAGGCGAGCACGAGGAGCGTGCCGGCCACCGCGCCCCCCACGCCCAGGACGGTCAGCAGGCGCGCCGGGGCGACGTCGGGCGGCGGCGCCGGCGGGCCGGGCTCGGGCGCGTGGGTCTCGACGCTCATCGGCCCGGCGCGATCCGCGTGGTCCCGAAGAGCCGCGGCTGCGTCCAGCGGTTCAGGAACGGGACGAGCGCGTTCATGATCAGGATGGCGTACATGACGCCCTCGGCGAGCCCCCCCCACAGGCGGATGACGAGGACCAGGACCCCGATGCCCGCGCCGAAGATCCAGCAGCCGAGGTTGGTCACGGGCGAGGTCACGAGGTCGGTGGCCATGTACATCGCGCCGAGCATCAGGCCGCCGGAGAAGAGCATGAAGAGCGCGTCGGGGAAGCGCGCGGGCGCGAGCGCGTGGAGCAGCGTCTCCAGCCCGGCGACGGCGGCGAAGAGGCTCGCGGGGATCCGCCAGTTGAGGTAGTTGCGGAGCGCCAGGTAGCCGCCGCAGAGCAGGATGAGGAGCGCGGAGGTCTCGCCGAGCGAGCCCGTGGTCGTCCCGAGCACGAGGTCCCAGAGCGCGGTCGGCTGGTGCTCGAACTTCATGCGGCCGAGCGGCGTCGCGCCGGTGAGCGTGTCGGCCACGCGCGCGCTCGCGAACGGGAGCGCGAAGTTGTCGCCCCGGAGGGCCCACCAGGTCTCGGCGGTGCCCGGCAGGGGCCAGGTCGTCAGCGCGACCGGGAAGCTCGCCTGCAGGAACGCGCGTCCGAGCAGGGCCGGGTTGAAGACGTTCTGCCCGAGGCCGCCGAAGATGAGCTTGCCGATCGCGATGCTGAACGCGCCGCCGACGAAGGCCATCCAGAGCGGCAGCCCGGCGGGGAGCGTGAGCCCGAGCAGGAGGCCCGTGATCACGGCCGAGCCGTCGGCGAGCGTCCCCCGCCGGCCGAACGCCCGCTCCGCGCCGACGGCGCCGACGAGCGCGGCGCCGACGACGAGCGGCACGCTCGGCCCGAAGAACCACGTCGCCGCGAGCACGACGGGCACGAGGCTCGCGACGACGTTCCACATGATCTTCGGCGTGCTGTCCCCCGCGCCGACGTGCGGGGAGGCCGTGACGAGGAGCGGCGGGGCGCTCATGCCGCCGGGCGCTTCCGCAGCGCGGCCTTCGCGAGCTGGAAGAGCTGCGGCAGCGGGATGTTCGAGGGGCACGTGTAGCCGCAGCAGCCGCACAGCATGCAGTCCGCGAGGTGGTTCGTCGCCATCTCGTCCCAGCGCTCCTTGAGCGCGAGCTGGCCGAGGAGCTGCGGGTTCAGGAACACGGGGCACGCGTCCAGGCAGTGCCCGCAGCGGATGCACGGGTACGACACGGTCGGCTTCGTGTCCGCCGCCGTGAGGACCACGACGCCCGTCGTCCCCTTGAGGACCGGGATGTCGAGGCTCGCCTGCGCGGCGCCCATCATCGGGCCGCCGAACACGATCTCGCGCGCGTCCTCCGTGAGGCCGCCGGCCGCCTGGACGAGGTCGCGGATCTTGGTGCCGACCGGGACGATGAAGTTGCCCGGGCGCCGGACGCCCCGCCCCGTGACCGTCACGATCCGCTCGATCAGCGGCAGGCCCGTCTCGAAGACCTCGGCGATCGTCGCCGCCGAGGCGACGTTCTGGACGACCACGCCGACGTGCATCGGCAGCTTCCCGGAGGGAACCTCCCGGTCGAGGAGCGACTCGATCAGCATCTTCTCGGCGCCCTGGGGGTACTTCACCTCGAGCGCGTGCACGGTGACGTCCAGGTCCTTCGGCAGCGTCGCGCGGATGGCCTCGAGCGCGTCGGGCTTGTTGCGCTCGATCCCGATCATCGCGCGCCCGACGCCGAGGCAGCGCAGCATGATGCGCAGGCCGAGGTGCACCCGCTCGGGGTACTCCACCATCGTGCGGTGGTCCGTCGTCAGGTACGGCTCGCACTCGCACCCGTTGATCAGGATGGTGTCGATCTTGACGTCCTTGGGCGGCGAGAGCTTGACGTGCGTCGGGAAGGCGGCGCCGCCGAGGCCGACGACGCCCGCCTGGCGGATCGCCTCGACCAGCCCGGCGGGCTCGAGCGCCGTCCACTCGGGGACCAGCCGCGGGCGGAGCGCCTGCGGCGACGCCGGATCCACCGCGAGCCGGATCGCGGGCGCGTAGGAGCCGTCGGGGTGGGGCCAGAGGCCGAGGTCGCTCACCGTGCCCGCGGCGGACGCGTGCAGCGGCGTCGAGACGAAGCCGTCCGCCTCGCCGAGCGTGTCGCCGCGCTCGACGCGGTCGCCGACGCGCACCACGGCGCGCGCGGGCTTGCCGCCGTGCTGGCGGAGCGGCAGCACCAGCTCGGCCGGGAAGGGCAGCCGCCGGATCGGGACCCGGGCGGTGAGCTCCTTCAGCTCGGGCGGGTGGACGCCGTGGCGGAACCTCAGGCGCCCGAGCACGGACGCCTCAGTTGAAGGCCGTGGCGCGCTGGACCCACTTGTCCAGGTCCTTCTCGTTCGGGTTGAGCGGCGCGCCCGGGTGGATGATCTTGACCGGGCACTTCTCGGCCGCCTGCACGAGGTCCTTGAAGGTGCCGGCGCGCGGATCCTTGATGTACGCCTGCTTCTTGGCGTTGTAGGCGAACATGCGCTTGTTCAGGTTCGTGCACTCGTTGCAGGCGGTGCAGAGCGCCGTGTCGATGTACGCCTCCAGCGCGAGCGGCGCGTCCGTCGCGGGCCCGGCCACGGCCGGCGCGGTCGCGACCGCCACGGGCGCCGCCGCCGGGGCCGGTGCCGCGGCCGGCGGGCGGGGCGGGGCGGGCGCCGTGGCCGCGCCGGCGAGGAGGTCGGCGACCGCGGGCGCGCCGTTGCCGCGGAGCAGACTCTCGGCGAGCCGCCGCGCGATCGCCTGCGGGTAGCGGGCCCTGAGGTCCGCGAGCTTCGCCTCGTACTCCGCGCGCAGCGCCGCGAGCTGCCGCTCGAACAGGACCGCCTCGGGCGTCTTGAGTCCCGCCAGGTCGCGGAGCTCTGCCCAGACCTCGCGGCGGTCCTCCGCGAGCCGGACGATCGCGTCGGCCACGGCGAGGCGCCCCAGGCGCCGGCCGGCCTCGAGCGTCCAGACGAACGGCGTCTTGCCGGCGCGCTCGTCCGCCGGCAGGCCGAGGTACTCGTGGAAGACGACCAGGTCCTGCTCGGGGACGTCGGCCGCGAGGCGGGTGAAGTGCCTGCGGAAGCGCGGCTCGGTCGCGGCCCAGTCCGCGACCGTGACCGGCAGGGCCAGCGTCCGCTCGGCGCCGGCCGCGTCCGCGTAGCGGAGCTCGTACACGGGCCACGGCTCGTCCACCGCCGGGTTGCCGTCGAGGCTCAGCCGCTGGGCGAGCTTCGGCCCCGCGGCGGGATCGTGGACGAGCAGCGGGAAGGCGCGGCTCTCGAGCGCGAGCCGGGCGGCGCGCGCCACGCTCGGCTCGCCGCCGCCGGGCTCGGGCGGGGACGGGCAGTGGAGCGCGAGCACCGCGGGACACCGCGACTGGAGCCCGCGGAGCACGCCGGCGAGCAGGTGCGAGGCCGCCGCCGGCGAGGACTGCAGGACGAAGACGTCGCGGTGCGCCAGCGCGAGCAGCGCCAGCTCCTTGCGCGGCTCCTCCGCGCCCGCGGCGGCCTGCGTGTCGAGCATCACGACGCGGAGCGGCTTGCCGGAGGCGAGCAGCCGGGAGAGGCTCTCGAGGCCGCTGCCGAGCAGCGCGGCGTCGCCGCCCACCGCGAGGATCGGCGGGCACAGGGCCAGCTCGTCGTCGGTGAAGCCGCGCCAGTCCAGGTGCGCGAGCTCCGGCTCGTGGGTCGCGGGGTCGTACGCGTCGGCCAGCTCGAGCTCGGCGCGCCGCACGACCGCGAAGCCGCCGGCCATCTTGCGCATGTGCCCCTCGAAGAGGCCGAGGGCGAGCGCGGGCGCGTCGTGGACGAGGTGACTCACCCACGGGAACGGATAGGGGTTCAAGGGGTACGTGCTCGCCCAGACGGCCGCGCCGTCGGTGGCGTTCGCGATGCCGCACACGGCGCGGCCGTGGCCGCCGGGGCCCTCCGTGTAGCGCCAGCGGAGGTCGCGCAGGCCGCCGAGGATCCCCGCGATCCGCTCGACGTGGGCGCGCTTGGCGTCCTCGAGCGGCACGGCCACCGTGCCCCCGCCGCCCGTCAGGTGGCCGACGTCGACGTCCGAGGCGAGCAGCGCGCGCGCCTTCTGGTCGAGCTGCGCGATGAGCTGGTCGAGCCGCGCGCCGTGGGCGCGGACCCGCGGCTGCATGAGCGCGTTGAGCGCCGCGAGCACGAGGTGGAGCGCGGTCTTCTCGCTCCGCCCGGTGGGGGCCGAGTCGCCGCCCTGCAGCGAGAGATAGTTGGCCTTCTTCAGCAGCAGCGCGGGCAGGGCGCCGATGCCCTCCTCGCGGCTCGCCAGGTCCACGTAGCGGTCGTCCGTGTCGGGCAGCCGCTGCCAGAGCCGCCAGCTCCGCCGCAGCCGCTCGACGATCGCGTCGGTCTGCGTGACCGTGACGAGCGCGCCCTCGGGACAGACCTCGACGCAGATGTTGCAGCCCTTGCACGCGGCCGGGTCGAGCGTGACGGAGAGGAGCCCGCCCGAGCACGCGGCTCGCG
>Ga0155362_1198_pt2 | contig 24390 bp, 23 predicted proteins | sample RifCSPhighO2_02_FD_106330 | JGI IMG/M metagenome (GOLD analysis project Ga0155362, IMG submission 106330) | Candidatus Rokubacteria bacterium RIFCSPHIGHO2_02_FULL_73_26
CCGAGGCGCCGGCGCCGTCGGCCGCGACCCTGCGTCCCCTCTGGAACGGGCGCGCGCTCGCGGGGCTCGCCGCCGCCGGGCTGCCGCTCGGCCTCGTGATGCTCCTCGGGGCGCTCGCCGAGAGCGCGCCCCGCTGGGTCGTGCACACGGCCCTCGGGGAGGCCGCGCTCGGCGTCTTCGCGGCCGTCGCCTATCCCGCGATGGTCGCCGACCTCGCGGTGCGGGCGCTCGCGGAGGCCGCGAGCCCGCGCCTGGCCCGGCTGTGGGCCCGGGGCGAGCGGCGCGCCTGGGCGTCGCTCACCGCGCGCCTGGTGTGGGCCGGCGGGCTGGCCGGCGGCGCGGGGCTCCTGGTCGCGGCCGTCGCGGGCGGCCCGATCCTCGCCCGGCTCTACGGCCCGGGCTACGGCGCGAGCGCCGGCCTGCTCACGTGGCTGATGCTCGCCGCCGGGGCCCGCCACGTGGCGGCATTCCTGAGCACCGCGATCACCGCGGCCTGGTACTTCCGCGTGCAGGTGCCGCTGCTCGCCGCGGTCGCCCTGACGGCGGGCACGGGCTCGGCCTGGCTCGCGCCGGCCGCCGGCCTCGGGGGCGTCGCGGCCGCGCTGGCCCTCGCCGGCCTCGTCCACGTCGCGGGCGCGGCGCTCGTGCTGCGCCACGCGCTGGCGCCCTCGAGGGCCGGGTGAGCGATGCCGCAGGCGTGGAAGCTTCCGCACCTGGCGAAGGGGCTCCTGACGTGGGTGCCCCCGCTCGCGGCGTGGCGCGCGCGCCGCGGGGAGCACGCGGCGCCGGCGCGCTACTGCTACGCGGTGTGGCTCCGGCACCTCGTGCTGCTCGCCGGGCATGGCTTCCGCCCGGCCGGCGCGCGCGTGGCCGAGCTCGGACCCGGGCAGAGCCTGGGCGTCGGGCTCGCGGCGCTCCTCTGCGGGGCCGCGAGCTACACGGGCCTCGACCTCGTGGCCCATGCCGCGCGGCAGGACCTCGCCGCGACGCTCGAGGCGCTGGCCGCGCTCCTGGCGCGCGGCGAGCCGATCCCGGACGAGCGCGAGTTCCCGCTGCTCCGGCCGCGGCTCGACGGCTACGCCTTCCCGGACGGCCTCGTGGACCGGAGTCGGATCGCCGCGCGCACGGCGGCGGTCCAGGAGGGGCTCGTCGCCTACCACGCGCCGTGGCGGCTCGACGACCTGGCGCCCGGCTCCCTCGACCTCGTGCTCTCGCAGGCCGTGCTCCAGTCCGTGGACGACCCGGGCGGGGCGTATCGGGCGATGCGTGCCTGGCTCCGGCCCGGGGGGCTCGGCTCGCACGTCCTCGACCTCGGCGCGGCGGGCACGGCCCCGTGGTGGAACGGCCACTGGGCCTACACCGAGCGGCAGTGGCGGGTGGTCCGCGGCCGGCGCCCGTACCTGTTGAACCGCGCGCCCCTCGGCGAGCACCTCGCGCTGGCGGCGCGGGCCGGGCTCGAGGTCGTGCGCGTCGTGCGCGAGGCGGCGCCCGGCGCGCTGCCTGCGGAGAGGCTCGCGGCGCCCTTCCGCGGGCTCGACGACGCCGAGCGGCGCACCCGGCGCGCCACCGTGGTGCTCCGCCGCCCGGCTTGAGCGCGCCCCGTGGTTGGCGGTAGGATCGCGCCACCATGCGCGCCACGTTCCTGCCCTTCGCGCGGCCCGACGTCGGGGCGGACGAGCTCGACGAGGTCCGCGAGGTGCTCGAGTCGGGGTGGCTGACCACCGGCCCGAAGGCCGCGCGCTTCGAGAGCGAGTTCGCCGCCCGCGTCGGCGCGCCCCACGCCGTCGCGGTCGCCTCGGGGACGGCCGCGCTCCACCTGGCGCTGGTCGCGCTCGGCGTGGGGCGGGACGACGTGGTGCTGACGACGCCCTACACGTTCGCCGCCACCGCGGAGGCGGTGCGCTACCTCGACGCGCGCCCGCTCTTCGTGGACGTGGAGCCCGACACCCTCAACCTGAGCCCCGCCGCGCTCGACGACGCCGCGGCGCGGGCGCGACGCGTGCACGGCGATCGGCTCCGGGCGGTGATCGCCGTTCACCTGGCGGGGCATCCGTGCGACATGGACGGGCTCACGGCCGTCGCCGGGCGCCACGGCCTGGCGGTGGTCGAGGACGCCGCGCACGCCTTCCCGGCCACCTATCGGGGGCGCCCGGTCGGCACCGCCGAGGCCTCGGTGGCCTGCTTCTCCTTCTACGCGACGAAGGCGCTCACCACCGGGGAGGGCGGCATGATCACCACGGCCGACGCCGCCGTGGCCGAGCGATGCCGGATGCTGACGCTGCACGGGATCGACCGCGACGTGTGGCGGCGGGGCGGGAGCCGGGCCTCGTGGCGCTACGAAGTCGTCGCGCCCGGCTACAAGGCCAACCTGCCGGACCTCGCCGCCGCGCTCGGGCTCGCCCAGCTCCGCCGCGCCGACCTGATGTGGAAGCGCCGCTCCCAGATCGCCGCCCGCTACGCCGAGGCGTTCGCCGCCGAGGCCGCCCTGGACCCGCCGGTGGCCCGGCCCGACGTCGAGCATGCCTGGCAGCTCTACCTGCTGCGGCTGCGCGCCGGCGCGCGCGCGGGCGGGAGCGACCCGGAGCAGGCCCGGGACGCGTTCGTCGAGGCTCTCGCCCGGCGCAACATCGGCGCCAGCGTGCACTTCAAGCCCTTGCACCTGCACCGGTACTACCGCGAGCGCCACGGCTGCCGGCCGGGGGACTGCCCGGTCGCGGAGCGGGAGTGGCGCCGGGAGGTCTCGCTGCCGCTCTACAGCCGGATGACCGACAGCGACGTGCGGGACGTCATCCGTGCGGTCGGGGACGTCGTGCACGGGCGGGCATGAGGTGGTTGCCAGGGGAGCCCGGGCCGGGATAGGGTGGAGGCGTCGGCGCCGGTCCTCGGCCCGAACGTGAGGAGGGCACAGGCGATGACACTCGGCAAGGTCGCGACGGCGCTGATCGTGGGCGCGTTCCTCTTCGCCCTCTACTCGACGCTGGCCGCCCAGCCGGTCAGCCCGACTGACCGGCCGCAGGTTCAGGTGCCGGCGCCCGGGTTCACGGCCTCCGAGCCCCAGGTGACGGCCCCGGGTCGCGAGGTCCCCGAGCGCAAGCCCGGCCACTGACCCGCTGAGCCGAGGAGGCTCGCCGGGTCCCCCATGCGGGTGCTGCTGCTGACGGGGCTCTACCCGACGCCCGGCCGTCTCCACGAGGGGGCCGCGGTCGCGCGCCAGTGCGAGGCGCTGCGCGCCGCGGGCGTCGAGATCGACGTGCTCCACGGCTCGCCGGCCGGCGTCTGGCAGCGCCGGCGCACGCTCGAGGCCCTGCGGCGGGCGGCCGCGCGCGGCCGCTACGACCTGGTGCACGTCCACTACGGCCTGAGCGCCACCGGCCTCGCCCTGCTCCAGCCCCTGCCGTTCGTGGCGACCTACCACGGCACCGACGTCAACGGCTATCCCTTCTGCGCGTGGCGGGAGGTCGGGCGCGCCCTGGCCTGGTCGGGCGCGGCGGCGCTCACCCGCCAGCTCGCGCGGTTCGCCCGCGCGGTGATCGTGATGACGGAGGCGATGCGCCGCCGCCTGCCGCCGGCCGTGCAGCGGAAGACCTGGGTGGAGCCGATGGGCGTGGACACCACGCTGTTCCGCCCGCGGGGACGGGACGCCGCGCGGGCCGCGCTCGGGTGGGGCCCGGAGCCGATCGTCGTCTTCTGCCACCCGGGCGGCACCGCGCAGAAGCGCGCCGACCTCGCGGCGGCGGCGGTCGGCGTCGCGCGGCGCCGGTGCCCCGACCTGCGGCTCGTCGTCCTGCGCGGGCTCGAGCCCGCGCGCATGCCGCTGGCGCTGAGCGCGGCCGACTGCCTGCTGCTCACCTCCGAGCGGGAGGGCTCGCCGAACGTCGTGCGCGAGGCGCTCGCGTGCAATCTGCCGGTCGTCGCCGTGCCGGTCGGCGACGTCACGGACCTCGTCGGCGCGCACCCGGCCTGCGGGCTCGTGGTCCCGCGCGAGCCCGCGCGGCTCGGCGCCGCCGTGCTCGAGGTCCTCGCGCGGCCGCGCTCCGAGGCGCCGGCCGCGCTCATGCAGCGCCACTCGGCGGCCGCCAGCGCGCGGAGGATCCGCGCCGTCTACGCCGCCGCGCTCGGGTGCAGGGAGGCGGCGTGAGGGCGCTGGTCGTCGCCGCCCATCCCGACGACGAGGTGCTCGGCTGCGGCGGAACGATCGCCCGCCTGGCGGCCGAGGACCATCGCGTCTGGGTCGCGTTCCTGGCCGACGGGGTGGCCGGGCGCTACGAGAAGCCGGCGGACGTCGATCCCGACACGCTGCGCGTGCGGCACGCGCAGTGCCGCGCGGCGGCCGGCGACCTCGGCGTCGAGGACGTGCTCCTCTGTGGCTTTCCGGACCAGCGTCTGGACACGGTGCCGCTCCTCGAGGTCACGCGGGCGCTCGAGGAGCTGATCGCGCGGCTGCGCCCCGAGGTCGTCTACACGCATCACGCGGGCGATCTCAACGCCGACCACGCGATCGCGCACCGGGCGACGCTGACGGCGACGCGCCCCGTGTCCGGCTGCCCCGTGCGCGAGGTCTACGCCTACGAGGTCGCCTCGGCGACGGAGTGGGCGTTCGGCCAGGCCGGGCCGGCGTTCCAGCCGAACGTGTTCGTGGACATCGCGGTGACGCTCGAGCGCAAGCTGGCGGCGCTCGCCCGCTACCGGGACGAGGCGCGCGCGTTTCCGCATCCGCGCTCGCCCGAGGTCGTCCGGGCGAGCGCCGTCCGCTGGGGCAGCGTCGCCGGCGTCGCCGCGGCCGAGCCCTTCGTGCTGGTCCGGGGCCTGCGCTAGGGGACGGCGACGAGCGCCCCGGACCCCGGCCCCATGCGCGTGGTGGATCGCGTCAAGCGCGGCGTGGCGCCGGTCCTGGTGCGGAGCGGCTGCCTCGGCCTGCACCGGCGCGTGCGCGCGTGGGCGGGGCGCCCGGCCGGCGCGACGGTGCTCGTGTTCCACCGCGTCGGCGCGGCGGGCCCGCCCGGCAGCGCGCTCGACACGCCGCTCGAGGCCTTCCGGGAGATCGTCGCCTTCCTCCGGCGCGAGTGTCGCGTGGTGCCGCTCGACGCGGCGGTGAGCCTGCCGCGCGCCGCGCTGCCGGCGCGCGCCGTCGCGATCACGTTCGACGACGGCTACCGCGAGACGCTCCGCGTCGCCGCGCCCGTGCTCGCGCAGGCGGGGCTGCCGTGGGCCGTGTTCCTCCCCGTCGCGTACGTCGGGACCCGGCGCCTGCTCTGGTGGGACCTGCTCGCCTGCGCGGCGCGCCGCCTGGGCGCGCCCGCGGTCCTCGACCTCGCCGGGCGCGTGCTCGCCGGCGCGCCGGGCGCGGGGCCGGCGCCCGGGCCGGCGGGCGTCGGGGGGCTCGTCGCGGCGCTCAAGCGCGCCCCCGACCGCGCCCGCCGCCGGGTCGTGCGCGCGCTCGAGCGCCGCCTCGCGCTCGACGCGCGCGGGCGGCGCGCGGGCGGCGCGCCCGGGGACGACGCGGAGCTCGCCCCGTACCGGATGCTCGACTGGGCCGAGGTCCGGCGCCTCGCCACCGCCGGCGTCACGCTCGGCGCGCACTCGCTCACGCACCCCGTCCTGCCGACGGCGTCCGAGGCCGTGCGCCGGCGCGAGATCGCCGGCGCGCGCGGCCGGCTCGCGCGCGGCGCCGGCGTCCCGGTGCGGTACTTCGCGTACCCGGACGGCGCCGCGGACGCGCGCGCACGGCGCCTGGTGGCCGCCGCCGGCTACCGCGCCGCGTTCCTCGCCGACGCCGCCGCGCGCGCCGACGACCCGCTGCGCCTGCCGCGCAAGGGCCTGTACACGTTCTCGCGCGCGGGTGGCGGCTTCTCCGCGGCGGTGCTGGCGGCCGAGCTGGCCGGCGTGTTCGACGGCCCCGCGCGCCTGGTCGGATGGCGCTGAGCGGGCCCGGCGTGCCGCCGTTCCGTGACGTGGTGATCCTGACGCAGTTCTACGCCCCGGAGCCGGGCGCGCCCCAGGTGCGCCTGGCCGCGCTGGCGCGCGAGCTCGCACGGCGCGGCGCGCGGGTGCGGGTGATCACCGGCATGCCGAACTACCCGGACGGCCGCATCCAGCCCGGCTACCGGGGCCGCCTCACCATGCGCGAGGACGTGGCCGGCGTGCCCGTGCGCCGCGTCTGGCTCTACGCGGCGGCCGGGCGGGGCAGCCTCCACCGCCTGCTCGGCTACCTCTCGTTCACGCTCGCCGCCGCGCCGGCCCTGCTCCTCGGCCGCCGCCCGGACCTGGTCTTCGTCGAGGCCCAGCCGCTCACGCTCGCCCTGCCGGCGTGGCTCCTCGGCGTGCTCCGCGGGGTGCCCTGGATCTACAACACGCCGGACCTCCAGGTGGAGCTGGCCGGCGAGGCGGGGTGGATCGCCGCGCGGCCCCTCCTGGCGCTCGCGCGGCGGCTCGAGGCGTTCCTGATGGGGCGCGCGCTGGCGGTCACGACGGTGACGCGGGCGTTCCTCGAGCATTTCGCCCGCACGCGCGGCGTCCCCGCCGAGCGCCTCTGCTTCCTCCCGAACGGCGCCGACGTGGCGTGGCTGCGCCCGCTCCCGCGCGACGCCGCGCTGGCCGCGCGCCTCGGCGTGGACGGGCGCCGGGTCGTGACCTACGCCGGGACCCACGCCCCCTACCAGGGGCTCGAGGTGCTCGTGCAGGCGGCGGCCCGCCTGCGCCACCGCCGCGACGTCGCCGTGCTCATCGTGGGACGGGGGCCCGAGCGCGAGCGCCTGGTCGCCGCGGCGCGGACGGCCGCGCTCGACAACGTCCTGTTCCGCGACGTGCCCTTCGCCGACATGCCGCGCCTCATGTCCGTGAGCGACCTCTTCGTGGCCACGCTGCGCGACTTCCCGTCCGCGCGCGGCATGCGCCTGTCCAAGGCGGTGCCGCCGCTCGCCTGCGGCGTGCCCGTGGTCTACGCCGGCGACGACGAGATGGCCGCGCTCATCGAGCGCGAGGGCTGCGGCGTGCGGGTCCCGCCCGGGCGCCCGGACCTGCTGGCGGACGCGATCGCGCGGCTCGTGGACGACCCCGAGCGGCGGCGCGCGATGGGGCGCCGCGGGCGCGCGCTCGCCGAGCGCGCCTTCGCGTGGCCGGCGCTCGTGGACGCCTGGCTCGCGCAGGTCGCCGCGCTCCGCGGGGCGGGCGGGGCGGTGGGCGCCCGGGCGGGGGCGGGATGAGCCGGACGCCCCCCACGACGGGCGTCGAGCGCGCGCTGCTCGCCGGGGCGATCGTCCTGGTGCCCTTCGACTACTTCCTGCCCGACGTCGGGCCCTTCTCGACGCTCTTCCTGGTCTTCACCGCGCTCGCGCTGTACGCGGGCGTCCGCCGCGGGCGCGTGCTGCGAGCCGTCCTGGTCCATCCGGCATTCGTGCCGGCCTACGCACTGCTCGTGGTGGCCGCGATCGTCGAGAGCATGCATCCCCACGCGAGCTACGTCGAGGTCCTGCGCATGGCCCGCATGGTCGGCGGCGGCGTCGTGGTGGCGGCGCTCTGCCGGGACGCGCGCGCGCTGCTCCACTGCGTCCGGGCCTTCGTCGGCGTCGGGGTGCTCATGTCGGCCGGGCTGACGCTCGTGGCCTACCGGCGGCTCTGGGTGGCGAGCGCCCTCGACTTCGACGCCGCGAGCACGGTGCGCGAGGCAGCCTTCGCCCAGGTCCTCCGGATGCAGGGGGACCTGAACGTGCTCGGGCTGACCACGGCGCTCGGCACCACGCTCGCCGTCGCGCTGGCGCTGTGGGCCCGCTCGCGGGCGGCGTTCGCGGGGTGGCTCGGCGTCGCGACCTTCTGCGGCGTCGCGACCTTCCTGCCGATGTCGCGCGGCGCCGTGGTCAACGCCCTCGGGGGCGCGGCCGCCGTGATGCTCGCCGCGCGGTCCGCCTGGCGCCGCGCGCTCGGCCTCGCCCTCGTCTTCCTGGTGGCCGTGCCGCTCCTCGTGCCGGGCGTCGTCTTCTCGCGCCTGGAGTTCGCCGGCCTGCGCGCGCTGCGGCTCGGGCTCGCCGCGTCGCCGCCCGCCGGCCGGGCGGACCGCGCGCGCGCGGACTCCGCCGAGGGGCGGCCGGCCGCGCGCGCGCCGCTCGAGGCGCGCGCGCACCTCTACGAGGTGGCCGTCCGGCACGCGCCCGCGTACCTCCTGCGCGGCGTGGGCGCCGGCCACTTCTGGGCGGGCTGGGGCTGGCGCCACGGGTTCGGCAACGAGCAGTACTCCTGGGGGCCGCAGAACGTGTTCATCGAGGTCACGGTCTACTGGGGGCTCGCGGGCCTGCTGGCGCTCCTGGCGCTCGTGTGGACCGCGGCCCGCTGCCTGCCCCGCCCGCCGGGCGCCGGGCCCCTGGCGCTCGCGATGTTCGGCTACGCCGTCGCGACGCTCCTCTACGCGCTGATGGCCCACGCCGTCTACGCGAAGCCGTTCGCGCTGTTCCTCGGGCTCGCCGCCGCCGCGCGCCTCTGGATCTGGCCCGACGCGCGCGCCTCCGGAGAGACCGCGTGACCTGCCGGCTGCTCTACCTCGTCGGCAGTCTCGTGCTGGGCGGGCTCGAGCGCCAGCTCGTGCTCCTGCTCCAGGCCATGGACCGCACCCGCTACCGGCCGGCCGTCGCCGTGTGGGACTTCGACGGGGCGGACCCGTTCGTGCGCGCCGTCCGCGCGCTCGACGTGCCGCTGCACGCGGTGCCCCGGCGACCGACACGGCTCGGCCGCCTGGCCGCCTTCCGTCGCCTGGCGGCGCAGCTCCGCCCGGAGGTGATCCACTCCTTCAGCTTCTTCACCAACGTCGCGGCCTGGGCGGCGGCGCCCGGCGCGGGCGCCATCGCCGTGGGCTCGGTGCAGAGCGACTTCGTCCACGACCAGCGCTCGACGGGGCGCGTGCTCGGGCCGCTCTGCGCGCGCTGGCCGCGCGACCAGATCTTCAACAGCGCGAGCGCCGCGGCGCGGGCCCGCCGCGCCGGCGGGCCGTTCGCGCCGGCCCGGGCCTTCGTGGTGCGCAACGCCGTGGACCCGGTCCGCTTCGCCCCGGCGGCGCCGGCGGACGCCGCGCGCGCGCGGCTGCTCGGCGTGGGCGCGCTCGCGTCCACGAAGCGCTGGGACCGCTTCGTGGACGCCGTCGGCGCCCTCGTTCACAGCGGGTGCGACGTCGAGGCGACGATCGTGGGCGAGGGGCCGCTGCGCCCGCTGCTCGAGCGCCGGGCCCGCGCGCGCGGCGTCGCCGACCGCGTCCGGCTGCTCGGCGCCGTCGCGGACGACGCGTGCCTGGCGCGGCTCTACGCGGACGCCACCCTCCTCGTCCACACCGGCGACGTCGAGGGCACGCCGAACGTGGTCCTGGAGGCGATGGCCTGCGCGCGCCCCGTCGTCGCGGCCGACACGGGGGACGTCTCCGCGCTCGTCGAGGACGGCACGACCGGCTTCGTGGTGCCGGGCGACGACGCCACCGCGCTGCGGGACCGCATCGGGACGCTCCTGGCCGACCGCCCGCTCTGCCGGCGGATGGGCGGGGCGGGCCGCGCCCGCGCCGAGCGCGAGTTCGCCCCCGGCCGGCTCGTGGCCGGCACGCTCGCGGCCTACCGCGCGGCCGGCTGGCGCCCCGGCCCGGGCGCGGAGGCGCCCGCGCCGTGAAGCGCGCGCTCGACGTCCTGCTGGCCGGCCTCGCGCTGGCGGCGCTCCTGCCGCTGCTCGTCCTGGTCGGGATCCTGGTCCCGCTGGAGTCGCCGGGCCCGGCGCTGTTCCGCCAGGTGCGCGTGGGCCGCGGCTTCCGGCCGTTCGTCATCTACAAGTTCCGCTCGATGGTCGTCGAGGCCGCCCTGACGGGAGGGCCGATCACCGGCGGGGGCGATCCGCGCGTGACGCGGCTCGGCCGGCTCCTGCGCCGCTTCCACCTGGACGAGCTGCCCCAGCTCTGGAACGTGCTCCGGGGCGACATGAGCCTGGTGGGCCCGCGCCCGGAGCTCGCGCGCTACGTCGCGATGTTCCCGGAGGACTACACCGAGATCCTGGCCGTGCGGCCGGGGGCCTTCGATCTCGCGGGGCTCGCGTACCCCGACGAGCCCGCGGCGCTGGCCCGCGCGCGCGACGCGGAGACGGAGTACGTCCGGCGGATCCTGCCGGACAAGGTCCGGCTCGGCAAGGAGTACGTGCGTCGCGCCTCGCTCGGGCTCGACCTGGAGGTCATCGCGCGGAGCGTCGCCGCGGTGCTCAGCGGCCGGGCGGGCGGGTGAGCGCGCGCGTCAGCGTCTTCGGCCTGGGATACGTCGGCAGCGTCTCGGCGGCGTGCCTGGCCGAGGCCGGCCACCGCGTGATCGGCGTCGACATCCGCGCGGAAAAGGTCGCGGCGGTCGGCCGCGGCGAGGCCCCGGTCGTGGAGCCCGGCCTCGACGCCCTGGTCGCGGCCGCCGTCGCCGCCGGGCGGCTGACCTCCACGTCGAGCGGCCACGAGGCCGTCCTGGCGAGCGACCTGTCGCTGATCTGCGTCGGCACGCCGCGCGACGCCGCCGGGGTCGACCTCCGCGCCGTCCGGGCCGCGGCGGAGGAGATCGGCGGCGCCCTGCGGGCCAAGGCGGGGTATCACGTCGTCGTGGTGCGCAGCACCGTGCCGCCGGGGACGAGCCGCGGGCTCGTGCTCCCGAGCGTCGAGGGCGCGAGCGGCCGCACGGCGGGCCGCGGGTTCGGCGTGTGCGTCCATCCCGAGTTCCTCCGCGAGGGCTCCGCGGTCGAGGACGTGCGCCGGGCCGCGCGCGCGGTCGTCGGCGAGCTCGACGCGGCCAGCGGCGAGCCCCTCGTCGCCCTCTACCGGGGCCTGGCCACGCCCACGATCCGCACCGGGCTCGAGGCCGCCGAGCTCCTCAAGTACGCGGACAACGCCTGGCACGCGCTGAAGGTCTGCTTCGCCAACGAGCTGGGCAGCCTCGCGACGCGCCTCGGCGTCGACGGCGCCGCCCTGCTGGACCTGCTCCGGCGCGACACGCGGCTCAATCTCTCCGGGGCGTACCTCACTCCCGGGCTCCCCTTCGGCGGCTCGTGCCTGCCCAAGGACGTGCGGGCCCTCGGCGAGCTCGGGCGCTCGACGGGGCTGTCGCTCCCGGTGCTCGACGCCATCCTGCCGAGCAACGACGCGCACCTCGAGCGCGCCCTCGCGCGCGTGCGCGCGGCGGGCGCGCGGCGCCTGGGCTTCCTGGGCCTCGCGTTCAAGCCGGGCACGGACGACGTGCGCGGCAGCCCCGCGCTCGCGCTCCTCGTGCGCCTGCGCGCGGAGGGCTACGCGGTCCGCGTGCACGACGTGGAGGTCGCGGCGGGCCGCCTGCTCGGAGCCAACCGGGCGTTCCTCGAGCAGTGCGTGCCCGACCTCGAGCGGCTGGTCGCTGCGGACGCCGCGGCCCTGGCCGCCACGGTCGAGGCGCTGGTCGTGACCCAGGACACGGCGCTCTACCGCGGGGTCGTGCGCGCGCGGCCCCCCGGCGTCGCCCTCATCGACCTCGTCGGGCTCGACGCCCGGCCGGCGCCCCCCGGCCCCGACGCGACCGGCTGCTGAGTCGATCGACGTCGGGGGGCGTATCCGACGCGGGACGTTGACGCGCGGCCGGCTCGCGCCCAGGCTCGGGACGTGCACCTCGTCGAGCTTCTCGTCGCGGTCGCGCTCCTGGGTCCGGTCCTCGCCGGCACGCTGACCGCCCTCGAGTCCGGCCGGCGGGCCTACGCGCTCGGCGCGGCGCGCGCCGAGTCCCAGCAGGCCGCGCGCGTGGCGGTCGAGCGCCTGGCGCGCGAGATCCGCGGCGCGGGCGCGGGCCCGCGCGCGCCCACGGCGATCTCGGTGGCCGAGCGCGAGCGCATCGTGCTCCACCGCGGCCTCGACGGCGACGGGACCAGGCCGGCGCGCGGCGGGACGGTCACGTGGCGGCTCGCGGGCACGGTGCTCCGCCGCGACGCGGGCGGGGGCGCCCAGCCGGTGGCGCCGGGCGTGACGCGGTTCGTCCTCGAGTACCTCGACGCCGCCGGCCGGCCCGCGCGGGCGCCGGCCGAGGTCCGCACCGTCGTGATCACGCTCGCGACCGAGGCCGCCCGGGGCGCCGAGCGGGCGGGCGCGAGCTTCGTCACGCGGGTGCGCCTGCGCAACCGCTGAGCCCCGCGGTACACTCGCGCCATGGGCCCCCGCGCCCGCTCCGTCCTCGCCGTCCTCCTCGTGGGCGTGGTCGTCGCCTGCGAGACCGTGCCCTACACGGGCCGCACCCAGATCATGCTCCTGCCCGAGACCGCCGAGTGGCAGATGGGGCTCGACTCCTACCAGCAGATCCTCCAGAAGGCGAGGCTCTCGCGCGACCCGGCCCAGACCGAGCAGGTGCGGCGCGTGGGCCTGCGGATCGCCCAGGCGACGGGCCGCAGCGACTACCGCTGGGAGTTCAACGTCATCGACGACAAGCAGGCGAACGCCTTCTGCCTGCCGGGCGGCAAGGTGGCCGTCTACACGGGCATCCTGCCCATCACCCGTGACGACGCCGGCCTCGCCGCCGTCCTGGGCCACGAGGCGGCGCACGCGATCGCCCGGCACGGGGGCGAGCGGGTGAGCCAGACCCTGCTGGTCCAGACGGGGCTCGTCGCCACCCAGGCGGCGCTGGCCCGCCGGGACCCGCGGACGGTCCAGACGGTGACCGCGCTGCTCGGCGCGGGCGTGACGGTCGGGCTCCTGCTGCCGTGGAGCCGCGGCCAGGAGTCGGAGGCGGACCACCTCGGCCTGATCTACATGGCCAGGGCCGGCTATCACCCGTCGGCGGCGCGAGACCTATGGGTGAGGATGGCCGGGGCGGCGCGCGGCCGCGCGCGGCCGCCCGAGTTCCTCTCGACCCCCCCCGCCGAGGCGACGCGGATCAGACAGATCGAGGCCTGGATGCCGGAGGCGCTCCGCTACTACCAGCCCCGCTGACGCCCCGGCCGGCGGTGCCGGGGACACCATCCAGGGGGTCACCGGGGGGCCTCGTCCCCCACGGGTCGCCCGGTTCCCCAGTGACTCGAATCCTACGAAAAATCCTATGTTTTTCCTTGACACGAGGTTTGGGGTGACGCTAATCTCCCCAGCTAAGTGGGGCGAAGTGGGATGAAGTGTCATCCAGCCCCAAAGACAGACATGTTCATAGGGCGCTATCAGCACACGGTGGACCCGAAGGGCCGGTTGAGCATCCCGGCGCGCTACCGGAATGCCCTGGCCCAGTACGAGGGCAACCTGATCGTGGTGCCCAACGGCCAGTCGCTCGAGGTGTACCCGTTCCCGGAGTGGGAGCGGCTCGTGGCGGCGATCAACGACCAGTCGCGCTTCGACGCCGAGGTGCGCACGCTGGGCCGCCTCTACGTCTCGCGGGCCAAGGAGGTCGAGCTCGACGGCGCCGGGCGCGTGCTGCTGCCGCCCGACACGCGCGAGCAGGCGGGCCTCGTGAAGGACGTGACGCTGGTCGGCATCGGGCGCGAGTTCTTCGAGATCTGGGACCGCGCGCGCTTCGTCGAGTACGAGCGCGCGCACGGCGACGGGATCGAGTCGGGCTTCGAGCGATTGTCGCAACTGGGAGTGAAGTAACTCACGCCCCGGTGCTCGTCGACGAGGTCGCGTTTGTCCTGCGACCGCGCGGCGGGGGCTGGGTGATCGACGGGACGGTGGGGATGGGCGGACACGCGGCGGCGATGCTGAGCGGGAGCGGCCCGGACGTGCGGCTGCTCGGGCTCGACGTGGACCCGGAGGCGCTCCGGCGCGCGGGCGCGCGCCTGGCCGCGTTCGGCGACCGCGTGCGCCTGGCCCGCGAGAGCTTCCGGAATCTCCGGCGCGCGGCGGCCGCCCACGGCGTCGCCGGGGCGCGCGCGATCCTGCTCGACCTCGGCCTGTCCTCCTGGCAGCTCGAGGCCTCCGGCCGCGGCTTCTCCTTCCAGGCCGACGAGCCCCTCGACATGCGCCTCGATCCCGACGCGGAGACGACCGCGGCCGCGCTCGTGAACCACCTCCCGGAGGCCGAGCTCGCGCGGATCCTGTTCGAGTACGGCGAGGAGCCGCACGCGCGGCGCATCGCCCGCGCGATCGTCCGGCGCCGCCCGCTCGCGACCACGGGCGACCTCGTCGCCGCGGTCCGGCGCGCGGTGCCGCGCGCGGCCTGGCCCAGGCGGATCCACGTCGCGACGCGCACGTTCCAGGCGCTGCGGATGGCCGTCAACGACGAACCCGGAGCGCTCCGCCAGGCGCTTCACGACGCGCCCGAGCTCCTGGCCCCCGGCGGCCGGCTCGGCGTGATCTCCTTCCACTCGGGCGAAGATCGCATCGTGAAGCGGACGTTCCGAGCTCTGGCGCCGGCGGGCTTCGCCGCGCTCGAGCCGTCGCCCCTCGGGCCCACGGACGACGAGGTGCGGGCCAACCCCCGCGCCCGGAGCGCGAAGCTGCGCGTGCTGGAGCGGCTCCGTTGACGAACCCACAGCGACTCCATCGTGACCCCGACCCCCGCGTCCGGCGCTCGCTCGCCGCGGCGCTCGGCTGCGCGGCCCTGATCGTGCTGAGCGCGCTCGCCGCCGCCGGCGTGCGCGTGCAGCAGGTCCAGCTCGCGTACCGGCTCGACGCGCTCTCCGGCGAGCACGACCGCCTCGGGGGCGTGATCCGCCAGCTCGAGATCGAGGTCGCGACGCTCCGGGCGCCGGGCCGGCTCGAGTCCGGGGCCCGGCGGCTCGGCCTGGTGAGCCCGCAGCGCGACCAGATCCGCCTCGCCCGCGAGTACGTGCCCGGCGGGACCGGGCTGGCGGCCGACCTGAGCCTGCGCGCCGACGCGGGCGGCGCGCCGGGCTCGAGGACGCCCAGGACCCGGTGACGGACCAGGGCGCCCGGACGCGGGTCCTGATCCTCGCGGCGGTCCTGGCCGTGGCCTTCGGGACCCTCACCGGCCGCCTCGCCTGGCTGATGGTCGTCGAGCGCGGCGAGCTCGCGCAGCTTGCCGAGCGGCAGTACTCGCGCACCGTCGTGCTGCACGCGCAGCGCGGCCCCATCGTGGACCGCCAGGGCGGGCCGCTCGCCACCTCGACCGAGACGGAGTCGCTCTTCGCCCAGCCCCGCAGCGTCGGCGACCCCGTGCGCGTCGCCGCGCGCGTGGCGCCGCTCGTCGGCGTGCCCGAGGCCGAGGTCCACGCCGCGCTCACCAGCTCGCGGAGCTTCGTCTGGGTCCGGCGCAGGCTGCCGCCCGCCGTCGCCGCGCGGGTGCGCGCGCTGCGCGAGCCCGGGCTCGGCTTCGTCGAGGAGCCGCTGCGCCTCTACCCGAACCGCGAGCTGGCCGCGCAGGTGCTCGGCTTCGAGGGCGTGGAGGGCGGGCTCGCGGGCGTCGAGCGGGCCTGGGAGGAGGAGCTCGCGGGCACGCCGGGCAAGGCGATCGTCGGCCGCGACGCGCTCGGCCGGGAGGTGGCCACGCCGCACGTCCTGAAGGCGCCCGCCCCCGGGCACGGCGTCATGCTCACGCTCGACCGGACGATCCAGTACGTCGCCGAGCGGGAGATCGACGCGGCCCAGCGCCGGACCGGCGCGAAGAGCGCGATGGCGGTCGTGCTCGAGCCCCGCACGGGCGACATCCTCGCGCTGGCGATCCGCCCGACCTTCAACCCGAACGCGTTCCTCGACGTTGCCTCGCCGGACCACTGGCGCAACCGCGCGGTCACGGACCCGTTCGAGCCCGGCTCGACGTTCAAGGTGATCCTGGCCGCGGCGGCCCTCGAGGAGGGCGTCGTGCGACCCGAGGATCGGATCAACGGCGAGGGCGGCTCGATCACGATCGCGCGGACGACGATCCGCGACTGGAAGAAGTACGGCTGGCTCACCTTCGCCGAGGTGCTCCAGAACTCGTCGAACGTCGGGGCGATCAAGGTGGGGCTCGCACTCGGCCGCGACCGCTACTACCGCTACATCACCGCGTTCGGCTTCGGCGCGCCGACCGGCGTGGGCCTCCCCGGCGAGAGCCGCGGGCTCCTGCGCGAGCCGCGGCGGTGGTCGGCGCTCTCGCTGCCGACGATGTCGATCGGCCAGGAGATCTCGGTCACGGCGCTGCAGCTCGTGACGGCCGTCGGCGCGATCGCCAACGGCGGCACGCTCGTGCAGCCGCGCCTGGTGCGCGCCACGTTCGACGCCGAGGGCCGCGAGCTCCGGCGGTTCGCGCCGCGCCCCGTGCGGCAGGCGGTCTCGCCCGAGACCGCGCGCACGCTGACGCGCCTGCTCGTGCGCGTGGTGGAGGAGGGGACCGGGCGCAACGGCGCGATTCCGGGGTACGCGGTCGCCGGCAAGACGGGCACGGCGCAGAAGCTCGATCCGGCGACCCGGCGCTACTCGCACGCGCCGGGCGTGCTCTCGTTCGCCGGCTTCGCGCCGGCCGACGACCCGCGCTTCGTGATGCTGGTGCTGCTCGACGAGCCGGCCCACGAGAAGTGGGGCAGCGAGGCGGCGGCGCCCATCTTCGCCGCGATCGGCCGCGAGATCCTGCGCTACCTCGAGGTCCCGGCGCGCGACGCCCAGCCGGTGCAGATCGTCGCCGGCCAGCCGGCGGCGCCCAGGCGCCTGCCGGCGGTGCGGCTGGTGAGCACGGCCCTCGCGGGCGGCGAGCCGGCGCGCGTCATGCCCGACCTCGTCGGCACGACGCTCCGCCAGGCGCTCGCCGCGCTCGCGGCGCTCCACCTCGAGGTCCGCCTCGCCGGGCAGGGGCGGGTCGTCGCGCAGACGCCGGCGCCGGACACCCCGCTCGCGCCCGGCGTCGTCGCCCACCTGGTTCTGAGAAACGACGCCCCGCGATGAGATGGCTCGACAACCCATGCCCGTGACGGAGCTGCTCGAGGCCCTGCCGGCCCGGCGGGTGCTCGGCGACCCGCCGCGCGCGGTCACGTCGCTGACGGCCGACTCGCGGCGCGTCGAGCCCGGCGGCTGCTTCGTCGCGGTGCCGGGCCTGCGGCAGGACGCGCGCCGCTTCGTGCCCGAGGCCGTGGCGCGGGGCGCGGCGCTGGTCGTCACCGAGGGCGAGCCGCTCGGCGACGTGGCGGTGGCGCAGGTGCTCGTGCCCTCCGCGCGCGCGGCGCTCGCGCGGCTCGCGGGCGCCTGGCACGGGCACCCCTCGCGCGCGCTCACGCTGGTCGGCATCACGGGGACGAACGGCAAGACGACGACCTCGTACCTGGTCGAGGCGCTGCTGCGCGCGCGCGGCTTCGCGACGGGCGTGATCGGCACCGTGCAGTACGTCGTCGGCGCCGAGCGCCGGCCGGCGGGCCAGACGACGCCGGAGGCCCTCGAGCTCCAGGCGCTGCTCGCCGAGATGCGGGAGGCGGGCGTCCGCGGCGTGGCGATGGAGGTCTCCTCGCACGCCCTTGCGCTCGCGCGCGTGGACGGCCTGGCGTTCGACGTCGCGGTGTTCACCAACCTCACCCAGGACCACCTGGACTTCCACGGCACCCTCGAGAGCTACCGGCTCGCGAAGCGCCGCCTCTTCGAGCTCACCGCGGCGTCGCCCAAGCCGGGCCGCGCGGCCGTCGTCAACGCGGACGACCCCGCGGGCGCCACGATGGTGGCGGGGCTCGACCTGCCCGTGCTCACGTTCGGGCTCGGCGCCGGCGCCCAGGTCCGCGCCCTCGAGCACGCCTCCTCGCTCGACGGGATCCGCATGGTGGTGGCCACGCCGCGCGGGCGCACGCCGCTCGTCTCGCCGCTCATCGGCGAGCCCAACGTGCTGAACCTGCTCGGCGCGGTCGCGACGGGCCTGGCGCTCGGCCTGCCGCCCGAGCGCATCGCCGCGGCGCTCGCGCCCGTGACCGCGGTGCCCGGGCGCTTCGAGGAGGTGCGGGCGGGCCAGCCGTTCCTCGTCGTGGTGGACTACGCCCACACCCCGGACGCGCTCGAGCGCGTGCTGGGCACCGCGCGCAAGCTCACGCGCGGGCGCCTGGGCGTCGTCTTCGGCTGCGGCGGCGACCGCGACCGGGGCAAGCGGCCGATCATGGGCGAGATCGCGGCGCGGCTCGCGGAGCGGGTCTGGGTGACCTCGGACAACCCGCGCTCCGAGCGGCCGGAGGCGATCATCGACGAGATCCTCGCCGGCGTCCGGCGGGTGGCGGCGGCCGAGGGCCGGTGCGTGCGCGAGGCCGACCGGGCGCGCGCGATCCGGGGCGCACTGGACTGGGCGGCGAGCGGTGATACCGTGGTGATCGCAGGGAAGGGCCACGAGTCGTACCAGATCGTGGGGTCCGAAGTGCTCCCCTTCGACGACCGGGAAGTCGCCAGGCGCGTCCTGTCGGAGCGTTCGCCATAGGGAGGCCCATGCCGCCGTTCACGGTCCAGGACATCGTCCGCGCCACGCACGGGGCGCTCGTGATCGGGGACCTCGCGGTCCCCGTCACCGGCGTGTCCATCGACTCCCGCACGCTCGGCGTGGGCGAGGCGTTCTTCGCGATCCAGGGGCATCGGCTCGACGGCCACGCCTTCCTCGCCGACGCGGCCGGGCGCGGCGCCTCGTGCCTGGTCGTCCACGCGCTCAGCGACGACGTGCCCGCCAACGTGCCGCTCGTCCTCGTCGAGGACACGACGAAGGCGCTCGGGCGGCTCGCCGCCTGGCACCGGGCCCGGTTCGCGATCCCGGTCGTCGCGGTGACGGGCTCGAACGGCAAGACCACGACCAAGGAGCTGATCGCGGGCGTGCTCGGCGCGCGCTGGCACGTGCTCAAGCCGGCCTCGAGCTTCAACAACCAGTGGGGCCTGCCGCTCACGCTGCTGCGGCTCGCGCCCGAGCACCAGGCCCTCGTGGTCGAGATCGGCACCAACCGGCCGGGCGAGATCGCGTACCTGGCCGAGATCGCCCGGCCGACCATCGGCGTCGTGACGAACGTGGCCGCCGTGCACACGGAGTTCCTCGGCTCGCTCGACGCGGTCCGCGAGGAGAAGGCCGCGCTCGTGCGCGCCGTCGGGCCGGAGGGCCGGGTGGTGCTGAACGCCGACGACCCGCGGGTGGCCGGCATGGCGCGCGAGGCGCACGGCCGGGTCGTCACCTTCGGGCGCGCGGCCGGCGCGCAGGTGCGCGCGAGCGGGGAGGCGGCGGCCGGCCCGCAGGCCCTCGGCTTCGTGCTCGAGGCGGAGGGCGCCAGGGAGCCCGTGACGCTCGCGTTCGCCGGCCGCCACAACGTCGTCAACGCGCTCGCCGCCGCCGCGGTCGGCGTCGCCCTCGGCTGGCCGCTCGCCGAGATCGCGCGCGGGCTCGCGAGCGCGCGGCCCGTCGCGGGCCGCTGCGTCTGGCGCACCGCGGGCGCGGTCCGCGTCCTGGACGACACGTACAACGCCAACCCCGCCTCGCTGCGCGCCGCGCTCGACGCGGTCGCCGCCGGCTGCCCGCCGGACGGCCGCCTCGTCGTGGCGCTGGGCGACATGCTCGAGCTCGGCCCGCTCACCGAGGAGGCGCACCGCGAGGCCGGGCGGGCGGTCGTCGCGGCGGGCGCCGCGGGGTTCGTGGGGTTCGGCCGGCACATGCTCCTCGCGGTGGAGGCGGCGCGCGCCGAGGGGCTCGCCGACGCGCACCACGTGACGACGTTCGAGGACTCCGTGGCCCACTTGCTGAAGCGGCTGGCCCCGGGCGACACCGTGCTCGTGAAGGGCTCCCGCGGGATGCGCATGGAGCGGGTGGTGGACGCCCTGGTGGCGCGCCTGGCCCGCGAATGAGGACGGCGGATGCTCTACCACTTCCTCGTCCCGCTGGCCACGGAGCACATCCTCTTCAACGTCTTCCGCTACCTGACGTTCCGCTCCTTCATGGCCCTGATCACGGCGCTCGTGCTCTCGCTGCTGATCGGCCCGCCGCTGATCCGGCGGCTCCGGCGCGCGCAGCACGGCGGCGAGACGATCCGCGAGGACACGCCGGAGCGGCACCGCACGAAACGGGGCACGCCCACGATGGGCGGCGTGCTGATCCTCGTCGCGATCCTGGCGACGACCCTGCTGTGGGCCAACCTCCGCAACCGCTACGTGTGGGTCGCGATGCTCGCGACCGCGGGGTTCGGCCTGCTCGGCGTCTGGGACGACCTCACGAAGCTGCGGCGGCGCCGGGGGCTCTCGATGCGCGTGAAGCTCGGCGCGCAGCTCCTGCTCGCGTTCCTGCTGCTGCAGATCGTGTTCTGGCAGCCGCCCGCGACCTGGCTCCCGGTCCTCGCGATCCCCTTCTTCAAGGGCTGGCTGATCAACCTGGGCTGGCTCTGGATCCCGTTCGCGATGCTGGTGGTCGTCGGCGCCTCGAACGCGGTGAACCTGACCGACGGCCTCGACGGGCTGGCGATCGGCCCGGTGATCATGGCCGGTGGCGCCTTCGGGGTGATCGCCTACCTGACGGGCAACTTCAGGGCGGCCGACTATCTGAAGATCCTGAACGTCAAGGGCGCGGGGGAGCTGACCGTGTTCTGCGGCGCGCTGATCGGCGCGGCGATCGGGTTCCTCTGGTTCAACTGCCACCCGGCCGAGGTCTTCATGGGCGACGCGGGCTCGCTGGCCCTCGGCGGCGCGATCGGGACGCTGGCGGTGCTGACGAAGGCCGAGCTGCTGCTGCCGCTGATCGGCGGCCTCTACGTGGTCGAGGCGGCCTCGGTCATCCTGCAGGTCGCGAGCTTCAAGCTGACGGGCCGGCGCGTGTTCCGGATGGCGCCGCTGCACCACCACTACGAGCTCTCCGGCTGGGCGGAGCCGAAGATCGTCGTGCGCTTCTGGATCGTGTCGTTCGCGCTCGCCCTGCTGGCCCTGACCACGTTGAAGCTGCGCTGATGGCCGAGCGAGCGGCGTGATGCTGGACGCCTTCGAGGAGGTGGACGTGGTGACCCGGGGACGGGCGTACCTGGACTCCCTGGCCGGCCGCCGCGTGACCGTGGTGGGCCTGGCGCGGAGCGGCGTCGCCGCCGCGCGGCTGCTGCGCGCCGCGGGGGCCGAGGTCACGGGCACGGACGCCAGGCCCCTCGGCGCCCTCGGGCGCGAGGCCCAGGCGCTGGCCGCCGCCGGCGTGCGGCTCCGCGCGGGCCCCGACGCCGCGGACGCCTTCGCGGGCGCCGAGCTGGTCGTCGTGAGCCCGGGCGTGCCGCTCGACGCGCCCGCGCTCGCGGGGCCGCGCGCGCGGGCGGTGCCGATCATCGGCGAGCTCGAGCTGGGCTGGCGCGCGATGGAGGCCGAGACGATCGCGATCACCGGGACGAACGGCAAGACGACGACGACGGCGCTGACCGGCGCGCTGCTCGCCGAGCAGCCGCGCCCCGTGCTGGTCGCCGGCAACATCGGCACGCCGCTCGCGGCGGGCGCGCTCACGTTCCCGGCCGACGGCCTCGTCGTGTGCGAGGTGTCGAGCTTCCAGCTCGAGACGGTCGACGCGTTCCGGCCCCGCGTGGCGGTCGTGCTGAACCTCACGCCCGACCACCTCGACCGGCACCGCACGTTCACCGCCTACGTCGAGGCGAAGGCGCGCATCTTCGCGAACCAGACCGAGGCGGACTGCGCGGTGCTGAACGCCGACGACGAGCCCACGGCGGCGCTCGCCGCGCGCACGCGCGCGCACGTCGTGTGGTTCAGCCGGCGGCAGCCCCTCGGCCACGGCGTGTTCGTCCGCGACGGCTGGGTCGCGGCCAGGCTCAACGGCCACGTCGAGGAGATCTGCCCGGTCGCCGAGATCTTCCTGCGCGGCGGGCACAACGTGGAGAACGTGCTCGCCGCGACGGCGTGTGCGCTCTGGACCGGCATCGCGCCCGCGACGGTCCGCCGCGCGGTGGGGCGGTTCCGCGGCGTCGCGCACCGGATCGAGTTCGTGCGCGACCTGCGCGGCGTGCAGTACTACAACGACTCGAAGGGCACGAACGTCGCCTCGACGCTCAAGGCGCTCGAGAGCTTCGGCGAGCGCATCGTGCTGATCGCGGGCGGCCTCGGCAAGGGGCAGGACTTCGCCCCGCTCGCGGCCGCGGCGCGCGGCCGGGTCGGGCACGCGCTCGTCCTCGGCCAGGACGGGCCGCAGCTCGCGGCGGCGCTCCGGAGCGCGGGCGTCCCGGTGACCGAGGCCGCCTCGCTGCGCGCGGCGGTCGAGGCGGCGCCGGGGCTCGCGGGCCCGGGCGACGTCGTCCTGCTCTCGCCCGCGTGCGCCTCGTTCGACATGTTCGACAACTACGAGCACCGCGGCGACGTCTTCAAGAAGCTCGTGGAGCGCCTCGACTAGCCCATGCCACGCAAGCTCCGGCCCGACACCTGGCTGTTCGGCGCCGCCATCGTGCTGCTCTCGGTCGGCGTCGTCATGGTCTACTCGGCGAGCGCGATCGTCGCGTCGGAGCGGTTCCACGACCCGTACTTCTTCCTCAAGAAGCAGGTCTTCTGGGCGCTGCTGGGCGCCCTCTGCCTCTGGCTCGCGCTCCGGCTGGACTACCGGCGGCTCGAGGGGCTGGTGGTGCCGCTCCTGCTCGTCGCGGGCGTGCTGCTCGTGCTCGTGCTGGTCCCGCCGATCGGCCAGGCCATCAACGGCACCCGCCGCTGGATCCGGCTCGGCCCCGTGTCGTTCCAGCCCGCCGAGCTCGCGAAGCTGGCGCTCGTCGTCTACCTCGCGGCGTTCCTCGCGCGCCGGCGCGACGTGCTCGGGGACTTCCGGCAGGGCCTGCTGCCGCCGCTGGCGGTGGCGGGCGTGCTCGCGGGGCTCGTGCTCGCGCAGCCCGACCTCGGCAGCTGCCTGACGCTCGTGGCGCTGACGTTCGCGCTGCTGTACCTGGCGGGCGGCCGCGTGCGGCACCTGGCGCTCGTGCTCGCGCCGGCGCTGCCCGTGCTCGCGCTCGCGATCTGGGTGGCGCCGTACCGGCTCCGCCGCATCACCGCGTTCCTCGACCCGTGGTCGGACCCGCGCGGCAGCGGCTTCCAGATCATCCAGTCGTGGCTCGCGTTCGGCAACGGGGGCCTCCTCGGGCAGGGCATCGGCGGCTCGCGCCAGAAGCTCTTCTACCTGCCCGAGGCGCACACCGACTTCATCTTCGCGATCGTCGGCGAGGAGCTCGGGCTCGTCGGCGCCCTGGCGATCGTCGGCCTGTTCGTCGTGCTCGCGTGGCGCGGCCTGCGGATCGGGCTCCGCGCCCCCGAGCCCTTCGGCGCGTACCTGGCGCTGGGGATCACGGTCCTCATCGCCACCCAGACGGTCGTGAACCTGGGCGTCGTCACCGGGCTCTTGCCGACGAAGGGCCTGCCGCTGCCGTTCGTCTCGTTCGGCGGCTCGGCGCTGCTCGTGACGATGCTCGCGACGGGAGTGCTCTTGAACATCTCGCAGCACGCCAATGTATAAGCGCTACCAGCAGATCCACTTCGTGGGGATCGGCGGCAGCGGCATGTCCGGCATCGCCGAGATCCTCCTGAACCTCGGCTACCGCGTGACGGGCTCGGACCAGCGGCGCAGCGACGTCGTCGAGCGCCTCGCGGAGCTGGGCGCCAAGGTGTTCGTCGGCCACGCGGCCGCGCACGTCGAGGGCGCGCACGTCGTCGTCTACTCCTCGGCGGTCTCGCGCGACAACATCGAGGTGCAGGTGGCGCGCCAGCGGCAGATCCCGACGATCCCGCGGGCCGAGATGCTCGCGGAGCTGATGCGGCTCAAGTACGGGATCGCGGTGGCGGGCACGCACGGCAAGACCACGACGACGTCGATGGTCGGCGCCGTGCTCGCCGAGGGCCGGTACGACCCGACCATCGTGGTCGGCGGGCGCGTGACGAACCTGGGCTCGAGCGCGCGGCTCGGCCAGGGCGACTACCTCGTGGCCGAGGCCGACGAGTCGGACGGCTCGTTCCTCAAGCTCGCGCCGACGATCGCGGTCGTGACCACGATCGACGCCGAGCACCTCGACCACTACGGCTCGCTCGAGGCCATCCGGGAGGCGTTCGTCGCGTTCGTCAACAAGGTGCCGTTCTACGGCTCGGCCGTGCTCTGCCTCGACCAGCCGAACATCCAGATGCTGATCCCGCGGATCGAGAAGCGGATCATCACGTACGGCCTCGAGTCGGGCGCCGACCTCGTCGCGCGCCGGCTGCACCTCGCGGGGATGACGAGCCGCTTCGAGGTCGTCCACCGGGGCAGCCTGCTCGGCGAGTGCACGCTCGCGATCCCGGGCCGGCACAACGCGCTGAACGCCCTCGCGGCCGTCGGCGTGGGCCTCGACCTGCAGATCCCCTTCGTCACGATCCAGAAGGCGCTCGCCGGGTTCGCCGGCGTGCAGCGCCGCTTCCAGGTCCGCGGCCGCGCGCGCGGCGTGACGGTCGTGGACGACTACGGGCACCATCCCGCCGAGATCCGGGCGACCCTCGCCGCCGCCAAGGCCGGGTTCGACTGCCGGGTCGTGACGGTGTTCCAGCCCCACCGCTACACGCGGACG
>Ga0155362_1222_pt2 | contig 23814 bp, 23 predicted proteins | sample RifCSPhighO2_02_FD_106330 | JGI IMG/M metagenome (GOLD analysis project Ga0155362, IMG submission 106330) | Candidatus Rokubacteria bacterium RIFCSPHIGHO2_02_FULL_73_26
GTGATCGTCGACGAGCTCGACGTTGACTGGACCCGCCGAGCCCTCCGGCCATTCGAAACACATCCGCCATTGGTCGTTGATCCGGATGCTGTACTGGCCCTTCCGGCCACCGCGGAGCGCCTCGAGCCGGTTGCCCGGCAAGGCGGCCAAGTCCCCCAGTGAAACGGCCGCATCGAGACGATCGAGCTTCAGCTGCGCCGCCCGCCCGACGCCCGAAAAGGCCTTGATTCGCTTGCCGGCCGCGAAGTCCCGGGTTCGCGTGTCCCGGTAGCCGAGGATCATTGCTTATCCTGGACGCCCGGATGTGTTACGTCAAGCGTAACGCTCGGCCCGTCGCCCGTCGTAGCTCGAGCGCTCGGTATCGTTCTACGAGGAGCAGGTCGCGGGGATCCTCGCCGAGCGCGAGCGGATTCGAACCCCTACTGGTGTCCTCCCTGGCCGTAGACCTCGGGGTTCGCGCAGTTCGGCGGGCGCCGGCCCGCGAGCACCGCCAGGATGTTGTCCACGACGACGTCGGCCATCCGCGCCCGCAGCTCCACCTCGGCGCTGCCGATGTGCGGCGTGAGCACGACGTTGGGCAGCGCCAGGAGGCGGGGGTCGACGCGCGGCTCGTGCTCGAAGACGTCGAGCGCCGCGCCCGCGAGCCGGCCCGCGGCAAGCGCGACCGCCAGCGCCGCCTCGTCCACCACGGGGCCCCGCGAGGTGTTGATCAGGTAGGCCGTGGGCTTCATGCGCTGGAGCTCGGGCGCGCCCACGAGGTGGCGCGTCGCCGGCCCGAGCGGCACGTGCACGGACACGTAGTCCGCCTCCGCGAGCAGCACGGGCAGCGGGACCCGCACGAGGCCGAGCGCCGCCTCCTCGGGTGGCGCGAGCGGGCGCGGGTCCGCGTAGAGCACGCGCATGCCGAAGCCGCGCGCGCGGCGCGCGACGGCCTGGCCCACCCGCCCGCAGCCCAGCAGGCCGAGCGTCCGGCCGGACACGCCCAGCCCCTCGAGGCGGCACGACTGGGCGCCCGGGAACACATTGGCGCGCACCAGCCCGTCCGCCTCGACCACGCGCCGGCCCACCGCGAGCAGGAGCGCCCACGCGAGGTCGGCGGTCGCCTCGGTGACCATCGGCGGGATCGTCGTCACCGGGATTCCCCGCGCGGTCGCGGCGGCGACGTCGACCTGCTCCGGCGTGATCGTCATCGTCGCGACCACGCGGAGCGCCGCGCCGGCGGCGATCACCCCGGCGTCCACCGTGTCCTGGACGAGGCAGAACAGGACGTGGACCTCGCGCACCGCCCGGGCGAGCGCGGCGCGGTCGAGGATGTGGAGCGGGTCGGGGTGGCACTCGACGTCGGCGACGGCGCGCAGGCGATCGAGCGCCCCGCGGGCAACCGGCTGGGTGACGAAGACGCGGGGGCGCGTCAGCGGATCCAGCGCACGAGCCCGGTCACGCCGTCGACCGCGACCGTGGCGCCCTCCGGGATGCGCCGCGTGGCGTCGCCCACACCGAGGACCGCCGGGATGCCGCGCTCGCGCGCGAGCGCGGCGAGGTGCGAGGTGCTCCCGCCGAGCTCGGCGACGACGCCCGCGACGCGCGGCAGCACCGCGGTCAGCGCGGGGCCGGCGACCTGGGTGACGAGGACGTCGCCGAGCTTCACGTGCTCGAGGTCGTGCTCGTGGACGACGACGCACGCCGGGCCGGTGCCCCAGCCCACGCCCGCCGGCTGGCCGCGGAGCGCCGGGTGGCGGAGCCAGACCTCGTCCACGTCGAAGCCCGTCTCGACCCGCAGCGCCCGGGCCTGGAGGATGTGGAAGCCGGCCGCGTCCGTCGCCCACTCGACCTCGACGGGCCCGCCCAGGATCGCCTCGGCCTCGAGGACGAGCCGCGCGAGGGCCACGGCCTCGTCCGGCTCGAGGCAGGGGGCGTCCACCAGCCCGGGCTCGACGGCCTCGGGTCGCGCGCCGCCGTCGGGCGCGTACGCGACGCGCCGGTCCTTGCGCCCGGGCTCCACGCTCTCGAGCGTCGCGTCGCGCGCAAGGACCCAGCGGTCGGGGACGACCTCCCCCTGCGCGACGGCCGAGCCGAGCCCCCATGTGCCGGTCAGCAGCACCGCGCCGTCCGCGGTCCGGCTGTGCGCGCCGCCCGCGGCGCGCGCGGCGACCATGCGCTGGACGAGGACCGCCATCGCCGTGCGCGCCGGGTCCACGGCGTGCGCCTGCATGTACCGGAGCGCCCGCGTGGCCCACAGGCTCGCCCAGCAGGCGCGCACCGCCGTCGCGCCGTCGGCCTCGCCCGTCACGCCGAGGAAGGTGTCGAACTGGCCGGCGAAGGAGGCACCGGGCGCGTCCTCGCGGAGCGCCGAGGAGCGCACCGCGACCGGCGACGCCGGCGGCGCGCCGGCCCAGGCGGCGAGGTCCCGGAGCGCGTCGGCGACGGCCGGCGCCAGCGGGGCGCGGAGGAAGCCGAGCCTCACGTCGAGCGCGAGCCGGCGCGCCTCGAAGCCCGTCGCCGCGGCCACGCGGCCCGCCGCGGCCGCCGCCCCCGCCGCGCCGAGCTGGGCGTGATAGGCGTCGGCGGTCAGGCAGCGCGCGTCGGGCACGGGCAGGCCCGCGCGCTCCAGGCGCGCGAGCGTCGCCGCCTTCGGCCCGACCCGCGCGGCGTCGAGCGCGTCGCCATCGGCGAGCGGGACCACGAGGCGCGACGTCGACTCAGGCGCCGGGGCCAATGACGAGCCTCAGGATCGCGCCCGGCGCGCGCTCGTAGTCCTCGAAAGCGGCCGCGACGCGCTCGAGCGGATAGGTCGCGGTGATGAACCCCTCGAGGTCCACGGCGCCGCCCGCGACCAGCGCGATCGCGGGCCCGACATCCTCGGGCGTGAGCGCGCGCGAGCCGTAGAGGGTGAGCTCCTTGAAGTACAGCGGGTACGTGGTGAAGTCGGGCACCGGGCGGTGGCTGATCCCGTAGACGAGCAGCGTGCCGCCCGGGGCGAGCATCTCGAGCGCGGGGGCCAGGAGTGCCGGCGCCCCGGCGGCGTCGATCACGACGTCGGCGCCGCGGCCCGCCGTCGCCGCGCGCACCGCGGCGACGAGGTCTTCCTGCGAGGCGTCCACGACCGCGTCCGCCTTCATCCGGCGCGCGAGCGCGAGCTTGGCGGGGCTGCGGGACACGGCGATGACCGGGCCCGCGCCGGCGAGCTTGGCGAGCTGCGTGTGCAGGAGCCCCGCGGCGCCCTGTCCGAGCACCACGACGGACTCGCCCGCGCCGATGCGCGCGCGCACCTGGGCGTGGCGCACCGTCGCCAGCGTCTCGATCAGCGTCGCCGTGGCGAGCGCCAGGTGGTCGGGCAGCGGGTAGAGGTACGCCTCCGGCAGCACGACGTGCTCGGCGAGCGAGCCGTCCATCTCGCGGCCGAAGAGCCCGGCGTTGCGGCAGAGGTTGCCCCGGCCCCGGGCGCAGCTGTCGCACGCGCCGCACGCGATGATCGGGTTCAGGATCACGCGCTGGCCCGCGCGCAGGGAGGCGACGCCGGGGCCCACGGCCTCGACCACGCCCGCGGCCTCGTGCCCCATGACGCGCGGCAGCCGCACGCCGGGATGCCGGCCCGTGTAGATCTCGAGGTCGGTGTGGCAGACCGCGGTCGCCGCGACGCGCACGAGCGCCTCGCCCGCGCGGGCGACCGGCGTCGGGCGCGCCACCAGCTCGAGGCGTCGGGGCGCCGTGAGCACCGCCGCGCGCGTCAGGTGGTCCATTCGAGCGCCGGCTTCGCCGGCGCACTCCCGTTCGTCGGCATGTGCGGTCCCGCTGGGGGGTGTCGCGGGGAGCGGCGGCGCTCCCCCCGACCTCCGGTCAGATGACGACCGTGATCTCCTCGACCGGGAAGCTCGAGATGATCTCGGTCTTGTCCGCGTGGACGATCAGCATCTCCTCGATCCGCACGCCCCACTCGTACTTCTTGCCGTGCTGCGTCTCCAGCGCGAAGACCATGCCCGGCTTGATCTCGAGCGGGTGGTCGAGCGACCAGATGCGGGAGATGACCGGCTGGTCGTACTGCGCGAGCCCGAGGCCGTGGCCCCACAGGTTCGCGGCCGCCTGGTCCTCTTCCTCGTAGCCCCACGCTTCCTTCGCCGACGGCCACTTGAGCGCGATGTCGCGCGTGGTCACGCCGGGGCGCACGGCGTTGATCGAGTCGTAGAGCCACTTGAGCGCGGTCGCGTAGTAGTCCTTCATCTCCTGCGTCGGCTGCTTGCCCACGCAGTAGGTGCGGTAGTAGCAGGACTTGTAGCCGTTCCAGGTGAGCGCCGCGAGGTCCATGAAGACGATCTCGCCCGGCTTGATGATCCGGTCGGAGAAGTTGCGCCAGTTGGGCCAGGTGTTCGGGCCCGACGACACGATCACGTCCTCGACGTCCTCCATGCCCGGGATGTTGTAGAGGAACTCCATGATGTGCGCGGTCACCTGGTTCTCGGTGAGGCCCGGCTTGAGGAAGCGCATGGTCTCCCAGTGCGCGGCGTCGCCGATCGCGCCCACGATGCGCAGGCACTCCTGCTCGTCCACGTTCTTGATCGCGCGCGCCTCCATCATGGGCGTCATGCCGTCGGCCCACGTGAGCTTCGCCTGCTGGAAGGCCTGGAGCATGTTGATGTCGATGAAGTCCACGCCGAGCGTCTGGTCGGCGACCCCGTAGCGCTTCATCTCCTTGACGATCGCGTCGGTGAATTTCTTGACCTGCTGGCTGGACGCCGGGCCGGCCGCGCCCTTGATCCACGCGTACGACCAGCGGATGTTCTCCTCCGGGATCCACGGCGAGTGGCGCTGGATCTGGAACCCGATGTCGCCCTGCTCGAACAGCACCGGCGCGCCGTCGCCGCACAGGAGCGCGTAGCGGAGGCCGGGCTTCAGGCGGTTCCAGCCGGGCGTCAGCGTGCTGGTCACGTAGCGGACGTTCTCGTCGTACATCAGGAGCAGCGCGCCCAGGTTGTGGGCCTTCATGCGCTCGCGCGCGCGCTCCAGGCGGTACGTGCGCAGCCGGTCCCAGTTGATGCGCTGCTGCCAGTCCACGCCGACCATGCCGAAGTTGCCCATGTCTGTCCTCTCTCTGGATGGTGATGGCCACCGTCAGGGCGTCCCCGCGCAACCCGCGATGCTCCGGCAGGCCCTACCGCGGCTTCCAGCCGGCCGGCGCACGCACCGTCGAGAGGTCCACGGAGGCGATGTTCTCCTTCGTCACCGAGAGGATCGGCGTGTACAGGAGCTTCGGGACCTGGCGCTTCTCGAGGATGTTGATCGCCGCGCGGACCGCCCAGCGCCCCATCGTGACGGGCTGCTGGACGACGGCCTGCGTGACGACGCCCTCGCGGACCAGCCGCTCGGTGTCGGGCTGGAAGTCGGCGGTCACGATCATCACCTTGCCCGCCTTGCCCGCGGCCTTGAGCGCCTGGGCCGCGCCGATCGCGACGAAGTCGGCCGAGTTGTAGACGGCGTCGATCTGCGGGAACGTCTGGAGGAAGTCCTCCATGTTCTTCAGGCCCTGGTCGGGCGTGTTGAGCGAGTGGCGCTCGCCGAGGATCTTGATGCCGGGCGAGTGCTTCTCGATCCACGCCCGGAAGGCCTTGGCGCGGATCTCGAACGCCGAGGCGCCGGCCACGCCCGACTGCATCACCACGCTGCCCTTCTTCAGGCGCTCGTGGAGGTACTTCGCCATCGTCTCGCCGATCACGTTGTCGTCCGAGCGGACGCGGATGGCGACCTTGTCGTTGTTGGTCATGACGTTGACGTTGACCACGGGGATCCCCGCGGCGACCGCGCGGTCCACCACCGGCACCGTGCCCGGCCCGCTCACCGCCACGAGGCAGATCGCGTCCACCTTGCTCGCGATCAGGTCCTCGAGCTGGGCGATCTGCTTGTCCAGGAACTGGTAGCCGCCCGCGTCGTGCAGGATCACCTTCGCGCCGAGCCGCTCCGCCTCGTCCACGTAGCCATAGGCCTGCCCGAGGAAGTGCGGGTTCGTGAGCTGCGGCACCAGCACGCCGATCGTGTACCCCTTCGCCGGCTTGGCCGGCCGCGGGTAGGCCTCGTCGCCCGCCGCCCCGGCCAGCGTCACCCCGACCAGCAGCACCCCCAACGCCAGCAGAATCCGTCGCATGGTTCCCTCCTTCACGCATTTCACCGCACGCCTCGCCCGGCCCGGCCATCTCATCGCTCGGCTCGCCGCGCGACGCGGCTCACCTCGCCCGGCCATCTCATCGCTCGGCTCGCCGCGCGACGCGGCGGCCCTCACCTCGCCCGGGTGTGCTCGCGGCGCCAGAGGTCAAACCCGACCGCGACGATGATGATCGCGCCGATGACGATGAGCTGGATGTACGAGGACACGTTGATCAGGTTGAGCCCATTGCCGAGCACCGCGATGACCACGACGCCGAGCAGCGTCCGGACGAGGCTCCCGTCGCCGCCGCCGAGCCGCGTGCCCCCGATCACCACCGCCGCGATCGCGTACAGCTCCAGCGTCTCGCCCACGGTCGGCTGCCCCGAGAGCGTCCGCGAGGTGATCACGATGCCCGCCACGCCCGCGCACAGGCCCGACAGGCAGTAGACGAAGAACTTGTGGAGCCGCACGTTGATGCCGGCCGCGATCGCGGCCGCCTCGTTGCCGCCCATCGCGTAGACGTAGCGCCCGAAGGGCGTGCAGCGGAGCAGCCAGTGCGCGCCGAGGAAGGCGAGCGCGGCGATCACGCCAGGCACGGGCAGCGGCCCGAGGCTCCCGGCGCCGATCCGCTCGAAGCCCGCCGGAAGGCCGACGACCGGCATCCCCCCGGTGATCGTGAACGCGGTGCCGCGCGCCAGCGAGAGCATGCCGAGCGTGACGATGAACGGCGGGATCCTGGTGAGCGCGATGAGCGCGCCGCTGATCGCGCCGGCGAGCGTGGCCGCCAGCAGGCCGCCCACGATGCCCGGCACGAGGCCGAACGCGACGAGCTGCATCGAGCCGAGCACGCTCACGATCGCGAGCAGCGAGCCCACCGAGAGGTCGATGCCGCCGCTCACGATCGCGAACGTCTGGCCCACGGCGAGCAGCGCGAGCACCGACGACTGGCGCGCGACGTTGGTGACGTTGGTCCAGGAGTAGAAGTTCGGGTTGAGCGAGCCGAACACGAGCCCCATGAGCAGGATGAACAGCGGCAAGGCGACGCGGTCCCAGGGGATCCGCGACGCGCGCGGCCGCGCGCCGGCGACGACCGCCGCCTCGTCGGCCGTCACGACACACGCTCGCCGGCGCCGACGATGAGGCGCACGATCTCGTCGATCGTGGTCTCCGCCGCGCGCCGCACGCCCACGTTCTGCCCGCCGTAGAGGACCATGACCCGGTCGGCGACCGCGAACACGTCCTGCATGCGGTGGCTGATGAGGATCACCGACACGCCGTGGGTCTTGAGGTCGCGCACCAGGTCGAGCACCTTGCCCACCTCGCGGACCGCGAGCGCCGCGGTCGGCTCGTCCATCACGATCACGCGCGCGTTGAAGGACATGGCCCGGCCGATCGCGACCGCCTGCTGCTGGCCGCCGGAGCAGAGGCCGACGGGCTTGCGCACCGAGTCCATGTTGATCCGCAGGCGCCGGACCACCTCCCACGTGGCCGCCTCCATCGCGCGCTCGTCGAGCTGGCGCACGAGGCCCCCGAGGCGGCGCCGCGTCCGCTCCCGGCCGAGGAACACGTTGGCGACGACGTCGAGCGAGGGCACGAGGGCGAGGTCCTGGTAGATCATCTCGATGCCGAGCGCCCGCGAGTCGTGCGGGTTCCGGAAGTGGACGGGCTGCCCCTCGAAGACGATGCGGCCCTCGTCCGGCTGGTGCACGCCCGTGAGGACCTTCATCAGCGTGGACTTCCCCGCCGCGTTGTCCCCGACGAGCCCCAGCACCTCGCCGGCGCCGAGCTCGAGGTCCACGCCCCGGAGCGCCTCGACCGCGCCGAAGCGCTTGACGATCCCCTGCATGCTGACGAGCGGCGCCGCGCCGGTCACGGCGAGCCCGTGGCGCCGAGGGCGGCGGAGGCCTCGGCGGCCACGTCCCGCACGAGGGCCGCGAGCCGCGACACCCGGTCGTCGGCGACCCGCACGGCGGGGCCCGCCATCCCGAGCGAGGCCACGACGGCGCGCGTGTGGTCGCGCAGCGGCGCCGCGATGCACCGGAGCCCGACGGCGAACTCCTCGTCGTCGAGCGCCCAGCCCTGCGCCCGGACGCGCTCGAGCTCGCGGCGGAGCTCGCGCGGGTCGGTCAGCGTCGCCGGCGTGTAGCCCTTGAAGCGCCGGCGGAGGAAGCGCTCGAGGACGTCGTCGGGCTGGAACGCGACGAGCGCCTTGCCGAGGGCCGTGCAGTGCAGCGGCGCGCGCCGGCCGACGCGGGAGAACATCTGCAGCGGCTGGTGGCTCTCGATCTTGTCGATGTAGACGACGTCCCAGTCGTCGAGGATTCCCAGGTGGACCGTTTCCTTCGTCGCGGCCGTCAGCCGCTGGAGGGACGGTGCCACCGCGTCGCGGAGGCCGCCGCGGCCGGTGGCGCGGGAGCCCACCTCGAAGGCCTTGAGGCCGAGGCTGTAGCGCTCGGTCTGGGGGTTGCGGCGCACGTAGCCGCGCGCGCCGAGCGAGGCCAGGAGGCGGTGGACCGTGCTCTTGCCGAGGCCGAGCGCGTGGCTTAGCTCGGTGACGCCGAGCTCGGGCCGCTCGACGCTGAAGGCCTCGAGGACGGCGAGCGCGTTGGTGACCGAGCGCAGAACGCCCCGCTCCCGGGCGGGCGAGGCGGCGGACGCGGATCGGCGGCTGTTCCTCATAGTAGAACGCGATTCCGCAACGCCCCGTTCGTACCATCCGGCCCCGAGGCTGTCAAATGGGAACGCACCGGCGTCAACTCAGTCGCGCGGCGCCACGGGCTCCACGAGCTCCCGGAGCTTCCGCTCGAGCCCCCAGCGGAGCACCGGGGACAGGAGCACGAGCACGGCGAGCGCCATGAGCGTCGCCGCGATCGGGCGCTGGAAGAAGACCAGCAGGTCGCCGTGCGAGTAGATCAGCGAGCGCCTGAGCGCGGCCTCGAGCTGCGGCCCCAGGATCATCGCCAGGACGAGCGGCGCCGGCTCGAAGTCGAGCTTGCGCAGCGCGTAGCCGAGCGCGCCGAAGACGACGGTCGTCCCGACGTCGAAGACGCTGTTGTTCACGCTGTAGGCGCCGACCAGGACGAACACCACGATGAGCGGCGCCAGGATCCGGTACGGCACCTCGAGCAGCCTCACCCAGAGGCGGATCAGCGGGAAGTTCAGGATCAGCAGCATGACGTTGCCGATGTACATGGACGCGATGAGCCCCCAGAACACCGCGGGCTGCTCGGACACGAGCAGGGGCCCCGGGCGGATGCCGTGGATCAGGAGCGCGGCGAAGATGAGGGCGATCGAGGCGTTGCCGGGGATGCCGAGCGTCAGGAGCGGGACGAACGAGCTGGTCGCGGCGGCGTTGTTCGCCGACTCCGGGCCGGCGACCCCCTCGATGGCGCCCCGGCCGAAGCGCTCCGGGTGGCGCGAGAGCTTCTTCTCGACCGCGTAGGCGACGAACGACGAGATGATCGCGCCGCCGCCCGGCAGGACCCCGACGAAGAAGCCGAGGAGCGAGCCGCGGGCGAGCGGCAGGCTCGCCGCCCGCCACTCCTCGCGGCTCGCGAGCAGGCCCCGGATCTGCGTCTTGAGGACCTCGGGGGCGACCCTCCGCTCGACGTTCACGAGCACCTCGCCGATCCCGAACAGCCCCATCGCGACCAGGACGAACTCGAACCCCTCGGCGAGCTTGAACACGCCGTAGGTGAAGCGGGGGCTGCCCATGATCGGGTCGAGCCCCACCATGCCGAGGAGCAGCCCGAGCACGGCCATCATGAGCCCCTTCGTCATCGAGCCGCCGCCGAGGTAGCCGACCATCATGAGGCCGAGCACCAGGAGCGCGAAGTACTCGGGGGCGCCGAAGCGGAGCGCGAAGGCCGCGAGCGGCGGCGCCAGCAGCATGAGCCCGACGACGCTCACCGTGCCCGCGATGAACGAGCCGACGGCCGACACGGCGAGCGCCGCGCCCGCCCGCCCCTGGCGCGCCATCTGGTAGCCGTCGAGGCACGTGACCACCGACGCCGCCTCCCCGGGGATGTTGAGGAGGATCGAGGTCGTGGAGCCGCCGTACATCGCCCCGTAGAAGATGCCCGCGAGCAGGATCACGGCGGACGTCGGCGGGATCCCGTACGTGATCGGGAGCAGGAGCGCGATCGTCGCGGGCGGCCCGAGCCCCGGCAGGACGCCGATCGCGGTGCCGATGAACGAGCCGAGGAAGCAGTAGGTCAGGTTGGTCGGCGTGAGCGCGATCGCGAACCCGTGGGCGAGGAGGCTCAGGATCTCCACGGCCCGGCGCTCAGCGCAGCAGCGCCCCGGGCGGCAGCGGCACCTGGAGCCACACGGCGAACAGGACGTACGAGCCGCCCGCCGCCAGGACGGCGAGCCCGAGGGCGGGGACGAGCGCGCGCCGCGTCGCCGGGCGGAGCATGAGCAGGACCAGGAGGAACGTCGAGATCGGGTAGCCGAGCGGGTCGAGCGCGACGACGTAGAGGGCGAGGGCGGCGAGGAGCGCCGCGACCCGGCGCCAGTCGCCGCGCGCGGCCTCCACGCCCCGCCGCGCGCCGGGACCGCGGCGCGCCCGGACCACCTGGACGCCGAGCAGCAGCGAGAGCCCGGCGAGCGCCACCCCCGCCCACCAGGGCACGAAGCCGGGGCCGGGGTTCCGCGCGCCGCCGAACGGCAGCGCCGCGGCCTGGTGGATCACCGCGCCGGCGACCAGCCCGAGCACCAGCGCGGCGATCCCGTCGCGTCGCGCCATGCGCGCGCTACTTCTTGGCGCCGGCGACCAGCCTGGCGGCCGTGTCCCACTCGTGCCGCCACGTCTCCGCGAACTCCTTCGAGCCCTGGAAGTCGACGTCGTCGCCGAGCTGCTTGACGAGCGCCTTGAAGGACCGGTCCTCGCTGAGCTTGCGGAAGGCGGCCTCGAGCTTGTCCACGACGGCCTGCGGCGTGCCCTTCGGCGCCAGCGCGGCGCGCCACATGGTGAAGGTCACGTCGTAGCCCTCCTCCTTCACCGTCGGCACGGCGGGCAGGATGCCGAGCCGCTTGGCGCCGGTCACAGCGAGCGCCCGCATCTTGCCGGCGGCGATCTGCGGCATGAGCTGGGGCGCGAAGCCGAAGGTCGCGTCGGCGTGGCCGCCGAGGACCGCGAGCAGCGCCGGGCCGCCGCCGTCGTAGGGGATGTTGTTGTACTCGACGCCCGCGGCCTGCGCGATGAGCCGCATGGGGAAGTCGGCCGCGCCCCACGGGCCCGTGTTGGCGAAGTTCAGCTTGCCCGGGTGCTTCTTCATGTACTCGACCGCCTCGCGGAACGTCTTCCACGGGGCGTCGCCCCGGACGGCGAAGACCGCCGGGCTGTGGTTGATCCGCGCGACCGGCACGAACTGGTCGGGCCCGATCGGCGCCTTCTGGACGAGCGCGAAGATCGTGTTCGGTCCGGTGCCGCCGAAGAGCAGCGTGTAGCCGTCGGGCCTGGCGCGGATGACCTGCTGGGAGCCGACGGCGCCGCCCCCGCCCGGCCTGAGGACGACGAGCAGCGGCTGCCCGAGGTACTGGTGCGCGACGCTCGCCACCGCGCGCGCCGTCAGGTCGTGCGAGCCGCCGGGCCCGAAGGGCAGCACGAGATCCACGGGCTTCGCCGGGAACTCCTGGGCCGGCGCCGGGACCGCCGCGGCGAGCGCCGCCAGGAGCGTGCCGAACACGAGCATCCACGTCCGCCCCGCGCGCGTCGTCATGCCTGCACCTCCCTGTGCCTCAGATCGGAACGCCTTTCCACGAAGTGTCCGCTTCATAGCAGCCCGCGCGACGGCCTGTCAATGCCCCGCCACGGCGACGGCGCGCCCGGCCGCGATCGACTCCACGATCGCCTCCAGCACGGCGATGTTCGCCGTCGCCTCCTCGCCGCCGACCTCCGGCCGCGTCCCCTCCCGCACCGAGCGCGCGAACTCGGCCAGCTCCTCCACGACCGGATCCGACGGCGCGAGCGCCACCTCCGCCCGTCCCCGCTCGCCCCGGCGGGCGAGCAGCAGGCGCGTGCCGTCCGCCTCGCTCCACGCCTGCGCCTCGGTGCCGTGCAGCGTGAGGACGGCGGTGCGGTTGGCGTGCACCCACGAGGTGCCGAGGTAGCCCAGGCCGCCCCCGGCGAACTCGAAGAGGATGGAGGTCGCGTCGTCGATCGGGACGGCGGTGAGCGCCACGCGCCGCGAGAAGGCCGTGACGCGCGCGATCGGGCCCAGCAGGTACTGGTAGGTGTCCACGTGGTGGATGCCGAGGTTGGTCATGGCGCCGCCCGGCGTCTCGGCGCGGTCGGCGCGCCACATGCCCGGCGTGAACCGGCTCGAGAAGCCGATGTCCGCCGAGAAGTTGCCCTCGAGCTGGGCGACCCGGCCGAGCGCCCCCTCGTCGAGGAGGCGCTTGAGGGCGCGGCTCGCCGCCTGCCGGCGCCGCTGGTGGCCCACCGCGAGGACGACCCGCGCGCGGCCGCACGCCTGCGTCGCCCGCCGCCCGTCCGCGACCGTGAGCGTGAAGGGCTTGTCCACGAACACGTGCTTGCCGGCCGCGGCGGCGGCCACCACCTGCTCGGCGTGGAGCGAGTGCGGGGTGGTGATGAGCACCCCCTCGACCTCGGGATCGGCCAGCACGGCCTCGTAGCCGGGAAGGTCCCGGCACCCGTACGCCCGGGCGAAGGCCGCGCGGCTCTCGGGCGAGCGGCTGGTGCACGCGACGAGGGCGAGCCCCGTCCCCTTCCCCGCCGCGTCGGCGAGCGCGCGGCCCCACGTCCCGACGCCCACCGCGGCCACGCGCACCGGCGGCGCGCCAGGGTCGTTCTCGGTCATGCCCACGACAGGCTCCACAGGGCCCCGAGTCTAGCACCGGGCGTGCTATCGTCGGGAACCCCGGAGGCCTGCGGGGCGTTGGCTCCACGAATCGTCCACCCACAGGGAGGATCTCCATGAGACTGGCAAGACTCGCGTCCTTGCTCCTCGGCGTCATGCTGCTGCTCGCGGCCGTCCCGGCGAGCGCCCAGGCGCCGCCGCCCTACGGCGCCCCGATCACGCTCGAGCAGGCCAAGAAGGTGATGGCCGGCGCCGAGGCCGAAGCCCGCAAGAACGGCTGGAACGTCGTGATCACGATCGTCGACTCGGGCGGGAACATCGTCCTGGTGGAGCGTCTGGACAGCACCCAGTTCGGGAGCATCGAGGTCGCCCGCCAGAAGGCCTGGTCCGCGGCCGCCTATCGTCGCCCCGGCAAGGTCTGGCAGGACGCGCTCGCCCAGGCCGGCGTCAACCTGCGCCTGCTCCGTCTCGAGGGCGCGAGCCCGTTCGAGGGGGGCCACCCGCTGGTGCGGGACGGCAAGATCATCGGCGCCATCGGCGTCTCCGGCGCGACCGGCCCCCAGGACGACCAGATCGCCCGGGCCGGGGTGGACGCCCTGAAGTAGCCGCCGTCACGCCTTCGGCGGGATCACGGGCAGCAGGACGTGCGACGGCCGCCCGGGGCCCGCGTGCAGCGTGACCTTCCCGCCGAAGACGGCCGCCGGCCGGTCGCGCGGGTCGTCGTGCTGGAAGGGACCGACGCCGGTGAAGACCGCGCCGAGCACGCCGAGCCCCGCGCCGGCCCCGCCGGGATACTCGTAGTCGCGCCCGCGCACGGTGAGGCCGATCCGGTAGCCGGGCGGCACCACGATGCACGTCGGCCAGACCTCGACGTCCACCTCGTAGACCTGCCCGGGGGTGAGCGGCTGCCGCTCGTCGTGGGTGTGGTACGGGCGCCAGGGCAGCGTCAGCTCCGGGTCGAGCTTGCGCTGCGAGGCGCGCAGCCATCCCTGCGCGACCGGCGTGTGGGGGTCGAGCGCGCCCTGGAAGGTGACCTCCTTCATGTCGGGCGCGAACACGCGCAGCACGAGGAAGAGATCGGCATCCGTGGTCTCCGAGGAGATCCAGAGCTTCGCCGCGACGGGACCGGTGATCTCGGTTTCCGCCTCGAGCGGCGAGGTCAGGAACGTGACCCCGTCGCCGAGGCCCTCGTACGCCACGCTCCCGTCCCGCGCGGGCGGCTCGGCGGCGAGGCGCTGATCGGCCGGACACAGGTGGAGCCTGGTCCACCGCGTGCGCGCCAGCGGCCACTCGTTCTCGTGCCGCTCGACGAACCGCTCGCCCGGGTGGCGCACCTGGAGCAGGACCCGCGGCTGGCTCCGCCACCCGGTGTCCTCGCCCTTCAGGAAGTGGCCGAAGAACTTCTTCTGCAGGCCGACGCCGTAGTCCGTGTAGAAGTGCGTCCAGTGCTCGATGCCGTGCACCTCGAGCCACTTCTGCGTCGAGGCCGCGCGCACGAACCCCTCGAAGTTGCCGCGCGGGTGCAGGCCCTGCCCGCCCCAGTTGGCCGCCGAGAAGAGAGGCACCCTGACCCGCGACCAGTCGGGCATCCGCGAGCGCCAGTACGCGTCGCTGGCGAGCGTGTTCGTCCGGCAGTCCTCGTAGAAGTCGCGCCGGCTGGCGCCCAGCTCCTCCTCCGTCAGCGTCGGCGGCCCCGACACCCAGTCGCCGTCGAGCCGCGAGCGATACCCGCGCGTGCCCCGGCCGTGCTGGACCCGCACCACCTGCGAGGGGAACCACGCGCGGCCGAACGTGCACAGGATGCCGCCGTGGTGGGCGAGGTCACGATAGTAGTCGGCCGCGCCCTCCCAGACGCAGATGGCGGCCAGGTGCGGCGGCTCCTGCGCCGCCACCTGCCACTGGTTCATGGCGTAGTAGGAGATGCCGTTCAGCCCGACCCGGCCGGTGCTCCAGGGCTGCGCGGCCGCCCACTCGACGCACTGGAAGAGATCCTGCGCCTCGCGGGCCGACCAGAGATCGAGGAGGCCGGGCGAGCGGCCGGCGCCGCGCGAGTCCACGCGCACGCACGCGTAGCCGTCCGGCACCCACTTCTCGGGATCCACGACCTCCCAGTTCTGGTACCTGTTCGTCGAGCCCGCCGGCACGTCCGGGTGCGCCGCGAGCATCCGGCGCCACTGGTCGGTGTAGAGATCCTCGAAGTGGAGCCCCTTGCCGTACGGCCCGTAGGAGAGGATGACCGGATGCCGGCCCGTCCCGGGCGGCCGGTAGACGTCGGCGCGGAGGACGAGGCCGTCGTCCATCGGGACGGGCACGTCCCAGTCGATGCGCATCCCGTCGCGGACCTCGCTCATCGCGCGCCCGACGGGTCCACCGGGGTGCCCGCGATGCCGTGGGAGGTGTCCTTCGCGGTCAGGAAGACGACGTCCTGCTCCGGCGTCGCCAGCGCGGAGTGGACGGCGTTGGCCGGGACGTAGAGCAGCGAGCCCGGCCCCACGCGCGACTGCACGCCGTCCACCTCGCTCTCGAGCGTGCCCTCGACGACGTAGATCCACTGTTCGTTGGGGTGGCGGTGCGGCCGTCCGCCCGTGCCGCGCGGCATGCGCATCAGGCCGATCTGGATGCGCTCGCCCTCGACCACCGGCCCGTGCGCCGTCGAGTAGCCCGGGCCGGCGTCGATCCCGGCGAGCCGGGCGAGGTCGAACGTGTAGCGCCCGGCCCCGGCCCTGATCGCGCCCTCGGTCTTCGTCCGCGAGTCCATGGGAGCCCTCCTGGAGCCTGCGCGCGGCCGCGGCGACCGGCGCCGAGTTCCGCGTGGAGGAACCGCACCCCCGACGCGCCTGCTTCATAGCACGAAACGCCTCCCGCGGGCGAGGGGCGCGCGGCGCCCGCGCGGCCGCCGGCGGCGTGCTTGCGTCCCCCGAGCGCCGCTGCTAGCCTGTCGGGCTGAAACGGCGCGATGAGACGCATCCAGGTCGGCATCATCGGCACGGGCTGGATCGGCGAGATCCGGGCGCGGACGTGCGCGGCGCACCCGCTCGTGGCGGGCGTGCACCTGGCGGAGATCGACGAGGCGAAGCTCGCGCGGGTGGCGCGGGACACGCAGGCGAAGACGGCCACGAGCGACTACCGCGAGCTGCTCCGGCGGCCGGAGATCGACGCGATCATCGTCGCCTGCACGCCGGAGACCACCCACTACCCGTTCACGCGCGACTGCCTCATGGCCCGCAAGCACACCTTCCTCGAGAAGCCGATGGCGCTCGAGCTGAAGGAGGCCGACGAGCTCATGGCGCTGGCGCGCGAGCACGCCCTCAAGCTCACGATCGGCTACACGCAGCGCTTCAACCCGAAGTTCGCGTACGTCAAGCAGTGCCTCGAGGACGGCACGCTCGGGCGCCCCGTCACCGCGCTCGTGAGCCGCAACGTCTCGCGCTCGATCGGCAACAAGATCGGCGGGCGCATCCGGCTCTCGCCGGCCGTGATGGAGGCGACGCACGACATCGACTTCATCCTCTGGTGCCTCGAGGGCGTCAGGCCCGTGCGCGTCTACTCCGAGGTCGTCCATCGCATCATGGAGCACGAGCACGGCACGCCGGACTGCCAGTGGATCGTCGTGACGATGGAGGACGGCACGGTCTTCACGATCGGGGCGGGCTGGGCGCTGCCGCCCGGCTACCCGCACTTCTCGACGGCGACGATCGAGTTCGTCGCGACCGACGGCGCGCTCCTGATCGACGACTCGCACCGCGACATCGTGCTCAACACGCTGAAGAAGGGCATGGTCCTGCCCCTCTCCACGATGCCGGGCGAGCGGGTGCGCCACGTCTACCAGGGGCCGATGGAGGCCGAGACGATCCACTTCATCGAGGCGGTCGCCCTGGACCGCCCGGTGCTCGTGACCCCCGAGCAGGCGCGCCAGGTGATGGAGGTCACGCTCGCGGCCGACCTCTCGGCCGAGCGCCACGCCCCGGTCACGCTGCCCCTCGAGCGGCACGTGGCGTAGCGAAGGATGGACGCCACGCGTCCCTCATAGCGGAACAGCTTTCCACGAAGGCACCCGCTTCGTATCACCCGCCCCGAAAGACGGTCAACGGAAAACTGGCCGGGCGCCTGTAGTACAATCCCGAGCCGTGACTCGCGCGGGAGAGGCCTGAGTGGACTTCTGGATCAGCCAGGTCTTCAACGGCGTCTCGTACGGGGCGCTCCTGTTCCTGCTCGCCGGCGGGCTCACGCTCATCTTCGGCATGATGCACATCGTCAACATGACGCACGGCTCCTACTTCCTGCTCGGCGGCTACGTCGGGCTCACCGTGATCTGGAAGACCGGCAGCTTCCCGCTGGCGATCCTCGTGGCGGCGGTGGCGATCGCGGTGCTCGGGGTCGTGCAGTGGCGGCTGTTCCTCCATCGCCTCGCGGGCGAGGAGCTCGGCCAGGTGCTCACGACGGTGGGCTTCGCGCTGATCTTCCAGGACCTGGCGCTGGTGATCTGGGGCGGCGAGCCCTACACGATCCCCGCGCCGGCGGCGCTCACGGGCGCCTTCAACGCCGGCGCCCTCTACTTCCCCGTCTACCGCGTCTTCATGATCGGCGTGGCGGCGGTCGTCGCGCTCATCCTCTGGTTCGTCCTCGAGCGGACGCGCGTCGGCGCGATGATGCGGGCCACCGTGGACGACGCCGAGATGGCGGGCGGCGTCGGCATCGACGTCCGGCGGATCTCGATGAGCGTCTTCGCGCTGGGCGCGCTGCTGGCGGCCGGCGCCGGCGTGGTCGCCGGCGCCTTCGTCGGCGTCTACCCGGGCGCCGACTTCGAGATCCTGCCCTACGCCTTCGTCGTCGTGATCGTCGGCGGCATGGGGAGCCTCCGGGGCGCCCTGATCGGCAGCCTGCTCGTCGGCCTCCTCGACAACTTCGGCAAGGCCCTCTTCCCCGAGTTCTCCTACTTCACGCTCTTCGCGCCGATGGCCGTGATCCTCGCGGTCCGGCCGACGGGCCTCTTCGGGCGCGCATGAGCGGCCCCGCGCCGGCGCGGCGCCTGCTGGTCCCGCTCGGCGTGCTCGTGCTCCTGCTCGCGGCGCCGCCGTTCGTGTCGTCGTACGTGCTCACGCTCCTGACGCAGTCGGTGATCTACGCGATCGTGGCGATGAGCCTCGACCTGCTGCTCGGGTACCTCGGGCTCGCCTCGCTCGGCCACGCCGCCTACATGGGCGTCGGCGCCTACAGCGTCGGCATCCTGGCGACCCGCCACGGCGCCGGGTTCGGCACGATCCTCGCGGTCGGAGTCGTGCTCGCGCTCGCCCTCGCGGCGGTCTTCGGGCTCCTCGCGCTCCGGGCGACGGGCGTGTACTTCCTGATGATCACGCTCGCGCTCGGCATGGTGGGCTGGGGCCTCGCGTACCGCTGGAACTCGCTGACCGGGGGCGACAATGGAATCTCGGGCGTCCCGCGGCCCGCCCTCCCCTTGCCGTGGTCGCTCGGCGAGGCGCTCCCGTTCTACTACTTCGCGCTGGCGGGCTTCCTGCTCTCGCTCGGCGTGCTCTGGGTCATCGTCCACTCCCCGTTCGGCAAGAGCCTGGTCGGCATCCGCGAGAGCGAGACCCGGATGCGGACGCTCGGCTACCACGTGTGGCTGCACAAGTACGTGGGCTTCGTGATCGCCGGGGGCGTCGCCGGGGCCGGCGGCGTGCTCTGGGCGTACTACAACGGCTTCGTGAGCCCGGCGGACCTCGAGCTCGGAACGTCGGTCGAGGTCCTCCTGATGGTCGCGCTCGGCGGCCGCGGCACCCTGCTCGGCCCCGCGCTCGGCGCGGGAATCATCGTGCTGCTGAAGAACCTCGTGAGCGTGTACACGCACCGCTGGCTCCTGATCCTCGGCGCGGCCTACATCGGCACGATCGTCTACGCGCCCGAGGGCATCGTGGGGGCCGTGCGCCGGCTGGCGGAAGGCCCCGCGCCGGCGCCGGCCCGTCCAGAGGCCTAGCACCAACCGGCAGAGCACAGGAGGGCACAGAGCATGACACGAAAGCTGACACTCGGCCTCGTAGTGGCGCTCGGCCTCGCCGTCGCCGTCGCGCCGCCGCCGGCGTGGGCGCAGCAGAAGGGGCCGATCAAGATCGGCTTCATCGCGCCGATGACGGGCGGCGCCGCCCAGGTCGGCAAGGACATGGTGAACGGCCTCATGATGTACCTGGCGGAGCACGGCAACCAGATCGCCGGCCGCAAGGTCGAGGTCATCGTCGAGGACAACCAGGGCTCGCCGGCCGTGGCGCTCACCAAGCTGCGCAAGCTGGTCGAGAGCGACAAGGTCCAGGTCCTCGCGGGCGGCCTCTTCGCGCACGTGGGCTACGCGCTCGCGCCGAAGGTGGACGAGTACAAGGTCCCGATGCTCTACCCGGTCATGGCAGCCGACGACCTCACCCAGCGCAAGCCGACCAAGTGGGTCGTGCGGACCGGCTGGACGTCGAGCCAGCCCTCCCACCCGTTCGGCGAGTACGCGGCCAAGACGCTCGGCTACAAGAAGGTCGTCACGATCGGCATGGACTACGCGTTCGGCTACGAGGTGATCGGCGGGTTCCAGAAGACCTTCGAGGAGCACGGCGGCCAGATCATCCAGAAGCTCTGGGCGCCGATCGGCACGACGGACTTCGCCCCGTACCTCTCGCAGATCCGGAAGGACGCCGACGCGGTCTTCGCGCTCATGGTCGCGGTGTCCTCGCTGCGCTTCCCGAAGCAGTACGAGAACGCCGGCCTGAAGGCGAGGCTCCCCCTCATCGGCGGCGGCACGACGTTCGACGAGTTCGTCCTGCCCTCGCTCGGCGACGAGGCGATCGGCGGGATGAGCCCGCTCATCTACAGCGCGGCCATCGACACGCCGATCAACAAGAAGTTCGTGAAGGACTACCGCGCCAAGTTCGGCAAGGTCCCGTCCTATTACTCCGAGACCTGCTACACCGCGGGGCGGTGGATCGACGAGGCCGCCAAGGCCATCAACGGCGACCTCGAGAACCGCGAGAAGTTCCTCGCCGCGCTCCGCAAGGTCGAGATCCCGGACGCGCCGCGGGGCCCGATCAAGCTGGACGCCTACGGCAACCCGGTCCAGAACATCTACATCCGCAAGGTGGAGAAGAAGGACGGGGAGCTGTGGAACACGGTGCTGAAGGTCTACCCGAACGTCACGCAGTTCTGGAACTACAAGCCCGACGCGTTCATGAAGGACCCCGTGTACAGCCGGGACTACCCGCCCTGCAAGTACTGCTAGCACGATGAGCGCCGCATCGACCAGCGCGCTGAGCCTCTCGGGCGTCACGAAGGCGTTCGGGGGGCTCCGCGCGGTCGAGGACGTGAGCCTGGAGATCGAGCCGGGCGAGCGGCGCGCGATCATCGGACCGAACGGCGCCGGCAAGACGACGCTCTTCAGCCTCATCAGCGGCGAGCAGGCCCCGACCGGAGGGCGCATCGCGCTCTTCGGTCGGGACATCACCCGGCTGGCGCCGCACCGGCGCGCGGCGCTCGGGCTCGCCCGCACCTACCAGATCACCAACCTGTTCCCGAAGCTCTCCGTGCTCGACAACTGCCTGCTCGCGGTCCAGGCGCTCTCGCCGGTCAAGCTGCACCTGCACCGCCCGCTCGGCCGCTACCCCCGCCTCTTCGAGCGGGCCGAGGCGCTCCTGCAGTCGGTGGGGCTCCTGGCCAAGCGGCAGGCGCCCGTGCGAGACCTCTCCCACGGCGAGCAGCGCCAGCTCGAGATCGCGCTCGCGCTCGCCGGCGCGCCCCGGCTCCTGCTCCTCGACGAGCCCACCGCCGGCCTCGCGCTGGCCGAGTCGCAGATGATGGTCGCGCTGCTCAAGGGCCTCGACCCCGCGATCACGATCCTGATCATCGAGCACGACATGGCGGTCGCCTTCGAGCTGACCGACCGCGTGACCGTCCTCCACTACGGCCGCATCGTGGCCGACGGGTCGGCCGGCGAGGTGCGCGCGAATCCGCTCGTCCAGGAGATCTACCTCGGCACGATGGGGACCGCGTGATGCTCGACGTGCAGGACGTCCACACCTACTACGGCGACAGCTACGTCCTCCAGGGCGTCTCGCTGCGCGTCGCGCAGGGCCAGGTGGTCGGGCTCCTGGGCCGCAACGGCATGGGCAAGACCACGCTGATCCGCTCGCTCATCGGCTTCACCCCGCCCCGGCAGGGCCACGTCGTCTTCAAGGGCACGGACATCACCGGGTGGCCGTCCAACCGCGCCGTCGACCTCGGGATCGGCCTGGTGCCGCAGGGCCGGCGCGTGTTCCCGTCGCTCACGGTCGCCGAGAACCTCGCGGTGGCCGCCCGGCGCCCCGGCGGGCCGTGGAACGTCGAGCGCGTGATGGCCCTCTTCCCGCGCCTGCGCGAGCGGGCCGAGCATCGCGCCGGCAAGCTGTCGGGCGGCGAGCAGCAGATGCTGGCGATCGCGCGGGCGCTGATGACGAACCCCGAGCTGCTGCTCATGGACGAGCCGACCGAGGGCCTGGCGCCGCTGCTCGTCCGCGAGGTCGCCAAGGTCATCGCGGACCTCAAGGCGCACGGGCTCTCGATCCTGCTCGTCGAGCAGAACATCGCGATGGCGCTCGGCGTGGCCGACCACGTGCACGTCCTCTCGCGGGGCCGCATCGTCCACTCCTGCGCGCCCGACGCGCTCTGGGGCGACACCGAGGTGAAGACCAAGTACCTTGGGCTCTAGCGTGCCGTGCTCGAAGTCGTGTCGCCGGTCGCCGCGTAAGGGGCCGCAGGCGCAGGCGGGAGGGGTCGACAGGGCCCGTTCCCGCCGCGTGGGTGGCGGACCCCCAAGCGCCCGGATGGAGCCCAGCCGCAACGGGCCACGCGGACGCCTGCCGCGTGGTCCTGTCGACCCCTCCCGCCCGCGCCTGCGGCCCGGACTCCACGTGCGACGGGGCTCGACATGACTTCGAGGATCGAACACTAGCACCCCGGCGGACCGAGGAGGGGAGCCCATGCGACGGATCGCGGTCATCGGCGTGGGGCTGCTCGGCAGCGCGGTGGCCTCGCGGCTGCTCGAGGGCGGCTTCGAGGTGGTCGGGCACGACGTGCGGCCCGCGCAGGGGGAGGCGCTCCGCCCGCGGGGGCTCCGGTCCGCGGCGAGCGTCGCCGAGGCCGCGGCGGGCGCCGACGCCGTGTTCAGCCTCCTGCCCTCGCTCGAGAGCGTCGAGGCCGTGTACCTCGGCCCGGGCGGGCTCGTCGCGACGGCGCCGCGCCAGGCCACGCTGCTCCAGATGAGCACGATCTCCCGGGCGCTCACGCTCCGCCTCGCCGAGGCGGCCCGGGCCCGCGGCCTGGCCTTCCTCGACACGCCGATGAGCGGCACCAGCGCGATGGTCGCCCGCGGGGACTGCACGATCTTCGTGGGCGGCGAGCCCGCGCACCTCGAGGCCTGCCGCCCGGTGTTCGACGCGATCGCGCGCAAGACCCTGCACGTGGGCCCGGTCGGCGCCGCCACGCTCGCGAAGCTCGCGACGAACATGCTCGTCGGGCTCCACACCGCGGCGCTCGCCGAGGCGCTGGTGCTCGGCGCCAAGGGCGGGCTCGCGCCCGCCGCGCTGCTGGCGATCTTCCGCGACAGCGCCGCGGGCTCCCGCATGGTCGAGATCCGCGGGCCGCTCATGGTCGAGCGCCGCTTCGCGCCGGAGATGAAGCTCGAGCTGTTCCTGAAGGACTTCAAGCTGATGCTCGAGGAGGGCCAGCACCTCGGCGTCCCGCTGCCGCTCACCAGCCTCACCCACCAGCTCTGCACCGCGGCCGTCGCCGCCGGCCGCGGCGGCGAGGACCTCGCCGCGATGATCACGACCCTCGAGCGGCTCGCCGGCCTCGGCGCCTGACGTGCGCTTCGGCACGTTCTTCTTCTTCCAGGCCCCGCCGGGCCACGACCACCCCGACATCATCCGCCGCGAGCTGGAGCAGGTGGAGTGGAGCGAGGAGCTCGGCTTCGACGAGGTGTGGGTCACCGAGCACCACTTTATCGACTACGGCCTGTCCGTGGACCCGGCGACGCTCGCCGCGGCCGCGGCGGCGCGCACGCGCCGGATCCGCATCGGCCTCGCCGCCGCGATCCTGCCCTTCCACCACCCGCTGCGCCTGGCCGAGCAGACGGCGCTCGTGGACATCATCTCGGGCGGCCGGCTCGACGTGGGCGTGGGCCGCGGCAACCGTCCGGCCGAGTTCGCCGGCTACGGGGTGCCCCAGGTGGAGAGCCGCGAGCGGTTCGACGAGACCGTCGAGATCGTGCGGCGCGCGTGGACGGAGGAGCGCGTGAGCTTCCGGGGCCGCTTCTTCACGCTGGACGACGTGCGCGTGATCCCCAAGCCCGTGCAGACGCCGCACCCGCCGCTCTACCAGGTGTGCGCCTCGCGCGACGGCGTCGAGAACGCGGCGCGCCACGGCTGGCCCATGCTGAACTCGGTCCTGCGCGGCCCGGTGGACCAGCTCCTCGCCCACCGCGACGCCTACGTCGAGACGCTCGCGAAGGCCGGGCGGAGCGCGCCCGACGTCGCCGCGCTGCTCGGCGACTGGGGTGTGTCACGCCAGATCTACGTCGCGGAGACCGACGCCCGGGCGCTCGCCGAGGCGAAGGACGCCGAGCTGTGGTACCAGGAGGCCTTCCGGCGCTTCGTGATCCCGGACAGGATCGAGGACGCCCACCCGGCGCTGCAGCCCGGGTTCCGGGCGATGGCCGAGCGGCTCGCCACGATCTCGTGGGAGCAGCTCGTCGCCGAAACGCTCGCCTTCGGCTCGCCCGACACCGTCGCGCGCCACCTGGAGACCATGCGCGCGATGGGCGTGGGCCAGGTCCTCTGCTGGATGAACTTCGGC
>Ga0155362_1009_pt4 | contig 22921 bp, 28 predicted proteins | sample RifCSPhighO2_02_FD_106330 | JGI IMG/M metagenome (GOLD analysis project Ga0155362, IMG submission 106330) | Candidatus Rokubacteria bacterium RIFCSPHIGHO2_02_FULL_73_26
GGGAACGTTCTCGGCCGCGATCTCGCCCCCGTGAGCCTTCACGATGCCGTAGCAGATCGAGAGCCCGAGGCCGGTCCCCTGCCCCGGCGGCTTCGTCGTGAAGAACGGGTCGAAGATCCGGCCGAGGATCGCCGCCGGGATCCCCGGGCCCGTGTCCTCGACCTCGAGCCGGACCTTCCCGGCGCCGGGCACGATCCGGATCGTGACGACCCGCGCGCGCTCGAGCCCCGCCATCGCGTGCATCGCGTTCTGCAGCAGGTTGAGCAGGACCTGCAGGAGCTGGTTGGGATCGGCCGCGATCTCGACGGCCTCGGCCGGGAAGTCCTTGACCACCTCGATCGTGCCGACCCGGAGCTGGTAGGCGAGGAGGTCGAGCGCCTGGTCCATCAGCTCGCCGAGCCGCACGGGACGCTGCTCGGGCGGCTGCTGGCGGGCGAACGTCAGCAGGTTCTTCACGATCTTCGCGGCGCGCTCGGCCTGCGCGTTGATCTGGCCCAGCCGCCGCTTGATGCGCTCCGGGAGGTCGGGCGTGGCCGCGAGGAGGTGGGCGAAGCCGGTGACGACCGTGAGCGGGTTGTTCAGCTCGTGGGCGACGCCCGAGATGAGGCCGCCGAGCGTCGTGAGCTTCTCGCTCTGGCGCATCCGCTCCTCGGTCCGCCGCCGCTCCCCGACGTCGTCGAAGTAGACCGAGAGGCCGTCCGGCGAGGGGTAGGCGCGCACCTCGAACCACGCGTCGCGGGGCGGATAGAACTCCTCGAACCGCACCGTCACCTGCTCGGCCATCGCCCGCCGGTACTCCCGGAAGAACGTCGAGCCGACCGCGTCGGGATACGCGTCCCAGATGCCGCGCCCGAGCAGCTCCTGCCGCCGGCGCCCCAGGAGCTGCTCCGCCTGGCGGTTCACGTAGGTGAACCGCTCCTGGCGGTCGAGCGCGAAGAAGCCGTCGCCGATGGACTCGAGGATGTTGCGGACCGACTCCTCCGCCTGGCGCCGCTCGGTGATGTCGCGCGTGTTCACGATGATCCCCGCCACCACGGGGTCGTCGAGCATGTTCTTGCCGACGCCCTCGAGCATCCGCCAGGAGCCGTCGCGGTGGCGGAAGCGGAACTCGAGCGACGCGATGGCGCCCGGCACGTCCCGCTGGGTGCCGATCGCCCTGGCCACCGCGGGGACGTCGTCCGGGTGGACCAGGTCGCGCGCGTCCCGGCCGAGCAGCTCGCCCGGCTGGTAGCCGAGCACCCGCTCGACCGCGGGGCTCTCGTAGCGGATCCGGTTCTCGCGGTCGATCACCGTCACGACGTCGAGCGCGTTCTCGGTGAGCGCGCGGAAGTACTCCTCGCTCCGGCGGAGCGTCTCGACCGCGCGCGCGTGCTCGGCCCGCACGCGCAGGGTCTCGAGCCCGTACGCGATGTCGGCCGCGAGCTCCGAGATCAGCCGCACCTCCTCGGGATCGAAGGCGCCGGCCTCGACCGCGTAGATGGTCATGACGCCGCGCTGCTCCCGGCTCAGCGCGAGCGGCACGGCCAGCACCGAGGCGAAGCCGCGGGCCAGCGCCTCGTCGCGCCACGGGGCGAGCGCGGGGTCGCCGAGCAGGTCCCGGCAGACGCTCGGCTGCCCGGTCCGGGCCGCGACGCCCGCGGGGCCGCGCCCGCGCTCGGTGTCGGCCCACGTGACCTGGAGCGTTGCCAGGTAGCCCTCCTCGAGCCCCGCGCAGGCGACGGGCCGCACGGTCCGGCCGGGATCGTCCTCCGCGACGCCGGCCCAGGCGAAGCGATAGCCGCCGACGTCGACGACGATGCGGCAGATCTCCCGCAGGAGCGCCTCCGGGTCGGTCGCGCCCAGGAGCGCGTCGTTGCAGGCGCCGAGCGCCCGGAGCGCGCGGTTGGCCCGGCGCAGGCTTTCCGCGGCCTGCAGGCGCGCGGTGATGTCCCGGGCGACAATGGAGACGCCGGCGAGCCGGCCGGCGTGCACGATCGGCGACACGCTCAGCGACACGTGCACGGGGCTGCCGTCCTTGCGCCGCCGCACCGTCTCGTAACCCGAGACGTGCTCGCCCCCGCGAAGCCGTCGCCAGATGTCACGGATCTCGTCGACGCGCTCGGGCGCGGCCGTCATCTCGATGGACCGGCCGATCGCCTCGGCGGCGCCGTAGCCGTAGAGCCGCTCGGCGCCCGCGTTCCAGCTCTGGATCACGCCCTCGGGCGTCGTCCCGATGACCGCGTCCTCGGACGACTCCACGATCGCCGCCAGCCAGCCCCGCGCCTCGGCCGCGCGCTTCGCGGCGGTCACGTCCTCGAGGTTCCCCTCGTACACGAGGACCCGACCGTCCCGGTCGCGGACGGCGCGGACCTTCATCCGCACGTCGAGCACCGCGCCGTCCCGGCGGCGCCAGCGTGCCTCGAAGTCGTGCACGACGCCGTCGCGCTCGATCGCCTCCAGGAAGCGGCGCCGGTCCGCGAGGTCCACGTACAGCGCGGGCGTCCCGACCGCCCGGAGGGACTCGAGGTCCGGGTAGCCCAGCATCTGGAGCATCGCGGGGTTCGCGTCCAGGATCCGGCCCTGGGGCGTCGTCCGGAGCAGCGCGGTCGGCACGGCCTCGAAGAGCGCGCGGTAGCTCGCCTGGCTCTCGCGAAGCGCCGCCTCCGCCCGGCCGAGCGCCGTCGGGCGCCCGGCCCGTGGCGGCGAGGCTTTCTGTCTGCGCGGCCGCGGCTTGCCCACCATCCCTCCCTTCTCACCCTTGGGTGCGCGGTTCCAGGGTAGCAGACCGCCCCGCGGATCGAGAAGAATGGGGCCGGCCGCGCCGCGACGTCACGCCCGCGCCCGCGCGCGGCTGCCGGTCTCGAGCGTCAGGCAGGCGAAGCCGAGGGCCATGACCTGCACGCCGCCCGCCACCAGGAAGGACGCGGTGAAGCCGCCGGTCGTGTCCGCGATCCAGCCGAGGACGATCGGGAACACCATGCCGCCGACGAAGCACGCGGCGTTGGTCACGCCCGCCGCGGTGCCCGCCAGCTCGGCCGGGAACATCTCGACGATCATCGCGAACGGGATGATCATGCCGCCGACCAGGAGCCCCGCCGCCCCCGCGGCCGCCGCGGCGCCCGCGGCGCCGAGGCCCGGCACGGCGAGCGCGAAGACGAAGCACACCGCGGCGCTCGCCGCCTGGCCGAAGAGGTAGACCGGCTTGCGCCGGCCGAGGCGGTCGGAGACCAGGCCGGCGAGCGGCCAGGAGACGATCGTCCCCGCCGTGACGAGACTCGTCATCGCCCCGGCCTCCGCCTGCGTGAGCCCGAGGCTCTGCGCGAGGAACGCCGGCAGGAACGTGACGAAGCTGAAGTAGCCGCCGTACGCGAACAGGACGGACAGGTTGAGCGGCCAGAGCGCGCGCGTGGCGAGCACGCGCCGGAGGCTTCCCCGCGGGCCCGCCGGCGCCGCCGCGTCGCGCCGGTCGCCAGGCAGCAGGAGCAGGATCAGCGCGAGCGCCGCGAGGGCCGGCACGAGCGTGGCCAGGTACGCGCGCCGCCAGCCCAGCAGCGCCGCCCCCCAGGGGACCAGCACGAGCGCCAGCGTGCCGCCGACGCCGCCGCCCGCCGAGAGGAGCCCGGTGGCGCGCCCGCGCTCCGCCGCCGGGAACCACTCGGTGACGAGCCGCATGCTGGGCACCCAGACGGCCGCGGCGCCGAGCCCGACGAGCATGCGCGCGCCGAGCGCGCCGAGGAAGGTCCCACTCGCGGCGAACGCGACGGCGCCGAGCGCGAGCAGCGCCATGCACGCGAGCATCACGCGGCGCGAGCCCCAGCGGTCGGCGACGACGCCGATCGGGATCTGCGCGGACATGTACGTCCAGAAGTACGCCGTCTGGATCGTCCCCGCCGCCGCGTAGCCGAGGCCGAGGTCCGCGACGAACGTCGGGATGAGCGGGGCGAACGCCATCCGGTGCAGGTGCGTCTGCACGAACGCGACGACGCAGACGCCGAGGACGACCCACCGGTAGCGCGCGCCCGTCACCGCCGCCTCCGGCCGCCCGCGAGCGTCACCGCGGCGGCGGCCGCCACGGCGAGCGCGGCGAGCAGGAACGCCTCGCCGTACGCCGCCTGGAAGCCGACGGCCGCGCGGCGCACGGCGACGATCTGGGCGAAGCTCGCCACGCCCGTCACCACCCCGAGCGTGCGCGCGAGGAAGGTGAAGCCGCCGGCGGCGCCCTGCTGGCCCGCCGGGAAGGCCATGAGCACGAGCGTCATGTTCGGCACCTGGAAGAGCCCGAGGCCGAGCCCGGCGGCGAACAGCGCGAGCGCCAGCAGGCCGAGCGGCGTCGCGGCGCCGGCCTGGCTCAGCCCGAGCAGCCCCGCGGCCTCCAGCACGAGCCCCGCGAGCATCAGCGCGCGCGCCCCGACGCGCGCCGTGAGCCGCCCCGCCGCGGGCGCCGCCGCGGCCATGCCGAGCGGCGTCAGCATGAACAGGAGGCCCCCGAGCGTCGCCGAGAGGCCGCGCGCGCTCACGAGGTAGAACGGCGTCAGGAGCCAGATCGCGAAGATCGACGCGTTGGCGACGAACGAGAGCGCGCCGGGCCCGAGCACCGCCGCGCGCAGCACGTCGCGGGCCCCGACCAGCCGCGCGCCCGTCGCGGCGCGCGCGGCCCCCGACCCGAGCGCCCACGCGAGCAGGACGAGCGCCAGCGGCAGGCGCGCGTGGAAGACCGCGCGCCAGCAGAAGCCGTCCACGAGGAGCCCGGCGACGAGCGGCCCCGTCGCGAAGCCCAGGCCGATCGCGCCGCTGAGGAAGCCGATCCGCCGCGGCCGCTCGGCGCCGGTGGCGCCGAGCGTGACGAGCGCGGGCGTGGTGCCGTAGACGAGGCCGCCGCCCAGGCCCTGCAGCGCGCGCCCGGCGAGCAGGACGCCGAAGGCCGGCGCGATGGCGCAGACGAGGAAGCCCGCCGCGCTCACGAGGAGGCCGCCGCGGAACACGGCGAGGTGGCCGAGCCGGTCGGCCGCGGCGCCGCCGAGGAAGGACGTCACCGCGTAGGTGCCGACGTAGCAGATGATGATCCAGCGCACGCGCTCCGGCGGCTGGCCGAAGGTCGCGGCCATGGCCGGCAGCGCGATGTTGACCATCGAGTCGAGCGACACGACGAACGCGCCGGCCGCCGGGAGCCACCGCTGCACCCGCGTATCATGGCACGAGCCGGCTTGCGGACCGCGCGCGTTCCGCGGTACAACCGCGCGCATGGACATCACGCCGGGAGCCACCGCGGAAGTAAGCACCACCGTCACGCCGGACCGCACGGCCGACGCGATGGGCAACACGGGCGTCCTCGTGCTGGCGACGCCGTTCCTGATCGGCCTCCTCGAGAGCGCCGCGCACGCCGTCCTGGCGCCGCACCTGCCGCCCGGCGCGGGCACCGTGGGCACGATGGTGGAGATGAAGCACCTCGCCGCGACGCCCGTCGGCCTGAGCGTCCGCGCGAAGGCGACGCTGCTCGAGACCGACGGCAAGCGCTTCCTCTTCGGCGTCGAGGCGTGGGACGACCGGGAGAAGGTCGCCGAGGGCCGCCACGAGCGCGTCCTGGTGCCCGACATGCAGAAGCTGATCGCGCGCGCGATGAAGAAGACGCAGGGCTGATGCCGATCCCGATCAACACGGGCGTCGTCGGCAAGGAGTACCCGCCCTGGCCCGTCACGGTCGAGCGCGGGCGGATCAAGGACTTCGCGCGCGCGCTCGGCGACCTGAACCCCTTCTACCTGGACGACCAGGTGGGCGCGGCCTCCGAGTGGGGCGACATCATCGCGCCGCCGACCTTCGCCGCGAGCTTCCGCGACGAGCGCGCCGACAGCGGCGCGCTCCTGCGCGACCTCGGGGTGGACATCTCGCGCGTGCTCCACGGCGAGCAGGAGTTCGAGAGCCACCGCCCGCTGCGGCCCGGCGAGACGTACCTCTGCCGGACGAAGGTCCTGGACATCTACGAGAAGACCGGCAGGAGCGGCCCGATGGCCTTCGTCGTGCGCGAGACGGCGATCACGGACCGCGCCGGCGAGGTCGTCGCGACGATGCGCCACGTCACGGTCGTCCGCCTGTAGGCGCCGCGATGCAGTACGGGCGCGTCTACTTCGAGGACGTGAAGGTCGGCGACGAGCTGCCGCCGCTCGTCAAGGGCCCGATCCAGCAGATCCAGCTCACCCGCTACGCCGGCGCCTCCGGCGACTTCAACCCGATCCACCAGGACGACGAGTTCGCGAAGGCCGCCGGGATGGGCGGCGTGTTCGCCCACGGCATGCTCTCGATGGGCTTCGTCGCCCAGGCCCTCACCGACTGGGCGGGCGCCGGGACGGTGCGAAAGCTCGGCGTCAGGTTCGCCGCCCTGGTCCGGCTCGGGGACGTCGTCACGTGCCGCGGCCGGGTGCTCGCCAGGTCGTCCAGGGCCGACACCCACCTGGTGGACCTCGAGGTGTGGGCGGAGAACCAGCGGGGCGAGAAGGTCGTCGCCGGCAAGGCGACGCTCGCCCTGCCCTCCCGCGTCTGACCGTCCCGCCCCCCCGGCCCTCCCCGGGAATACGTGAGCACGCCGGCGGGTTTTCTAGGGCACCTGCGCCATTCCGCGACCCGAGGGAGGTGATTGCGTGATCCGACAGACCCTGGGAGCCCTCTCCGTCGTCGCCGTCCTCGGCATGGGCGCCGCCCCCGCAGCGCTCGCCCAGAAGGCCAACCCGTGCGCGGCCAAGAACCCCTGCGCCGCCAAGGCGGCCAACCCGTGCGCCGCCAAGAACCCCTGCGCGGCCAAGAATCCGTGCGCGGCCAAGGCGGCCAACCCCTGCGCGGCGAAGAACCCGTGCGCGGCCAAGAACCCCTGCGGCGCGAAGAAGTAGCGGGAGCAGTGAACGAACCGGCCCGGGGCCGCGGGGACGCGGCGGCCCCGGGTCGCCCTGTCTCGAGGAGGCACGGAATGACGTCACTCGCCAGAGTCATCGCGGTCGGGGCGGTCCTCTCGGCCGCCGTCGCCCGAGCCGCGGCCGGTGCCGACGCGACGCCGGAGATCCTCGTCGCCCAGGCCAAGAACCCCTGCGCGGCCAAGAACCCCTGCGCCGCCAAGAACCCGTGTGCCGCGAAGAACCCCTGCGCGGCCAAGAATCCCTGCGCCGCCAGCGGCAAGGTCGATCCCAAGCTCATCACCCGGCCCCGCGGCACCAGGCTCGCCGCGGGCAAGGCAGCCGACCTCCTGAAGCAGGGTGAGCAGCTCTGGAACGACAAGAAGCTCAGCACCAACGGCCTGGCGTGCAGCACCTGCCACCAGAACAACGCCGCGTTCCAGGCGAGCTTCGCCAAGCCCTACCCCCACGCGGTCGCGATGGTGAGCGAGAAGGCCGGGATGAAGCAGATCCGCCTGGACGAGATGGTCCAGATCTGCATGGTGGTGCCGATGGCCGCGAAGCCGCTGCCCTGGGACTCGCGGGAGCTGGCCGCGCTGACCGCCTACACCGCCGAGGTGCAGAAGAAGTTCAAGCCGGCCGCCGCGGCGGCGAACCCCTGCGCCGCGAAGAACCCGTGCGCGGCGAAGAACCCCTGCGGCGCCAGGAAGTAGCCGCTGTCAGCGGGCGGCGAGCGCCTGGCCGACGATCGCCGCGACGACCGGGTCGAGCTCGGCCGCCACCGCGCGCACCTCCGGATGGGCGTACGGCGCGAAGACCGCCGACGGCCGGAGGTACGTGACGGTGGCGGTGCCGTCCGGGTTCTCGTAGAGGTAGATGCGGATCGGCGCCTCGAACCCCGCGGCCGGGTCGGCGGCCAGGAGCCGCACCGCGTAGTCGTTGCGGAAGACCATCAGCACCTGGTTGCCTTTGATCCTGACGCCCCGGGCCGCCGCGCCGCGCTGGGCGTTGGCGTGGCAGACGAGGCCCATCTTCTTGTCGGCGACCGCCTGCTCGAGCGCCCGGGCGACCGTCTGGAAGGGCGCCTTCGAGACGGCGGTGACCCGCCCTTCCTCGGCGCGGGCGGGCAAGGCGGCGAAGCAGACGACGGCGGTGAGTCCGAGCAGGGCGAATCGGCGCATGTGGGGGTCTCCTCCCTTCTCGTGCGAACCCCGAGGGCCGCCGCCTTATTCCCGCGGGGCAGGAATAGCGCAGGTCTGGCCGGGGTTTAGGTGAGTACCATGGAGGTGCGATGATCGGCTGGAGGCCGGGGCAGGACAGGAGCCGGGAGTTCGAGGCGGTGGCCCTCGTCCACCTCGACGCGCTCTACCGGAGCGCTCTCAGACTCACGCAGAATCGCGCGGAGGCCGAGGACGTCGTGCAGGACACCTGCCTGCGGGCGTTCCGGAGCTTCCACCGCTTCAACCCCGGCACGAACTGCCGGGCGTGGCTGTTCACCATCCTCCGGAACACCTTCCTCAACCGCGTCCGCGGCGCCGGCCGCGAGGTGCACGAGGGCGAGTCGGCCGAGGGCTGGGACGCGCTCCTCGAGCGCTCGGCCGAGCGCCGCCCCGGCGCCGGCAATCCCGAGGAGGAGCTCCTGCAGACCGCCCTGCACGGTGACGTGGACCGCGCGCTCCGGGCGCTGCCGCTCGCGTTCCGCGAGGCCGTCGTGCTCGTGGACCTCGAGGGCCTGAGCTACAAGGAGGTCGCCGAGATCGTCGGCTGCCCCGTGGGCACGGTCATGTCACGCCTCTCGCGCGGGCGCCGCCTGCTCCGCCGCGCGCTGGGCGACTTCGCCCGGGAGCACGGCTACGTGGGAGAACCGGAATGAACTGCGACACGTTCCTCGCCTGCCTGCACCCCTACGTCGACGGCGAGCTCGGCGTGAGCGACACGCTCGCCGCCGACACGCACGCGGCCGAGTGCCCGCGCTGCCGGAGCGTGACGGCCCGCGAGCGCAGCTTCCGCCAGCTCCTGAGCCAGGAGCCTCGCGAGACGGCGCCGCCCGAGCTCAGGCGCCGCATCGTCACGCGGATCCGGCGCTCCGCGCGCGCGCGCGCGCTGCGCCCCTGGCTCGCGTTGCCCGCGGCCGCCGCGGTGGCGGCGCTGCTGCTCGTGAGCGTGCTGCCGCTCGTGCACCGCGCGGCGCCGGGCGTGATCGCCGAGCTGGTGGACAAGCACATCGCCTTCGCCCAGCTCGAGCGGCCCGCCGAGTTCGTCTCCGCGGACCGCCGCGAGGTCGGCGAGTGGTTCCGGGAGCGCGCCGGGCTGCGCGTCACGATCCCCGATTACTCGCCGGCGGGCATCCGGCTGGTCGGCGCGCGGATCGCCGACGTCGGCGAGCACCGGGCGGCGTACATCGTGTACGAGAAGGGCCACACGCTGCTGTCCGTCTTCATCGCGCCCGCGCCGCGGGACGCCGCCGACGCCGGCGGCACGCGCGTCTCCTTCCGGGGGTACGCGTACCTCACGCGCGAGCAGAAGGGCTACCGCACCGTGTCCTGGACCGAGGGAGGCGTCGTCTTCGGCCTCGTCTCCATGCTCGACTACCAGGCGCTGCTCGAGTGCGCCGACCGGCTGCGCGAAGAGCGCTCCGCGCAGACGCGCCTCTAGCGCGCCGCCTGCGAGACCATGGTGACGCTCGCGGCCGGCGGGCGCGTGCGGCAGGGGGCGCGGGACCACGCGGCACGCGTGCGCTGCCCCGCGGCGGCTTCCCTCCATCCGGGCGCGCGAGGTCCGCGCCTCGCGCGGCGGGAACGCGTCCCGGCGCCCCCGGCCCCACCTGCCCGTCGGCCGCGCCTGATCGCCGCGCTCGCCCTGACGCTCGCGTCGCTCGGCGCCGTCGCCGCCGCGGCCGCGCAGGGGCTCCGCACCGACACGACGAAGGCGCTCGTGCCGCTCGACGAGATCGTCTCCGGCGGCCCGCCGCCCGACGGCATCCCGGCGATCGACCGGCCGGTGTTCGTCGCGCCCGCGGCGGCCGACGCCTGGCTCCACGGCCGGGAGCCCGTCCTGGCCCTCGAGGTGAACGGCGACGCGCGCGCCTACCCGCTGCAGATCCTCATGTGGCACGAGATCGTCAACGACACGGTGGGCGGACGGGCCGTCGCGGTCACGTTCTGCCCCCTCTGCAACTCGGGGCTCGTGTTCGAGCGCACGGTCGGCGGCGTCACGCTCGACTTCGGCACCTCCGGCAAGCTCTACCGGAGCGACCTCGTGATGTACGACCGCCAGACCCACTCGCTCTGGGCGCAGATGGAGGGGCGGGCGATCGTGGGGGCGCGCGCGGGCACGCGCCTCGCGATGCTGCCGGCGAACACGCTCGCCTACGGCGACTGGAAGGCCACGCACCCGCGCGGCCGGGTGCTCTCGCGCGAGACCGGCCACGCCCGGCGCTACGGCGAGAACCCCTACGAGGCCTACGACACGCCGGGCTCGCTCCCGTTCCTCTACGACGGCCGGCCCGACCCGCGCCGGCCCCCGAAGGAGCGCGTGGTCGGGCTGGTGGTGGCGGGCGAGGCCCGCGCCTACCCGTGGCCGGTCCTCGCCGCGCGCGGCGTCGTGCACGACACGCTCGGCGGCGAGCCGCTCGTGATCTTCCACCGCCCGGGCGCGCTCTCCGCGCTCGACGCGGCGCGGACCGACCGCTCCCGCGCGGTCGGCGCCACGGCCGTGTGGAGCCGCCGCGTCGACGCCCGCGTCCTCACCTTCGAGCCGGCGGCCGACGGCTTCCGCGACCGCGAGACCGGCACCGTGTGGGACCTGCTCGGCCACGCGCGGCGGGGCCCGCTCGCCGGCCGGCGCCTGCGCGCGATCCAGCACGTGGACGCGTTCTGGTTCGCCTGGGCGGCGTTCCACCCGGCGACGACCATCCACGCGCCGTGACCGCGGCCGCGCGCCTGGCGCGCCTGCTCGACGACCTCGAGCGCGCTGGCACGTCGGTGATGACGCTCGCGCGCGGGGGCCGCCCGCAGGAGCCGTGGACGCTCTATCCCGGCGAGGCGGGCGTCTTCGATCGCGCGACGCGCTGCCAGTTCTACTACCACGCCCACGCGGGCGCCACGCACGAGGCCGGGCACATCCACACGGTGCGCCTGTTCCCGGACCGCACGGCGCACCTCGTCGCGATCTCGCTGACGGACGGCGGGCGCCCGCAGCGCCTCTTCACGCTGAACCTCTGGGCGATCGGCGACGCCTACGCCCCGCCGGCGCAGCTCAAGCGCTGGGTGGGCGCGTGGGGACTCGCCGAGGCGCGCGGCGAGCCGCGCCTGGTCCGCTTCGTGAACCTGGTCTTCGCGGCGTTCGGGCCCCAGATCGCGCGGCTGCAGGACGAGAAGGACGCGGCGCTCCGGGCCTGGCGCGCGGCGCACCCCGGCCAGGATCCGTTCGCGGACCGCGCGCTCGAGGTCCTGAGCGCGGTCGCGGTCGACCTCGCCTTGCGCGCATGATTCGCGAACGGCGCTGGCGCGACCGCGCGATGACCGTTCGCGAATCATGCGCGCTAGGGCGGGGCTAGCCTGCCGGCATTCCACCGCGCGCGGCGACCCACTCGCGCAGCGCCTCGCGCGTCGACGGGAACGCGAGCCGGTCCCAGGGGATCCGCGCCGGCGCGACCCACTCGAGGGCGTCGTTCTCCGCGCAGGGCGTGAGCGTGCCGCCGCGCACGCGCGCCGTGTACACGATGATCACGGGCGCGCCGGGGTACGTGTACACGTTGTGCAGGCCCGTGAGGACCACCTCGAGCCCCGTCTCCTCGAGCGTCTCGCGCACCGCCGCGTCCGTCACGGTCTCGCCGAAGTCCACGAACCCGCCGGGAAACGTCCAGAGCCCGCGCCCCGGGTTGATCGAGCGCCGCGTGAGCAGCACCGTACCGTCCCGCTCCGGGAGCGTCGCGGCGACGACCTTCGGATTCAGGTAGAAGACGAAACGGCAGCGCGTGCACACCTGCTGCTCGCGCTGGTCGGGTGGCACCGCCTCCGCCGCGAGCGCCGCGCCGCACAGCGGGCAGAAGCGGATCGTGGACGGCGCCAGGACCCGGTGCGGGTGCTCGTCGCTCACGCTCCGAGTGTAACGCAGCCGGGCGCCTGTAACGCAGCCGGGCGCCTTGACACGTCCCGCGCCGCGGTGTACAAGGCGGACTACGCACCGTCGTCGCAGGCCGCGTCCACAACCCAGGAGGTCGCCCATGCAGCGTCGTATTCCCGTCGTCGCCGTCGCGGTCCTCACCCTGCTCGCCGCCCTGCCGGTCGCGACCGCCCAGGCCCAGCTCAAGGGCGAGTACAAGATCGGCGTCCTCGAGCCGCTCACCGGCCCGCTCTCCTCCGAGGGCAAGCGCCACCTCGCCGGGTACGAGATCATGCGCGACCTCATCAACGCCCGCGGGGGCGTCATGGGGAAGAAGCTCACCTTCGCGATCGCCGACATCCCGAACCCGACCGCCGCCGCCAGCGAGGCGAACCGTCTGATCGCCCGCGAGGGCGTCAAGATCCTCACGGGGAGCTTCTCGTCCACCCTCTGCGGCGCCGCGAGCGAGGCGGCCGCGCGCCACAACGTCATCTACTGGGAGTCGTCCTGCGTCGACCCGCGCTTCACGCGGCGTGGCCTCAAGACCACGTTCCGCACGGAGATCGACGGGATCGGCTTCGGCTGGTACCAGGTCGAGTTCGCGGTGAAGTACGTCGCGCCGCGGCTGGGCAAGAAGCCGAGCGAGCTGCGCGTGGTCTTCCTCTCGGAGGACTCCTCCTACGGCCAGGGCGCCACGGAGGCGGCGCGCGCGCGCGCGAAGAAGGAATTCGGCATGCAGGAGCTCGCCGCCGAGTACTACAACTTCCAGACGATCAACGACTTCACGCCCATCCTGATCAAGTTCAAGCAGCTCAACCCCGACATCCTGTTCGGCATCTCGCGGAACAACGACGCGATCCTCCTCTGGAAGCAGGCGAAGGAGCAGAGCTTCGTGCCGAAGGCGGTGATCACGGCGGGGGCCACGGGCTTCGGCTCGCCGGACTTCGGCAAGGCGCTCGGCAACGACGGCAACGGCCCGTTCGCGCTGCTCGAGCCCGGCCCCGGCTTCAAGGTGGACGGGCTCCGGCCCGAGGGGCGGGAGATCGAGGCGGCCTTCCGCGCGGCCGTGCAGAAGGCCACGGGCTCCTATCCGCTCGGCGGCCATCAGCTCGCCGCGGGCGGCCTCTGGCTCCTGAAGCTCGTGCTGGACAAGGCGGGCACCGACGAGCTCGGCGCCTTCCGCAAGGCGGTGTTCGCGCTCGACATGCCCGTGGGCTCGCTGGTCAACGGCTGGGGCGCCAAGTTCGACGAGACCGGCCAGAACTCGAACGACCGCGTCCAGCACTACATGCTCCAGTGGCAGAACGGGGAGCTGGTGACGGTGTGGCCGGAGCAGTTCACGACCAACCGCACCAAGTGGCTGCCGCTCCCGGCCTGGGACCAGCGGAAGTAGCGCGACCGCGACCTCGATGAGCGATCGCTCCCGGCGCCCCGGGCCGCCCCCGGGGCGCCGCGCACGCGCCGGGCGCTGACATGGCCGCGCTCCCCCAGCTCGTCGTCTCGACGCTGCTCCTGGGCGGCATCTACGCGCTGATCGCCGTCGGCCTCACGCTCATCTTCGGCATCATGCGCGTCGTGAACTTCGCGCACGGCGAGTTCCTGATGCTCGGGATGTACCTCGCCTTCTGGGCGTTCGCGCTCTGGCACCTCGACCCCTACGTGGTGCTGGTGATCGCGCTGCCGGTCTTCTTCGCGGTCGGGCTCCTCTCCTACTGGCTCGTCATGCAGGGGGTCATCAAGGCCTCGCACAACGTGCAGATCTTCACGACGGTGGGCCTCTCGATCGCGCTCCAGAACGCGGCGCTCGTCCTCTGGACGGGGGACTATCGCTTCGTCCGGCCCTGGCACGCCTCCGAGGTCGTGCGCCTGGGCGGCGCCGCGCTGAACCTCTCGCAGATCGTCGCCTTCGCGGTGGCCGTCGCGTTCACGGGCGGGCTCATGGCCTTCATGAAGTTCACCCAGGCCGGGCGGGTCATGCGCGCGACGGCCGAGGACCGCGAGGCGGCGACCCTCATGGGGATCGACACCGAGCGCGTCTACCGCCTGGCGTGGACGATCGGGATCGTCTGCGTGGGGGTGGCGGGCGTCCTCCTCTCGCCGGTCTACACCGTGTACCCGCAGGCCGGGCTCCAGTTCGTGCTGCTCGCCTACGTCGTCGTCGTGCTGGGGGGGCTCGGCGACATGCGCGGCGCGCTCTTCGGGAGCCTCATCGTCGCCGCCGTCGAGACCGTGGGCGCGTACACGCTCGGCATCGCCTGGAAGGAAGTGCTCTACTTCGTCCTGTTCATCCTCGTGCTCGTCTTCCGCCCGGCCGGCCTGTTCGGCCAGCGGGGGGCGGAGACGCTGGGGATGTGATGCGGCGGCACGCGGGCGCGATCGTCCTCTTCGGCCTCGCGGCCGTGGCGCCGCTCGCCACCCGCGACGCCTACTTCCTCGACACGATCGTGCTGATCCTCATGTGGGGCGCGATCTCGTCCGCCTGGAACGTCGCGGGCGGCTACGCCGGGCAGGTCTCGCTCGGGCACGCCGCCTTCTTCGGCATCGGCGCCTATTCCGCCGCCGTGCTGACGGTGCACTGGAGCCTCTCCCCCTGGATCGGGCTCGGCCTCGGCATGGCGCTCTCCGTCGTGGCCGGCCTGGTCATCGGCTACCTCAGCAACCGCCTGCGCGGCCCCTACTTCGTGCTCGCCACGATCGCCTTCGCCCAGGTGCTCCTCATCGCGGCGAGCCGCTGGCGCGAGATGACGATGGGCTCCGAGGGCATCCCGGTCCCGTTCAAGCAGGGCTTCTGGACCCTCGGCCTCGCCAGCAAGGTCTCCTGGCTCTACCTGACGCTCGCCTTCGCGCTGGTGCTCTACCTGGTGCAGGTCTACCTCGAGGTCTCGCGCATGGGCTACCAGCTCGCCGGCGTGCGCGAGGACGAGGACGCGGCCCAGGCCCTCGGCATCCCGGGCCGCCGGCTGAAGGTGATCGCGATCGCGATGAGCGCCGCGCTCACCTCCGCGGGCGGGACCTTCTGGGCGCAGTACGTCGGCTTCGTCGACCCGTTCTACGTCTTCTCGATCGACCTCTCCGTCCTCTTCGCCCTCAACGCGATCATCGGCGGCGCCGGCACCGCGCTCGGCCCCTTCCTCGGCTCGATCCTGATCACCTCGCTCGAGCACTACCTGCGCGCCACGCTCTCGGACATCGCCCCGGGCCTGATCGGCGTCCACCTGATCATCTACGGCTGCCTCCTCATCGTCATGGTCCGCTTCGTGCCCCAGGGGCTCATCGGGGCCCTCGGCGCCCTCTTCATCCGGCGCGCGCGCACCGCCCGGGGGGAGCGCCTTGCTCGCACTTGAGTCGGTGACGAAGCGCTTCGGCGGGCTCACCGCCGTGGGCGGGGTCTCGCTCGACGTGGACGAGGGGGACCTGCTCGGCATCATCGGCCCGAACGGCGCGGGCAAGACGACGCTCTTCAACGTGATCGCGGGCTACTACCGGCCCGAGAGCGGCCGCGTCGTCTTCGAGGGCCGCGACCTCACCGGCCATCCGCCCCACGAGATCTGCCGGCTCGGGCTCACGCGCACCTTCCAGATCGTCAAGCCCTTCGGCAACCTCTCCGTGCGCGACAACGTGATGATCGGCGCGCTGACCCGGGTGCGCTCCGTCGCCGCCGCGCGCGCCGAGGCCGACCGCGGCGTCGAGCGCTGCGGGCTCGGCGACTACGCGGACGTCGTCGCGAAGTCGCTCCCCATCGGCCTGCGCAAGCGCCTGGAGCTCGCCCGCGCGCTCGCCACGCGGCCGCGGCTGCTGCTCCTCGACGAGGTCATGGCCGGCCTGAACCCCGCGGAGCTCGCGGCGATGGTCGAGCTGATCCGGCGCGTCCACGCCGAGGGCGTCACCCTCGTCGTCATCGAGCACATCATGGCGGCGATCATGCGCCTGACGCGCCGGATCGTCGTGCTCCACCACGGCGAGAAGATCGCGGAAGGCGTCCCCGCCCAGATCGCCCGCGACCCGAAGGTGGTCGACGCCTACCTGGGCGAGGAGTTCACCCTTGAGTGAGCACGCGGCGCTGCTGCGGCTCGAGGGCGTCAACGCCTTCTACGGCGACCTCCAGGCCCTCCACGACGTGGCCTTCGAGGTCTACGAGCGGGAGATCGCCGCCGTCGTGGGCGCCAACGCCGCCGGCAAGACGACGACCCTCCGCGTGATCTCGGGGACGCTGCCGCCCCGCGCGGGGCGCGTCACCTTCCAGGACCGCGACCTCACGGAGGTCCCCGCCCACCGCCGCGTGGACCTCGGGATCGTGCAGGTCCCCGAGGGCCGGCGCCTCTTCGCGTTCATGACGGTGCTGGAGAACCTGCTCCTGGGCGCCCACACGCCGGCCGCGCGCGCGGCGCGCGAGCGCACGCTCGAGGAGGTCTACGCGCTCTTTCCCGTCCTCGCCGACCGCAAGGTCCAGCTCGCGGGCTCGCTCTCCGGCGGCGAGCAGCAGATGCTCGCGATCGGCCGGGCGCTGATGGCGCGCCCCCGGCTCTTGATGCTCGACGAGCCGACCCTCGGCCTCGCCCCGGTGTTCGTGAAACGGATCTTCGAGATCGTCCGGACCATCAACGAGAGCGGGGTGACCGTGCTCCTGGTCGAGCAGAACGTCCGCCAGGCCCTCGCCCTCGCCCACCGCGCCTGCGTGCTCGAGAACGGCCGGCTGACCCTCGCCGGCCCCGCCCAGGCGGTGCTCGCCGACGACCGCCTCAGGCGCGCCTACCTGGGGATGTAGTCGCGCGGCTGCCCGGCGTCGTCTCCGCCGGGCCGCGCCAGCGCTCCGCGTACCGCTGGACATCCTGCCGCAGCGTGTGGAGCAGCAGCAGCCAGGCGATGAAGACGAGCGTTCGCCACCGCCCGCGCGCGATGAAACGGCGGGCCGAGGTCCGCAACGGGCGACGGATGAGCACGGTCCGTCCCGCGCGCTTGAGCCGTTGGCTGAGGTCGAGGTCCTCCAGGACCGCCCAGTCCCGGAACCGGCCGAGCCGGTGAAACACGTCGGCGCGGACGAAGAGACCTTGATCGCCGTAATAATTCCGCGTGAGCCGGTAGCGGACGCGGTTCAGCACGGTGATGGCGCGCAGGCTCCAGCCCGGCTCGTCGAAGAGCTGCTCGAAGGCCCCGCCGACGACGGACCGGTCGGCGAGCGCCGCCTCGATGAGGCGCAGGGCGCCGGCGGGCGGCAGCGAATCGGCGTGGAGGAAGAAGAGGATCGCGCCGGTCGCGGCGGCGGCGCCGGTATTCTGGAGCGCGGCGCGCGTGGACCGGGGCGGCCAGAGCAGGCGCGCCCGGCCGGCCACGGCGCGCCTCGTGCCGTCCGGGTCGCCGCTGGCGGCGACGATGACCTCGGCGTCGGCGCAGACGCCGGTCGCCTGCAGGTGGTCCAGCGTCCTCTGGAGCGCGGGCGCGTCGTTCCGCGAGGGAATGACCACGGACACCCGCGGCCTCACGTGAGCGGCCGTTCCGGCGCGGGGCGCGGTCAGAAGGTAAAGCGGATCCGCGCGACCGCCTTGTAGACGTCCTTGGCGTCGTTGACGACGCCCGCCGCCTGGTTCGCGGCGCTCCCGGCCTGGTCGAAGGCCGAGCCGGCAAAGAGGTACGCCCACACGAGGTCGAGCTGCGTGTTCGGCGCGAACCGCCAGGTCATCCCGAGGTCCAGCTCGGTGCCGAGGTAGCGGTTCTCGCCCCGGGTGTTCTTGCCGAAGTCCGGCGTGATGCCGGTCGTTCCCACGATGCCGTTCTCGTCGACGTCCTTGTCGGTCCAGCTCACGTTGACGATGCCGTAGAGGTTGAGCGCTGGCGTCAGCGCGTAGTCGGCCTTCACGGCCCACACGATGCGCCCGTACTTGTCGTAGCTCGGGTTCTGCCAGAGCACGCAGCCACGGCAGCCGGCGAGGAGGGCGTTGTTGTAGCCGACCGATGCGGTCTGGATCTCGGTCCAGCCCGTCATGTAGGCGAAGCCCGTGTGGAGCGACTGGTAGTAGGCGACGTCCGAGCCGTTCTCGACGCGCTGCTGCGCCTCCTGGCCCGGCGTGTACATGAACCGGGTCGAGAGGTCGAGCGGCCCGAGCCGGTAGCCCGCGATCCCGTCGAAGATCCACGAGCGGACGTCCACGCTGTTCTTGACCTGACCGTTCCGCAGGACCGGCGCGATCCCCTGCTCTCCGAGCTGCCAGAAGAGCGAGGGCTCGAGGCGGAACGCGCCGACGTTCCACTTCGCCTCGGCCCCGAACGTGTGGCGCCGCGTGGTGTGGCTGCCGGCCCGGCCCGGCGTGGCCGTGGGGTCGAAGCCGCCCTTGGGCTCGATGCCGGAATTCAGGCTGCCGCTGTTGCCGCCGTCGTAGTCCGCGTAGGCGTACGTCGGCTTGATCGTCAGGCCCTTCAGGGGCGTCACCGCGACGCTCGCGAGCACCGCCCAGGACTCCGCCTGCCGCGAGGTCGGCGAGATCGTGCGGAACAGCGCCTCGCGGATCTGGACGTACGACAGGGTGCTCTTGATGTTCGGTGCCCACGCGGTCTCGACCGTCACGCCCGGGAAATCGCCGCTGAACACCAGGCCCCACTTGTCGCTGTGACCTTGCGCCGGCTGGGCGCCCGCCCGGATGGTGGACGGCACCGGGATGAACGGCATGATCGAGCCCGGCCCCGTCAGCGGCGTCTCGATGTAGAGCCACTTGGTCTCGGTGAACCCCGCGACGTCGGTGTCGAGGTCCAGGGAGGCCGACGTGCCCGGCGCGGCCGGCGTCGTGTTGCCCACACCGGCGCCGTTCGTGAAGTCGAGCTCGAGCGCCCACTCCATCTTGGACTTGCCGACCTCGCCGATGAAGAAGAGCCGGCCGCGCTCGCGCGTGTACCCGAGCGTGTCCCGGGCGTTGGTGATGTCGGCGTCCGACCAGTTCTTGCTGAGCGAGGCCTCGAAGTCGAAGAACCCCTCGATCGTGACCTTCGGGGCCGGCGCCTGCGCCCGCGCGGGCGACGCCAGGGCGGCGAGGGCGGTGAGCAACGCAACGCACAGGGCGAGACGCCTCGTCATCGGTTCCTCCGCGGCGGACCTGTTCGAGGCCCGCCACTCATGGGCTGCCGTGAGAACCCGCCGGACGGCGATCGTATTCCCCGCGCCCGAGGACCTCGTGCAGCACGGCCCGCCCGTCGGGACCGGACCATGGACGCGGGCCGACGGCGACGCCGAGCACCCGGCCGTCCCGGCCCACGAGGAAGGTCGTGGGGGTGCCGCGGATGCCATACGCCCGGGCGACGTCACCGTCGTCGTCGAGGAGCACCGTGGCGCCGTATCCACGCTGGTCGGCCGCCCGCCGGACGACGTCCCGGTCCTCGCCCAGGTTGACCAGGAGCAGGGTCAGGCCCTTATCGCTCAGCTCGCCGGCGGTCCGGATGATCGAGGGCAACTCCCTCGTGCAGTACGGTCACCACGTCGCCCAGAAGTACAGGATGACGGCCCGGCCGCGAAGCTCGGCGAGGCTCACGCGCCGGCCGCGGAGGTCTTCGAGCACGAACGGCGGCGCCTGGGTCGGTGTCTTCGGCCGACTGAGCTGCATCGCGCGCCAGGCGTCGTGGCGAGCCAGGACGGCAGGCGCGAGCGCCGGGAGGAAGAGGCCCAGAGCCGCTGCGGCGACCGACACAGCCACGCACGAGCCCCTGGAGCGCCTCCAGCTCATCCCATGAAGGAACCCGCGAGCGCTCGCCGCTATTCCCGCGACGCGCCGCGGCCGATCAGCACTCGGTGATCCACTCCGCGTCGGCTCCGGGCCCCTGACGGCATCCCCGATGAGTCGGGAGTGAGACCGGCGCGTGCTCGGGTTTCGTGGGACGGGCCAGCGCGACGGGCCAGGCACACGTCACAGCCACCGCCCCCGCTGGCGACGCGAGGTCGTAGACGTTCCCGGCCCTCACGTTCCCCGCCTCGGTCTGGGACTGGCGTTGCCAGGAGCCCGGCACGAGAGCCAGAACGAGAAGGAAACCTGCGCCGACCCACCACCGACGCCGCGTCGTCACGAGCCACATTCGGCTCACCCTCTCGACGACTGAACCCGGCTGGTCCGTCGGCGTATTCCCCGGGCGGCGTCTTCCCCGCGCGCGGGCCCGACGGAGGCGGGGAATATCGCCGACGGGTCGGCCGGTTTCCTCACCGGCGAAGTACGCGCCGACGGGAGGATGCCGCATGGTTCCGAGGCTCCTGATCGCCCTGGCCGTCGCCGGTGTCCTCACGGCGGGCGCGGACGCCGCACAGCCGGTCCCGGGGCAGGACCCGGTGGCGACCGCGACGGCGAAGCGGTACAGGACGTGGCGGAAGGTGAACGACGCGCCGGTGCTGAGCGCGACGCATGGCAACCGGCACGTGTTCACCTTCGTGAACCGGAAGGCCGAGGTCGCGGCGCTGAGCGGCACGTTCCCCTTCCCCGTCGGCGCCATCCTCGCGAAGGAGTCCTTCGAGGACCAGGGCGGCAGGCCCGGAGCGAAAGGGCCCCTGTTCGTCATGGAGAAGCGCGCGAAGGGCTACGACGCCGCTCACGGCGACTGGCACTACGCGGTCGTGGCGCCGGACGGCACCGCGGCGCTGGCCGGCAACGGCAAGGATGGCAGTCCGACGGCGTTCTGCGCGGCCTGCCACAGCATGGCGAAGATCAACGACTACGTCTTCGGCAACGGGACCCGCATGAAGGTCAAGGCGACGCCGCTGAGCCCGAAGTAGACGGGCGTCATCGAACCCGATCGCACCGCGCTGTCCGGCGGCGGGCACGGAGGCGCAGGGCCGCCAGCGCCACGAACCCCACCAGCAGCGGGAGCAGCACGACGTCGAGGCGACCCGTCCACGCGCCGAGGCCGATCGCTCCGAGCAGGAGGAGCGCCACCGGCGTCACACATGCCAGGCACGTCAGCAGGGCCCCGACGACGCCGAGCGCGAGCCATCGATCGCGCCACATGTCACCCTCCTACAGCGCTTCCGCCGCGAAGGCGCCGTACTCGAAGGTCAGGCGATACCGCCGGCCGCAGCACTCGATCACGTCACCCGCCTTGGCACCCTCGCGCAGCGTGATCACGCGTCCACACTCCGGACAGCTCACGCGGTCGGCGAGCGTCGCCGCCCAGCGCCCCGCCTCGGCCCTCACCCGGAGGGCGTGCCCCGCTCAGTTGGGGCACTCCAGCACGTCGCCCGACGTGACCCCCGCGGGCAGCTCGACCTCGGCGCCGCAGTCCGGGCAGCGAACCGTCATCGCGTCAGATCCCGAGGAGCCGTTTCAGGCGGCCCCGGTCGAAGCCCACGATCACCTCGTCGTCCACCGTGATGACGGGAACCGCCATCCGGCCGGTGCGGGCGAGCAGCTCGTCCCGAGCGGCGGCGTCCTCGGCCACGTTCTTCGCGAAAGAAACTCTTTCGCCGCGTGACAGGACTGTCAGGTGGTGGACCAGTACACGGTGACCTGCCGATTGCCCATGACTCTCCTCCCGAGAGAACGATACAGTCTGTAGCAACTACAGACTCAAGCAGATTCGTGATCCTGAGGAGGCGTGCATGGAGACTCCGCCGACGCGCGTTGCGATCGGGAGCCTCTCGAGGCGGACCGGCTGCAACGTCGAGACGATCCGCTACTACGAGCGCATCGGGCTCCTTCCCCTCCCTGCTCGAAGCCCGGGCGGCTATCGTCTCTACGGCCCCGGGCACCTCGAGCGGCTCCGGTTCATCCGGCGGGCCCGGGTGCTCGGCTTTTCGATCGCTGAAGTCCGGACGCTCCTGAATCTGGCCGATCACCGACGGCGACCGTGCGCCGAGGCGCGCAGCGTGGCCGCGGCGCACCTCGCGGACGTCCGGGCGAAGCTCGCCGACCTGCTGGCGATGGAACGGGTGTTGAAGGAGACGGTCACCCGATGCGGGAGGGGCGACGGCAGTCACTGCCCGCTCATCGAGGCCCTCTCCGGAGGCGGATCGGCGTCACGCGCCCGGAGACGGATCACCCACGGAATACGCCGCGTCATCGAGGGGTTGCAGGTACGGTAGAGTGGCTTCACACCCCCCAGCAGGAGGTCAGCGTGGAGATCGTCCGCATCCCCGAGGCCCAGGACCTCGCGCCGGAGGACCGGAAGTTCTGCGACGCGACCAAGGCGTGGTTCCGCATCGACTTCGTTCCGAAGATGAGTCGCGTGCTGCTCACCCTGCCGGAGTTCGGCCGGCCCTACGGCCGCAGCTCGCGGCGGGCGATGGCCGACGGCGCGCTCCGCCGCGACACGAAGGAGCTGATCGCGACGATGGTGAGCGCGATCAACGCCTGCGAGTACTGAACCGTCGCCCACAGTGCAGCCGGGAAGCTGCAGGGGCTGGCGGACGATCAGGTGTGGTTCGAGCTCGCGTACGTCGCCGGGATCACGAACGGGCTGAATGCCGTCGCCGACGGGCTGCGGCTGCCGCTCGACTTCTCGGTGAGCGGCCGGCAGCCGCTGGCGCGCCTCGTCGACGAGGCCACCGCGGCGCCGGAGGTGAGCGCGGTGTTCGCCGAGATCCGCGACTTCTACGCCGTCGAGCGGCCGCCCGCCGTGTTCCGCTACGTGGCGCGCGATCCCGGATTCCTGCGGGACTACTGGACGGCCACGCGCGAGGCCTTCAGCGACCGCACGCTCGATCGCCTGACGAAGGAGGTGCTCGCGCTGGCGGCGTCGCTGACGGCCCGCTCGGACTACGGCGTCGATCTCCACCTCCGCGAGGCGCGCCGTCTGGGCCTCACGGAGGCGGGCCTGACGGAGGCCGTCGAGGTCGTGCAGTGCTTCAACAGCGTGACCAAGATCGCCGACGCGCTCCGGCTGCAGCCCGACTTCGACCCGCGCGCTACGGCCCGGCCTGGACCTGCTTGATCGCGAGCACCTTCTGGCCGCCGGGCGCCTCGTAGAGATCGCCCGTGATCGTCACCACGCGCTCG
>Ga0155362_1313_pt1 | contig 18732 bp, 16 predicted proteins | sample RifCSPhighO2_02_FD_106330 | JGI IMG/M metagenome (GOLD analysis project Ga0155362, IMG submission 106330) | Candidatus Rokubacteria bacterium RIFCSPHIGHO2_02_FULL_73_26
GGGTTCAGCATCGAGCGCGTCTTCGACCTGTTCCCGAAGCTCGGCGAGCTGACGGGGCGCCAGGGCGGGTTCCTCTCGGGCGGCGAGCAGCAGATGCTCACGATCGCCCGCACCCTCATGGGCAGCCCCGAGCTGCTGCTGCTCGACGAGCCCTCGGAGGGGCTCGCGCCCCTCGTCGTCGACCACCTCCGCGACCAGATCGCGCGCCTCCGGCGCGAGGGCCTCACGATCCTGCTCGCCGAGCAGAACGTGGCGTTCTCGCTCGAGCTGGCCGACCGGGTCTACGTCCTCGAGAAGGGCGCGATCCGCTTCAGCGGCCCGGCGGCGCGCCTGCGCGACGACGAGGCGCTCCGCCACGAGCTGCTCGCGCTCTAGCCGGCGCGCGCGGCGCCGAGGCGCCGGATCGCCTCCGGGATCTCCTCGGCGACCGTCGTGGGGCCGAACGTCGCGGCGACGCCCTTGGCCTCGAGCGCGCGGGCGTCGGCCGCGGTGATCACCGAGCCCCCGAGGACGACCGGGATGTCGAGCCCGCGCTCGCGCAGGAGCCCGAGCAGCTCGTCCACGTAGTAGAGGTACTCCCACGAGTGGCAGGAGAGCCCGATCACGTCCACCGTCTCGTCCACCGCCGCCTTGACGATCGCGGGCGGCAGGTTGAACCGACCGAGGTAGACGACCTCCATGCCGGCGTCGCGGAGCTGGCGCGCGACCGCGATGGCGCCGACCTCGTGCTGGTCGAGGCCGAGCGTCCCGATCAGGACCCGGAGCGGCCTCACACCGGCGCCTCCGTGTGCCCGAGCGGGTCGTAGGGCACGCCGTAGCCCATGCGCAGGACGCCGGTGATCTCGCCCATCGTGGCGCCGGCCGCGAACGCGGCCACCAGCGGCGTCATCAGGCTGCCGGTCTTCGCGGCCGCCACGCGCCGCAGCTCGCCGAGCGTCGCCCGCACCCGCTCGGCGTCGCGCGCGCGCCGCAGCTCGCGCAGCTCGTCCACGCGCTCGCGGCACGGCTCGAACTTCCGCTCGGCGACCTCGCGCAGGAGCGTGTCGTCCGCCTCGGCCATGCGGTGGACGTTCACGCCGACCTGGCCGAGCCGCCCCTCGCGCAGCTCGCGGGCATGGCGCTCCATCGCGTTCTGGAAGAGCGTGCGGAACCAGCCGCCGTCGCAGAGGGCGCCGGGATCGCCCTTGGCCTCGATGCGCGCCGCCAGCTCGACGATCCGGCGCTCCATCTCGTCGGTGAGCGCCTCGACGTAGTAGGCGCCGCCGAGCGGGTCGGCGACCTTCGTCACGCCGGTCTCGACCTGGATCGTCTGCTGGGTGCGGAGCGCGACCAGGTGGGCCTCCGGGCTCGGCGTGCGGAACGCCTCGTCGAAGGCCGAGATCTCGATCGCCTGCACGCCGGCGAGCGCCAGCGCGAGCGCCTGCACGGCGCCGCGCACGATGTTGTTGACCGGCTGCTGGGCGGTCAGCGTGAGCCCCGAGGTGTGGGAGGTGACGTTGACGGCGAGCGAGCGCGGGTCGCGGGCGCCGAACTCGTCGCGCATCATCCGGGCGAAGATCCGGCGGGTGGCGCGGATCTTGGCGATCTCCTCGAAGACGTCCATGCGGCAGTTGACGAGGATCGCGATGCGGGGGGCGAAGCGGTCGATCGCCACCCCGCGCCGCAGCAGCTCGCGCACGAGGTAGCGGATCTCGACGAAGCCGAGCGCCATCTCCTCCACCGCGTCGAGCCCGCCGTCGCTGATGTAGTAGGTGTCCTCCAGGAAAGCGTGGAACCGCGGCATCTCGCGCGCCGCGAACTCGATCGAGTCCGCCGCCAGGCGCAGCCGCAGCGCGAACGGCATGTGGGTCGCGTAGCTGCAGTCCTCGCAGTAGAACGGCACCTGGATCGTCGAGCCGCGCAGCCCCGCCGGGTCCACCCCCCGCTCGCGCGCGACGAGGTAGAGGCCCGCGATCGCGAACGGCGCCGGCAGCGAGTGCGAGAGGGTGATCCGGTCGAGCGGGAGCCCCTCGTAGAGGTCGCGGTAGTCGCCGAGGTGGCAGACGGAGACTCCCTGCGTGCCGATCGCGTGGCGCGCGGTCGGGTGGTCGGGGTCCAGCCACGCCATCGTCGGCGTGTCGCCGATCACGTCCACGCCCGTCGCGCCTTGGGCGATCAGGTAGCGGAACTGCTCGTTCGAGCGCCGCGCGGCGCCCTCGCCCGACAGCTCGTGCTGGATCCAGCCCCCGCCGCCGGCGCTGGCGGGCCGCCGGCCGCGCGTGTACGGGTAGGTGCCGGGATCGCCCAGCCGGACGGCGTAGTCGAGTCCGGCGGTGTCGGCGGGCGTGTAGACGGGCTTGAGCGGGATCCCCGAGTGGCTCTGCCCCTGCGTCATGCTGGCCTCCGCATCGCTCCCGCGCCTCGCCATGTCCTCGCCCTCCTGCCCGGCTTCGTCACGCGGGCGCCCGCCTCGCGCCGGCCGGGGCGCAGCGCACGGCGGCGGCGACGAAGCGCCAGAGCGCCTCGGCCACCACCGCCGGGGGCGGCGGCTCGGGACGGCTCAGCACCGCGCCGAGCGCCTGGCGGATGCCGCCCAGCACCATCGCCCCGGTCAGGCCCGGATCGAGGTCCGCGGGGAGCGCGCCGCTCCGCTGGCCCCGCGCGAGGTTCCGGGCCGCCAGCTCGATCTCGCGCGCGATCGAGCGCGCCTCGACGGCGGCGACCTCGGGCTCCCGGCCGAGGCGGCCCAGGACGACGGGCGCGAGCGGCTCCGCGTAGTGGAAGGCGACGTCGCGCTCCACCCGGATCCGCTCGCGCGTGGCCCAGTCGCCGCCGGGCGCGGGGTCGACGGCGAACACCGCGGCGTCGAGCCGGTCGTAGAAGTCCTCGACGACCGCGGCGAGGAGCCCCGCCTTGGAGCCGAAGTGCCGGTAGATCAGCCCCGGGGAGACCCCGACGCGGGCGGCGATCGACGCCACCTCGGCCGTGCCGCCGCGGGCGACCAGGTCGGCCGCGGCGGCCTCCAGCAGCCGCCGCCGCGTCGCCACGCCCCGCGCGGACACCTGCGCCATGCCGAAGATCTAAGTGAATTCACTTCACGCGACAATGGGGCGGACGCCTCAATTCGCTGGTGCGAACACGGGACCGGCGGGCAGGCCGCGGATCAGGCCGAGGATCGCCGGGACGTCGCGCCGGGTGGCGCGGCGGATCGTGAGCGCCGGGCGGGCGATGCTCAGGCTCCCGCGAAGTCCAGCAGCATCTCCGTGTACGCGCGGGCGCCGGCGCGCACGTTGTCGAGCGACACGCGCTCGTCGTTGCCGTGGATGCGCCGCAGCTCGCCCTCGTCCACCACGAAGGGGCTGAAGCCGTAGGCGTGGAGCCCCGAGCGGCGAAAGACCCAGTTGTCGGTGAAGGCCACCAGGATCTCGGGGACCACCACCGCGTCCGGCCGTCGCCGCCGCAGCGCCGCGTCGAGGGCCTTGTAGAGCGCGGTGTCGGGCGGCGAGAGGTTCGGCAGGCAGGGCGGCTTCGTGATCTCGACCCGCACCTGCCCGTCCCCGATCGTCCGCTCCACCCAGCCGCGGATCTCCTCGGGGTCGTCGCCGGCGAGCATGCGGCAGTCGATGTCCGCGGTCGCCTCGGGCGGGATGACGTTGCGCTTCTCGCTGCCGTGGAGCATCGTCACCGCGAAGGTCGTCCGGACCAGCGCCGCCCAGTGCCGGCTCTGGAGGAAGCGCGCCCGGAAGGCGGGGTCGCCGAGCGCGCGCTCCACATCGTCGAGCCCGGCCGCCGCGTCGGACGGGAGCGCCCGGGCGAGCAGGCGGAAGTACTCCCGGACCTCCGGCAGCACGCGCGGCGCGCGCTCGGCGGCGAGCAGGCGCGCGAGGGCGCGGATCAGGCGGTGGGGCGCGGTGTCGGGCCACGGCATCGAGCCGTGCCCGGGCTCGCCCCGCGCGGTGAGCCGCAGCGCCAGGGCGGTCTTCTCGGAGACGTGGATCGCGCCCACCGCCGTCCTCCAGCGCGCGTCGGTGATGATCCCGCCGAACTCGGACAGCGCGTACTCGGCGCCCGCCAGCCAGTGGCGCCGCTCGGCCGCGACCCAGGCGGCGCCGAAGGCGCTGCCCGCCTCCTCGTCCGCCGTGGCCAGGAAGATCACGTCCCGCGTGAGGGGCGTGCCGGACCGCTTGAGGGCGAGCACGGCCGCGAGCTGCAGCACGCCGATCCCCTTCATGTCGAGCGCGCCGCGCCCGTAGAGGAACCCGTCGCGGACCTCGCCCGCGAAGGGGTCGACCGACCAGTAGCGGCGGTCGGCGTAGACGACGTCGATGTGGTGGTGGAGCACGACGCCGCCGAGCGCGCCGTCGCCCGGCAGGCGCGCGACGAGGCTCGCGCGCCCGGGCGCCGACTCGGCGATCTCGCTCGCGAGGCCCTCGCGCGCGAGGACCTCCGCGAGGAAGCGGGCGCCCGCGATCTCGCCGCCGGGCGGGTTGGTCGTGTCGATCGTGAGGTAGCGGCGCAGGAGGTCGATCGCCTCGTCGCCCAGTCCGGTCCAGTCCATGGCGTGTCGCTCCTCTGGCGCCGTCGCGCCTCAGCGCAGCCGGGGGGTGAAGCCCTTCACGGAGACGTACTGGTCCGGCCACGGCACGTCGAGGCCCTGCCCCCAGGCGGCGTGGCGCGTCCAGTACGGGTCGTAGAGGTGGGCGCGCGCGAGCACGCAGAGGTCGGCGCGCCCGGCGGCGAGGATCGAGTTGACGTCCGCGTACGAGCCGATGTTGCCGACGGTCATCGTCGCGATCCCGGCCTCGTGACGGATGCGGTCGGCGAACGGCGTCTGGTAGAGGCGCCCGTACACGGGCCGCTGCTCGGGCACGGTCTGGCCCGCCGAGACGTCCACGACGTCGCAGCCGTGCGCCGCGAGCATTCGCGCGAGCTCGACGGCCTCCTCCGGCGTCGTGCCGCCCTCGGCCCAGTCGGTGGCCGAGATCCGCACCGCCACCGGCTTCGCCGCCGGCCACGCCGCGCGGACGGCGTCGAAGACCTCGAGGGGCCAGCGCGCGCGGTTGGCGAGCGGGCCGCCATAGGCGTCGGTGCGGCGGTTCGTGAGCGGCGACAGGAAGCTCGCGAGCAGGTAGCCGTGGGCGAAGTGCAGCTCGAGCAGGTCGAAGCCCGCCTCCTCCGCCATGCGCGCCGCGCGGACGAAGTCGTCCCGGACCGCGTCCATGTCGCGCCGGTCCATCGCCCGCGGCACCTGGCTCCCCGGCTGGTACGGGATCGCGGAGGCGGCGATCAGCGGCCAGTTGCCGGTCGGCAGCGGCTCGTCGATCCCCTCCCAGAGCCGCCGCGTCGAGCCCTTGCGCCCCGCGTGCGCGAGCTGCAGCCCGATCTTCGCGGGCGAGTGCGCGTGGACGAAGTCCACGATGCGCCGCCAGGCGGGGACGTGCTCGGGCCTGTACATGCCCGTGCAGCCGGGGCTGATGCGCCCCTCGCGGCTCACGTCGGTCATCTCCGTCATCACCAGGCCGGCGCCGCCGACGGCGCGGCTGCCGAGGTGCACCAGGTGCCAGTCGCCGGGCGTCCCGTCCTCGGCCGAGTACTGGCACATCGGCGAGACCACGACGCGGTTCGGCAGCACGAGCCCGCGCAGCCGGAGGGGCGTGAACATGGGCGGCGGCGCCGGCGTCGTCGTCACCGCGACGCCGCTCTGCCGGGCGGCCCCGGCGGCGAACCATCGGTCCGCGCGCGCGACGAACGCCGGGTCGCGGTCCCGGAGGCTCTCGTGCGTCACGCGCAGGCTCCGCGTGAGCAGGCTCATCGCGAACTGCAGTGGCGCGAGCCGGCCGTGGTAGCGCTCGGCCTCCTCGAACCACGCGAGGCTCACCTGCGCCGCGCGCTGCAGGCTCTCGACCTCGGGCCGGCGCTCCGCCTCGTAGGCGGCGAGCGCCGTCGCGACGTCGGCGTGGCGCCCGAGGGCGCCCGCGAGCGCGATCGCGTCCTCCATCGCGAGCTTGGTCCCCGAGCCGATCGAGAAGTGCGCGGTGTGGGCGGCGTCGCCGACGAGCACGACACTCCCGTGGTGCCAGCACGCGTTCCGGACGGTCGGGAAGCTGCGCCACAGCGAGCGGTTCCCGAGGAGCCGGTGCCCCTGGAGCTCCTCGGCGAAGAGTCGCTCGGCGAACGCGAGCGTCGCGTCCTCGTCGGCCCGGTCGAGCCCCGCGCGCCGCCAGGTCGCCTCCGTGCCCTCGAGGATGAACGTGGAGGTGGACGCGTCGTACCGGTAGGCGTGGACGCGCCAGAGCCCGTGCGGGCTCTCCTTGAAGAGGAACGTGAACGCGCGGTACGGAAACGTGGTGCCGAGCCAGACGAACCGGTTCGGGCGCCAGTCCACGTGCGGCCGGAAGTGCTCGGCATAGCGGTTCCGAACGAGGCTGTTGACGCCGTCCGCGGCCACGACCAGGTCGGCGTCGGCCCACGGCGCGAGGTCGGCGGCCTCGCGCTGGAACTCGAGCTTCACGCCGAGGTCGGCGCAGCGCCGCTGGAGGATGTCGAGCAGCCGCTGGCGCGACATCCCGGCGAAGCCGTGGCCCGTGGAGGTGACGACCTCGCCGCGGTAGTGGATGTCGATGTCGTCCCAGTGGGCGAAGCTCCGCGTGATCGCCGCGTGGGTCTCCGGGTCGGCCGCGGCGAAGCCCTCGAGCGTGGCGTCGGAAAAGACGACGCCGAAGCCGAACGTGTCGTCGGGCCGGTTGCGCTCGACGACGGTGACCTCGTGCGCCGGATCGGCCTTCTTCATGAGGAGCGCGAAGTAGAGGCCCGCCGGCCCGCCGCCGATGCTGACGACCCGCATGGCCCCTGATTCTAGCCCATGCGGCGCGTCACCGACGGCGCGGCGCCGGCCGCGGCCTCGCGCTGGCACGCCCGCGGCGTCGGGGCTACAATCCCTTCGTTCGACCCTCTCCGAGGAGGTCCGTCATGGCAAAAGTCCTGCGGTGCGGCGACCTGATGCCCGGGTGCAATTTCGTCGCGGAAGGCAAGGACATTGCCGAGCACGCCAAGACCGCTCACGGAATGACCGCGATCCCGCCGGAGATCGCCAAGAAGGTCGAGGCGGCGATCAAGGACACATAGCGGCGTGGCCGGCACCGTCTTCGGCGGCTACGACCAGAAGGCGCTCGACCGCGAGTACAACAACCGCGAGAAGGTGGCGGACGCCGGGGCCTGGCTCGCCCGCTACGCGAGCGACAGCGCGGCGGCGCGCGCCGAGCTGGCCTGCCGCCTCGATGTCGCGTACGGCGACCGGCCGGGCGAGACCCTCGACGTCTTCCCGGCCCCCGGCGCCGGGCCGGCGCCGGTCCACGTCTTCGTCCACGGGGGCTACTGGCACCGCATGGACAAGCGGGACTTCAGCTTCGTGGCGCGCGGGCTCGTGCCCGCGGGCGCCGCGGTCTGCACGATCAACTACGCGCTGATCCCGACGGTGGACATGGACGAGCTGGTGCGCCAGTGTCGCGCGGCGATCGTCTGGGTCCACGCGAACGCCGCCTCCTTCGGCGGCGATCCGGACCGCATCACGGTCTCCGGCCACTCGGCGGGCGGCCACCTCGTCGCGGTGCTCATGTCGACCGACTGGACGGCGCTCGGCGCGCCCGCCGACGTGCTCAAGGCGGGGTGCGGCATCAGCGGCCTGTACGACCTCGAGCCGATCCGCCTCTGCTACCTGAACGAGATCCTCGGGCTCAGCCCCGAGGCGGCGAGGCGCCACAGCCCGGTGCACGGCGTGCCCGCGCGCGCCGGGCCGCTCTCGCTCGCGGTCGGTGGCCTCGAGGGGCGCGAGTATCACCGGCAGACCGACGACCTCGCCGCGGCGTGGCGGGCGCGCGGCCTCGTCTGCGACGTCCTGGACCTGCCGGGCCTCCATCACTTCTCGATCATGGGGGAGTTCCTGAACCCCGCGAGCCCGCTCCGGCACGCCATCGTGCGCCAGCTCGGGCTCGGCTGAAGCCGGCGTCGGGGGCGCGCGCCTCCGACACCCCGAACGGAACCGCGTGGGCCCGATGCCTTCACGTCCCCGGAGCTGAGCCGACACGCCGTGCGGACCCCGCTCGCCCCGCTGCCCGACGACGTCGCGCGCTGGACGCGCCGCCTCGGCTGGCTCCGCGCGCTCGACGCCCTCCTCGCGTGGCTCGTCTTCTGGGCGGCGCTCATCCTCGTGGTCCCGGACGCGCGCGCGGTGCCGCTCGCCGCCCTCGCGGCCGTCGGCGTCGGGGCCGGTGCGCTGGCGCGCCCGGCGCGCGTCCGCTGGCGCCCGGTGAGCGGGCCGGTCGCGCTGCGCGTGAGCCGCTCGCTCCGGCCCGGCGACCGCGCGTGGTTCGTGCGGCCCGGCGACGCGGAGCTGGTGCTCGTCACCGGGCGGCGGCGCCTGCGCCTCGTGGTCGCGTTCGGCGCGCGGGGTCCGGCCGAGGGGATCCCGGTGCGGCGGACCCGCGTGCTGCTCGTCCCCGCGGACGGCGCGCGGCCCGGCTGAGCCGCCGGCGGCGGCGCGCTACTTCCGGTACCGGATCTCCAGCGTCGTGCACGCCGTCGGCACGCGGTAGGGGCCGTGGGGCATCCCCGGCGGCCGGCACGCGTACATGCCCGCCGTGAACGTCTGGCGCTTGCCGAGATCGAGCAGCTCGCCCTCGAGGATCCACACTTCCTCCCAGAAGTCGTGGGCGATCGTCTCGGTGGTCTCGACGCCGCTGTCGAAGCGGAGCAGGCGGGTGAGGTCGCCCGTCTCCGGGTCGCGGCTCAGGATCTTCTGGCGCACGCCCGCGCCGCCGACGCCGACGGTCGGGGAAGCGGCGACGGGCTCCCACGGGATGCTGTCGGGCCTGAAGAACTCCAGCTCGGGTTTCGGCATCATGCCCTCCGTTCTGACGGGGTCGAGCGCGCGAGCCGGGCGCGGAGCCGGGCGAGGACGAAGCGCCAGGCCAGCTCGAGCCGGCGCCGGCGGTAGTCCTCCTCGCCGAGCGCCACGCGCGCGAAGAGGCGGCAGAGCGCGGGATCGCGCGCCGCGGCGGCGACGAGCGCGTCGGCGAGCGCGGGCCGCGCGAAGAGCCGGCGCTGGATGCGCACCGAGTCGGCGAGCTCGCGACCGATCTCGCGCCGCCAGCGCGCCTCGTAGGCCGCGAGCCCCGCGGCCGTGCCGTCGCCGCGCGCGAGGGCATCGGCCGCGGCCGCGCCCGCGTGCTCGCCCGTGACCATCGCGTGGTAGATCCCCTCGCCCGTGTACGCGTTGACGAAGCCGCCCGCGTCGCCGCAGACGAGCACGCGGTCGGCGACGGTGCGCGCGAGCGGCCCGCCGAGCGGCAGGCGGTAGGCCCTGACGTTGGCCGGGTTCGAGCGGCCGCGCACCCAGCCCTTCGCCGCGGCCTCGGCGAGGAAGCCCGCGTGGTGGACGCCCGGCGCGCCGTCGAGCGCGGCCTTGAAGTACGCGAGCAGGTAGCCCACGCCCGCGTCCACGCAGCGGGTCTTGGGGAACACGTAGCCGTAGCCGGGGCGGCCCTTGTACCCGTAGGCGACGTACATGGTCTCGCGGTCCGCGACGTCGAGCTCGGCGCGGGGCGTCTCCTCCATGGTGTCGAGCGCGAGGGCCTCGGCGCCGAACCCGTCGCAGAGGCCCGCGGCGCGGGCGATCACGCTGTTGACGCCGTCGGCGCCGAGCACGAGCCGCGCGCGGAAGCCGCGCCCGTCGAGCGCCCGGACCGTCACGCCGGCCGCGGCGCGCTCGAGCCCGACGACGCGCACGCCCTCCAGCACCCGGGCGCCGCGCTCGCGGGCGAGGCCGAGCAGGGCCGCGTCGAACTCGCGGCGCTCGAAGGTCAGGTAGAGCGGCGTCTCGAGCGCCGCGAGCACCGCCGCGCCCGACGGCGCCTCCAGCAGGACCCGGCGCACCGCGTGGAAGGCCACGCGCGCCGAGAGCCGCGCGAAGACGTCGGGGAAGCGCCGGAGCGCCCCGTGGCGCATGCCGCCGCCACAGGGCTTGTCACGAGGAAAGCGCGCGCGGTCCAGCACGAGCGTGCGCACGCCCCGGGCGGCGAGCGTGAGCGCGGCCGTCGCGCCCGCGGGCCCGCCGCCGACGACGATCACCTCCGCCGCCGCCGTCATGGACAGGCATTATAGAATCTCCCCGGATGCCGGAGTTCCTCCCCTTCGTCCGCCGCTGGTTCGCCGAGACGTTCGCCGAGGCCACCCGGCCCCAGCGGGAGGGCTGGGAGGCGATCGCCTCGGGGCGCGACACGCTGCTCGTCGCCCCGACGGGCTCGGGCAAGACGCTCGCCGCCTTCCTCTGGGCGCTCGACCACCTGCACCGGCTCGGCCTCGAGCGCCGCCTCGAGGACCGCGTGTACGTCGTCTACGTCTCGCCGCTCCGCGCCCTCAACAACGACATCGAGAAGAACCTGCGCGCGCCGCTCGCCGGCATCCGCGCCGCGGCCGCCGCGGACGGCCTGCGGCCCCCGGAGGTGCGCGTGGCCGTCCGCACGGGCGACACGCTCGCGGCCGCCCGGCAGGCGATGACGCGCAAGCCCCCGCACGTGCTGATCACGACGCCCGAGTCGCTCTACATCTTATTGACGAGCGCGCGCTTCCGCCCGGCGCTCGCGGGCGCGCGCGTCGTCATCGTGGACGAGCTGCACGCCCTCATGGGCGGCAAGCGCGGCGCCCACCTCGCCCTCTCGCTCGAGCGCCTGCAGGCGCTCTGCGCGGCGCACGCGCCCGGCGCCCGGCCGCAGCGGGTCGGCTGCTCGGCCACCGTGCACCCCGTCGCCGGCGCCCTCGAGTTCCTCACGGGCGCCACGGCGCACGACCCCGTCGTGGTGGACGCGGGCTTCTCGCGCCCCCTCGACCTCCGGGTGCTGGCGCCCGTGGACGACTTCCTGACGTCCTCGAGCGAGACGATCTGGGACGCGGCGCTCCAGGAGGTCGCCGAGCTGATCCGGGCCCACGGGACGACGCTCGTCTTCGCCCAGAGCCGGCGCGCCGCCGAGCGGCTCGCGCGCGATCTCGGCGACCGCGTGGGCGAGGGGCGCGTCGCCGCCCACCACGGCTCCCTGTCGCGCCGCGCCCGGCTCGAGGCCGAGAGCCGGCTGAAGGACGGCGCGCTCCGGGCGCTCGTCGCCACCTCCTCGCTCGAGCTCGGCATCGACGTGGGCGCGATCGACCTGGTCGTCCAGCTCCAGTCGCCCCGCCAGGTGGCCGCCGCGCTCCAGCGCGTCGGGCGGGCGGGCCACCTGCTCTCGCGGGTGTCGAAGGGCCGCATCCTGGTCACCAAGGGCGAGGAGCTGGTCGAGGCCGCGGCGGTCGTCCGGTGTATCCGGGCCCGCGAGCTGGACCGGGTGGAGGGGCCCGAGGCCCCGCTCGACGTGCTGGCCCAGCAGGTCGTCGCCGCCGTCGCCGCCGAGTCGCTCGGGGTGGACGAGCTGCTCGCGCGGTTCAGGAACGCGGCGCCGTACCGCGGGCTCACGCGCGACGACTTCCTCGCGGTCGTGCGCATGCTCGCCGAGCCGCTGCCGGCCGAGGTCAAGGGCGCCGCGCCACGCATCCTCTGGGACCGGGTGAACGAGCGCCTGCACGCGCGGCGCGGCAGCCGCTTCCTCGCGCTCACCTCGGGCGGGACGATTCCCGACGCGGGGCTCTTCGACGTGTTCGTCGCCGACACCGACCTCAAGGTCGGCACGCTCGACGAGGAGTTCGTGACCGAGAGCCTGCCCGGCGACGTGTTCCTCCTGGGCTCCCACGCCTGGCGCATCGTCAGGGTGCGCGCCGACCGCGTGCTCGTCGAGGACGCGCAGGGCATGTCGCCGACGATCCCGTTCTGGAAGGGCGAGCACCCGTCACGCTCGTTCGAGCTGGGGCGTGCGGTCGGCCGCGTGCGGCGCGACGCCGCCGACCGGCTCGACGCGCCGGACTTCGAGGCCTGGGCGGCGCGCGAGTGCGGGCTCGACCCGCGCGCGGCGGCGGCGCTCCGCGCGTGGCTCGTCAAGGCGGGCGAGGTCCTCGACGGCGTCCCCGACGACCAGGGCATCGTCGTCGAGTCCTTCGCCGACGAGCTGGGCGGGCGGCACGCGATGATCCACTCGGTCTTCGGCATGCGCGTCAACGGCGCCTGGGGCATGGCGCTGCGCGAGAAGATCCGCCGCGTCTTCCATCTCCAAGTCGAGGCGAGCCACGTGGACGACGGGATCTTGCTGTCGTTCGCGCCGGGCCAGGCGCCGCCCGCGCCCGAGCGCCTCGTCACGCTCGTCGCGCCGGAGGAGGTGGACACGCTCCTCGGCCGCGCGCTGATCGGCTCGCCGCTCTTCGCCACGCGCTTCCGCCACGCCGCGGTGCGCGCGCTCTTCATCCCGCGCCTGGTGCGCGGCCAGCGGACGCCCGCGTACCTGCAGCGCCTGAAAGCCGACGCGCTCATGGAGGCCGTCGGCGGCCTCGCGGACTTCCCGCTCGTCGCCGAGACGCTGCGCGAGTGCTTCGCCGACGCGCTCGACGTCCCGCGGCTCAAGCGCCTGCTCGAGCGCCTGCACGACGGCGAGGTGTGGGTGCGCCACGTGGACACGCCGCTCCCCTCGCCGTTCGTCTACCCGCTGCTGCTCGCGTGGGACTGGGCGTACCTCGACGCGGGCCACGCCGAGGAGCGGCGGAGCGACGCGGTCGTGATGCGCAAGGCGTGGAGCGCGCCCGCCGGCCCGCTCCGCCCCGAGGTCGTCGCGGCCGTGGAGGCGGAGCTCGGGCGCACGACGCCCGAGCGCCGGGCGCGCGACGCCAACGAGCTGGCGGCGATCCTCGACGACCTCGGCGACCTGACGCGGGAGGAGCTGGCCGAGCGCGTGGCGGGCGACACCGAGACCCTGCTCGCGGAGCTGGCCGCCGAGCGCCGGGTCGTCGAGCTCGAGCTCCCCGGCGGGCGCCGCGCCTTCGCCCCGGCGACGGACGCGCCGCTCTACGCCGCCCTGGCGAGCGCCGAGGGGCTCGAGCGCGTCCTGCTCCGCCGGCTCCGGACGCGCGGGCCGGTGACCGCGGGCGCGCTCGCCGCGCGCTACGGCGTCGCCCTCGCCGACGTCGAGCGGGCGCTCGAGGCCCTCGTTGCGCGCGGCCTCCTGCGCCGGGGCGAGTTCCTCGCCGACGTGCCGGAGCCCCAGTACGTCCACGTCGCCGTCCTCGACGAGGTCCAGCGCCGCCAGGTCCACGCGCGCCGCGTCCCGCGCCCCGTGGCGACGGCCGAGCAGCTCAGCGCGTTCCTGCTGCGGCGCCACCACCTCCATCCCGAGCATCGCCTGCGCGGCCCCGAGGGCGTGCTGGCGGCGCTCGAGCTGCTCCAGGGCGAGGACTTCCCCGTGCGTGTGTGGGAGCAGGACTTGCTCCCCGCGCGCGTCGAGGGCTACGAGCGCGACTGGCTCGACCGCCTCGGGCTCTCGGGCGAGATCGTCTGGACGCCGTTCGCCCGGAGCCGGTCGGGGCGCGTCGGCGTCGCGCTCCGCGAGAACGCGGGCTGGCTGCGGGAGGCCCCCGCGGCGCCGCCCGCGCTCGACGCGCGCACGAAGAACGTCCTTCTGCACCTGCAGCTCCGCGGCGCCTCCTTCGCCCAGGACCTGACGCGCGCCACCGGACTCGGCGCCCACGAGGTGCTCCAGGAGCTGTGGACTCTGTTCTGGGCCGGGCTCGCGAGCCCCGACACCTTCGGCGCGATCGCCGCGGGCGCCGCGCCGACCCCCGGGCGCCCGGGCGGCGCGCCGCGCCCGGTCGCGCTCCGGCGACGACGGCGCGGCCAGGCGCGCGGCGTCCTCGGGCGCGTGCCGGTGCTCGGCCGCTGGAGCGCGCTCGGTGAGGAGGAGCCGCTCGCGCCCGAGCAGCGCGACGAGGCGCAGGCGCACCTGCTGCTCGCGCGCGGGGGCGTGCTCGCGCGCGAGCTGGCGCAGGGCGACTGGGGGCGGCTGCGCCACGCGCTGCTCCGGATGGAGTACGGGGGCGAGGTCGTCCGCGGCTACTTCGTCGAGGGCCTGTCCGGCGAGCAGTACGCGCTCGCCGAGGCCCTGGCCGACCTCGGCGCGCCGCCCGCGCGCCGCGCCGAGCCCCACGTGCTCGTGAACGTGGCGGACCCGGCGAACCTCTGGGGCCGCGTCTTCCCGCTCACGGGCGCCGACGGCGCGCGCGTCGCGGCGCCGCGCATCCCGACGAGCTGGCTGGTCTGCCGCGCGGGCCGTCCGGTCCTGCTCGCCGAGGGCCAGGGCCGCGACCTGACGCCGCTCGCCGGCTGGGAGCCCGCCGACCTGCCGGGCGTGGTCGCGGCGCTCCAGGAGGTCATGGACCGCCCGCTGCTCCTGCGCCCGGTGCGCCGGCTCGAGATCCTCCGCTGGGCCGGCAGGCCCGTGCGCGAGACGCCCGCCCTCGCCGCGCTCGCCGGCGCCGGCTTCTCCGCCGACGGCCCGCGCCTCACCTGGGACGGCTACCCCGGCCCGCGCTCGGCGTAGATATGGATATCGTGACGACATCCGACGCCGATCCGAAGCGCTTCCTCGACCGTCATCGCGTCGCCGCCGCCCGCCGCCGCGAGGGAGACGCTCTGCCGCGTGTGGGCCCGGCGCCCGGTGCCGGCGCCGGCCCTGTAAGCCGGGTTCTGTCCCGTCGTCGAGTTTTCTCCGGTTCGGCAGTGGGTTGCGATACAGGTGAGTCGAGCGTGTCAAGGGGGCCTGTAATCCGAAGGGTTTGGAGGGACGCGCGCTGGAGGTGAACATGCGTGGGTACGAATCCCGAACGGGATTCGCATGCTGGTGGGCCACGACCTCCCTTTCGCTCTCCGCGGTGTGGTGCTCCGCCACTAGCCGATGACGCCCGAACGGGGAACCCACGGTTTAGGTTGGCGATTTCGTTGAGCGGACTGGTCCGGAAGGCGGCTTGAGCTTGCCTCCACGCCCTCAACCTTGAAAGGGCCCGTGACCGAAGTAGAATGACCCTTGGGAGAGGCACGAACGCAATGAGCTTTGAACCCGACATGATCGTGTACAGCGGGCGGAAGCCCGTCGTCGTGATCGAGGCCAAAGGCAACCCTGTCCCTGAGCGCTTCAAGGACTCGATCGTTCAGCAACTCAGGGCCTACTCGACGGACTGCAATAGCATGTGGTTCCTTCTTGCCGACCCTGTGAAAACAGCTATCTACCGAACGAGCGACGCTGAGCAGCAGCCTGTTGCCTCGCTGGCGACGGAATACATCATCGCTGAGGCGATCCGGCCGAAGCCCGAGGTTGTAGGGGAGCAAACGCTGCTCTTCGCTCTTGACAAGGTGTTGCACGATCGCCGATCGCTCGGACGACTCGCTGATGCGAACCCCCGCCTCAAGTCGTTTGTGACCGACGTCTCCTCCGCGTCAGCCATCGAAACTGCTGACGATATTGGGCGGAAGTCCCGGTCCACGTAGCTCGTGGTCGCCGCCGAGCCTGTGGTCGTCGAGACCAACTGGATTCTTTCCGTAGCTCTCGAACAGCACGAGCCAGACGTCGACCTGTTGCGGCGTGCCGAAGAGCAACGCGTCCGACTGCTTCTGCCGGCTATCTGTGTCGGCGAGGCGCTTAGCGCGGTACAACGGCATCAACGTGAATGGCGCACATTGAGGACCACCCTCAGCAAAGCAGCACGTGAGCTCTCTCGGTCGAGCATTACTAGACCCATCGCACTCGCAGCACTGCAGCGAGCAGAGGCCACCGTTGCACAGGCGGTTGACGCTGCTCTCGCGAACTTCTGGCCGGTTCTCGAACGCGTGCTGCGGACCACAGAGCCTGTACCACTGACTCCTGAAGTGGTGGCGCTAACGGCAGAGATCCATAACACGACATCGTTATTGCCCCCCGATGCTGCGGTTCTTGGCACAGCCGTCAACTTGTGCCGCACAGGCAGATGTAGTCGTCTACTGTCTGCTGACGAGAACTTCACGGAGCCTCCGGTGGCTCGATGGCTCGAGCAGGAAGGTTTGAATTTGATCCGGAACGCCGCAGAAATAACGGGTCCGATGCGAACGGGCCCCTAGTCTAGAGCTGCTTTGCGGCGGGCATCATTGTCAGGGGTTGCCGGCTCACGTCTGTATTAGACGACTTGACGCGCGACGTTCACCACACAAGACCCCGACCACGCTCCGGGTTCTTCTCTCGAAGAGTGAGCTTCCAGAGGCACCCTTCATCGCGGGAAATGGTACTTCGGTCATCCTCGGTGCCCACCAAGTCCCTGACACATCGGCACTATGGCGCATCCGCGATAGATTTTCCCCGCACGAACTCGGATCACTCGTCATCGACGGTTGGCGCCCATAGCGAAGCGCATAACATCACAGCTTGGCCTCGATACCCGCCTCTCGCCTTCGATCTCGGGGGCGCAGGCGCTATGGTAAGGTCACCGCATGCCCGCGGCACGCCAGACACGACGGCGATGGATTCAACGGGTGGATGGGACACTTGTCGAGGTGCATCCTGATGCCCCAAGCCGACGCCGAACTCAAGATGACTCGCCGAGACTACGCTCACTTTCTGAGATCAAGAAGCGCGTCACGAGCGACATTACGAAGCTCAATTCCCGCCTGCTTCGGGTCAGTCGAAAGTTGGAGCGTGTCGCCAAGAAGCATCGTGTCATTCGTAGCGCGCCTGGCCGCGTCGTCATTTCACTGTTCCGCAAGGCTGTGAACACGTTCGAGGGCATCGAGCTACTTAAGAGGCGACGCCTCATCGAGGAGTCCTGGGTGCTCCTTCGGGTTCTTCTGGAGGCCCATGTCAACCTCGTGTACTTCTGGATGCACGATCCGAAAGACATGGTGCGTCGTTACCTCGACGCCTCCATGCTCGACAAGCTGAAGCATCTGCGTGAAGTCACTTTCTACGAAGGGACAGCACTCGCCGAGACGATCAAGCGCGAACATTGGCAGAAGGCAGAGCGAGAAATCAAGGACCGGTATGCTGGTCCGGACTTCGCGTCGTTGCGAAAGCATGGATTCACTGGGCTGTCATTCGAGCAGCGGGCCAAGGCCGTCCATATGGAACAGATGTACAAGTACTGCTACAGAATTGCATCACGAAGCGTGCATACGTTCGATCCGGCCGAGACGCCAGTGTTCGGCGTGGCGTACAAGGGCCGACGAGACGCGAAATACGATTTGCTGCGGGCCCGCCGAGAGCAGCTCGAAGCGAACCAAAACATGCTTCTTGGTCGTCTGGCCTATTATCTCAGCGAGTTCGTTCGCGACATGGTGATCTCCACCGAATTGATGCTCATCGGCGTCGGCTACGAGAAGTTCTGTGACACCGCCAAGACCCTTGAGCGCAAACCGTGCGAGCAAGCCGGTACCGAGAATGGCGAGGAGCCTGAGGACAATGGCTTCTACATCTGGCGAATGTAGTCGACAAAATCCGTCCTTGAGAAGCGGGGCAGCAGGGCTGCCGATTTCACCACAGAGGCGCATCGAGTTGCCATGGATCGTGCAGTGCCTCCCCAAGGTGACTCACCGAACCCTCTGAGTTGCCTAAGATCCGGCGAAGATCGAGACAGAGATCAGATTTCGACATGCCCCGTAATCGCCATTATGGGACGCCGGCGGCAATCGACAAAGGCGCAGCCCCTACCGCCGGCCCGCTCCGGCGGCTGGTTGGGCTCCTGGGTGCGAAGGCGGCTGCAGCGGTTCGTTAGCTCCCCGCGAAGGCCCCGCTTGTGAGAGCATCGCATTCACGCGAGCTTCTGTGACCGTATGAACTCGGCGAGGGTGAGCGCGGCTGCATGGTGGAATCTCGCCCCGACATGGATCACGAGTGCATGATCTTCAGCCTTGCAGAGCTTGGCGAATGCCTTTCCGATCGACCAACCACGACCAAGCTCTGGATGGGGACTATTTGCCGCTACGAGATAATCATCGAAGCGGCTGGCAAGATGGGCATCGACAGCGTCTGTGTTCTCGCGAAGGCGCTCGTAGAATGCGCCCAGGACGGCTTTTCGCGTGGGGACGTCATTCAGCGTCATCTGCGTCATGAAGTCTATGAGAAACACTTGCAGGTAGGATAGTTCCTTCTGGAGGACATCCTTGTCGATCGTCAACTGGCGCGCGAGCTCGGCTGCTTCATCGCCTTGGGGGGTGCCGACGACGAAGGCGTCAAAGAGGTCCCCGCCAAGTTGTTGCGGGGTGATTCGCGGCTTGCGCTTGAAGAACATTCAGACCTCCCGTCTCACTGCCAGCAATGGCTGCCTCTCGAAGAGGCTATCTCCATCTCACCACGCGGGTTAGCCTCGGGTGAGGTCAGTGCCCCAGAATGCGCGCCGCCGTCGGTGCGCTGCAAGCCCTCCGAGGCCTGCAGTTCACGATGGCGATCACCACGGCGGTCGCCGAGAGCTCGGTGACCTGACGCGCTTTCGCCAGCTCATCAAGTATCTGGGCCTGACCTCGAGTGAGTCACCCAGCCCCCCGCCTCCGAGCGTCCGCTGCAACCGATCGTTAGACTTCAACGAGGCACAGCCTTCACGGTCTTGGCAACATGCGTTAACCGATTCAACGACAGGGCCGCGTGCTTCATCAGGCGGTTGGCTATGGGACCTATGATGGAACCCACGAACCACGAGGCTATTCTCGTATTCGGGTGAGCGTCGAATTTCAGTTGGCCAGTGGGTTGCGGGACGGCGACGTAGAGCATGTACCCGCCGACCGCCGGGTGGCATATCTCGCAGAGTAGAGCGTACACGGTACGAATGGCGCCCGGC
>Ga0155362_1249_pt1 | contig 12354 bp, 13 predicted proteins | sample RifCSPhighO2_02_FD_106330 | JGI IMG/M metagenome (GOLD analysis project Ga0155362, IMG submission 106330) | Candidatus Rokubacteria bacterium RIFCSPHIGHO2_02_FULL_73_26
CGCCGTCGACGTCGTCGCCGACCTCGCGGGCCGCGGCTACGTGGATGACGCCGCGTTCGCGCGTCACTGGGTGGAGACGCGCGCGGCGCGCGGCGTCGGGCCCGCGCGCCTGCGCGCCGAGCTGCGCGCCCGGGGCGTCGGGCCCGCGCTCGTCGACGCGGCGCTGGCCGCCCTCGCGCCCGACGAGGCGCTCGAGCGCGCCCGCGCCGCCGCCCGCCGCCGGCTGCCCGCGCTGCGCCGCGGGCGCCCCGAGCGCGTCGCCGCCCGCCTCTGCGACCACCTGCGGCGGCGCGGCTACGCCGCGTCCGTCGTGGTGCGCGTCGTCCGCGAGCTGCTCGGCCGCGTGCCCGGGGAGTGAGCCGGACGCGGTCTGACGCGGTGTTACAATGACTCTCCCATGACCGGCGACGAGCTCCGCGAGGCGTTCCTGCGCTACTTCGAGCGGCGCGGCCACACGCGTGTGCGCTCCTCGCCGCTCGTGCCGGGCGACGACCCGACGCTGCTCTTCACGAACGCGGGCATGGTGCAGTTCAAGTCGGTGTTCCTCGGCGAGGAGCGGCGCGACTACGCGCGCGCGACCACCTGCCAGAAGTGCGTGCGCGCGGGCGGCAAGCACAACGACCTCGAGAACGTCGGGCGGACCGCGCGCCACCACACGTTCTTCGAGATGCTCGGCAACTTCTCGTTCGGCGACTATTTCAAGGCCGACGCGATCGCCTTCGCCTGGGAGTTCCTCACGCGCGACCTCGGCCTCGACCCCGGGCGGCTCACGGCGACCGTGTTCACCGACGACGACGAGGCGTTCGGCCTCTGGAAGACGGTCGCCGGGCTCGGCGCCGACCGGGTCCTGCGCCTCGGCGCGGAGGACAACTTCTGGGCGATGGGCGACACCGGGCCCTGCGGGCCGTGCTCCGAGGTCCACTTCCACCAGGGCGACCACATCGCCTGCGCGGAGGTCGCCGCCGGGCGGCCGTGCCTCGGCCCCGCGTGCGAGTGCGACCGCTGGCTCGAGGTGTGGAACCTCGTGTTCATGCAGTTCAACCGCGACGCGGGCGGGACGCTCACCCCGCTGCCGCGCCCCTCGATCGACACCGGCATGGGGCTCGAGCGCGTGACGGCGGTCGTGCAGGGCAAGCAGTCGAACTTCGACACGGACCTGCTCGCGCCGCTGCTCGACCGGATCGCGGCGCTCGCGCGCACGCCCTACCGGGCGCGCGAGGAGGACGACGTGTCCATGCGCGTCGTCGCCGACCACGCGCGCGCGGCGACGTTCCTCATCGCCGACGGCGTCGTGCCCTCGAACGAGTGGCGCGGCTACGTGCTCCGCCGGATCATGCGCCGGGCCATGCGCCACGGGCGCCGGCTCGGCCTCACGGAGCCGTTCTTCTGGCGGACGGTGGACTGGGTCACGGAGCTGATGCGGGGCGCGTACCCCGAGCTGGCGCCCGAGCGGCAGCGCGTGCAGGACGCGGTGCGCGCGGAGGAGGAGCGCTTCGCCGAGACGCTCGACGTCGGGACGCAGAAGATCGCCGACTGGCTCGCCGCGCACGCGGGCGCCGGCGAGCGCGTCGTGGACGGCCGCTTCCTGTTCACGCTGTACGACACGTACGGCTTCCCGATGGACCTGGCCGAGGAGGTCTTCCAGGACGCGGGCTGGCGCGTCACGGACGCCACGCGCGCGGCCGCGGAGGCCGAGATGGAGGCCCAGCGCGAGCGCGCCCGGGCGGGCGCGGCATTCGGCGCGGGCGACGACGCCGAGGCCGCGGCCGTCTACACGCGCCTCTCGGCGGAGCTCCCGGCGGTCGAGTTCGTCGGGTACGAGAGCCTGACGGCGCCGGCGCGCATCCTCGCCATCGTGGACGCCGCGGGGGGCGGCGCGCGGCGCCTGCGCGAGGTCGGCGCGGGCGCCGAGGTCGAGCTGATCCTCGACCGCACGCCGGCGTACGCCGAGTCCGGCGGCCAGGTCGGCGACACCGGCACGCTCGCGGGGCGCGCGGGGCGCGGGCAGCTCCTCGACACGTACTACCGCGGCGCGAAGCTCATCGTCCACCGCGTCCGCGTGGCGCAGGGCGGCTTCCACGAGGGGGAGGAGGTCGCGGTGAGCGTCGAGAGCCCGCGCCGGCAGGGGCTCCGGCAGCACCACACGGGCACGCACCTGCTGCACGCCGCGCTCCGCCGGGTGCTCGGCACGCACGTGACGCAGGCCGGCTCGCTCGTGGCGCCCGACCACCTGCGGTTCGACTTCTCCCACGGCAACGCGGTGCGCGACCGGGAGGTCGAGGCGGTCGAGTCGCTGGTCAACGAGCAGGTCCAGGCCGACACGGCGGTCGTGCGCATGGAGATGGATCTCGACGAGGCGCTCCGGATGGGCGCGATGGCGCTGTTCGGCGAGAAGTACGGCGACCGGGTGCGCGTCATCCGGATCGGCGACTTCTCGGTCGAGCTCTGCGGCGGCACCCACCTCGACCGGACGGGCGAGATCGGCCTGCTCAAGGTGAGCGCGGAGGGCGCGGTCGCCTCCGGCGTGCGGCGCATCGAGGCCGTCGCCGGCACCGCGGCGCTCGAGAGCGTCGCCCGCAAGGAGGCCGCGCTCCGCGAGGCGGCGGAGCTCCTCAAGATCGGCCCGCTCGAGGTCCCCAGGCGGCTCCAGCGGCTGCTCGAGGAGCAGCGCGCGCTCGAGAAGCGGCTCGGCGAGCTCGAGGCGGGCCAGGCCCGCGCGCGCGCCGAGAGCCTGGTGGCGCTGGCGCGCCGGATCCACGGGGTGGCCGTCCTGGCGGCGCGGGTGGACGGCCTCGATCCCGACGGGCTCCGCGCGGTCGCCGACACGCTGCGCGAGCGCCTCGGCTCGGGCGTCGTGTGCGTGGGGGGCGTGGCGGACGGCAAGGTGAGCCTGGTCGCCGCGGTGACGAAGGACCTCACCCGGCGCTTCCACGCGGGCAAGCTCGTCCAGGAGGTCGCCCGGGCCGTCGGCGGCGGCGGCGGCGGCCGGCCCGACCTCGCCCAGGCCGGCGGCAAGGACCCCGAGCGGCTGGACGCGGCGCTCGAGCTCGTCTACACGCTCGTCACGCGGGCGGGCGGCCAGGCGTCGGCGTGAAGCGGCGCGCGGCTCGCTCCCCGGCGCCCGCTGAGCCGGCGCGCCCGGCGCCGGGCCGCCCGAGCGTCGAGTCGCACCTCGGCATCCTGCACCGGGTCGCGGAGATCGTCAACCGCACGCTCGACGTCGACGACGTCCTGCGCACCGCGGTCGAGGCGCTGACGCAGGTCACCGGCCACGAGATCGCGAGCCTCCACCTCCTGTCCCAGGACGGCGCCACGCTCCAGCTCCGCGGCGACCGGGGCATGTCCGCCCGCCTGCGCGAGGTCAACCAGGTGCTGCCCGTGGGGCAGGGGCTGATCGGCCGCGTCGCCGCCACCGGCGAGACGCTCCAGCTCGAGAAGACGTACGAGGATCCGCACCTGTTCCCGCCGGCGAAGGCGACGGTCCAGGAGGAGCAGATCCGCGGCTTCATCTGCGTGCCGATCCACTGCCGCGGGCGGATCCTCGGCACGCTCTCGCTCGGCCGGAAGACCCTGGACCGCTTCGACGCGCACGAGGTGGCCCTCGTCGAGGCGGCGGCCGACCAGATCGGGATCGCGCTCGACAACGCGCGCCTGTACTCGGAGACGCGCCGGCAGCTCGACGAGCTCCGGCGCGCCCAGGAGCAGCTCATCCGTGCCGAGAAGCTCTCCGCCGTCGGCGAGCTGGCCTCGGGCGTCGCCCACGAGATCAACAACCCGCTGACGACGATCCTGGGCCAGACCCACCTGCTGCTCGGGCACCCGGAGGTGACGCCGCACGTGCGCGAGCGGCTCGGCATCGTGGCCGACGAGGCCACGCGCGCGGCCCGCATCGTCCAGAACCTGCTGATGTTCGCGCGCCACTACACGCCCGAGCGGCGCCCGTGCTCGCTCGCCGACCAGGCGCGGCGGGTCCTCGAGCTCAAGGGTTACCAGCTCCAGCAGGACGGGATCCGCGTCGTGACGGACTTCGCCCGCTGCCCGGCCGTCCTGGCCGACGACAACCAGCTCCAGCAGGTCTTGCTGAACCTCGTCCAGAACGCCCACCAGGCGATGGCCGGCCAGGAGCGCGAGCGCGTGCTGAGCGTGCGCGTCTGGTCGGCCGACGGCTCGGGGCACGTCGAGGTCCGCGACACGGGCCCGGGGATCCCCGCGGACGTCCTGCCGAAGGTCTTCGACCCGTTCTTCACGACCAAGCCGCCCGGCGAGGGCAGCGGCCTCGGGCTCTCGGTCTCCTACGGCCTCATCACCGAGCTCGGCGGCCGGCTCCGGGCGGGCAACCACCCGGAGGGCGGCGCGGTGTTCGTCATCGAGCTGCCGCTGGCGGAGGGCGCCGCCTGACGCGGGCCGGGGCGCTCCTGCTGCTGGCCCTCGCGGCGGGCGGCTGCGTGGGCGTGGGCGGTCCCGTGCCGGGCGCGCCGGCCCACCACCGCGCGCGCGGCTTCGCCAACACGGGCGCCGCGGCCGCGCCGGCCGGCGCCTGGGTCCGGCTCAGGTTCTTCGTCGGGCGCATGCTCGCGACGACCTTCGCGCCGCGCAGGGCGGACCTGCCACGCGTGGCGAGCGACCTCGCGGCCCTGCGCGGCAACCCCGGCGCCGACACGGTGACGTGGGTCGGGCACTCGACGCTCCTGATCCAGCTCGACGGCGTCAACGTGCTGACCGATCCCCACTGGAGCGAGCGGGCGAGCCCCGTCTCGTTCGGCGGGCCCGGGCGGGTGATGCCACCCGGGCTCGCGTTCGAGGACCTCCCGCCGATCCACGTCGTGCTGATCTCGCACGACCACTACGACCACCTCGACGTCGACACCGTGCGGCGGCTCGCCGCCGCCCACCGGCCGCGCTTCCTGGTGCCGCTCGGGCTCAAGGCCTGGTTCGCCGAGCTCGGCATCACGGAGGTCGAGGAGCTCGACTGGTGGCAGCACCGCGAGGTCCGCGGGCTCCGGGTCACGGCGGTGCCGGCCCAGCACTTCTCCGGGCGCACGCCCTGGGACCGCAACCGGCGCCTCTGGGCGGGCTGGACCGTCGCCGGGCGCGCCAAGCGCCTCTACTTCGCGGGGGACACGGCCTACTGGGACGGCCTGCGCGAGATCGGCGAGCGGCTCGGGCCCTTCGACCTCGCCGCGATCCCGATCGGCGCCTATCTGCCCGAGGTGATCATGAAGCCCGCCCACACCTCGCCCGAGGAGGCGCTGCGAGCCCTCGGCGACGTCCGCGGGCAGCGCCTGGTGCCGATCCACTGGGGCACGTTCGATCTCGCCGAGGAGCCGATCGCCGAGCCGCCGCGGCGGCTCGCCGCCGAGGCCGCGCGACTCGGGCTCGGCGCCGACCGCGTCTGGCTCCTCAAGCACGGCGAGACGCGGCGCTGGTGACGTGACCGGGAGCCGGCGCCAGCGCTGAACCGACGCGCCGGCTGATGCAGGGCGTCGCGCGTGGAGCAAGCCGCTCGCCAGGCGGCGGATCGCGCCAAGCCGCGAAGTTCACATTCCGGATCGTCCTACGGTCGCCACTCACAGGTGCTCCAACGTACAGTTCCTGGAAACCGCTCGCATCACCCCGCGCCGTCGGCAACCTCGTGCGCATCACCCGCGAGACCGGGCTCAGCCAGACGACGACGATCACCGCGACCTCGGCCGCGAGCGGGACCCAGGGGACGACGGTCCCGCTCACGGTCACGGGCGCGAACCTGGCGGGCGCGAGCGTCGTGTGCACGACGCCCGGCGTCACCGTCCAGCAGGTCCGGACGGACCTGGACCAGCTCACGCTCGCGCTGGTGCTCGGCGCGAGCGCCCCGCTCGGGCCCGTGGCGTGCGAGGTGCGGGGGCTCGACGTGGTGGCGCTGGCCCCTACGGTGGTGGAGCCGCCGCCGGTGTTCATCGCGGGCGGCGCGGTCAGCGTGGCCCTGGCCCCGCTCCCCGAGAACGTCGACGGCGCGGTGACGGGCGCCGTGAGCGTGGCGGTCGGCAGCAGCGGACTCACCTTCGAGGCGGCGCCGGGCGTGGCCGTGACGCTGGTCCCGGTGATCACGGCGCTCGCGCCGGCGAGCGGGGCGGCCGGGACGCTCTCGCTCCTCGTCACGCTGACGGGGGCGGGCTTCACGGGTGCCACGGCGGTGGACGTCTTCCTTGCTGTGCGCGCCAGTTAATGATCGGGCTAGTGAGGTGAAAATCAGGTAGCACCTGTCCCCCGCTGCTCCGACAGCAGGAAACCGACGGGGAAGACAGCTTCGGCGGCGACTCCTCCGCCGGTCGCGTCAGACGGCCTCGAGGTGCAGGCCCTTCAGGTAACGCGTCTCGGGCACGGTGAGCAGGACGGGATGGTCGCTCGCCTGGCCGAGCGGGGCGAGCAGGCGCAGGCGCACGCCGGCGTCGGCAGCCGCCTCGCGGCAGACCTCCTCGAAGAGCGCCTCGGAGACGTGGTAGGAGCAGGAGAAGGTCAGGAGATGCCCGCCCGGCGCGAGCAGCCGCATCGCCCGGAGGTTGATCTCCTTGTAGCCCCGGAGCGCGGCCTCGAGGGCGCTCCGGCTCCGAGCGAAGGGCGGCGGGTCGAGCACGCAGAGGCCGAAGCGGGCGCCGGCGCGCTCCAGGCGCCTGAGCTCGTCGAAGACGTTGGCCGCGACGACCTCCGCCCGGGCGGCGACGCCGTTGAGCGCCAGGTTCGCGCGCGCGGCCGCGAGCGCCTCGGGGGAGGACTCGAGCAGCACGGCGCGGCGGTCGCCGCCCGCGAGCGCATGACAGGCGAAGCCGCCCGCGTAGCAGAAGGCGTCGAGCACGTCGCGGCCGGCCGCCAGGCCGCCGGCGCGCGCGCGGTTCTCGCGCTGGTCCAGGTAGAGCCCCGTCTTGTGCCCGGCGCCGAGCGTCACCCGGAACCGGACGCCGTCCTCCTCGACCTCGACGCTCGCGGGCCCGGCGCCGCGGGCCCAGCCGTGGGCGGGCTCGAAGCCCTCGAGCCGCGCCGGCGCCGCCTCGTCGTGCGCGAAGGCGGGGAGCCCGTCCGTCAGCGCCGCGAGCCCGTCGAGCACGAGCGGCCGGCAGCGCGCCATGCCGAGGGTCAGGCACTGGACGACGAGCGCCGGCCCGTAGCGGTCCACGACGAGGCCGGGCAGGCCGTCGGCCTCGCTCCAGACGAGGCGGCCGAGCGGCGGCAGGCCCGCAGGGCCGCGGGCCCTGAGTGCCAGCGCCTCGCCCAGCCGGCGGCGGAAGAACGCCTCGTCCAGCGGCTCGTCGGCCCAGGTGAGCAGGCGGCAGCAGAGCGCCGGGCGCGGGTTGTAGAAGCCCCGGCCGACGAACCGCCCGGCGGCGTCCACGACGGCCACCGCCGAGCCCGGCGCCACGTCGGTCACGTCGGCCACGTCGCCCTTGAAGATCCAGGGGTGCGACCGGGCGCGCGCCTCGCGGCCCCGCTTGAGCCTCAGCACCGCCCGCGTCATGGCGCTAGCGCTTGCGCAGGACGACGACCATCAGGAGCGGGTGCTTCGAGCGCTCGAGGACCTGGTGCGGCTTGAAGCCGAAGAACCACTGGACGAACTCGAAGCCGCCGGCCAGCTCGACCAGCGCCCGCAGCTCCTGGGGGAACACCATGCGCGAGGTGTGGGTCTGGCGGTAGACCCGGCGCCGCCCGTTCTCGACGGCCTCGAGCAGCATCCGTTCCCGGAACGTCTGCGTCACCGGGTCGACGTCGAGCAGGGCCGAGAACGAGGCGCGCACGATGAGCCGGCCGCGCCGCCGGGACCACGACCAGCGCCGCGCCGGGTCGATCCAGGAGGAGGCCATGTAGCGGTCGAAGACGTAGAGGCCGCCCCGGCGGAGCGCGCGCGCCACCGCCCGGAGGTGGGCCACGAGCTCGGCGTTCGTGAGGAGGTGGCCCTGGGAGTCCTGCATGCAGATCGCCGCGTCCACCGGGCGGGCGAGGCGGAAGTCGGTCATGTCGCCGACGACGAGCTCGCCCCGGCGGCCGTGGGCGGCGAGCCGCGCCCGGAGGTAGACGACGTTCTCGGGCGAGAGGTCGAGGCCCGTCATCGCGTAGCCCCGGTCGGCGAGGCGGATCAGGTGCGGACCGGTGCCGCAGGCGATGTCGAGGACCCGGCGGACGGGGCGGCGGGCGTAGCGCCGGAAGCAGTGGACGAGGAAGTCCACCTCGGCCTTCCGGTTCATGTCGAAGGCGATCTCGTATAGGCGGGGGGCGCTGTACGGGCTCTTCACGGACGTCGCGCCAGCGCGCCCGGGACTGCGGGCGCCGCGCCTAGACCAGGTCCTGCTCGGCGAGCAGCGTGACGGCGGCCAGGGCGCAGCCGGACCGCTCGACCGTGTGCTCGACCGCGAAGACCCCGAGCTCCCGGATCGGCTCGCCGCGGACCTGGAACGCCTCCTCGAGCATGGCGCGGATGGCGCGCTCGGCCTGCTGGCGGGTGGCGATGTCGTGGAACTCCATGATGACGCCCGGCTTGGCCGGGTCGTCCGGCAGGGCGTAGCCGACCGCGGCGGCCACCGTCTGGCCGGGCACGTCGCTGGTCATCGCCGCGTACGCCGTCGGGATGAGGGCGCCCGGCTTGATCTTCGGCAGCTCGATGATCGAGACGTCGGGAGGGACGATGCTGGAGACCTTGATGAGGTTGATGTTGCCGATGCCCGCGGCCAGCAGCGCGTTGTCGAAGGCGTTGAGGGGCGTGCCCCCTTCGGCGTGGCCGACCGTCGCAGCCGCCATCGAGACCGTCTTCGTCATCCGCTCCTCCTTCGTGCCGCCACTCCTGCCTCTCGCCTCCGATCGTCGAGCCCGCGCGCGCGAGCGACAAAATCTTCCGTCACTCTACCGGGGCGTCGAGCGAATGCAAGAGAAAAGTGGTCCGCCGGAGGCCGCCGCGGGCGCTCGGCGCCGCCCGGAGACGCCCCGGAGGGCGCCGGAAAAGCCGCCGAGACGGCGTTTTTTTCTTGCAATCGAAAAAACCGGGCCCTAGAGTGAATCAGATTTCGGTAGGAGAAGGAAATTTTTTCGCGGTGAAACAGCGATGCGGGGTCCGCGTCGCAGGAGAGGTGCGGTAGATGAACGGATCGGAGGAAGGAGGGCCGGTGGATTGAACGCTCTGGGACGACACCTGCTGCTCGAGTTGTTCGATTGCGATCCTGACGCCATCAACAACCTCGAGACCGTCAAGGGGGCCTTGGTCGAGGCCGCGAGGCGGGCGCAAGCCACCATCGTCGACGTCGTCTTCCACGAGTTCAACCCGTTCGGCATCAGCGGAGTCGTCGTGATCGCCGAGTCCCACCTTTCGATCCACACCTGGCCCGAGTACCGGTACGCGGCCGTCGACATCTTCTCCTGCGGCGACGTGCTCCAGCCGGAGATCGCGGCCACCTACCTCGTCGAGCAGTTCGCCTCCGAGCGGACCGCGGTGGTCGACGTCCAGCGCGGCATGTTCCTCAACTCGGCGGTCCCGATCGTCAACAAGAGTCCGGTCGCCGTCAGTTGATCAGTCCGCAGTCCTACAAGTGGTTCTTCGAGACCACGACCGCCGTCGAGGGGCACATGCACGCCGTCGTGCGGACGCTCGTGGAGACGCAGACCAAGTTCCAGCACGTCGAGATCATGGTCACGGCCGACTACGGCAAGGCCCTGGTGCTCGACGGGCGGATCCAGTCCAGCCAGGCTGACGAGTTCATCTACCACGAGGCCCTCGTCCACCCCGGCCTGCTGGCCACCGAGGGCCCCCCGCGGAGCGCCCTGGTCATCGGCGGCGGCGAGGGGGCGACCCTGCGCGAGATCCTGCGCTACCCCTCGATCGAGCGCGCCGTCATGGTGGACATCGACGGCGAGGTGGTGGACCTCTGCAAGCAGCACCTGCCCGAGATGCACCAGGGCGCCTTCGAGGACCGGCGGACCGAGCTCCGGCACGAGGACGCCCGGGCGTACCTGGAGAAGACCGCCGAGCGGTTCGACTTCATCACGGTGGACCTGGTCGAGCCCCTCGAGGCCGGCCCGGCCTGCCTGCTGTTCACCAGGGAGTTCTACTCGCTCGTCCGCGACCGGCTCACGCCGGGCGGCACCATGACCATGCAGGCCGGCATGACCAAGGTGGGCGAGCTCGGCTTCTACACGGCGATCCACCGGACCCTGCGCGAGGTCTTCCCGGTGGTGGCCGGCTACCAGACCTACGTGTCGTGCTTCGGCACGCCGTGGGGCTTCATCCTGGCCTCGAAGAAGATCGACCCCTGCCGCCAGCTCGCCCCGGCGGTGGACGCGCTCGTCGCCGAGCGCCTCAAGGGCACCCTCGGCTACTGGGACGGCACCACCCACCAGCACGCCTTCGCGCTGCCCAAGCACGTCCGCAAGGCGCTGGGCGAGCAGACCCGCATCGTCACCGACGCGCACCCCCTGATCCTCACCTGACGGCGGCGTCGCACGTGGCGGCCCAGCGAGGCGTCGGGCTGATCCTCCTGGTCGTCGTCGCCGGCCTCGTGGTGGGCTCGCTCCTGGGCGAGCTGCTCGGCGGCCTCCTGCCCTCCGGCTGGGGCCAGGACCTGCTCACGCGCGGCCCCACGATCGGCCTGACCCCGCCGGTGACCCTCGACCTGCGCTTCCTGGCGCTCACCGTCGGCCTCGCGCTCAAGGTCAACCTGGTCGGCGTCGTCGGGATCGTCATCGCCGCGCTCACGCTCCGGCGGCTCTGAGCCGCCGGTGCTGATCCTGGCGTCGGCCTCGCCCAGGCGGCGCGAGCTGCTCCGGCGGATCTGTCCCGACTTCGCGGTCGAGGCGAGCGACGTGGACGAGACGCTCGACGCCGGCCCCATCGCCCCGGCCGTGGCCGCGCTCGCCCTGCGGAAGGCGCGCGCCGTCGCCCGGCGCGCCGGCCGGGGCGTCGTGCTGGCCGCGGACACGGTCGTCGTGCTCGGCGGCGAGGTGCTCGGCAAGCCGGCGGGGCCCGCCGAGGCGCGGGCGATGCTCCGCCGCCTGCGCGGCCGGGGGCACGAGGTCTGGACCGGCGTGGCCGTCGTCGACGCCGCGACCGGGCGCGCGGCCTCCGCCACGGCGCGCACGCGGGTGCTGATGGCGGGCTACCCGGAGGCGACGCTCGACGCCTACGTGGCGAGCGGCGCGCCGCTCGACAAGGCGGGCGCCTACGCGATCCAGGACCTGGGCGGGCGCCTCGTGGACGGGCTCGTGGGCTCCTACACCAACGTCGTCGGGCTCCCCGTCGAGGCGGCGCGGCGGCTGCTGGCGGGGTTCGGCCTGCCCGTCAGCGCGCCGGCCGCGCCTTGAGCGCGCTCCGGAGGGGCTCGAGGTGAAGCAGCCGCTCGGCGCCGGGGATCCGCAGGCTCACGGGCAGGGGCGTGTGCGAGCGCACGATCACGATCGTCTGCTTCACCTGCTCGGTGGACACGAGGCCGTCCGGCAGCCAGAGGTCCCGGCTCGCCGCGAGCCGCGCCTCGAACTCCGTCGTGGCCCCGACGACCCGCGCCGGGAGCCCGGCACCGAGCGCCTCGGCGCCGGCCGTGCGCAGGCGCGCCACGGCGGCCAGGAGCGCCCGCGCGACGCGGGCGAGGTCGGCGTCCGCCGGGCGGCGGTCGGCGCGCGCGAAGACGGCCGCGTTCACGCTCCCGGCGCCGAGGGCTCGGGCGACGGCCGCGGGCGTCCGGAAATCGGCGAGGAGCCTGGCGCGGCCCTCCGCGAGGAGCCGCGTCGCGTCGGGCTCGTACGCGAGCCCGGCGTGGATCTCGCCCGCCTCGAGCGCGGCGACGAGGCCGCGGGTGCCGACGCTCACGACGTGGAGCTGGGCCACGCTGATCCCCGCCCGGGCCAGGAGCCAGCCGAGCCACGCGTGCTCGGGCGCGCCGGGCGTCGAGACGCCGACGCGGAGGCCCGCGAGGTCGTCCACGACGCGCACCGCCGCGGCCTGGGCGGCGCCGACGACGAGCGCGCAGGGCGGCGCCGCCGTGAGGCCGAAGACCAGGCTCGCGTGCTGGGTCGGCTGGCGCGGGCCGAAGCGCAGCATCGCCTCGAGCGTGGTGGCGGCCAGGTCCGCCTGCCCCTGGGCGAGCGCCTCGGCCGCGCCCGACTCCGCGCGCGTCGTCCGGAGCCGCACGTCGAGCCCCTCGCGCGCGAAGTCGCCCTCGGCGGCCGCGACGCGCAGCGGCAGGTACTGCGGTGACGTCGCGGGCCCGCTCACCGCGACGACCAGCGTCTGGAGCAGGACGATGAGCCCGAGCATCCGCCTAGCGCCCCGCGACCGGGTCAAGGCGCGGCTGCTGCGCCTGTACCGGGCGCTCGAGCGGCGCTACGGCCCGCAGCGCTGGTGGCCCGGCC
>Ga0155362_1042_pt1 | contig 12342 bp, 14 predicted proteins | sample RifCSPhighO2_02_FD_106330 | JGI IMG/M metagenome (GOLD analysis project Ga0155362, IMG submission 106330) | Candidatus Rokubacteria bacterium RIFCSPHIGHO2_02_FULL_73_26
GGACCCGTTCCCGCCGCGCGGGCGGCGGGCCCCGCGTGCCCGGATGGAGCCCAGCCGCAACCGGGCAGCGCACGCGTGCCGCGTGGTCCGGCGACCCCGCCCCGGACCCCGACCTCCGCCGACGACCGCGACTACGCGCGCCCGAGGGTCTGCAGCACGCTCATCGAGCCGTAGCGGCGCTGGATCGCGTCCCACTCGGCCGGGTCGTGGAAGCGGCACAGCCCGGCGCCGAACGCCTTGGCGACCTCCAGGCAGAACCGCACCGCGAGGTCGATGTCGACGGCCTGCGAGGCGCCGGTCGCCGAGCCCGGCACCGGCACCTCCGCGGTCAGCGCGACGCCGACGACCGGCACGGCCGTCGCGGTGGCCGGCTGCAGGATCGAGTTGACGTGGAACAGGTCGTTGCCGTAGGGCGTGATGTCCTGCATGGTCAGGGGCAGCACGACCGGCATGCGCCCGGTGACGTTCTGCACGATCGTCAGCAGGTCCTCCGCGACCCGGAGGATCCAGCCTTCCTTCACCGTCGGCGAGATCGCGATGCCCCGCTGGTTGACGACGCGGTTGCCGCGCGTGGTGTCCACGGAGAGGATCGCCTCCATCTCGGGCCGCACCTCGTGGCGGTTCAGCGTCGCCATGTCCACCGGCGAGTTCATCATGGTCACGACCGGGTGGGCGATCGTGGGGGCGTCGGGGCAGATGTGGGTCGCGAGGATCACGTCCCCGGGGAGCCGGTCGCCCTGCGCCGCCATGCGCCCGAGCTTGAGCGCGCACGCGATCGCCGTCACGGCGCCGTCGCCGTCGGAGACGAGGCCGACCTTCGCGGGGCGGGCGCCGATGCCCCCGAGGCGGCCGACGATGCCGAGCGTCGGCGCCTCCCCGCCGGCGCGCCGGCCGCGCGCGCCCGGCACCGTGACCCGGACGAAGTCCGTGCTCCCCCGGGCGCCGGTGAACCGTTCGACCTCGACGTCGGGCACGCCCGCCGCGCGGATCGCGTCGCCGACCGCCTGACCGGTCACGACGGCGGAGTCGAGGAGCTCGAGGGCCTGCAGCACCGTGCCGAGCGACATGCGCGTTCTCCTTGGGGTGGCCGCGGTCAGGGCTCGGTGCCCGCCGCGAGGTGGAGCCGGGGGAAGACCGGGAGCGAGCGCCCGCCGTCCATGACGATCGCGCGGCCGGTGACGAAGTCGAACGCGGGCGAGCAGAGCAGCGCCACCATGCGGCCGATCTCCGGCTCGGTGACCAGGCGGCCGAGCGGCGTGGCCGCGATGGCCGCCTGCTTGTAGGCCGGCAGCGTGTCGGTCCGGGCGCTCGCGATCTGGCTCGGGACGACCGCGTTCACCGTGATCGCGGGCGCCAGCTCGACGGCGAGGCTCTCGGTCAGGTGGAGCAGCGCGGCCTTGGCGAGCCCGTACACCGAGTGCGAGCGCACGTAGGCCGAGGTGGCGCCGAGGTTGACGATGCGTCCCCAGCCGAGCCGCGTCATGCCCGGCGCGGCGAGCTGGGCGGCGAGCCAGGCCGCCTTGAGGTTCGCGTCGAGCACGTAGTCCCAGTCGGCCTCGGCGAGCGTGGCGAACGGCGTGTCGGCGAACGGCCCGGCGTTGTTCACGAGCACCGCGACCGGGCCGAGCCGCGCGCCGACCTCCGCGACCAGCCGGCGCACGTCCGCGCTCCGGGCGACGTCGCCCTGGACCACGTGGGCCTCGCCGCCCGCCGCGCGGATCGCCCCGGCGACGGCTTCGGCACCCGCGCGGGCGCTCCGGTAGTGCACGGCCACCCGCGCCCCCGCGCGCGCGAGCGCCCGCGCGATCTCGGCCCCCGCCCCCGACGACGAGCCGGTGACCAGGGCGCCCTTGCCCGCGAGAAACCTCTCGACGTCGTGCATCGAACCCTCCTATCCCTCCAGGGCCTGCCGGGCGCGGGGGAGCACCTCCTGCCCGAAGCGGCGGATCGTGTCCTCGACGGTGCCCGCCGGCGGGGCGAACGGGTGGATCATGATCTGGCCGATGCCGGCCCGGCCGAGCGCCACCACGTGCGCGGTCACCTCGTCCACGGTCCCCGCCAGCGTGAGCGCGTCCACGTGGCGGTCGGTGATCAGGGGCACGAGGGGCCGGTAGGGCTCGAGGCCGGCCGCGTACGGCACGCCCGCGACGCGCGTGAGCACCTCGGCCGACAGCGCGAGCCCCTGCGCCTCGAGCGCGGCGAAGCGGAGCCGCCCGGCACCGAGCGTGCGCGCGACGCGCGGGCGCAGCACGTCGCGTGCGGCGGCGCCGTCGGGCGCGATGCAGGCGTTCAGCCGCGCGACCAGCTCGACCGCGCGCGGGTCCCGTCCCGTCTCCGCCGCGCCGCGCGCGACCTCGGCGGCGAGCGCGAGCACCTCCGCCGGGCTCGCGCAGCCCTCGACGATCGCGCCGTCGGCCAGGGCCCCCGCGGCGCGCTGGCCGAGCGGCCCATTGCTCGCGACCCAGATCGGCAGCGCCGCGCGCGGGGGCGTGAAGTCGAGCCGGCCGCCGTGAAAGCGGACGATCTCGCCCGCCTGCGTGACGGTCTCGCCGGCGAGCAGGCGGCGGATCAGCGCGATCGCCTCGCGGAGCGCGCGCGCCGGCCGCGCGCGCGTGACGCCCAGCTCGGCGAAGCCCGAGATGCCGGCGCCGAGGCCGAGCGCGGCCCGGCCGTCGCTCGCCTCGTCGAGCGTGGCGATCGCGGCCGCCGTGAGCGCCGGGTGGCGCGAGTACGGGTCGGTCACGCAGGGGCCGAGCCGGAGCCGCCGCGTGGCGAGCGCGCAGAGCGTGAGCGAGGCGTACACCTCGCGGTAGAAGCGCTCGTCGGCCAGCCACAGGTGGTCGAGGCCGGTCGCCTCCGCGAGCCGGGCGAGCTCGGCCAGGCGCGCCGTCGGCTCGTGGCCCAGCAGGAGGAGGCCGCCCGTCACGGCTCGACCAGCTCCGTCCAGATCGACGTCGTGTACGCCCGGTCGAGGTACTTCGCGTAGAGCTCCTCGAGCAGCTCCTTGCCGGCCACCGCCAGCTCCTGCTCGTAGGCGGCGCGGTCGGTGATCTCGATGCGCTCGATGTAGTCCCAGGGCCCGCCCGCGAGGCGCGCGCCCGCCTCGGTGATCCGGTGGGTCCGGTACGAGACGATGGACGGGATCCGCGCCGAGACCGCGTAGTCCACCTCGCGCTCGAACCGCTCGTAGTCCGCCGCGCTCACTCCCGGCCGGAGCTTCGCCAGCACGTAACGCACGGTCGCCATCAGCGCCCTCCCATGAGCTGCTCGATCGGAACCCAGTCGAGATCGTAGCCGTAGTGCCGCGGCGCGAGCAGCGCGAGCGCCGCCGGCGTCCGGAGCTTCGCGTCCGCGCGCGCGCCGAGCACCGCGACGCGCGCCCCCTCGGCGAGCAGCGTGTTCGTGTACGGCGCGCCGCTCTCGGCGTCCAGGAGCATCACCAGGTCGGGCGAGTGCACCCAGGGCCGCCCGTCGCGCCAGGTCACGTGGTTCTCGTTCTTGAACCAGACGGAGAGCGTGTGCCCCGCGTCCGGCCCCTCGCCCTCGACGGTGGTCGTGCCGAGCATGTAGCCGTCACGGCTCTCCCACTCCTTGCCCCGGACGCGGCCGCGGAAGAGCACCCAGCCGGCGAGCGCCTCGGCGCCGGCCGCCGCCGGGTCGCCGCCGCGCGCCCGCGCCTCGCGGAGCGCGCGCCCGACGGCGAGCGCGCGCGAGATCCCGCCCTGGACCGTGATCGCCTTGAGGTCGCGGCCCCGCATGAGGAAGCCGGCGTGGGCGCACGGCGCGCGCATGTCGGGCAGCTTCGTCGCGAGGCTGATGAGCTTGCCGATGCGCTCGGTCACGAGGTCGCTCGCGGTCTCCTTCACGAGGAGCACGTTGCCCCACGGGTCCGCGACCGCGCCCGGCGCGAAGCGGATGCCCGCGATCGCCGCCGTCGTCTGGCTGAGCTCGGGGATCGCGCGCCCGGCGCAGTCGCCGTCCACGAGGGCGGCGCCGAGGCGGACCGCGGCGTCCATCGGGGTCGCCGTGTTGCCCGCGCCGAGCTCGAAGGGAACGATCGCGTCGATCCGCCGGCCGGTGTAGGCGGCGAGCTCCTCGACGGCGCGCACCATCGGCTTCGCCACCACCCACGCCTCCGGGTAGCCGAGCCGCCGCCGCTCGGCGGCCGGGAGCGGCTCGCTCGGCGCGATCGAGCCCATGCCGAACACGGAGCAGGCCCAGCCGTCGTCGGGCAGCGACTCGACCGGGACCCACGCGACGCGCCGCCCCGCCTCCACGTGGGGCAGGAGCGCCTCGAGCCCCTGCTCGGGGCGGCCGCCGCCGCCGGTGCCGAGCAGCGTGAGCCCGGCGATCAGGTCGTGCACGTCCTCGCGGGTCCGGAGCTCTCCCATGGTCTCCTCTCCTGGCTAGACGAGGTGGCAGGCGACGAGGTGCCCGGGAGCCACCTCGCGCAGGGCGACCGGCTCGGCGCACACGGGCTGGGCCAGCGGGCAGCGGGCGCGCAGCCGGCAGCCGGCCGGGATGTCGATCGGGCTCGGCACCTCGCCGGCGAGGACGAGGCGCTCGCGCCGCGCGTCCGGATCCGGGACCGGGATCGCGGAGAGCAGGGCGCGCGTGTACGGATGCAGCGGCCGCGCGAACAGCGCGCGGGTCGGCGCCTGCTCGACGATGGTCCCGAGGTACATCACCGTCACGCGCCGCGCCAGGTACTTCACGGTCGCGAGGTCGTGCGAGATGAACAGGTACGTCATCCCGAGCTTCTCGCGCAGCTCGCCGAGCAGCAGGATGATCCGCGCGCGCAGCGACACGTCGAGCGCCGAGGTCGGCTCGTCGAGCACGACGAGGCGCGGCGCGGAGGCGATCGCGCGCGCGATGTTGACGCGCTGCCGCTGCCCGCCCGACAGCTCGTGTGGGTAGCGGCCGAGCAGCTCGGCCCCGAGCCCCACCTGCGCGAGGACCTCGCGCGCGCGCTCCCGGCGCGCCGCGCGGCGGAGGGCGGTGTGCAGCCGCAGCGGGTCCTCGACCGTGCGCCGCACCGTGAACCGCGGGTTGAGCGACGCGGTCGGGTCCTGGAAGACCATCTGGATGTCGCGCCGGCGGCGCCGCAGCGCCTCCTCGCCGAGCGCGGTGAGGTCCACGCCGTCGAAGCGCACGCGCCCCGCCGTCGGCTCGATCAGCCGCAGCAGGCAGCGCGCCACGGTGGACTTGCCGCAGCCCGACTCGCCCACGAGCCCGAGCGTCTCGCCCGCGTCCACCGCGAGCGAGACGCCGTCCACGGCGCGCACCGCGGGCGGGACGCGGCCCCGCAGGGCGTCGAGCCACGCCCCGGGCCCCCCGAGGGGGAAGTGCTTGACGAGGCCCTCAGCGGCGAGGAGCGGCGGCACGGGCGGCCTCGACGGCGTGGCAGGCGACTTCGTGGCGGGGACCGAGCGCGATCGGCGCCGGCCGCGTCCGCCGGCACGTGTCCAGCACCTCGGGACAGCGCTCGGCGTAGCGGCAGCCCGGCGGCGCCGCGAGCAGCGAGGGGACCGCGCCGGGGACGGGCTCCATCGTCGCCTCGCGGTCCACGCGCGGGATCGAGCGCACGAGGGCCCGCGTGTACGGGTGCGCCGGCTCGCGGAACAGCGTCCGCACGTCGGCGCACTCGACGAGCTGGCCCGCGTGCATGACCGCGACCCGGTCGCAGAGGCCGGCGACGACGGCGAGGTCGTGCGTGATCAGGACGATCGAGGCGCCGGTGCGGGGTCCGAGGTCGCGGAGCAGGTCCAGGATCTGCGCGGCGATCGAGACGTCGAGCCCGGTCGTCGGCTCGTCGGCGATCAGGAGCCGCGGCGAGGTCGCCAGCGCCATCGCGATCATCACCCGCTGGCACGTGCCGCCGGAGAGCTGGTGCGCGTACTGCCGGGCCCGCCGCTCCGGCTCCGGGATCCCGACGAGGCCGAGCATCTCGAGCGTCCGCCGGCGCGCCTCGGCGGGCGCGCAGCCCTGGTGCAGCGCGTAGAGGCGCGCGATCTGCCGGCCGACGGGCAGCAGCGGGTTCAGCGCCGTGCGCGGGCTCTGGAACACCATCGAGATCTGTGCGCCGCGGACCCGGCGCATCTCGTCCTCGGGCAGGAGGAGCAGGTCGCGCCCCTCGAAGCGGATCGTCCCGCGCACGATGCGGCCGGGCGGGCGGATCAGCCGGAACACCGCGAGCGCCGTGACCGACTTGCCCGAGCCGGACTCGCCGACGAGCCCGAGGACCTCGCCGCGCCCGACGCCGAGGTCGATCCCGTCGACGGCGCTCACGACGCCCTCGTCGGTGGCGAACTCGACGTCGAGGCCGCGGATCTCGAGGAGCGGGGTCACACCACGCCCCGCATGCGCGGATCGAGGAGGTCGCGCAGCGTGTCGCCCACCAGGTTGAACGCGAGCACGGTCACCATGATCGCGAGGCCCGGGAACAGGAAGATCCACCACTCGCCCGACACGATGTAGCTCGCGCCTTCCGCGGTCATCGCGCCCCACTCGCTCTGCGGCGGCTGGATGCCGAGGCCGATGAACGACAGCGCGGCGACCGTGAGGATCGCGAAGCCCATCGCGAGCGTCGCCTGTACGATCACCGGCGGGAAGCAGTTCGGCAGCAGGTGGTAGAAGATGATCCGCCGCTGCGGGTTGCCGACCGTGCGCGCCGCCTCCGCGTACTCCATCTCCCGCACGCGCAGCATCTCGCTCCGGATGAGCCGCGTGTAGATCGGCACGTGCGTGATCGCGATCGCCAGGACCACGTTCGCGGTCGCGTTGCCGGCGGCGGCCGTGATCCCCATCGCCAGGATGAAGGCGGGGAACGCCATGATCGTGTCCACGGCGCGCATGACCGCCTGGTCCACGAGCCCGCCCCGGTAGCCCGCCAGCGCGCCCAGCACGCAGCCCGCCGTCAGCGCCATCGCGGTCGCGGCCAGCGCCACGAGCAGGTCGACGCGCGCCGCCCAGACGATGCGCGAGAGCTGGTCCCGCCCGTAGATGTCGGTGCCGAGCCAGTGGCGCCAGCCCGGCGCCTGGAGCACGTCCTCGGCGCTGGGCGCGTCCGGGTCCCAGGGCGCCACGAGCGGCGCCGCGAGCGCGAGCACGATGATCGCCACGATGGCCGCGAGCGCGGCGAGCGAGAGCGAGTTCCGCGAGAGCCGCCGCCAGGCGACGGCCGCGCGGCCGCGGCGACCCGCGACGCCCTCAGCGGAGCCGGATGCGAGGGTCGACAAGGCCGTAGACCACGTCCACGGTGAAGTTGATCAGCACGTAGACGACGGCGACGAAGAGCACGAAGCCCTGGATCGGCGCCGCGTCCTTGGTGAGCAGCGAGGTCACCGCGTAGTTGCCGATGCCGGGCCACGCGAACACGATCTCGACGACCACGTTGCCGGCCATCAGGAAGCCGAAGACCACGCCGATCAGCGTGATCACCGGGATCATGCAGTTCCGCAGCGCGTCGCCGTACACGATCGTCCGCCGCGGCAGGCCGGCCGCCCACGCCGCCTTGACGTAGTCGGACTCGAGGATCTCGAGCATCGTGGCGCGCACCATCCGCGTCACCGGCGCCATCACCGAGAAGCCGAGCGTGAGCGCCGGCAGCATGAGCTGGTGCAGGGCCGAGCCGAGCGCCCGCCAGCTGCCGCCGAGGAGCGCGTCCACCGTGTAGAGCCCGGTGAGCGCGGACGGCGCCGTCACGCCGGGGGAGAGGCGCCCGAGCGGCGGCGGCGCGACGCCGAGGTGGTAGAAGAACACGTAGACCGCGAGCAGCCCGGTCCAGAACGTCGGCATCGCGACCCCGCCGACACCGAGCAGGCGGCTCACGTGGTCGAGCGGCCCGTCGCGCCGGACGGCCGCGAGCACGCCGAGCGGGATGCCGACACCGATCGCGATCAGCATGCTCGCCAGCGTCAGCTCGAGCGTCGCCGGCACGCGCTGCAGGAAGTCGGTGAGGACGGGCCGGCCGGTCGTCGCGCTCTCGCCGAAGTCGCCGCGCAGCACCCCGGAGAGGTAGCGCCAGTACTGCACGGGCACGGGCCGGTCGAGGCCCATCTGGCGCTCCATCTCCCGGATGTGCTCGGGCGTCGCGAGCGGCCCCGCCTTGACGAGCGCCGGGTTGCCCGGCAGCAGGTACGTGAGCGTGAACGTGATCAGCGTGACGCCGAGGAGCGTCGGGAGCACCAGCAGCGCGCGGGTCGCGACGTAGCGGCCGAGCCCCACGTCAGGCCCCCACGCGCGCGGCGGCGGGGCGGCCCGCCGGCCGTCCCCGCCCCCGCGCCGCGGCGCGGTCCGGCGCGCTCAGGCGCGCCGGGCCGCGTAGTAGCGCTCGAACGTGTCCCACCGCTTCTCGAGCCCGCTGAGGTCGGCGCTCATGACCCGCACCCAGTTCTCGTACCAGAGCAGGCCCCACACCGCGTCGTCGAGGAGGATCTTCTGGATCTCCTCCGACGCCGCGTTGCGCTTGGCGAGGTCGCTCTCGTGCATGTTGGCGTCGAGGAGCCTGTTCACCCGCTCGTTGTGGTAGAAGGACAGGTTCGTGAACTTCTGCCGCGAGTCGAACAGGAAGCTCAGGTGGTAGTAGGGGTCGTTGACCCACGACTGCCACGACTCGATCGAGAGCGTGTGATCGCCCTTGATCGCCACCTGGCGGAACGTCGCGTCGCTCTCCTTGGCGATACTGACCTTGAAGCCGATCTTCTCCAGCTCGCGCTGGATCCAGACGGCCGCCTGCTCGTGCGTCGGCCAGCCCACGCGGATCGCGAGGTCCACGGGGACCGGGGCCTTGACGCCGGCCTCCTTCATGAGGGCCTGCGCCTTCGCGATGTCGTGCCTGTACGGCGAATACTTGCCGAGGTGGCTCGGCGTCAGGCTCGGCACCGGGCTCGTCATCTGCTCGCCGTAGCCGTACAGCACGCTCGGCAGGATCGCCTGGATCGGGATCGCGTAGTTCACGGCGCGCCGCACGAGCACGTTGTCGAAGGGGGCCTTCTTCTGGTTCATCGCGAGGTAGTTGCAGATGGTGTCCGGCACCCTCAAGATCTTGAGCCCGGCCTCGCCCTCGAGCGACTTCACGTTCTTCGGGCTGAGCCCCGGACGGCCGGCCACGAGCTGGATCGCCTTGCGCTTGAGCAGCAGCACGCGGTCCGCCTCGTTCGGCACGAGCTTCAGCACGACGCGCTCGAAGTAGGGCTTCGGCCGCCAGTAGCCCGGCGCCGCCTCGAACACGATCTCGACGCCGGGCTCGTTCTTCACGAGCCGGTAGGCGCCGACGCCGGCCGGGTTGCGCTTGAGCCACTCGGCCGCCCACGGGTCCTCCTTGGTCGCGTGCGCCTTCACCTCGTCGGGGTCGAGGATCGCGTTGTTCGACAGCGCGATCGTGTCCATCGCGAGCGGCGTGGACCCGGGCATCTTGATCGCGAACGTGGCGTCGTCGCGCACGACGAACTGCGCGGGGTCCGTGGTCCGGATGAGCCGCGGAAAGATGAGCTTCATGTAGCCGGGCGACTGGAGCCCGCGGTCGAAGGAGTACTTGAGCGCCTGGGCCGTGACCGGGCGGCCGCTCGGGAACTTCACGCCCTTGCGGACCCGGAAGACCAGCGTCGCGCCGTTGTCCTCCGTCTTCCACGACTCCGTCAGCATCCCGTCGAACTCGCCCGGGTGCGAGCGGGCGAAGCCCGGCTGCCCCTCGATCGGCCGCACCTTCCAGCCGATCATCCCGTCGCAGATGTTGGCGATCGTCACGTACCCGCCGTTGGTCTTGAACGACGCCGGGTCGAGCGTGTCGATGTCCGAGTCCCAGGCGACCACGAGGGTCCGCGGGTCCTGGGCCCACGTCTCGCGGGGCCGGAACACGGCGGGCCCCACCGCGGCCGCGGCGGCGGTGCCGCCCGCGGCCTTCAGGAACGACCGGCGATCCATGCGTGCGCTCATCACGGGCCTCCTCTCGCGCGTACGGGTTAATCCTCGATCGGCTCGGACCAGAAGAAGACGTTCCGGGAGCGGTCGAGGTAGTGCTCGTAGAGCTGGCGGATCAGCTCCTGGCCGGCCGGCGACGCCAGGTCCTTGGCGTACTGCTCGGCGTCGCGCACCTCGATCCGCTCGATGTAGCTCCACCCCGCGTCGGGGGCGCCGGTGATCGGCCCCTCGATGCGGTGGGTGCGATAGCTGATGATGCTCGGCAGCGTCCGGGCCACGCGGTAGTCGTACTCGCGGAGCCAGCGCTCGTAGTCCTCGGGCCGGACGCCCGGCTTCAGGGTCGTGATCACGTAACGCACCGGCATCGTCTCTCCTCCTGTGGGCGTCAGCCCGCGGCCACCGGCTCGAAGCCCTCCAGCAGGTCGTCGGCCGCGAGCACCCGGTCGCGGTCCGTCGCGGCGCCGTTCACCGCCACGAGCCACGTGTCGCGCTCCGCGCCGAGCCCGGCCAGGAGCGCCTCGACCGTCGTCCCGGGCGCCACCTCCAGCACCGTGCGGTCCGCGCCCCCGGGCAGGAAGCGGCGGAGGTTGCCGTGCAGGTGGACCGTGACCCTCACGCGAGCGCCTCCCGGACGCGCGGCATGACCTCCCGCGCGAACCGCTCGATCGTGGTCTCGACGCGGCCGTCCGGCGCGAGGGGGAACACCATGAGCTGGCCGATCCCGGCCCGCGCCAGGCGCACGACGCCGCGCGCGACCTCGTCCGGCGGGCCCGCCAGCGTCACCGCGTCCACGAGCTCGTCGGGCACCTCCGGCGCGACCGCGCGCAGCGGCGCGGGGTCGTGCGTGTAGGGCAGCGCGAGCACCCGCGCGCGGAGCGCCGGCGGCAGCGTCAGGCCCGCGGTCGTGAACGTGAAGAAGTCCGGGCGCTGCGCCGACAGGCTCCGCACGATGGTGGGCCGCATCACGTCGCGCGCCGCCCGCCGGTCGTCGGCCACGCACACGTTGAGCCGCGCGACCAGCTCGACCGTCGCGGGGTCCCGCCCCGCGCGGCGCGCCCCCTCGGCGACGGCGTCGCGGAAGAAGCTCACGAGCGGCTCCGCCACGCACCCCTGCATGATGGCGCCATCGGCCACGCGCCCCGCGACCCGGCAGCCCGCGGCGCGCTGCGAGGCGACGTAGATCGGCACCGCGGGCCGCGGCGGCGCGAAGTCGAGCCGCCCCTCGTGGAACGCGACCACCTCGCCCTTGACCGTCACGGTCTCGCCGGCGAGCAGCCGCCGGATCAGCTCGACCGCCTCGCGGATCGCGACCGCCGACCGGCGCGCGTCCACCCCGAGCTCGCGGAAGCCGCTCACGCCCGCGCCGAGGCCGAGCACGGCCCGCCCGTCGGCCAGCTCGTCGAGCGTCGCGATCGCCATCGCCGTCAGGGCCGGGTGGCGCGAGTACGGGTCGGTGACGCCGGTCGCGAGGCGGATCCGCCGCGTGGCGAGCGCGCACGCGGCGAGGCACGCGTAGACGTCGCGGAAGAAGCGCTCGTCGGCGAGCCAGAGGTCGTCGTAGCCGAGCGCCTCGGCGCGCGCCGCGAGCGCCGCCAGCTCGCGCGGCGGGCGCGAGGGCAGCAGGAGCAGTCCGGTCGTCAGGCCCATGCCCTCATCCCATCGGAATCCGGATCGACGCGGAGCGGCGTCGCAGGAGCTCCGTGCCGACCAGCACGAACACCGCCACGGTGATGATGAGCGACGACGCCGCGGCGATCGTCGGATCGATCTCCAGACGGACCGCGTCCCACATGCGTTTGGGCAGCGTGACCGCGGTGGGGCCCGTGATGAACATACTCAGGATCAGCTCGTCGAACGACGTCAGGAACGCGAAGAGCCCCGCCGTGACCACCGCGGGTCGGATGACCGGGTAGGTCACCCGGTAGAACGTGACGAGCGGGCCGGCGCCCAGGCTCAGGGAGGCGCGCTCCAGCGTCCGGTCGAACCCCTTGAGGGCCGCCGCGACGATGATCACGACCTTCGGGACGGCCAGGAGGGTGTGCGCCGTGAGGAGTCCCGCCCGCGTGCCGACGAGCCCCACGTGGGCGAAGAGGAAGTACACGGCGATGGCCGTGATGATGTACGGGATGATGATCGGCGCCATGAAGAAGGCGACCAGCAGCCCCTTACCGCGGAACTCCGCGCGCACCAGCCCGAACGCGGCCGGGATACCGAGCAGGAGCGCGAGCGCCGTGGTCCCGATGGCGACCTCGATGCTGAGGAGCGTGGCGGTCGTCCACCCGGAGCTCTCGAAGTATCGGCGGTACCACTGCAGGGAGAAGCCCGACGGCGGAAACTCGAGATACGGCGACGCGCTGAACGACAGTGGGACCACAATGAAGAGAGGTGCCACCAGGAACACCAGCGTGGAGACCGCCACGA
>Ga0155362_1083_pt2 | contig 12247 bp, 13 predicted proteins | sample RifCSPhighO2_02_FD_106330 | JGI IMG/M metagenome (GOLD analysis project Ga0155362, IMG submission 106330) | Candidatus Rokubacteria bacterium RIFCSPHIGHO2_02_FULL_73_26
CGAGCCGGAGGACGCCCTCGGGCGTGAGACGCCGCGCGGCGCGCTCAAGGGCTACCTCGGCGCCATGCGGAAGGGCGACTACGAGCTGGCCGCGCGCTATCTCGACCTCCGACGGGTCCCGGTGGCGCAGCGCGAGACGCGCGGCCCCGAGCTGGCCCGCGAGCTCGGGGTCGTCCTCGACCAGGCCGGGACCCTCGACCTCGCGACGCTCAGCGCCGCGCCCGAGGGAAGCGCCGAGGAAGGGCTCGCGGATAGCCTCGAGCGCGCGGGAACGGTCGAGACCCGCGCGGGTCCCGTCGACGTTCTCCTCCAGCGCGCGAGGGAGGGCGACGCGCCCGTCTGGCGCGTCGCGCCGGCGACGGTGGCCCGCATTCCCGCGCTCTACCAGGAGTTCGGGTACGGCCCGCTCGGCGATCTGCTGCCGCGCGCCCTGGTCGACACGCGCGTCCTCGACATCGCGCTCTGGCAGTGGCTCGGGCTCGTGCTGGTCGTGGTTCTCGCGTGGGCGGTGTCGTGGCTCGCCACGGCGGCGGCCATCCACGCCCTGCGCCGCCTGGTGCGGCGCTCGCGCACGACGGTGGACGACGCGCTGCTCGACGCCTGCGTCGGGCCGCTCCGACTCGGCCTCGGCCTCGGCGCGTTCTGGCTCGGCGTGCTCGCGCTCGCGCTGCCCGTCCACGCGAAAACGTTCTTCGGGGGCCTGGAGACGATCGCGGCGATCGTCGCGGCCGGCTGGGTCGTGCTCCGGCTGATCGAGGTCCTCAGCCGCATCGCGGCCGACCAGCTGCTCGCGCGGGGGCGCGCCGCCGCCGTGCCCATGGTGCCCCTCGGCGCCAAGGCCGCGAAGGGCGTCGTGCTCGTGTTCGTGGGGCTCGCGATGCTCCAGAACCTCGGCGTCAACGTCACGGGGATCCTCGCGGGCCTCGGCATCGGCGGCCTCGCCGTGGCCCTCGCGGCCCAGAAGACCGTCGAGAATCTCTTCGGCGGCATGACGCTGACGCTCGATCAGCCCGTGCGCGTGGGCGACTTCTGCCGCTTCGGCGATCGGATCGGCACGGTCGAGGAGATCGGCCTGCGCTCGACCCGCGTGCGGACGCTCGACCGCACGGTCGTCACCGTCCCGAACGGGGAGTTCGCCGGGTTGCAGCTCGAGAATTTCTCGCGCCGCGACCGGATCTGGCTGCACCCGACGATCGGGCTCCGGTACGAGACGACGCCCGACCAGCTCCGTCACGTCCTGGTCGAGATCCGCAAAATGCTCTACGCCCACCCGCTGGTCCACCCGGACCCGGCGCGGATCCGCTTCGTCGGCTTCGGCGCGTACTCGCTCGATCTCGAGATCTTCGCCTACGTGCGCGCCACGGACTACGGCGAGTTCCTAGCCGTGCAGGAGGATGTCTACCTCCGTATCATAGACATCATGGCGGCCAGCGGCACCGGCTTCGCGTTCCCGTCGCAGACGACGTACTTCGCGCGCGACACGGGCCTCGACCCGGCGCGGCAGCGCGCGGCGGAGGCCGAGGTGCGCGCGTGGCGGGAGCGCCGGGAGCTCTACCTGCCGGAGTTCCCGCCCGGGCGGGTCGCCGCGCTGCACGCCACGCTCGACTACCCGCCGGCCGGCGCGCCCCCGCGGAGCGACGGCGCGGCGCCGGGGGGGTGACCGCCATGGACTGGCTCGGCTGGCTCCTGCTCGTGCTCGCGCTCGTCGCCGTCTTCGCGCTCTGGGACATGATCTTCTGCGGGGGGCGCCGCTGCGGACAGCTGATCGACCGCTTCCAGCGGCGCGACCGACCCGGCGGCGACCCGTGATGTCCGCCATCCGCCAGGATCCGACGACGCGGGAGTGGGTGATCGTCGCGCCGAACCGCGCGCGGCGGCCGCACACGGCGCGCGACGAGCCGGCCGCCGCCCCGGCGCCGGACGCGGCGTGCCCCTTCTGCCCCGGCAACGAGGCCAGCACGCCGCCCGGCCTGCTGCGCCTGCCCGGCCCCGGCGGGAGCGGCTGGGCGGTGCGCGTGATCCCGAACAAGTTCGGGGCGCTCACACCGAGCGGCGAGCCCGTCCGGCGGGAGTGCGGCCCGCTCTTCCGCGAGATGGACGGCGTGGGCCATCACGAGGTGATCGTCGAGACGCCGCGCCACGACCGCACGATGTCGCGGATGACCGACGCCGAGGTCGAGCTGGTGCTCCGCGCCTACCAGGCCCGCTACAAGGCGCTCCGCGCCGACGCGCGCGTGAAGTACATCATCATCTTCAAGAACCACGGCGAGCGGGCCGGCACCTCGCTCAGCCACCCGCACTCGCAGCTCGTGGCGGCCCCGGTCCCGCCGATGCAGACACGGCGCAAGTACGAGGTGGCGACGGCGCACTTCGACGACACGGGCCGGTGCCTGTACTGCGACCTCGTCGAGGCCGAGGTGGAGGCGAAGGACCGCCTCGTCCTCGAGACCGATCGCTTCGTCGTCTTCCAGCCGTACGCCTCGCGCGTGCCGTTCGAGACGTGGATCGCGCCCAAGCGCCACGAGCCGTCGTTCGCCCAGGTGTCGGCCGAGGACCTGGTGGGACTCGCGCGGGTGCTGCGCCGGACGCTCGCGACGCTCGGCGCGGTGCTCGGCGCGCACGACTTCAACTACGTCCTCCACAGCGCGCCGGTCGAGGACGAAGGCAAGCGCTATTACCTCTGGCACATCCAGATCCTGCCCCGGCTCCAGACGATCGCCGGGCTCGAGCTGGGCTCGGGCATCTTCGTCACCACGATGGCGCCGGAGGAGTCCGCGTCGCTCGTCCGGGACGCCCTCGCCCGCGGCGCCGGCGGACGCTGATCGGACGGCGATGCTCCAGAAGGTGTCGATCGGGCGTCACTGCTACGCCCCCTCCGCGAACGTGGAGAATCACCGCGCGCTCGTCGGCGACGACCTCGTCGACGAGATCGCGGCGCTCGCGCGGGACCTCAAGGGCGTGCGGATCGCGCACGTCAACTCGACCGCCTTCGGCGGCGGCGTCGCGGAGCTGCTCGCGCGGCACCTGCCGGTGCTGCAGGCGCTCGGGGTGACGGCCGAGTGGCGCCTCATCCACGGCGAGCCCGAGTTCTTCACGGTGACCAAGGCCTTCCACAACGCGCTCCAGGGCGCGCACTACGACCTCGGTGAGCGCGAGCGCAACCTCTACCTGGAGGCCAACCGGCAGGCCGCCCAGCTCCTCGAGCACGAGTACGACGTGATCGTCGTGCACGACCCGCAGCCCGCCGCGCTCCGCCACTTCGCCGGCGCGCGCGGCGCCAAGTGGATCTGGCGCTGCCACATCGACAGCTCGGCGGCCGACGCCACCGTGCGCGAGTTCCTCGCGCCCTTCATCGCCGAGTACGACGCGCTCGTCTTCACGATGGCCGAGTTCCTGCTGCCCGGCCTCGACGGCGGCCGCGCGGCGTTCATCGCCCCCGCGATCGACCCGCTCGCCACGAAGAACATGGACCTGCCGCTCGACGTCTGCCGGCGCGCGATCGCCGACTCCGGCGTCGACGTGAACCGGCCGCTCCTCGTGCAGGTCTCGCGCTTCGACCCGTGGAAGGACCCGCTCGGCGCGATCCACGCCTACCGGCTCGTCAAGCAGGAGGTCCCCGACGTCCAGCTCGCGCTGATCGGCGCGATGGCGGGCGACGACCCCGAGGGCTGGACGATGCTCGAGCGGGTGGAGGAAGAGGCCGCCCAGGACCCGGACCTGTTCGTGTTCACGAACCTCGCGGGCGTGGGCAGCATGGAGGTGAACGTCTTCCAGCGCGGTTCGGACGTCGTGATCCAGAAGTCGCTCCGCGAAGGCTTCGGCCTCGTGGTTTCCGAGGCGCTCTGGAAGGAGAAGCCGGTCGTCGCGGGCCGCGCCGGCGGGATCCCGATGCAGTTCCCGCCGGGGTTCGACCGCTATCTGGTGGACTCCGTGGAGGCTTGCGCGGCCGAGGTCATCCACCTCCTCGGCCGCCCCGGCGAGCGGGGCGACTTCGGCCGCGCCGGGCGCGAGCACGTCCGCCGCCGCTTCCTGCTCCCGCGCCTGGTCCGCGACGAGCTCGCCCTGATCAGGCGGCTCGTGTGACGCCCCGCGACAGGGTGACGCCGCGCGCGGCGCCGCCGGTGGGGTGCCCGCGCCCCGTCTGGGTCGGGCGCGTCACAGCGGGCGCCGTCGGGCAAACTGGCGGCATGGCGGCCGCGGCCCACGGAGTCAATCGCGTCAAGGCATTGGACTGCGCGGCCCCCGGGACGGACCTGGCAGGCATCTTGCCGTAGCCGACCCCGGGGAGGGACGAGCCATGCGCTGGTTGAAAGGCTTCGTCGCAGGGGCGATCGTCGGCGGCGTGCTCGTGTGGATCTACGGGCGCGAGGTGCGCGAGTACATCGACGACAAGACGCGGGCCGCGCGGGCGCGGCCGTGACCCACCTCGGGGCGCACCTGGCCCGGCTCGCGCGGCTCGAGCTGGAGCTCGGCGTCGCCGAGACGCGGGCGCTGCTGATCCGGGCCGCGGTGGCCGCGGGCGTCGGCCTCGCGGGGGGCGCGGCGCTGGTCGCCGCGCTCGTCGTGCTGGCGGCGGCCGCGCTCGCGCCGAGCTTCGGCGCGGCGTGGGAGCACCTCGCGCTCGCGGGCGGCGGCGCGGGCCTGGTCGGGCTCGCGGCCGGTGCGTGGAGCGCGCGGCGGCTCCGGCGGCTCGGCGGGCCGCGCCAGACCCTGGCCTCGTGGGAGGAGACGTGGCGATGGCTCGGAGCGTTGCCGAGATCCAGGCCGACATCGCGCGAACCCGCACGCTGATCGAGGAGGACGTCGCCGCGCTGCGGGGCGGCCTCGCGCGCCGACGCTGGGCGCCGTACGCCGTCGTCGCCGGCACGGTCCTGGCGGGCGTCGTCCTCTCGCGCGTGCCCGTGCTCCGCCTCGCGGGAGCGGGCCTGCGCCTGCTCCGGATGGGGCTCGGCGCCGCCGTCACCGCCGCCACCGTCGCCCGTCTCGTCCGCAGCCGCGGCCCGCGCTGACCCCATGCTCCGCCGCGCGCGGCGTCTCGTCGTCGCCGTGATCGGCGGCACCGTCCTGGCGCTCGGCGTCGCGATGCTCGTCTTGCCCGGCCCGGCCCTGCTCGTGATCCCGCTGGGCCTGGCGATCCTGGCGACGGAGTTCGTGTGGGCGCGCCGCCTGCTGAAGCGCGTCCGGGAGCAGGTGCGGGGCCCGCGCTAGGAACGCCGCGATCGGGCGGGGCACCGCGTAAGATGGGGGCGCCGCCATGCGAGGCTTCGAGACGACGCCCCCGGACGTGCGCGCGCTGCTGCCGCAGCGCATCAGCCAGCTCGGGCTGCGCCTGGAGGGCTCGCCCGTGGAGCGCTACGTCCAGATGCTCCACCGCGAGCTGGAGAAGAAGGGGCTCCGCCACTTCCGGCCCCCGTGCTACCTGACCGACGAGTGGGGTTGCCCGGACGGCGAGCCGATCATCGGCATCCCGTTCTACCTGGCCGACCCCAAGCTCGCGCGCCTCGAGAAGGAGATCGACGACGTCGAGGACGCGCGCGAGATCCGCATGTACCTGCGCCACGAGGCGGGCCACGCCTTCAACTACGCCTACAAGCTCTACGAGAGCCCGGAGTGGCGCGAGCTGTTCGGCCCGTTCAACCGCCCCTACCGCGACCGCTACCGGCCCGTGCCGTTCGACCGCCACTTCGTGCGCCACCTCGAGGGCTGGTACGCCCAGAAGCACCCCGACGAGGACTTCGGCGAGACCTTCGCCGTCTGGCTCACGCCGCGCTCGCGCTGGCGCGAGCGCTACCGCGGCTGGCCCGCGATGCGGAAGCTCCGCTACGTGGACCGCATGGCCCGCGCCGTGGGCGGGACCGAGCCGCTCGTGCGCCTGGCCTCGACCGACATCACGGTCGAGGAGATGGACATGACGGTGGAGGAGTTCTTCCGCGCCCAGCAGGCCGAGGCGGCCGCGGTGGACGTGGCGCTCGAGAACGACCTGCCCGACTTCTTCATCAAGAAGGGCCGCCGCAAGCAGGGCATCCGGCCCGCCGCCGAGCTGGTGCGGCAGCATCGCGCGACGCTGATCAACAAGATCGAGTACTGGACCGGGGTCCGGCGCGGCGTGGTGCGCGCGCTGGTGGACTCGATCGGCGAGACCGCCGAGCGCCTGGACCTCTGGGTGGAGCCGCGGCTCGAGCCCGCCGTGCTCGTCGAGCTCACGGCCTACGCGACGACGCTGGCGATGAACCACCTGGCGCGCGGCAGCTTCGTGCCCCGCGCGCGCCGCCCGCTCGCGCGCGCCGGCGCGCCCCGCCGCGAGCCGGCGGCCGGCGGCCGTCCCGCGGGGGAGCGGCCGAAGGACGGGCAGGCGCATGGCTAGGCTCCGCATCGGCATCGCCCACACGCCCGACGACGCGCCGCGGCCGCCGCGGCGGCGCGACCGCAAGAACGACGTCGAGGAGATCGCCGGCATCCTCCGGCGCGCGCGCCACGAGGTCTTCTTCGTCTGCGTGGAGCCGGCGAGCCTCGGCCGCCTCGCGCGCGTGCGCGCCGACCTCCTCGTCAACCTGGTCGAGGGCTTCGGCGGCGACGACACCCAGGAGCCGCTCGTGGCGGCCCACTACGACCTGCTCGGCCTGCGCTACACGGGCTCGGGGCCGCGGGGCCTGCTCCTCGGGATGGACAAGGCGCTCACGAAGAAGGTCCTGCACTTCCACGGCGTGCCGACCCCGAAGTTCGCCACCGTGTTCCGCAGCCGGCTCGGCTGGGCCCACGACATCGACTTCCCCGTGATCGTCAAGCCCGCGCGCGAGGACGGCTCGATCGGCATCGGCTTCAGCGCCCACGTGGACAACATCAAGGACCTCATGGAGCGGATCGACCAGCTCCAGGTCGAGTTCAACCAGCCCGTGCTGGTCGAGCAGTACATCGAGGGCCGCGAGATGTACGTGGGGGTGATCGGCAACGCCCAGGCCGAGGCCTTCCGGCCCGTCGAGCTCGACCTCTCGCACCTGCCCAAGGGCACCCCGCGCATCGCGGGCACCGAGGTCAAGTGGCAGGAGGGGACGCGCGCCTACCGCGGGAGCCGCTTCCGGATCCCCGAGGACCTGCCCAAGGAGGTCGTGGAGTCCATGCAGGCCACGGCGCTGACCGCGTTCCAGGCCCTGCAGCTCCGCGACTACGCGCGCTTCGACTTCCGCCTGGCCGCGGGCGGCAAGGCCTACCTGATCGAGGCCAACCCGAACCCGTACCTGCTCTCCTCGGGTGAGTACATGCGGGGGGCGCGCGCCTCGGGCTGGAGCCACCCGGCCGCCGTCCTCGAGATCGTCGAGCAGGCGCTCGGCCGCTACGGCATCCGCCTGTAGGTCGCGCGCCAGCGGCAGTCTCCGCGCACACGAGACCCACGGCCGCGCGGTCGTGCCATCGGTGTCCCACCTCGGCCGCCCCAGGTGAGTCAGCGGGGCCCCACCGCCGATCCATCGGCCGCGGCGAAGCGCCTGGAACTCCGGATGGTTCCGAGTTGGCACCGGCCTTGCCGCGCTCCTCCGGTTGAACCCTTCCGGCGGCTGGGCCGCGGCTTCATGCGCGTCACCACCGCGCAGCCCGAGGACAACCGCCGCTTCGTGCAGGCGCTCCGCGAGCTGCTCTGAGGAGGACGGTATGGTGATCGCCGCGCAGGTCGCCCTCTACCCGCTCCGGCAGGAGCGGCTCGCGCCGGCGATCGACGCGTTCGCGCAGGCGCTGGCGGCGGCCGGCTTGGTCGCGACGGTCGGGCCCATGAGCACGCTGGTGACCGGGGAGGCGGACGCGGTCTTCGCGGCGCTCCGCGACGCGTTCGCCCGCGCGGCGGCGAGCGGCCACGTGGTGATGGCGGTGACCGTGTCCAACGCCTGTCCGGTGTGAGGGGAGCAGCGATGGCGTTCGACGAGGCGCCCGCGCGCTACGACGCCTGGTACCGGACGGCCGTCGGGCGGCTCACCCACGGGCTCGAGCTGGACGCCGTGCTCGCGCTCGTGGGACAGGGCCAGCCTGGCCCGGGCCGGTGCGCCGACCTCGCCTGCGGGACCGGCCACTACACGCTGGCGCTGGCGGCGCTCGGCTGGGACGTCACCGGCGTCGATCGGTCTCTCGCCATGTTGCGGGCCGCGCAGACCAAGATCGGCAGCCCGCGCCTCGTCTGCGCCGACGCCGCGGCGCTCCCGCTGCCCGCAGCCGGCTTCGACCTGGTCACGCTGGTCCTGGGGCTCGAGTTCACCGAGGACCCCGCCGCGGTGCTGCGCGAGGCCCACCGCGTGCTGCGGCCGGGCGGCTCCCTGGTGCTGGCACTCCTGAGGCCATGGGGGGCCTGGACGCTCTGGCGGCGACTCAAGCGCCTCCTCGTACCGTCCGTCTGGCGCGGCGCGCGGTTCCTCGGCGAGCGGGAGCTCGACCGGCTGCTCGCGGCGAGCGGGTTCGCCCCCAGGGCGCGCCGCCGCGCGGTCCATTACGTACCGGCCGTCCGCTGGGGGCGCCTGCTGGCCTGGTGGGAGGCGGCGGCCTCCCGGCTGGCTCCAGGCCTGGCCGCGTTCGTGGCCCTCCGCGCGGAGGCGCTCGAGCGGGGGGGCGCGGCATGACGGCGGAGCGGCCGCTGGTGGTGTGGCTCGGCGACCTCGACCGGGGGCGCGTGGCCGAGGTGGGCGGCAAGAACGCCTCGCTGGGCGAGATGCTGCGGCATCTGGCCGGCGCGGGCATCCACGTCCCGGACGGCTTCGCCACGACCGCCGAGGCGTACTGGCGGTTCGTGGACGCCAACGACCTCCGGGAACGGATCGCCGGGACGCTCGAGGACCTGAAACGCGGGCGGCTGCCGCTGGCCCGCGCCGGCCGCGCGCTCCGCCGCCTGTTCACGGACGGCGCGATCCCGCCCGAGCTGGCCGAGGCGGTCGCCGCCGCGTACCGGACGCTGGGCGAGCGGATCGGCCGGCGCGACCCCGACGTGGCCGTGCGCTCGAGCGCCACCGCCGAGGACCTGCCCGAGGCCTCCTTCGCCGGGCAGCAGGAGAGCTTCCTCAACGTCCGCGGCGAGCGGGCGCTCCTTCGCGCGTGCCGCCGGTGCCTGGCCTCGCTCTTCACCGACCGCGCCATCGTCTACCGCGAGAACCACGGCTTCGACCACCTGCGGGTGGCCCTGTCGGTCGGCGTGCAGCGCATGGTCCGCGCCGACCGCGGCGCGGCCGGCGTGATGTTCTCGATCGACACCGAGACCGGGTTCCCGCGGGTGGTGCTGATCAACGCCGCCTGGGGGCTCGGCGAGACCGTGGTGCAGGGCACGGTCAACCCCGACGAGTACATGGTCTTCAAGCCGCTCCTGGTCGACCCGGCCCGCCGGCCCATCGTCCACCGGGCGCTCGGCGCCAAGGCGCGCAAGCTCGTCTACGCCCGCGGCCACGAGCGGCCCACGCGCCTGGTGCCGACGTCCCGCCGCGAGCGCGCGGCGTGGGTCCTCGACGAGGCGGCGATCCTGCAGCTCGCCCGCTGGGCCGTCGCCATCGAGGCGCACTACGGGCGGCCCATGGACATGGAGTGGGCGCGCGACGGCGCGACCGGGGAGATCTTCATCGTCCAGGCCCGCCCCGAGACGGTCGAGGCGCGGCGCCAGGCGGCCGCCTTCCAGACGTACCGGCTCACGCGCAAGGGCAAGCGCCTGCTCAGCGGCCTGGCGATCGGCGACGCGGTGGCGATGGGCGCGGCGTGCGTCCTGCGCGACGCGTCGGAGATCGACCGCTTCGTGGACGACGCCGTCCTGGTCACCGGGATGACCGACCCGGACTGGGTGCCGATCATGAAGCGGGCGGCGGCCATCGTGACGGACCACGGCGGGCGCACCTCCCACGCCGCCATCGTGAGCCGCGAGCTGGGCCTGCCGGCGATCGTCGGCACCGGCCGCGCCACGCGCGTGCTCCGGGACGGCCAGGTGGTGACGGTCTCCTGCGCGGAGGGGAGCGAGGGGTTCGTCTACGAGGGACGCGCCGACGTCGAGGTGCGCGCGCTGGAGCTCCGGGACATCCCGACGACCCGCACCCGCGTCATGCTGAACCTGGCCAACCCGGCGGCGGCGCTCCGCTGGTGGCGCCTGCCGGCCGACGGCGTGGGCCTGGCCCGCATGGAGTTCATCATCAACGCCCACGTCAAGGTGCACCCGATGGCCCTCGTCCGCTTCGACCGGGTACGCGACCGGCGGGCGCGCCGCCGGATCGAGGCGCTCACGCGCGGCTACCGCGACAAGCCCCGCTTCTTCGTGGACGCGCTGGCCGACGGCATCGCGCGCATCGCCGCCGCGCACCACCCGCGCCCGGTCATCGTCCGCACGAGCGACTTCAAGACGAACGAGTACGCCGCGCTGATCGGCGGCCGGCCGTTCGAGCCCGAGGAGGAGAACCCGATGCTGGGCTGGCGCGGCGCCAGCCGCTACGCGAGCGAGGGCTACCGGGAGGGCTTCGCGCTCGAGTGCCAGGCCATCCGGCGCGTGCGCGAGGAGATGGGGCTCGCCAACGTGATCGTGATGATCCCGTTCTGCCGCACGCTCGAGGAGGCCGACCGGACGCTCGGCGCGATGGCCGCGCAGGGGCTCCGGCGCGGCGAGGGCGGGCTCGAGGTCTACGTGATGTGCGAGATCCCGTCCAACGTGATCCTCGCCGAGGAGTTCGCCGAGCGCTTCGACGGGTTCTCCATCGGCAGCAACGACCTCACCCAGCTCACGCTCGGCGTGGACCGGGACTCGGCGCGCCTGGCCGGCCTCTTCGACGAGGAGAACCCCGCCGTCACGCGCCTGATCGAGCAGGTGATCCGGACGGCCCACGCCCGGGGGCGCAAGGTCGGGCTCTGCGGCCAGGCGCCGAGCGACCGGCCGCGTTTCGCGCGGTTCCTGGTGCGGGCCGGGATCGACTCGATCTCGGTCACGCCCGACAGCTTCATCCAGGTCAAGCAGCACGTGGCCGCCGCCGAGGCGGAGGACTGAGGGACAGCGCCATGGCCGTCATGCGGACCGAGCTCATCCGGGAGCGCGTGGTCGAGATCGAGGTCAACCGGTCGGCCGGGGCCGGCTGGATCGCCGTGGGCGTCGTCCGGGAGGGGCTCGCCCCCGAGCGCGGGCTCCGCTTCGAGGCGCACGGAGCCAGCGCCGAGGAGGCCGAGCGCCGGCTTCGCGAGGAGATCGAGGCGAGCTTCGCCTGAGGACGATGGCGACGCGGTCCGTGTCCCTGGTCGACGGCGGAGCCGTCTCCTGGGCGCTTCCCGCCGAGGATGTGCTCGACCGCCTCGGCGTCGCGCGCGCGGCCGGGCTCGACGCGGCCGAAATCCGCCGCCGCCGGCACCGCCACGGCCCGAACGTGCTGCGCGAGCGCCGGCGCCGCAGCGCGTGGCGCATCCTCCTCGGGCAGCTCGAGAGCGTCCTGGCCCTGCTGCTCGCCGCCGCCGCGGCGCTGGCCTTCGCGTTCGGCGAGTGGGCGGAGGCGGCGGCGATCGCCGCCGTCATCGTCCTCAACACCGCGATCGGCTTCGCGACGGAGCTGTCAGGCGTGCGCTCGATGGAGGCGCTGCGGCGGCTCGGGCACGTGACGACGAACGTCCGGCGCGGGGGCGCCGTGCTCACGGTCCCCGCGCAGGAGCTGGTGCCGGGCGACGTGGTCCTGCTCGAGGGCGGCGACGTCGTCACGGCCGACCTCCGCCTGCTCGAGGCCTCGAACCTGGCCTGCGACGAGTCCACGCTGACCGGCGAGTCCGTTCCCGTCACCAAGCGCGTCGAGCCCGTGGCGCCGGACGCCCCGGTCGCCGAGCGCGCGAGCCTGGCGTTCAAGGGGACGACGGTCGTGCGCGGGGCGGGCGAGGCCGTCGTGGTCGCGACCGGGACGGCGACCGAGCTCGGCCGCATCGCTTCGCTCGTCGAGGAGGCCGGCGCGGAGCCCTCGCCGCTCGAGCGCCGCCTCGAGCGCCTCGGCGGACAGCTCGTGTGGGTGGCGCTCGGCCTGGCCGCGGCGATCGCGGGCGCCGGCGTCGTCGCCGGCCGCGAGACGCGGGCCATGGTCGAGATGGGCGTCGCGCTCGCGGTCGCGGCCGTGCCCGAGGGGCTGCCGATCGTCGCGACGGTGGCGCTCGCCCGGGGGATGTGGCGGATGGCGCGCCGGAGCGCTCTCGTGACGCGCCTGCCGGCGGTGGAGACGCTCGGCGCGACGACCGTGATCCTCACCGACAAGACCGGCACGCTCACCGAGAACCGGATGGCGGT
>Ga0155362_1333_pt2 | contig 11811 bp, 9 predicted proteins | sample RifCSPhighO2_02_FD_106330 | JGI IMG/M metagenome (GOLD analysis project Ga0155362, IMG submission 106330) | Candidatus Rokubacteria bacterium RIFCSPHIGHO2_02_FULL_73_26
AACGTCCGCCTCGAAGATCGCCCGCCCTTCGCGCCGGAGCTGCTCGACCGCCGGCCGGAGCGCGGCGGCCATCCGGGCCGGGGTCCCCCGCGCATAGTGGCAGAAGCCGCCGGCACAGGACTGGAGCTTGCTCTCCGCCGTGCGAACCAGGCGCTCGAATCGCTCCCGGTTCGCGGGATCCCGACTCACGAGGAAGCCCACCAGCGGGGCGCTCGCCTCGACGAGCGTGCTGTTCAGGTCCGTCACGGCCTCACGCGAGCGGATGATCTCGGCGAGCTCGCTGATCGCGCTGTCCAGGGAGGCCAGCGAGTAGTAGGTCACCGCGCTCAGCAGCACCGTGCTGGGGACGATCACGGCCAGGAAGCCGATCAGCAGCTGGCGTGCAAGCATACCCCTGCTCGGATGGTAGACGCATCGCGTGAGAAATGCACTCGCCGGCGCGGTCCCTAGGCCGATCGGCCCACAGAATCCGTGCCAGTTGGCGGACTCGCCCCCCGGAGGACGAACCGCACCCAGGCCGCTCCTCGACGCATCTCAATCGGTGGGACCGGCGTGTCATCTCGAGGGCGGCCCGTCGCCGGGGCCGGGAGGACTCGATGAAGAGCGTGCGGATCTACTCGACCCCGACCTGAGGCCCGTGCCGCGCGGCGAAAGAGTTTCTTTCGTCTCGGGGAGTGCCGTTCGAGGACGTGAACGTCGCGGAGCGCGCCGAGGCCCGCGAGGAGCTGGTGCGGCTCACCGGCCGGATGGCGGTCCCGGTGATCGTCGTGGACGGCCAGGTCGTGGTCGGCTTCGACCAGGCGAAGCTCCAGGCGCTGCTCGCTACTCCTTGAGCTGGCTCCGGAGCTTGCGGAGGTGCTGCCGGGCGACGTCCACCCAGTCCTTCTCCGTCGGGAGCTGTGAGGCGAGCTGGATGTAGCGCTCCCACTGGGCGATCGCCTCCTTCGGGTCCACCTTCTCGAAGACCAGCGCGAGGTTGTACAGCGCCCCCGTGTGCCTGGCGTCCAGCTCGATCACCCGGCGGTACTCGTCGATCGCCTCCTTGTAGAGGCCCTTGTCCTCGTAGACCTCGCCGAGCCCCATCCGCGCCTCGACCGAGCCCGGGTCGAGCTCGATGGCGCGCTTGTAGGCGTTCACCGACTCGTAGTAGAGGCCCTTCTCCGTGTAGTAGATCTTGCCGAGGGAGAGGTGGACGCGCGGGTTCACCGGGTTGTGGACGAGCGCCTTCCGGTACGCGGCGACCGCGCCGTCCACGTCGCTCTTGGCCGCCCGGGCGTCCCCCAGCCCGACGTGGGCGTCGGCGTAGAACGGGCGCAACTCGATCGCCTTGCCGTAGGCCTCCACCGCCTGGTCGAAGAGGCGCCGCGGCGCCGAGAGGAACAGATCGCCGAGGGCCTTGAACGGCTCGGGGTACGCGGCGTCGAGCTGCGTCGAGGCGCGGAACTGCGCCGCGGCCTTCCACCGGTTGCCGAGCGCCTGGTGGACCACGCCGAGCGCGTAGTGGGCGACGACGAACTGGGCGTCCGCCTCGATCGCGCGCGCGAGCAGGTCCACGGCCGCCTCGTTCTCCTGCTGCCCGCCGTGGAGCGCCGCGGCCTGCCCGCGCGCGTAGAACTCGAACGCGCGCAGCGAGCGCGTGGGGTGCGCCGCGCGCTCGATGCGCGCCGCCTCCGTGTCGGTGACCGGCACGCCGAGCGCGCGCGCGTACGCCACGGGCAGCCCTGCCAGGCGCGCGAGCAGCTCCCCGGCCGGCACGCTCACGGGCTCGAGCCCCCCGGGCTCGCCGCCCTTCGCCTGGAGCGCGTGCGGCAGCAGCACGAGTTGGCCCTGGCGCCGCTCGAGCCGCCCGTAGAGCGCGGCGTCGGCCCGCGCGGTCCGGACGGCCTGGAGCGCGCCGGCGTCGCCCCACGCCCCCGGGGTGCCGATCGCGCGGAGCCGAGCCCGCTCGACCTGCACGAAGCCCGGGTGCTGCGCCAGCCCGAGCGCGAGCACCTGGGCGATCCCCTCCCCGATCCAGCGCTCTTCCTGCTCGAGCGCGCTCGCGTCGAAGGGCAGGATGACGACCGCGCGCGGCGGCCTGGCCTGACCGCTCGCGGGAAGCGCGGCACCGAGCGGAAGCAACCCCGCGAGCACGAGCATCGCCAGCCGCCTCATGGACCCTCCTTCTGCGCGCGCCCCGGCCGCACGCGCGCCGCGAGCCGGCCGAGCGCGCCCGGCCCCAGGCGCCGGAGCGCCACGTCCGGGATCAGCAGCAGCGCCGCCAGGCCGACGAGCCAGGGCCAGATCTCCACGGCGATCCGCGACCGGCGCCGCGCCTTGAGGAACGCGTCGCGCGGCGCCTCCAGCGCGCCGCCGCCCGTCAGCTCGCTGAGCTCGCGGAGCAGCGCCTCGTCCACGCCGAGGTCGCGGAGCTCCCGGCCGTAGGGGACGACGAGGCCCGCGAGCTGCGAGCCGACGACGCGCTCGGCCTTGCGCTGCGCCATCCCGACGAGGTACACGCCCTCCTGCGTCGCCGGGAAGCGCCCCCGGTAGCGCCCGGGGCCGACCTGCTCGAGATCGATGACCGTGCGCTCCCGGTTGGGCGCGACCACGCCCACCTGGGAGTCGAGGAAGTTGATGAACTCGCCCTTGCCGTCGATCGCGTCCACCACGATCTCGCCGACGTCGTCGTGCCGCTCGACCCGCGCCACCGTGTCGCTGCGCGAGCCGCTGCGCAGCGTCCAGCGCACGAGCTGCGCCCAGAACCGGTTGAACTCGCGCCAGCGGAGCCAGAGCACACCCCACTTGGCCTTGGCGTCCGACGTGAACGCCGCCGACCGCCCGAGCCCGTACCGCCAGGTCGCCAGCACCGGGTCCTCCTGGTGGCTCATCAGCACGAGCTCGGCCTGGCCCTTGAGCGAGGTGGCCACGTAGCCACCGAGCGGCGGGACGCCCTTCCAGTCGATCTCCTGCATCGCCTCGTGGCCCGGCGCCGTCAGCCGCGGCGTGAACGGCTGCTCGACGAGCGAGGCCTTGGAGGCGAGCTGGGTCTCGAGGGTGAAGATGCGCGGGATCGTCTGCGAGTCCTCGGTGTAGTAGAAGCGCCCCTTGCCCCACTTCGCCACGTCCACCATGAGCTGGACGTCGGCGTCCTTGCCGATCGCGACGGTGGAGACGGTGATCTTGTCCTTCGCCATGCGCCGCAGCAGGCCCTGGAAGTCGCCGCGCGTCATCTGCCCGTCCGAGAGGAAGATGACGTGCTTGAGCAGCGCCGGCCGCTCGAACAGGACCGCGTAGGCCTCCTTCAGCGCCGGGTAGCCGTCGGTGCCGCCGCCCGCCTTGACCGTCGCGATCGCGTGGTGGAGCGCCAGCTTGTCCCGCGCCGCGCGCACCGGGACGTCCCAGATGAACTCGGTGTCCCAGCTCATCACGCCGACCTCGTTGCGCTCGTCGAGGAGCTCGACGACGAGGTGCGCGGCCTCCTTCGCGAGGTCGAGCTTGGTCACCTTCTCGTCCGTGGACATGGCCATCGAGCCCGAGCGGTCGATCGAGAGCACGACGGCGAGGCTCGGGATCTCGACCTTCTGCTTGACGTCCATCGTGACCGGCAGCGCCTCCTCGATCGGCGTCCGGTAGTACCCGCCGAGGCCGAAGCTCTCCTCGCCGCCGATCATGAGCAGGCCGCCGCCGTGCTCGCGCACGTAGTCGCGGAGCTGCCCCATCTGCGCCCGCGTCATCTTCAGCGAGGAGACGTTCGAGAGGACGACCCCGTCGTACTTCTGCAGGCCCGCGACGTCCCTGGGGATCCCGCCGGGCTCGACGACCGTGACCTCGATGTTCTGCAGGCGGAGCGCGCCCGCGAGCGCCTGCGCGTGGCTCCGGTCCCGGTCGGCGAGCAGGACCTGGGGCCGCCCGCGGACGACGACCGTGCCGACGGCCCGGTTGTTCTCCTCGATCGTGTCGCCCTCGACCTCGATCGCCGCCTGGTAGACGTGGATGCCGCTGGCGTCGAGCGCCTGGCGGTAGCTGAAGACGTTCTTGCCCGCCGTGAGGCGCACCAGCTGGGAGCCGAGGAACTCGCCGTTGCGGAAGAGCGAGATGCGCCCCGGCGTGTCGCGGTGGCTCCAGAGGACGACCCTGGCCTGGAACGGCTCGCCGTACTTGACCTCCTGCGGCAGCACCATCGCCTCGGCGACGACCTCCTGCGTGAAGGTCAGCGGCGCGGCGACGTAGTGCAGGTCGGCGCCCGCGTCCTTCGCGGCCTGGGCCCCCGCGACCGCGTTGCCCGCGTTCTGCCGGCCGTCGGTCAGCATCACGACGCGGTTGGCCTGCCCCGGCGGCGCCATCGCCAGCGCGAGCTGGATCGCCTGGAAGAGGTTGGTCCCGCGCGCGTCCACCTCGGCCCGCGGCCGCTCGATCGCCGGGTGCGGCGCCAGGGGCCGGTCCACCACGGCCTCGGCGCCGAAGGCGATCACGCTGCCGTGGTCGCCCGGCTTCATGTGGCGGACGGCCTCGGCCACGAACCGGTACGCGCGCTCGCGGGCGGCGAAGCTCACGCTGTCCGAGAGGTCGAGCAGGAACATCACGTTCATCCGGTCCACCCAGCGGGGCACGGCCGGGCGGGCGAGCGTGAGGAAGAGCAGCGCGACCAGCGCGCCGCGGAGCGCGAGCGCCCACCGGTCGCCCGGGCTCCGGGGCAGCCGCAGGCGGGACGCGCTCTGCCGCCGCCAGTAGAGCAGCCCCTCGAGCACGAGCAACAGCACCGCGAGCAGGACGAGGAGCGGCCAGAGCTCGCGCTGCACCGGCACGGGCGCCGGCGCCACGGGGCCCGGCCCCGCGCCGGCCGGCAGCGGCCGCGGCGCGAGGTTCGACTCGTCGGCGTCCATCAGGTTCACGGCGACCTTGAGCTCGCTCCGCGCCATGCCGAGCGTGTAGATCCCGACCTCGTCGGTCTCGGTGAAGCTCACGACGCCGCGGGTCACGCGCGCCCGGACGTGGCGGCCCCCCGGCGTCGTGACGCTGACGACGTCCACGCCGTGCGGGACCGGCAGCAGGATCGGCTGTCCCGCCGCCAGCTGGAGGCTCGACTGGTCGAGCCCCGCCGGGTGCAGCCAGCGCAGGCTGTTGGACAGGATGAGCGGGAACGCGACGCGCAGCGGGAAGTCGGTCCGGAACAGGTCGAAGGCGACGACGAGCGCCTTGCGCTCCGGCTCCTCGAGCGCGAAGATCAGCGGCCCGCCCACGGCCTCGACGAGCGGGCGGCCGGCGGCGAGCGGCCGGAGCCGCATCGCGTCCTCGATGGCCACCTTCGCGAACTCGACGTGCCGCATCACCGGGTGGTTCCGGTCCCAGTCCATGATCGTCGGCTGCTCGATCCGGCCGAGCACCTCGAGCGGCACGTCGGGCGGCACCGTGTTGACGAGGACGAACCGTCCGGCGCCGACCTTCGGCGGCGTCACCGAGTCGAGCACGACGATGTCGGCGTCGCCCATCCCGCCCTGGTACTGCTCGGGCGTGCGGACCTCGAGCGCCACCTGGGGGTCGGTCTTGAGGACCTTCTCGAGGAACAGGTTGCCCGGGCTCACCAGCAGCACCGCGATCTTCCGCGGGGGCGGCAGCACGGCGTACGCGACGTCGTCCACGGAGAGGTCGTCGCGGATGCGGAGCCGCGCGGTGACCACACCGCCGCCCGCGTGGCTGAACGGCAGCACGACCGCGCGCCGGACGCTCGGCTCGAGGGTCACGTCCTTCTCGGCGATCGTCCGGCCGTCCACCTCGAGCGTGAACGCGAACGCCTGCGCCGCCGGCGTGTAGTTGACCAGCGAGACGAACGCCTGGTGGTCGAACGCGCCCCAGTACGTCCGCCGGACGGAGAGGCTCGTGATCCCGACGTTGTGGCTCCGCCGGCCGACCCCGACCCAGCGCACGCGCGGGTCCACCGGCGCCTCCGCCGGCGCCGCCGGGAAGGCGCCGTCGGTGAAGACGAGGATCTCCGCGCGCGGGTCGGCGCCGACCAGGGCGCGCGCCGTGCGCACCGCCTCCGGCAGGCGGTCCGGCAGGTCGCGGGCCCGCGCCGCGGCGAGCGCGGCGAGCGCGCGCTCGCGGTCGCGGCCGAGGGCGGCGGCGACGCGCGGCTGCACGCCCGACTCGATCACCATCACCTCGGCGCCCTCGCCCAGGCGCCGCACGACCTGCGCCGCCTGCGCGCGGGCGGCCTCGAAGCGCGAGGGCGAGACGTCCCGCGCCCGCATCGAGGCCGAGGTGTCGAGCACGACGACGAGCTTGCGCGCGCCCTCGCCCATCACCGTGGCGACCGGACGCGCGAGCGCCAGCGAGAGCGCGAGCAGCGCGAGGATCTGGAGGATCAGGAGCGGGTCGCGCTGCAGCCGCTGGAAGAACGCCGAGGCCTCGCGGTCGCGCAGCGCCGGCGCCCACAGCAGCAGGCTCGGCACGCTCCGCTCGCGCCGCCGCACCTTCAGGAAGTAGAGGAGGACCAGCGGCAGGGCCAGGGCGAAGAGCGCGAGGGCCAGCGGCGAGAGGAAGGTCATACGAGCACCCGGCCGCGGAGCGCGGAGAGCACGAACTCCGCCGGCGGCGTGTCGGTGACGACGCGGTGGTAGCCGATCTCCTGGCTGCGGCAGAAGGTCTCGGCGTGCTCCAGGAACTGCCGGAGCCGGTCGCGGTAGCCCCGCAGCGCCTCGCCGTCCACCGACAGGTCGCGCACCTCGCCCGTCTCGCTGTCGACGAGCCGCAGATCACCGGCGAGCTCCGGGTTCATCTCCTCCGGGCTCAGCACGTGGACCACGTGGACGTCGAACCGGTGCTCGAGGAGCGCCCGGACGCCGGCCTGCCAGCCCTCGGGGTCGAGCAGGTCGGAGAGGATCACCGCGAGCCCCGGCTCGCGGGCCCGCATCGCGTAGTCCATGAGCGCCGCGTCGAGCCCGGTGCCGCCCGCGGCGCGCACGCCCCCGAGGAAGCCGAGCAGGCCCTGCACCTGGTTGCGGCCGCGCGCCGGCGGCCAGCCCTCCGCGACGCGCCCGCGCAGCACCGCCACGCCCACGCGCTCCAGGTTCACGAGCCCGACGAAGCCGAGGGCCGCCGCCACGCGCACGGCGTGGTCGAGCTTGCTCGGCTCGCCGAAGCCCATCGAGGCCGAGCCGTCCACGAGGAGGTGCAGGCAGAGGTCCTCCTCGTCCACGAAGAGCTTGACGTGCAGGCGGTCGGTGCGCGCGTAGATGTTCCAGTCCACGTAGCGGAGATCGTCGCCGACGCCGTACGGCCGATAGTCGGCGAACTCGACGCTGTGCCCGCGCCGGGGGCTCCGGCGCTCCCCCTTCACGTGCCCGCGGAAGATCCGCCGGGAGAAGAGCGCCAGGCGCTCGAGCTGCGCCAGGAACTCGGACGAGAAGAACTCGTGCCGTGTGGCCGGCATCCGGCTAGCGCTCGTCGAGCGCCTGGAAGTACTCCTTGATCTGGTCGTGATACTCACGCGGGATCTGCTCCCGCGCGATCGCGTCCTCCATCTGCTTGCGGTACTGCCCGACGACGCCGAGGTACTGGAGCCGGGACCCCATGGTGCCGCCGCGCCCCGTCAGGTTCGTGTCGTAGCCGTCCTTGCGGCCCCGCCGCGACTCGCCCTCGACGCCCACGTCGTACGGCCGGGCCCGCAGCCGCGCCGTCGCCTCGCCCTTCGCCAGGGGGCTCCGGCCCGTGCCCGGCAGGAGCCCGTCGGTGTCGCCGAAATCCTGGTCCTCGGGGCCGACGCCCTCGCCGCGCCCGCGGTCGCGGCCGCGCGCGCCCCGGTCCCGCTCGCGGCCGCCGCGCAGGCCCTTGCCCGAGCGCTGCGCCTCGTCCATCGCGCGCATCTTGTCGAGCGCCTTCTGCATGGCCTGGAGGGCCTTGTCCGTCTCGCCGCCCTCGAGCGCCTCCATCCCCTCCGCCGCGTCGCCGCCCCAGGTGCCGCCCTTGCGCCCGAGCCGCTCCATCTCGTCGAGGAGCTCGCGCAGCTTCTGGGGCGAGATCTGGTCGGGGCGGAGCCCCGAGCTGAGCGCCTTCGACTTGCGGAAGACCATCTTGTAGGTGGTGCTCGTGAAGTCGGACTGGAGGTCCGGCAGCCGGTCCACGTTCTCGAGGAGCTTCAGGCGCTCGTCGCCCTTCTTCAGGAAGCTGTTGAAGTCGGGCCGCTGGCCCGAGAGCGAGGTGTCCTTGAAGATCGCCGCGAGGTCGCCGGCGCTCGCCGCGCCGCTGGCACCGGCGCGCTGCGCGAAGTCCCGCTCCTCGAGCATCGCGCGCTTGAGCGGCTCCTTCGCGAGTGGCCGCGTGCGCTCCTCGAGCAGCGTCGAGGCCGAGCGCTCCTCGCGCTCCTCGTCGCCGCGGGACGGCAGGAAGTCGGGCAGCCCGCCCGCGGGCATCGGCACCGGCGGCGCCAGCAGCAGCACGAGCCCGGCCAGGACGGGCACGGGCAGCCAGCGCGCCTCGCGCGGCGACACGCGCTCGACCATCCGCCGGGGCTCGAGCGCCTCGACGCGGGCGAGCGTGTCGGCGACGAGCGCGTCGACCAGCGGCGTCCGGTCGGGCCGCTCGGCCCACTCGAGGACGGTCGCCACGCGGTCGTCGAGCGCGAAGGCCCGGTCGGCCACGCGCGCGGCGTCTCGGGCGCCCACGCGCCGGGCGAGCCCCCACGCCACCCCCGCGAGGACGCCCGCGGCGACCAGGCCCGCGGCGAGCGCGAGCGCCACGGCGCCGAGGGGACTCCGGAAGACCAGGAGCAGGGCGGCGGCCGCCGCGCCCCAGAACGCCCCCCGGACGCCGGCGTGCTCCGCGCGCCTGAGCCGCACCTGCCGGGCGACCCGCCGCACGAGGGTCTCGATCGGCAACGGATGCGTCACCGGAGGAAGACCTCCTTGCGCTCGACGGCGGCCGCCTCCACGCTCTCCACGATCTGGCCGACGAGGGTGTCCGTGTCGACGCCCTCGGCCTCGCCCTCGAAGTTCAGGATGATGCGGTGGCGCAGCGCCGGCGCGGCCAGCGCCTTGATGTCGTCGACGCTGACGTTGTAGCGTCCCTCGGCGAGCGCCCGCACCTTCGCGCCGAGGACGAGCGCCTGGGCGCCCCGCGGGCTCGCCCCGTAGCGGACGAAGCGGCGCGCGACCTCGGGCGCCTGGTCCCACTGCGGGTGGGTCGCCATCACGATCGCGGACGCGAAGTCGCGCACGTGGGAGGCGATCGGCACCTCGCGGATGAGCTCGCGGAAGCCGAGGACGGTCGGCCCGCTCAGGACCCGGTTGACCGCGACCTGCCGCGCCTGCGTGGTCCGGTCGATGATCGCGTTGAGCTCCTCGAGCGCGGGGTAGCGGACGCGGAGCTTGAAGAAGAAGCGGTCGAGCTGCGCCTCGGGCAGCGGGTACGTGCCCTCCATCTCGATCGGGTTCTGGGTGGCCAGCACGAAGAACGGCGCCGGCAGCGGCCGCGAGGCGCCGCCCACGGTCACCGCGCCCTCCTGCATGCCCTCGAGCAGCGCCGACTGCGTCTTGGGCGTGGCCCGGTTGATCTCGTCGGCCAGCAGGATGTGCGCGAAGATCGGCCCGTGCTGGAACTGGAAGTGCTTCCGGCCGTCGGCATCCTCGACGATGATGTTCGTCCCGACGATGTCGGCGGGCATCAGGTCGGGCGTGAACTGGATGCGCGAGAACGACAGCTCGAGGCCCTCGGCGAGCGTCTTGATGAGCAGCGTCTTGCCGAGCCCGGGCACGCCCTCGAGCAGGATGTGGCCGCCGGCGAACATGCCGGTGAGGACGTGCGTGATGATCTCGCCGTGGCCGACGATGACCTTCTCGACCTCGGCCCTGAGCGCCTGGAAGGCGCCCACGAATTCCCGCGCCCGCTCCTCCTGGCCCATCCGGCTCTCCTCTCTCGAGGCTCGCCGCGCCCGCGTCGCGCGCCGAAGGCGGTGACCGCCCAGGTTCATTATGAAAGAACCGTCAAGTGGCCTAGTGGTTCCATACTACTCGATCCCCCACCCGCCTGTATCTGCGCACCGCGGCACTGCCCGCTCAACGGGCACCTCCCGCACCTGGGCGCCGGGCGCTCCGACCCACACGACGTCGGGGCGCGCGAGGTCCCACGGGCAGCCGACGAGGGCCAGCGACTGCGGCGCGAGCCGCCGGGCGAGCCGCGCGCTCACGCGCTGGCAGGCGCCAGGCTGCGGTACACGTCGAGGTAGCCGTCGATCTCCCGCGCCCCGGGGAAGCGCGCGGTGACGAGCGCCTGGCCCGCGGCGCCCAGGCGCCCGCGCAGCGCCGGGTCGCCCGCGAGGCGTTCGGCCTGGGCCTCGAGCTCGGCCGCGTCGCGGAAGAGGAGCCCCGTGACGCCGTCCTCGACCAGCGAGCGGTTGCCCTCGATGTCCGAGGCGAGGACGGCGCGGCCGAGCGAGAGGGCCTCGAGGATCGAGTTCGCCATCCCGCCCTCGGAGAGCGAGCAGTTCAGGACCACGTCCGCGCGGGCGTAGAGCGAGGCCATCTGTGCGTGGGGCACGGCGCCCACGTGGCGCGCCCACGGGCGGCCCGCGAGCTCGCGGAGCAGCGCCTCACCGAGGTCCGGGTCGAGGATCGGCCCCGCGTAGAGCAGGCGCAGCGCCGGCCGCCGCGCGGCCAGGCGCGCGAGCGGCCCGAGGGGCAGGAGCGGGCCCTTGACCATCCGGACGGCGGCGGGGAAGACGAACAGGAGCGCGCCGGGCGGCAGCGGGAAGCGCCCGGCGAAGTCGAACGCCTCCTGCGCCTCGAGCCGTGCCGCCTGCGGCACGACGACGAGCCGCCCGGCGAAGTCGGGCAGCACGCCGAGGACGCGGGCGGCGATGGCGGCGTGGAACACGGTGACCCGCGCGGCGCCCTCGAGCACGCGGCGCACGACGGCTGCGCGCGCCGGGTCGAGGAGGTCGTGGTTCGCGTCGGTCCCCGTGAGCGTCACGACGAGCGGCAGCTCGGCGCGGCGCGCGAGCCGGAGCGCGAGCGGACCGGCCCGCCAGGCGTGGAAGGCGTGGATCAGCGCCGGCCGCCAGGCGCCCACCTCGGCCTCGACGAGGCTCTCCGGCGCGACCGAGAGGTCCCAGACCCGAAGCTCGACGCCCCGCGCGCGCAGGCCGCGCGCGATCCGCTCCACGGTCACGGCGTTGCCGCGCACGGACGGGGACAGGAACGGCGCGAGGAGGGCCAGGCGGGCGGGCATCGGGCCCGAGCATACCGGCGGGCCCGCGCCCCGTCCAGCCGGGCGCGGAATCCCTCGCCGGGGCGGAGGCATCCCTACAGCAGGAGCTTCTTACATATAATGACCGCGATGTCCGACAGCGGTGCGTCCGGGCCCTCGTCGCTGGAGTGCCGGCAGATCGCCGAGCTGCTCGGCGACTACATCGAGGGCGCCCTCCCGGTGGAGACCCGCGAGCTGATCGAGTGGCACATCGAGAGCTGCGGGCCGTGCGTGGCCTTCGTGAACACCTACCGCGGGACGATGAACGCGGCCAGCAAGCTCCGCGAGGTCGAGATCCCGGCCGAGCTCAAGCAGCGTCTGCTGGCCGTCCTGCGGAGCCAGGCCGCCTCACACGAGCCGCGCGCGTAGGTACGCGCTGAGCGCGTCCACGAGCGTCACGATCGCGTAGATCGCCAGGATCAGCGTCAGGAGCTGGTGCTCCTGGAACAGGCTGATCGCGATGTGGATCCGCTGGCCGAGGCCCCCCGCCCCCACGAAGCCCAGCATCGCCGCGGCCCGGATGTTCACCTCCCAGCGGTAGAGCGCGTAGGAGACGAACTGCGGGAGCGCCTGCGGCAGCACGCCGTAGAC
>Ga0155362_1207_pt1 | contig 11317 bp, 10 predicted proteins | sample RifCSPhighO2_02_FD_106330 | JGI IMG/M metagenome (GOLD analysis project Ga0155362, IMG submission 106330) | Candidatus Rokubacteria bacterium RIFCSPHIGHO2_02_FULL_73_26
TTGGCGTACCAGGCCTTGCGCGGGTTGATGCGGAGCTTGGCCTGCGCGTCGGGCGCCTCGCGGATCATGTCGAAGGTGTACTTGACGTCCTTCGACGTGAACGGCTGGCCGTCGTGCCACTTGACGCCCTTGTGCAGGAAGAAGACGAGGTTCCGGTAGTTGTCCTGCCAGGACCACTTCACGGCGAGGTCGCCGATGATGGTGTCGATGCTCTCCTGCCTCTTGAGCGGGTCGAAGACGACCAGGTTGTTGAAGCAGGGCGAGCCCGGCCAGACCACGTCGATCGTGCCCGTCTCGTGGATCGCGAACCCCTGCGCGGGATCGCCGCGCTGCGGGAGATTCAGGATCCCGCCGTACTTCGGCGCCTGACCGACCGCGGGCGTGCTGACGGCGGCCACGGCCAGCACCAGCGACAGAGCGACCAGCGACAGCGTGATGCGCCTTCGGGGCATGGGCACCTCCCGGTGATTGCGAGCCTTGCGAGTTGCCCGAGTGTACGTGAAAACCCTCACGCGGACAACGAGGTTCCCGGCGCAGTGCGTCGTAAACCTCAGAGCAGGCGCAGGAGCAGGTGGATCGCGTAGATGGCGCCCCCCGCGAGCCCGCCGACGACGGTGCCGTTGACGCGGATGTACTGCAGGTCGTCGCCGGCGTGCTCCTCGACGAGCCGCACGGCGCCCTCGGGCCCGAGGGCCAGCACGCCCTTCTCGATGAACCCGGCCAGGCGCGCGTGGTGGCGCTCGAGCCCGTCGGCCACGCGCGCCTTGACCCAGCGGTCGATGTCGGCGCGCAGCGCGGCGTCGGCGCCGAGCGCGCGGCGCGCGCGGTCCAGGCGCGCGACCGTCCACGCGACGACGTCGGAGGCGGGGCGCGCGAGGTCGGCGACGAGCGCCCGGTGGACGGCCGCGGCGGCGTCCTCGAGCACGCGCGCCGCCGCCGGCGTCCCCAGCAGGTCGCGGAGCGCCGCGTCCACCCGCGCGGCGAGCGCCCGGTCCTCGCGCAGCCGGCGCGGCAGCGCCTCCACGGCCTCGGCGAGCCGCCGGCGCAGGGGGTGCGCCGGGTCCGCCGCGACCTGCCGGAGCCCCGCGTGGAGGGCGGCGACGAGCCGGTCGCGGTCGAGGAACCCGAAGAGGCTCGCGAGCCCGATCCAGAAGCGCGGGGCCGCGCCGACGCGCTCGCGGTAGCGGAGGAGCAGCTCGTCCACCAGCTCGGCGACGACCGCGCGGAACGCCGGGCGGTCGAGCGCGGCGACGAGCGCCTCCGCGAGCGCCGCGGTGAGCCGCTCGTCCCAGCGGTGCCGCCGCGCGACCTCGAGCGCGGCGGCGAGCGCCGGCGCCAGCGGCCGCCGGAGGAGCAGGTCGCGGAGGCGGGCCACCAGGTCGGCCGTGCCCGCGGCGGGCAGCTCCCCGGCGAGCCAGCGCGCGAGCGCGCGCACGACCGCCTCGAGGTCGTCCCGGCTCACGCGCTCGGCGGCGGTCGCCAGGAGCGCCGCGACGTCCAGGCGCGCGAGCTCCTGGGTCACGTACTCCTTCGTCAGGACGCGGCTGCCGACCATCGTGCCGACGCGCGCCGCCAGCAGCTCCCAGTTGGCGGGGATCAGCGCGGTGTGCGGGATCGGCAGGCCGAGCGGGCGCCGGAAGAGCGCCGTGACCGCGAACCAGTCGGCGAGGCCGCCAACGACGCCCGCCTCGGCGACGGCGAGGACCCACCCGCCCCACCACGTGGCGCGGAACGGCAGGGCCAGCACGGCCAGGCCGGCGGCCGCGAGCAGGACGCCGAGCGCGAGCCGCCGCTGCCGGCGCTCAGCGCGCACCGGGCGCGAGGAGGAAGTCGAGCATGTGGGCGGTCGCGTCGGGGCCGACGGGGGCCGCGTGCGTGCCGCGCGGGTCGCCGCCGCTCCACGCGTGGCCGAGGCCCGGGACGAGCCACGTCTCGAGCACGGGGCGGCCCTCGGCGTCGCGCCCGAGCGCGCGGAGGGCGCCCTCCTGCCGCTCCGTCGTGCCCGACGCCGCACCGGCGAGGCGCGCGAACATCGTCTCGAGCGCGGCGAGGTTGGCGGGCGCGACGACGGTGTCCTCGGCGCCCTGCCAGAGCGACGCGCGCGCGCGGAGCGCGGGCGTGCCGGACGCCGCCCGGCACGCCGCGGCGGCTCGCGTGCCGTCGAGCCGGTGCCCCCGCATGCACTGGACGGCGCCCTCCGCGCCCTCGCCACAGCGATAGGGCCCGCCGGCGAAGACGCCGACGCCGGCGATCAGCTCCGGCGCGGCGCAGAAGAGGTTCACCGCCATGAAGCCGCCGGCCGAGAGGCCGACGACGACGACGCGGCCGCGCGCCACCGCGTGCACGCGCTCCACCTCCTCCACGAGCGCCAGGATCTCGGCGACCTCGCCCGCGCGCCGGCCCCGGTGCGCGGGCTCGAACCAGTTCCAGCAGCGGCTCGCGTTGTCGCGGTGGCCCTGCGCGGGGTAGAGGACGAGGAGCCCGCGCCGCTCGGCCGCCTCGTTCAGGCGCGTCCCGAGGGCGAAGTCCTCGGGCGTCTGGAAGCAGCCGTGCAGCGCCACGACCAGCGGCCGCGGCGCCGGCGCGGCGCGCGCGGGCACGTAGAGGCTGAAGGCGCGCCCGCCGAGCGTGCCGCGCGTGAGGCTCCCCTCTTCCGCGCGCGCGACGGCCGCGACGCAGAGGATGCCGACGAGCGCGAGGGCCCGGGGGCGCGTGGCTAGGCCCGGGACGCGCGGCGGCGGGCCGGCAGGAGCACGCGCCCGCGCCTGACGTCCCAGACGCCGCGTGGCGAGAGCCGCACGGCGGGCAGGAAGTCGGCGGACAGGAAGAAGAGCGAGAAGATCGGGTCGTGGTGCGCGTGGCCGCGCGCGACGAGCGCGGCGCGCAGCGCCTGCTCCCAGTCGGCCGCGTCCTCGTAGGCGCCGCGCGCCATGATGCCGCCGAGCGGGAGCGCCAGCTCCCACGCGACCGCGTCGCCGTCCACGAGCACGACGCCGCCGCGGAGCGCGAGCAGGCGGTTGACGGCGCGCGCCATCGCCTCGGGCCGGCGGCCCAGAGCGAGGATGTTGAAGTCGGTGCTGAGCGTCGCCGCGAGCCCGTCGAGCCGCTCGTCGGCGAACCCGGCGACGACGCCCGGCGCGACCCAGCGCCCGGCGCGGTCCACGAGCGCCGCGTGGAGGTCGCCGGGCGCGAGCGGCCGCTCCTCGAGCCGGCTGATCACCGCGCTCACGAGCCGGAGCACGGGGTAGCGCGCGCGGCGCGGCAGCGCGAAGTCTGAGGATCGGGCGCGCCAGCGCACGCGAAGGCGCGCCGCGGCCGAGGTGAACACGCGCCGCCACGGGGGCTCCGGCACGCGCGCGAGGAGCCGCCCGTCCCGGGCCGCGAGCCGGCCGCGCGCGACGACGGCGGCAGGCCGCGGCTCGGCGAGGTCGTCGAGGAGCAGCAGGTCGGCGTAGCGGCCCGGCGCGATGCCGCCGAGGTCGCCGTCGAGGCCGTAATAGGCCGCCGGGTTCAGCGTCGCCATGCGGTAGGCGTCCACGGGCGCCACGCCGCGCGCGAGCGCCGTCCGGATCAGGTGGTCCACGAAGCCGTGGGCGCGCACGTACGCGGGCATCGAGCCGTCGCACGTCAGCATCAGCCGCGCCGCGAGCCCGGGCGCGACCTTGAGCGCGTCGAGCAGCCCGCCGAGGTCGGGGCGCAGCGAGGACTCGCGGAGCATCACCGCGATCCCCTGCCGCGCGCGCGCGAGCGCCTCCTCGGCGGTGATCGGCTCGTGGTCGGAGGTGAAGCCGGCCGCGGCGAGCGCCGGCACCCGCTCGGCCGCGGCGCCCGCCGTGTGGCCCTCGACGCGCCGGAGCGGCGGGCGCGCGAGCGCGAGGCGACGGAGCAGCTCCCGCTGGCCGCTCCAGGCCTCGGGCCAGCGCGTCACCTCGCCCACGGCGACCGCCCAGGGGTGGGCGAGTGCCTGCGCGAGGGCGCGCACGGGGAACCGGCGCGCCTCGTCCGTCCGGCGCGCCTGGCCGTGCGGGCGGATCATCCAGTAGAACTTCACCGGCGAGGTGGCCAGCGCGTCGGCCAGCGCGCGGAAGGCGCGCAGGCCCCCGAGCTCCCAGACCTGCAGCGTGTCGGCGAAGAGCGCGGTCGTGCCGAGCGGCAGGACGTAGCGCGCGAAGGCGGCGGGGCTCACGAGGTGCCCCACGTGGACGTGCGGGTCCACGTAGCCCGGGACCAGGATCCGCCCGGCGGCGTCGAGCACCTCGGTGCGCGGGCCCAGCATGTCCTCGCGCGCGCCGACGTACGCGATACGCTCGCCGGCCACGGCCACGTTCGCCGGATGGAGCTCGCCCGTGTAGACGTTGAGGAGCGTGCCGCCGCGCACGTAGAGGTCCGCCGGCGCCGCGCCGCGCGCCACGGCCGTGAGCCGCTGCCGTTCCTTTACCGTCGGCCCCACGAGCGACTATTGTAAGCGGCATGACGCCGATCCTCGTGACGGACACGGTGCGCGTCCCCGCCGCGGCCCTCGGCCTGCGGGCCTCGCGCGCCGGGGGGCCCGGCGGCCAGCGGGTCAACAAGGTGGCCACGCGGGTCGAGCTCACCGTGGACCTCGAGGCGATCGAGGGGCTCGCCGACGCCGCGCGGGCGCGCCTGCGCGCGCTCGCCGCCCACCGGCTCGACGCCGAGGGCCGGCTCCGGGTCACCAGCCAGGCCACGCGGGACCAGGCCCGCAACGTCGAGGACGCGCGGGACAAGGTGCGCGCGCTGGTGGCGGCTGCGCTGGTCGAGCCGCGGCGCCGGCGGAAGACCCGGCCGCCCGCCGCGGCGCGCGAGCGCCGCATCGAGGCGAAGAAGCGCCGCGCCGCGCTCAAGCGCAGGCGCGCGCGGCCGGCGGAGTAGGCAGCTAGCCCGTATTATTCGCGAACGGTTATGGCGCGAGGCGGGCAGGGCCTGTCGCAGGGTGCGGCCCCCGCGGGGCCGGCGCCGTCACCCGTTCGCCCGAACGCCGCGCTGCGCGCGGCGGACGGGACGAAGGGGGCCCACAGCGCACGGCCCCGCGGGGACCGCACCCTGCGCCACCCGCCCGGTCGTGCCACCGCCGTTCGCGAATAATGCGGGCTAGCGTGCCGTGCTCGAAGTCATGCGAAGTCCGTCGCCCGTGGAGTCCGGGCCGACGGGCGTGGGCGGGAGGGGTCGACGGGATCCGTTCCCGCCACGTGGGCCGCGGGCCCCGCGCACCCGGATGGCGTGACGCCGCAACGGGGCATGCGGACGCGTGCCGCGTGGTCCCGTCGACCCCTCCCGCCCGCGCCTGGCGGCTGCCTCGGCGGCCGTTCGTGAATGGTCCGCGTCAGCCCTTGCGGCGGGCGGCGCGGTAGGCGGCGGCGCCGGCGCGGACGCCGGCCCGCACGCCGCGGGCGTAGACCTGGGCCTCGGCGACGGCCTGGCGCACCTTCGGCTCGACGGTGCGGAGCGTGCGCGCGACCGTCACGCGGGTGCGCCGCTCGACGCGCTTGGCGCGCCGGCGCGCCGCGCCGCGGGCCTTCGACGCCTGGGTGCGCAGCGTCGCGAGCTGCGCCTGGAGCTTCCGGATCTGCGCCTCGAGTCCCGTCATGGCTAGAACCCCAGCGCGCGGACCTCGTCCCGGAACCGCTGGACGTTCCGCAGCTTGATGTCCTCGTACCCGCGGATCAGGTCGGGCAGGCCCGCGAGCGTGACCGCACGCTCGTAGCTTTCCGGCGAGAGCCCGATCAGCGCCTTGTCGACGAGCCCGCGGTACTCGCCGATCAGCCGCCGCTCGACGCGGCGCACCTCGGCGCGGCCGAAGACGTCGAGGGCGGTGCCGCGGAGCCCCCGGAGCGCGACGAGCACGCGGAACACGCCGTCGAACCACCTCCCGAGCGCGAGCTTGCGCCCGACGCCCAGCGCGCGCAGCAGCGGCGGGTGCAGGTGGTAGCGCACGCGGACGCCGTCCGGGAACTCCGCCTCCAGCGCCCGCGCGACGTCGTTCTCGAGGTGCAGGCGGGCCACCTCGTACTCGTCCTTGTAGGCCATGAGCTTGTACAGGTGGCGCGCGACGGCCTCGCCGAGGCGCGAGGCGCCCGGCACCGCCGCCCGCTCCGCCTCGCGCACGCGCCGGACGGCGTCCACGTACTCGCGCGCGTAGGCTTCGCTCTGGTAGGCGATCAGCGCGGGCACGCGGACCTCGAGGAGGCGCCGGAGCTCGCCCGCCGCGCCGGCGCGCTCGACCAGCGCGCGCGCCTCGGCGGTGAGCGCCGGCCCGGCCGCGGCGGCCCCGACGCGCTGGCGCTTGACCGTCTCGAGCCAGGCCGGGTCGGCGACGAGCAGCCGGCCGACGCGGAACGCGTGGGTGTTCATCGGGACCGACACGCCGTTGAGCGCGACGGCCTCCTCGATCGCCCGGGCGCTCACCGGGATCGCGCCCGCCTGGTAGGCGGCGCCGAGCACGATCATGTTGGCGGCCATGTGGTCGTCGAAGAGCGTCTCGGCGAGCCCGAGCGCGTCCAGGTAGACGTTCTCGTCCTTGCGCGTCACGCGGTTGATGGACGTGACCAGCGCGTCCGGCTCCGGGAACTCGACGTCGGTGTGCGTGACCATCGCCCCGGTCGGCACCCGGCTCGTCGAGACCACCGCGACCGTGCGGTCGGGCCGCGCGTGGTCGAGGTTCTGCGCCGCGGTCGCCACGAGGACGTCGAAGCCGAGATAGCAGTCGGCCTCGCCGGCGGCGATCTTGTTCGCGACCTCCGGCGCCCGGTCGAAGAGCTTCAGGTGCGAGACGACCGGGCCGCCCTTCTGGGAGAGGCCGGTCTGGTCGAGGCCGCGGACCTGCCGGCCGTCGAGGAGCGCCGCGGTGCCGAGGATCTGGTTGACGGTCACCACGCCGGTGCCGCCGATCCCCGTCATGAACACGTTCGCGTCGCGCGGGACGCGCAGGGCCGGCTCCGGCAGCGCGCGGTCCACCGTGTACACGCGCCGCTCCTTCTTCCTCGGCTCGCCGCGCGGGACGACCGTGACGAACGACGGGCAGTCGCCCAGCAGGCACGAGTAGTCCTTGTTGCAGGACGACTGGTGGATCTGCGTCTTCCGCCCGAACTCCGTCTCCACCGGGTGCACGGAGAGGCAGTTGCTCTTCACGCCGCAGTCGCCGCAGCCCTCGCAGACGGCCTCGTTGATGTAGACGCGCAGCGCCGGGTTCGGCAGCCGGCCGCGCTTGCGGAGGCGGCGCTTCTCGGCCGCGCACCGCTGGTCGTAGACGAGCGCGGTGACGCCCGGGACCTCGCGCAGCAGCCGCTGCGCCTCGTCGAGCCGGTCGCGGTGCCAGACCTCGACCCCCCGGGCCCAGCGGACGCCCTTCGGGTACTTGTCGGGCTCGTCGGTCATCACGATGATGCGCCGGACGCCCTCGGCCTCGAGCTGGCGCGTCAGCTCGGGCACCGGGATCGCCCCCGCGGCGTCCTGGCCGCCCGTCATCGCGACCGCCGCGTTGTAGAGGATCTTGTACGTGACGTTCGCGCCCGAGGCGACGGCCTGGCGGACCGCGAGCGAGCCCGAGTGGAAGAAGGTGCCGTCGCCGAGGTTCTGGAAGATGTGCGCGGTCTCGGTGAAGGGCGCGATGCCCACCCACTGGACGCCCTCGCCGCCCATGTGCGTGAGGCCCATCGTGCGCCGGTCCATCAGCAGCGCCATGCCGTGGCAGCCAATGCCGGCGCTCGCGAGCGAGCCCTCCGGCAGGACCGTCGAGCGGTTGTGCGGGCAGCCCGAGCAGAAGTACGGCTGGCGCGCCAGCGTGAGCGGCGCGGGCCGCTGGCGGAGCGCCTCGAGCAGCGCGACGCGCGCGGTGACCGACTCGAGCCGGACCTTCCGCTCGAGCCGCGAGGCGACGATCTGCGCGATCCGGTCGGCGTCGAGCTCGGCGTCGGCCGGCACGAGCGGGCGGCCCTCGAGGTCGTGCTTGCCCGTGACGCGCGGCCGCTCGGCCAGGTTGTAGAGGACGTCGCGGATGAACAGCTCGCAGAACGCGCGCTTCTCCTCGACGACCAGCAGCTCCTCGAGCCCGCGGGCGAACTCGCGCACGACGCCGGGCTCCATCGGGAACAGCATGCCGAGCTTGAGGAGCCGGATGCCGTGGCGGCCGAGCGCCGCGTCGTCGAGCCCGAGCTCGCGGAGCGCCTCGCGCAGGTCGTAGTAGGTCTTGCCCGGCGCCGCGATGCCGAGCCAGGCGTCGGGCGTGGCGAGCGTGATGCGGTTGAGCCCGTTGGCCGCGGCGAACGCCTTGGCCGCCTCGAGCCGGCCGTAGTGGATCTCGCGCTCGGTCTCGAGCCCGTACGGCGGCATCAGCAGCGGGTGCTGCCGCGCCTGCCAGGGCCGTCCCTCGTAGAGGAAGCCCGGGTCCACGATCCGGACGCGGTCCGGCGCGACCGCCGCGGTGCCGACCTCGTCGGCGACGTTGGTGACGATCTTGAAGCCCACCCAGAGGCCGGAGTAGCGCGAGAGCTCGAAGCCCAGGCGGCCGAGGTCGAGGATCTCCTGGATCGTGCCGGGGAACAGCACCGGGAAGAGCGCGTCGTAGAACGCGACCTCCGAGTGCGACGGGATCGTCGAGGACTTCGAGAGCGGGTCGTCGCCGCCGAGGGCGAGCACGCCCCCGTGGCGGCCCACCCCGGCGAAGTTGGCGTGCTTGAAGATGTCGCCCGAGCGGTCCACGCCCGGGGCCTTGCCGTACCACATGCCGAGCACGCCGTCGTACTTCGGGCGCGGGAAGAGGTTGGCGAGCTGGCTGCCGAAGACGGCGGTGGCGCCGAGGTCCTCGTTGACGCCCGAGAGGAAGACGACCTGGTGCTCGCGCAGCAGGTCCGGGTGGCGCTCGAGCGTGACGTCGAGGCCGCCGAGCGGCGAGCCGCGGTAGCCCGAGACGAGCGTGGCCGTGTTGAGCCCCCGGCGCCGGTCCGCGCGGTGCTGGTCGAGCGGGAGGCGCACGAGCGCCTGGATGCCGGAGAGGAAGACCTGCCCTTCCTCCAGCCGGTACTTGGCGTCCAGGGAGTAGTCCTGCGTGATCGCCATGGGTCTCCTCTCGGTGTGGCTCCCGGCTATGATAAGGGCCCGCCGGAGGGGGCGCAAATCCGGCCGTCCGACCGGGAGGAGGCGCGATGACGCCGAGCGTCGGCATCATGATCGAGGGCCAGGAAGGGCTCACCTGGGAGCGCTGGCAGCGCCTGGCGCGCACCGTGGAGGCGGGCGGCTACGACGCCCTGCACCGCTCCGACCACCTCACCGGCCTCTTCGGCGCCTCCGAGCGGCCGTCGCTCGACGCCTGGGCCTCGCTCGCGTGGCTCGCGACGGGCACCTCGCGCATCCGCTTCGGCCCGCTCGTGAGCCCCCTGACCTTCTACCATCCCGCGCTGCTCGCCCGGCGCGCCGCGGCGGTGGACCAGCTCGCCGGCGGCCGCCTCGACCTCGGCATCGGCGCCGGCTGGCACGAGCCCGAGCACCGGATGTACGGCATCCCCTTCCCGTCGCTCCGGGAGCGCCTGGACCGGCTCGAGGGGGCGCGCGCGTGATCCGCGCCCTCGGCGAGGGGCGCCCGGTCACGCTCGAGCAGCCCTACTACCCGCTCGCCGCCGCGCAGAGCCACCCGCTGCCCGCGCGCGGCCGCCTGCACCTGATCATCGGCGCGCGCGGCGAGCGGCGGGGCCTGCGCATCGTGGCCGCGCACGCCGACGAGTGGAACACGACGCGCGTGACGTTCGAGGAGTACGCGGCCAAGCGCCGCGCCCTCGAGGAGCACTGCCGCGCGCTCGGCCGCGACCCGGCGGGCCTCCGGCGCTCGCTGATGGTGCCCGTCGCCGTCGGCCGCTCCGCCGAGGAGACCGCCGCGCGGCTCGAGCGGGCGCGCGCGGTCTTCCCGCGCATGCCGGAGGACGCGGCGGGCTGGCGCGCCGCGGGCTTCCTCTGCGGCTCGCCCGAGGACGTCGTCCGCGACCTCGGGCGCTGGGCGGAGCTCGGCGTCGAGCGCGTGATGCTGCAGCTCCTCGATCAGGAGGACATCGGCGCGCTCGAGCTGATCGCGCGCGAGGTCATTCCCGCGCTGCGCCCGTAGTGTGCCGTTCTCGGAGTCATGCGAAGCCCCGTCGAACGGTGGAGTCCGGCCGCCTGGCGGCCCGCCGCGTGGCGACCGTCAACGCGATCTCGTGGACGGAACGCCAGGCGCGGCGCTCCAGAGGCCGCGGCCCGCCGCCCGCGCCTCGCGGGCGAGGTCGCGGAAGAGGGGCGCGTGGCGGACGTTCGGCGGGATCGTCATCGGCTGCGCCATGCCCAGGCGCACGAGCTCGGCGTTGACCATCACGCCGTCGGCCCAGACGTAGGCGAGCAGCCGCCCGTAGCGGTCGCGCGCCTGGACGTCGAGCTCGAGCCGCACGCGCTTGCCGGCGACGAGCCGGCGGTTGACCAGGGCCGCCGCGCGCCCGCCCGGCTCCTCGCCCTTCGTGGGGTGGTGCACCTCCGGCGTGTTCACGCCGATGTAGCGGACGCGCTCGACGCGGTCGCCGAGGCGCACGTGGACCGTGTCGCCGTCCACGACGCGCACGACCGTGCCCTCGAGCGCGCCCGGCCCCGCCGCGAGCGCGGCGGCGGCGAGGACCAGGACGGCGCCGAGCGCGGCCAGGCGGAGCGTGGCGCGCATGGCGCCACGCTGTCACGCCCGCGCAGGGGGTGTCAACTTCTGGATACGCGTGGATCGGCGGGCGGGCGCGCCCGGCAGGGGCGCGACGCAGGGCGCGGGCTAGCCGACGCGGAGCATGGCGTAGCCGAGCGAGCGGAGCTGGCTGTCCACGAACTGCCGGAGGCGCCGCTCCATCCGGTGCCGGCGCACGGCCCGCCGGCGGTCGGCGCGCGAGGCATCCGCGCACCGCGTCCGGCGGCGATCGTGGCCGCCCCGGCGCTCGGCGACCTCCCGGCGGTCCAGGATCACCTCGACGTTGCCCTCGGAGGCGAACTCCCGCGCCAGGTACTCGTGCAGGTCGGCCTGGTCACGCGCGACGATGAAGAGGTGCCGCTCCATGCCGCCCGGATTTATTCCACAGCCGGAGGCCCGAGTCAAGGAGAACGCAGGCGGCGCAGGGCCCGCGCCGCCGCCCGCGCCTTCTTGGACAGGCGCCGCGGGTTGCCGCGCTTGTCGGCTGGACGGTCGGCGTCGTCCTCCCGCCCGGCCGCGCCGCCCGGCCCGCCCGCGAGGGCGTCGAGGAAGCGCTCGGCGTCGAGGACGGCGCACCCGCTGCGGCGCGCGGCGTCCTGCACGCGGCGGTCG
>Ga0155362_1149_pt1 | contig 10973 bp, 10 predicted proteins | sample RifCSPhighO2_02_FD_106330 | JGI IMG/M metagenome (GOLD analysis project Ga0155362, IMG submission 106330) | Candidatus Rokubacteria bacterium RIFCSPHIGHO2_02_FULL_73_26
CGAGAGCGCCATCGCCGCGATCGTGAGCGTGGTCCGCCCCCACCGGTCGGAGGCGAGGCCGCCGAGCCAGCAGCCCGGAGCCCCCGCGGCGATCACGGCGAACGTCGCGCTGGCGGCGTTGAGCCCGGCGTAGCTGCCACCGCCGCGCGCCTCGAGGCTCTCGGCGAGGAAGACGCCCATCCAGGCCCACATCGCGTAGAGCTCCCACATGTGGCCGAAGTAGCCGTAGCACGCCAGGCGCGCGCCGCGCTCGCGGAAGACCGCCGCGGCCATCCGGAGGTCGAAGCGCGCCGGCGGGAAGCGGTGTGGCCCCTCGGTCACGAAGGCGTGGGCCACCGCGGCGCCGGCCGCCGCGAGGACCGAGGCGGCGAGGAGCGTGCCGCGCCACGGCAGGTCGGTGACCCCCCGGATCAGATAGGGGCTCGCCGAGCCCACGGTGAGCGCGCCGATCAGGATGCCGATCGCGAGGCCCCGGCCCTCGCGGAACCACGTGGCCATGAGCTTCATCGCGGGCGGGTAGGCGCCGGCCATCGCGACGCCGGTGACGAAGCGGAGCGCCAGCGCGGGGCCGAGGGCGTCCACCCAGAGCGCCACCACCGCGTTGGCGCCGGCGCCGAGGAGCATGCTCCAGACCATGACCCGCCGGGGCGGGACGACGTCGGGAAGGTTCGCCAGGGCGCCGCCGAGGGTGCCCACGATGAAGCCGAGCTGGACCGCGAGCGTGAGGCCCGCGCGCCCGCCGTCGCCGAGCTGCCAGTCGCGCGAGAGCGCCGGCAGGACGGCGTTGGCGCTGAACCAGAGGCCCAGCGCCCCGAGCTCCGCGAGCGAGAGCAGGACGAGCTGCCGCCAGGCGGCGCTCACGCGGGGGGTTACTCGATGATGCCCTTCGCGCGGAGCCTCGCGATCTCGGCCGCGGGCAGGCCGAGCTCGCCGAGCACCGCCTCGGTGTGCTCGTTGGGCATCGGCGCGGCGCTCCGGATCGTGCCCGGCGTGTCGGACAGCTTGATCGCGATCCCGACCTGCCGCACGCGTCCCTGCGTCGGGTGCTGGACGTCCACGATCATCTGGCGGTGGTTGAGCTGCGGGTCCCGCACCATCTCCTCGACGTCGTAGACCTTGCCGACGCACACGTCGGCCCGGACGAGAAGCTCGTACCACTCATCGCGGTCGCGGGTCTTGATGATCGCCTCGATTTCGCGCCGCGCGGCGTCCTCCTCGGCGTTGGCCGCGCGCACGAACTGGTCGGCCGTGCGGGCGAAGCGCTCGAGGTCGGGCCGGCCGATCGCCCTGCAGAAGTTGTTCCAGAGCCACGGCTCGGTGCAGCCGATCGTGAGGAGCTTGCCGTCGCGCGTCTCGTAGATCGCGTAGTAGGGATAGGAGCCGCCGAGGAAGCCCTCGCCGCGCCGGGGCGCCAGACCGTCGCTGAAGAAGAAGCGCATGTTCGGCGTCGCGGCCAGGAGCGACACGCTCGTGTCGAGGTAGGCGACGTCCACGTGCTGGCCCCGGCCGGTGCGCTCCCGTGCGAACAGCGCGAGCACGATGCCGAGCGCGCCGTGCATCGAGGCGCCCGCGTAGTCGGCGACCAGGTTGAGCGGGATCGCCGGCTTGCGGTCGGCCTCGCCGATCAGCCCGAGCACGCCGGCGAGCGAGAGGTAGTTCATGTCGTGCGCCGGGTAGCGGGCGTACGGGCCGTCCTGGCCGAAGCCCGAGAGCGAGCAGTAGACGACGCGCGGGTTGAGCTTCGCGATCGCCTCGTAGTCGGCGCCGAGCCGCTTCATCACGCCGGGCCGGAAGCCCTCGACGATCACGTCCGCGGTCGCGGCGAGCTTCCTGAAGAGCGCCTGGCCCTCGGGCGATTTCATGTTCAGCGTCATGGACCGCTTGTTGCGGTTCGTGAACGTGTGGATCGTCCGCCGCACCCACTCCTCGCCCTGCGGGCGGTCGGGCTCGGGCGTCTCGATCTTGAGCACGTCGGCGCCCACGTCGGCCAGCAGCATCCCGGGCAATTCCGCCGGCGGCACCCGCGCCAGCTCGAGGATCTTGATCCCGTCGAGCACACCCATCGGCATCTCCTCACGCGATCAGCTTCGGCATCTCCTCACGCGACCAGCTTCGGCATCTCCTCAGGTGATCGGGTTCGCGCTCACTCGAGGTCGCCGACGAGCCGCGCGGTGAGGGCGCGGATGTCCGGGACGTCCTCGAGGTGCTCGAGCAGCATGGCGACGCCCTCGGCCTCCTCGCCCCCGAGCACGCGCGTCGCGCAGCCGAGGAACTTCGCGCGGAGGGCCTCGGCCGAGAGCGGCGTGGCGGGATGCCCCTGGGCGCCGCGCGGCGGGCTCGCGAGCGTGCGGCCGTCCCGGAGGCGGACGGTCACGCGGCTCCAGGCGTGCTGCTCGAGCTCGTCGGGCAGGGCGGGATCCACGACCATCGCGACGCGCGCCATGAGCGCGCGCACGGCCGCAGCCGGCTCGGCGTCCGCGAACGAGGCCAGGTCCACGCGCCCCTCGGCCGCGGCGGCCGCGGCGCAGAACTGCATCGAGAACTTCCGCTCGAGCGGGGTCGCCGGCCGCGTGTGGGCGAGCACGTCGGGCGCGACCCGGTTCACGCCCACCTCGATCGCGGCGACGTCGTCGGCGCCGAAGCCGTGCCGGGCGCGCAGGTCGAGCAGCGCGTCGATCGCGGCGTGGGTCAGCGCGCACGAGGGGTACGGCTTCACGGCGATCCCCGACGCGAGGATCTGCCAGCGGCGGCCGAGCGCCTCGCACGCGGGGTCGAGCGCGTGCGCGGCGCCGAACGCCGCGGCGTAGCCCTGCCGGCCCTCGAGCGCCGTGGCCGAGGCCGTGAAGCCCTCGCGCGCGAGCTGCGCCGCGAGCACGCCGCTCCGCGCAGCGTGGCCGGCGTGGTACGGCTTGGTCATCGAGCCGAAGTTCTCCTTGAGGCCCGAGGCGTGCGAGGCGGCGAGCGCGAGGGCGTGGCGCGTCTGCTCGACGTCCAGGCGCAGCAGCCGCGCCGCCGCGGCGGCGCAGCCGAGCGTGCCGATGGACGAGGTCGCGTGCCAGCCGCGGGTGTAGTGCGCCGGGTTGACCGCGGTGCCGAGCGCGGCGCCGACCTCGAAGCCGACGACGTAGGCGAGGACCACCGCGCGGCCATCGGCCATCTCGGCCTCGCCGGCGGCCAGCGCGGCGGACAGCAGCGGGACGCTCGGGTGGCCCATCAGCGCGAAGCTCGTGTCGTCGAAGTCGTGCGCGTGCCCGGCGGTGCCGTTGGCGAGGGCCGCCCAGCCGGGCGCCGTGACCAGGCGCGTGCCGATCACGGTCGCCAGGCGCGTGCCGCCCTCGGCGCGGACGACGCGGCGCACGAGCCGCGCGGCCGGCTCGCTGGCGCCCGCGAGCGTGACGCCGAGCGTGTCGAGCGCGGCGCGGCGCACCCCGGCGATCGCCTCGGGCGGGCAGTCCTCGAACGACGTCTTCACGACGAACTCGGCGAGACGGGCGGTGGCGCTCATGGCAGGCACGATATCATAGGGCCGCGGAGGAGGTCAGCGTGAAGGTCCGGTTCCTCGGCTCGGGCGACGCGTTCGGCAGCGGCGGGCGGTTCCAGACGTGCATATACGTCGAGGCCGCGGGCGGCCGGTTCCTCGTGGACTGCGGCGCGTCCTCGCTGGTCGCGATGCGGCGCTTCGGCGTGGACCCGCTGGACGTGGACACGGTGCTCCTCACGCACCTGCACGGCGACCACTTCGCGGGCGTCCCGTTCCTGATCCTCGACGCCCAGTTCAAGCGGCGGACCCGGCCGCTCACGGTCGCGGGGCCGCCCGGCGTCGAGGCGCGCGTGCGCGACGCGATGGAGGTGCTCTTCCCGGGCTCCACGCGGGTCGAGCGGCGGTTCGCGACACGGTTCGTCGCGTGGAGCGAGCGGACGCCGCTCGCGCTCGGCGCGTGCACGGTCACGCCGTACGAGGTCGTGCACGCGAGCGGCGCGCCGCCGTTCGCGCTCCGGATCGCGTGCGACGGCAAGGTCCTGACCTACTCGGGCGACACGGAGTGGACCGCAAGCCTCGCGGACGCTGCGCGGGGCGCCGACCTCTTCGTCGCCGAGGCCCTCTTCTTCGACAAGCCGATCAAGTATCATCTGGACTTCAAAACCCTGATGGCCCACCGGGCCGAGCTCGAGTGCGGGCGCCTCGTCCTCACCCACATGGGCGAGGACGTGCTGGCGCGCCTCCCCGCGCTCGGCGTCGAGGGGGCCGACGACGGCCAGACCGTCGAGCTCTGAACGCGAGCCCGCAAAGGAGACGCTTGTGCCGACCAGGATCGTGCTCTCGCCCCGCCTGCCCGACGCGCTGGTGGACACCGCCCGGAGCCTGCTGCCCCCCGGCTACGAGCTCCGGGTGGTGGCCCAGGAGGCCGCCGAGCTCCTGCCCGCGATGGCCGACGCCGAGTACTTCGTGGGCTTCGCGCGCACGAGCCTCGGGCCCGACTTCTACCGCGCCGCGCCGCGGCTCAGGCTGGTGCAGCTCATCAGCGCCGGTTACGACCGCGTGGACGTCGAGGCGGCGCGGCGGGCGCGCGTCCCGGTCGCCAACAACGGCGGGGCCAACTCGATCGCGGTCGCCGAGCACACGCTGATGCTGATGCTGGCCGTGGCGAAGAAGCTCGCGTGGCAGCACCACAACGTGGTCGCGGGCAAGTGGCGCGTCGGCGACTTCTCGGAGACGCGCCTCTACGAGCTCGCGGGCAAGACGCTCGGCATCGTCGGCCTCGGCAACATCGGCAAGAAGGTCGCGCGCCGCGCGCAGGCCTTCGACATGCGCGTCCAGTACTACGACATCGTGCGCCTGACCGAGGACCAGGAGGACGCCCTCGGCGTGCGCTTCGTGCTCTTCACGGAGCTCCTGCGCACGTCGGACGTCGTGAGCCTGCACGTGCCGCTGACGGAGCTGACGCGCAACATGCTGAGCACGGAGCAGTTCGCGCTGATGAAGCCGGGCGCGGTCTTCGTCAACACGTGCCGCGGCCCCGTCGTGGACGAGGTGGCGCTCGAGAAGGCGCTCCGCGGGGGCCAGCTCGCGGGCGCCGGCCTCGACGTGATGTTCGACGAGCCGCCGCCGGCCGGCCACCCGCTCTTCGGCCTGCCGGGCGTCACGCTCACGCCCCACATGGCGGGGCCGACCTGGGAGAACTGGCCGCGCGCCTTCCGCAACGCCTTCGACAACATCCAGCGCGTCGCGGGCGGCGACCGGCCGCGCTGGGTGATCCCGGAGCTCGCAGACCTGGTCGGCTGAGCGCGGCTACTGGATGAACCCGAGCAGGCGCGGGATCATGAGCACCGTCTCGGGCACGAACGCCACCAGCAGGAGGACGACGACGATCGCGGCGATGAGCGGCAGCAGCGGCTTGACGAGCTGCTCCATCGGCAGCCCGCTGATCGCCATGCCGACGAACAGGCAGAGGCCGACCGGCGGCGTGACGTGGCCGATGGCGGAGGCGATGACGCAGACCATGCCAAAGTGGATCGGGTGGATCCCGAGGGCCTGGGCGCCGGGCAGGAGCACGGGCACGGTCACCAGGATGATCTCCGAGGGCGTGAGAAAGGTGCCGAGGAACACGTAGACGACGATCACGACCATCAGGAACATCCACCAGGTTGGCGCGAAGGAGGCGATGGCCTCGGCCACCCGGAACGGGAACTTCGAGTACGTGAGCACCCAGCCGAAGGCGCCCACGAGGCCGATGATGAGGCCGATCACGCCGGAGAGCCGGGCCGAGTCGGCGAAGACCCCGGGCAGGTCGCGCCAGGACATCTCGCCGTAGAAGAACGGCGGGACGAGCAGCGCGTAGACGACGGCCACGGCCGCGGCCTCGGTCGGCGTGAACCAGCCGAGGACGATCCCGCCCATGATGATCGCGGGGATCATGAGGCCGGGCGCGGCCCGGCGGAACGCGGCCCAGAACCGCTCCCAGGTGGGCGCCGGCTCGCGCGGGTAGTTCCGCCGCCGCGCGATCATGAAGGTCGGCACCGCCATGCCGATGCCGACGAGGAGGGCGGGGAGGTAGCCGGCCGCGAAGATCGCGGCGACGGACTCGTCGGCCATCCACGCGTAGATCACCGCGATGATCGAGGGGGGCACGATCGGGGCCATGACCGCGGTCGCGATCGTCAGCGCGGTCGCGAAGTCCTTGTCGTAGCCCTTCCGGACCATCTGGGGGATCAGGAAGGTCCCGAGCGCCGACACGTCGGCCACCGCGGAGCCCGAGATGCCGCCGAAGAACATCGAGTCGAGGATGTTCACGTAGGCGAGCCCGCCCCGGAAGCGGCCGACGAGCACGGTCGCGAGGTCGATGAGCGTCCGGGCGACGCCGCTCCGCGCGGCGACGTTGCCGGCGAGGATGAAGAGCGGCGCGGCCAGGATCAGGAACGAGTCGGACAGCAGGCCCACGAAGCGCGTGGGGATGATGATCGGGTTGAGCGCGGGATAGACCACGGCCGCCGCGAGCGTGCCGACCCCGAGGGCCAGGCCGATCGGCATGCCGACGACCACGAAGACGATGAAGACGATCAGGAGGGTTTCGGCCACAGCGCGCGGAGGGCGGCGACGAGGCGCCAGCCCATGGGCAGGAGGAAGAGCACGGCGCCGACCGGGACGGCGACGTAGACCCAGCCGAGCGGCAGGCCGAGGCCCGCGCTCGTCTGGAGCTGCGCGTTCGGCACGAGCACGACGCTCGACCGGAGGAGCGAGAAGAAGAGCAGCATCCCGGCGGCCTCGGTGATCACGCTCGCGAGCGCCCGGCCGCGGGGGCCGAGGCGCTGCCTGAAGTAGTCGAGCGCGGTGTGCTCGCCCCGGTGCATCGCGGCGGCGCCGCCGAGCATCACGAGCCAGACGAAGAGGTAGCGGGGTACCTCCTCCAGGCCCTCGATGCCCGCGGCGAAGACGTAGCGCAGGGCGACCTGGAGGAAGACGGCCGCGGTGATGAGCGCGAGCACCAGGCCGCCGAGGTACCCGAGCCCGTCGTAGGCCCGGGTCCCCCAGCGGCCGAGAGGCCGGTCGGGCGTCACGCCCTACTTGATGCTCAGGATGTGGTCGACGATCTTCCGCGCGTCCTTCCCCGCCGGCGTCGCGAAGAACTCGTCGTAGACGCTCTTGGTCGCCGCCCGGAACGGCGTGGCATCGGGCTTGGTGATGCGGACCCCCTTGGCGCGGACCTGCTCCTGGATCCCCTTGTCCTCGTCGAGGATGAACTTCCGGTTGAACTGCCGGGCGTGCTCCCAGGCGTCCATGATGGCCTTCTGCGTGGCGGCGTCCTGCTTGTTCCACGACGCCTTCGACATGATGAGCGCGATCGCCTGGTGGGTGTGGCGCACGTCGGCGACGTTCTTCACGACGTCGTAGAACTTGTTGTGATAGAAGGTGTTGATCCCGCCCTCGGCGAAGTCGATGACCTTCGTCTGCAGCGACGTCGCCACCTCCGGGAAGGCGATCGGCGTCGAGATCATGCCGAGCGCCTTGAACGTGGCGACCAGGATCTTGTCCTCCTGGACCCGGATCTTCCGGCCCTTCACGTCGGCGAGCGAGTTGATCGGGTAGTGCCCGTAGATGCCCCGGTACCCGGCCGCGATGAAGCCGACGAGCTTGAACCCCTTCCGGTCGAGGATCGGCTCGTAGTACTTGCGGATCACGTCGCTGCCGTCGAGGGCGGCGTAGGCGTGCGCGTAGTCGCGGAAGATGTACGGGAGCTGGAAGACCGACATCTCGGGCACGAGCGTGGACAGCGGCGCGGTCGTGATGGGCCCGAAGTCCACCGTGCCGAGCTGGATCTGCTGCGCGACCTCGCGCTCGCCGCCGAGGACGCCCGAGTGATGGTGGACGATCGTGACCTTGCCGCCGGTGAGCTCCTTGAGCTTGTCCGCGAACTGCTGGGCGGCGAGCGTGGTGCCGTGCTTCGCGGGGTTCACGTTGCCCATCACGAGCTCGACCGCCGCGGCGACGGGCGGCAGCGCGAGGGCCAGGGCCAGGCTGAGGGCGCAGAGGATGCTCGTCAAGGCGCGTGGCATGGGGGGCCTCCTGTCATCGGTACGCGTCGGGGGCCTGCGTCACCGTCTCCCAGAAGACGGGATCGTGGCCGGGGAAGATCCGCGCGCCCGTCAGGCGCGCCAGGGTCTTGAGCCGCTTGATCGAGTGCAGCGCGAGCGTGGGGTTCCAGACGACGCCGGGCGGGCGCTCCGTCTCGACGTGCTCGAGCCAGTAGCACGAGTCGCCGGCGAGGATGACCGGGCCGGACTCGGGCAGCTCGACGAACAGCGACTGGTGGCCGGGTGTGTGGCCGTCGCTGCGGAGCGCGCTGACGCCGGGCGCGAGCTCGGTGTCGCCGTCGAGGAGCCGCCAGCGGTAGCCCGGCAGGTCGAAGTTCTTCCGGTAGTAGAAGCTCTCGAAGAACGACGCCGGGTAGTGCGCGTACGCGTACTCGTCCTTCTGCACGACCAGCTCGGACTTCGGGAACAGCTGCGCGCCGCCGGCGTGGTCGTAGTGCAGGTGGGAGAGGACGACGAGGTCCACGTCGTCGGGCTCGAGCCCGACGCGGTCGAGCCGGTGGACGAGCAGGTCGTCCTCCGTGAAGCGCGCCATCGGGTCGTTGCGCATGAGGCCCGGGATCGCCCGCGGCGAGAGGCCGGTGTCGAACAGGATCGTCGCGTCTCCGGTGCGCACGAGCCAGCACGCGATGGGGATCTGGACCTTCTCCGCGGAGAACTCGCCGTAGAACAGGCCCGCCCGCTGGAAGCCGATGAAGCCGTTCTGCAGGGCGTAGAGCGCCTGGACGGGCATGGCCCCGCGATTCTAGCACCCCCTGGCCGGCGGACAAGGTGCCCCTTGTCCGCGCCGGCGCGGGCGCGCATCATGGTGCGCGACCAACGCGAAAGGGGGTCCCAGCGTGAACAGACCCGGGACGATCGCCGCCATCGTTGCGCTCCTGATCGGTCTGCTCGTCGGCTTCCTCTGGTGGGGCACCGGCACCCAGCAGCTGGAGAAGCAGCTCGTCGAGGCGCGCGCCGCGACGCAGGCGGTCCAGCGCCAGCTCGAGGCCGCCCAGACGGAGGCGCGCCAGGCGGGCGAGAAAGTGAAGGCGGTCGAGGAGCGGCTCGCGGCCGTCGAGGCTGACCTGGCCAGGGAGCGCGCGCAGCGCGCGCGCCAGGCCGGCAAGGGGAAGAAGTAGGTGGACTTCGCGCTGACCGAGCAGCAGGAGCTGATCCGCAAGGAAGTCGCCTCGCTCGCGCGCTCCTTCTCGCTCGACTACTGGCTCGAGAAGGACCGGAAGGCCGAGTATCCGCTCGACTGGGTGAAGAAGTTCGCCGACGCCGGCTGGCTCGGGATGATCGTGCCCGAGGAGTACGGCGGCGGGGGCCTCGGCGTCACCGAGGCCGCGCTCATGCTCCACGAGATCTGCGCCGCCGGGGCCGGGACCTCCGGCGCCTCGCCGATCCACTTCTACCTGTTCCCGCCGATGCCGCTGATCAAGCACGGCGCGGAGCCGCTCAAGCGGAAGTACCTGCCGCGCGTGGCGAGCGGCGAGATCGTCATGTCGTTCGGCGTGACCGAGCCGAACGCGGGCACCGACACCTCGCGCATCCAGACGCGGGCCGAGCGCGCCGGCGACCGGTTCGTCGTGAACGGCCGCAAGGTGTGGAACACGAACGCGCAGCGGGCGACGCACATCCTGCTGCTCGCGCGCACGGCGCCGCGGGATCCGGCGAAGCCGTTCGCGGGCCTGACGCTGTTCTTCACCGGGTTCGACCGCGCGCGGATCACCGTGCGCGAGATCGAGAAGCTCGGCCGCGCCGCCGTGGACTCGAACGAGATCTTCATCGACGGCCTCGAGGTGCCGGCCGAGGACGTCGTGGGCGAAGTCGGGCGCGGCTTCTACCACCTGCTCGACTCGCTGAATCCCGAGCGCATCTTCACCGGGATCGAGGCGGTCGGCATCGGGCGGGCCGCCCTCGAGCGCGCGGTCCAGTACGCCAAGGAGCGCGTGGTGTTCGACCGCCCGATCGGCCAGAACCAGGCGATCGCCCACCCGCTGGCGCTCGCGTGGGCCAGGCTCGAGGCCGCCGAGGCGATGTGTCTGAAGGCCGCCTGGCTCTTCGACCACGGCCGGCCGTGCGGCGCCGAGTCCAACGCGGCCAAGCTGCTCGCGGCGGAGGCGGGGTTCGAGGCGTGCGACGTCGCCGTGCAGACCCACGGCGGCTACGGCTACGCGAAGGAGTTCCACGTCGAGCGGCTCTGGCGCGAGATCCGCCTCTACAAGATCGCCCCCGTCTCGCAGCAGATGGTCCTCAACTACCTCGCCGAGCACGTGCTCGGCCTGCCGAAGAGCTACTGAGGAGCGCGGCGGCGGAGGCGAGCGCCAGGCCGAGCGCGACGCCCGCGAGGGCGTCCGAGGGCCAGTGCGCGCGGAGCATCACGCGCGCGAGCGCCACGAGCGCGACGACGGCGACGGCGAGGGCGCGCAGGAGCCATCGCGCCCGCGGCGGGAGCGGCGCCGCGAGGTAGAACACCGCGCCGAAGAAGGCCGCGGCCGCCGTGGCGTGGCCGCTCGGGAAGCCCAGCGAGACGCCCTCGGGCCGCGGGCGGCCGACCACCCACTTGAGCGCGCCCTCCGCGAGCGGCGCCGCGACCATCAGCCCGACCCACACCCACCAGCGCCGGCGCGCCTCGGCGAAGGCGACGAGGAGCAGCAGCGTGGCGGGCAGCAGGAGGCGCCAGCTCCCCGCGACGTTGATCGCGTGCATCGCCGCGAGCACGGGCGGCGCGGCGAGCGCGAGCAGGGCATCGCGCACCGGGGCGTCGCCGGGCGGCGTCCCCGCGAGCGTGACGACGAGGGTGAGGGCGACGAAGGACGCGCCGGCCACGGCCAGCGTCCGGCGCGCGGTCACGCGCGCGGTCCGGGCTTGCGGGTCGGCACGGCGCGCAGCACGACGAC
>Ga0155362_1165_pt3 | contig 10861 bp, 10 predicted proteins | sample RifCSPhighO2_02_FD_106330 | JGI IMG/M metagenome (GOLD analysis project Ga0155362, IMG submission 106330) | Candidatus Rokubacteria bacterium RIFCSPHIGHO2_02_FULL_73_26
GCAGTTCGTCGCCCCCTACGCCGCGACGACACTCGCCGAGTACTTCATGGAGCTGGGGCGGGACACCCTCGTCGTGTACGACGACCTCACGCGCCATGCCCGGGCCTACCGCGAGCTGTCGCTGCTGCTGCGCCGGCCGCCAGGCCGCGAGGCCTACCCGGGCGACATCTTCTACATCCACGCCCGGCTCCTCGAGCGCGCCACGCGGCTCCGGCCGGAGCGGGGCGGCGGGTCGCTGACGGCGCTGCCGCTGATCGAGACGCAGGCGCAGAACATCGCCGCCTACATCCCGACGAATCTCATCTCGATCACGGATGGCCAGATCTACCTCTCGCCCGACCTCTTCCAGAAGGGCATGCTGCCCGCCGTCGACGTCGGGCGATCGGTGTCGCGCGTCGGCGGCAAGGCCCAGCTCCCCGCCTACCGGAGCGTCGCCGGGGAGCTGCGCCTGTCTTACGCGCAATTCGAGGAGCTCGAGACATTCGCCCGCTTCGGCACGCGCCTCGATCCCGAGACGCGGGGGCGGCTCGAGCGGGGACGGCGGGTGCGCGAGGTGCTTCGGCAGCCGCAGTACCGGCCGCTCGCGGTGTCCGAGCAGATCGCCGTGCTCCTGGCCGCCACCCGGGGGCTCTTCGACCGGCTCGAGGTCGAGGCCGTCGCCGACGCGGAGGAGGCCGTGCGGGCGGCGGTGCGCGACGAGCTGCCCCGGATCTGCGCCGGGATCGACACCGGTGAGCCGCTCGCGGAGGCGGACCGCGACCGGATCATCGAAGCGGCGCGGGCCGCCCTGCGCGGCGCCGGATGAGGGCGCGGAATGGAGACGCTGGAGGCCTTGAGCCGCAGGATCGCGACGACCGAGGAGCTCGGCGCGATCGTCCGGACGATGAAGTCGCTCTCCGCCGTCAGCATCCGGCAGTACGAGGCGGCGGCGGCCGCCTTGCACGACTACGCCCGGACGGTCGACCTCGCGCTCCAGGCGTTGCTGCGCGAGCGACCGAGGATCGCCCGCGCGCCCCGGCCGGCGCCCGGCCCGGCGGTCGTCGTCGTGTTTGGCTCCGACCACGGGCTCTGCGGCCGCTTCAACGACGACATCGCCCGCTTCGCGTGCGACCGGCTCCGAGAGCTCGACGCGGCCGGCGCCCGCGGCCGGTGCCTGGCCGTGGGCGCGCGCGCCCAGGCCCGGCTGGCCGCGCTGGGCGAGCCGGTGGACGCCGCCCTCGTCCTGCCGGCGTCGGTCAGCGGGCTCACGGCGCTCGCCCAGGCCGTGCTGGTCCAGCTCGACGCCTGGGGCGGCGCCGACGGGCTCGCGCGGGTGCTGCTCGTCCACCAGCGCCGGACGCCGGAGGCGTTCGCGGCCCCGCACGTGCGCCAGCTCCTCCCGCTGAGCCCTGAGAGGCTCCGCAACCTGGCCGCCCGACCCTGGCCCTCCCGGCGCCTGCCCGTGTTCACGCTGGACCCCCGGCAGCTCTTCTCGACGGTCGTCCGCCAGCACCTGTGGAGCGTCGTCTACCGGGCCGCGACGGAGTCGCTCGCGAGCGAGCACGCGAGCCGGCTGGTCGCGATGCAGGCGGCCGAGCGGAACATCGAGGAGCACCTCGAGGAGCAGCGCGCCGAGTTCCGCCGCCGCCGGCAGGAGGCGATCACCGGCGAGCTGCTCGACGTCCTGACGGGGTTCGAGGCCTCGGGCGGCGCCGCGCCCGCCGGGCTCACCTGGTGAACGCGGCGAGCCGCGTGTCGGCGCCGATCAGCAGCAGCACGTCGCCCGCGCTCACGACGTAGTCGGTTGCGGGGAAGAGGTCGAGCCGCTCGGTCCCCGCCGGGCGCACCGCCAGCACGTGGAGCTGGAAGCGCGTGAGCAGGTCGAGGTCCCCGAGCTTCTTGCCGAGCGCGCGCTCGTCGGCCGTCCAGTAGGCGACCGAGGCACCGCCGCCGAGCGCGACGAGGTCGATCACGTCCGTCGCGACGAGCGAGCGCGCCACGCGCTGGCCCGTCTCGGCCTCGACCGAGATCACGCGCGTGGCGCCGACCAGCTCGAGGATCCGCCGCTCGCGCTCGGTGTTCGCGCGGGCGACGATCGTCTCGATGCCGAGCTCCTTGAGGCTCGCGACCGTGAGGACCTCCGCCGCGAAGTCCTCGCCGATCGCGACGACGGCCGCGTCCACGTCGGCGGCGTCGAGCGCCCGGAGCGTGTCGGCCTCGAGGCGGTCCACCTGGGCCGCGACCGCGACGCGGTCGCGGACGGCCTCGACGAGGCTCATGTCGGTGTCCACCGCGATGACCTCGCCGCCGGCCTCCGCGAGGCCCTCGGCGACGGCGCGCCCGAAGCGGCCGAGCCCGATCACCAGGAAGTGCTTCATGGCGCTCCTCCCTACCCGATCATGATCTTCTCGGGAGGATACACGATGCGCCGGCGCCGGGCGCGCGCCGCGAGGGCGAAGCCGAGCGTCAGCGGCCCCGTGCGCCCGATGAACATGACCGCGATGACGACCGCCTTGCCCCAGGCGTCGAGCGTCGGCGTGAGGTTGGTGCTGAGGCCGACCGTGCCGAAGGCCGAGACGGCCTCGAAGGTGAGCCCGAGCGGCTCGCCGGCCTGCGTGGCGAGCAGCGCCAGGATCGCCAGGGCGACGGTGGCCCCCGACACGCCGATCAGCGCCAGCGCCTTCGTCACCTGCTCCTCCGGGATCGTGCGCCGGAACGCGTCCACGCCCGCGCGGCCGTTGAGCGTCGCCCAGAGCGTGGCGACGACCGTCGCGACGGTGGTCGTCTTCACGCCGCCGGCCGTCGAGCCGGGACTGCCACCGACGAACATCAGCACCATGAGGAGCCAGAGCGTCGCGGGCCCGAGCGCGGCCGTGTCCACGGTGTTGAATCCCGCCGTCCGCGCCGTGACGGACAGGAACAGCGCCGCGAGTAGTCGGCCGGGCCAGGCGAGCGGCGCCAGCGCGCCGCGCCACTCGAGTAGCGCCGTGGCCAGCGTGCCGCCGGCGAGCAGGACGGCCGTCGTCGTGAGCGTCAGGCGCGCGTGCAGGGTGAGCAGCGGCACCCGCCGGCGGGACCACACCCGCACGGCCGCGCCGCCGAGTACGCGCAGCACGGGGAAGCCGAGGCCGCCGGCGACGATCAGGAGCATCACGACGGCGGTCGTCGCGTGGTCGTCGCGGAACGCGGTGAGCCCGGTGGCGAACGTCGAGAAGCCCGCGTTGCAGAAGGACGAGACCGCGTGGAAGACGGCCGCGAACAGGGGCGCCTCGAGCCCGGGCCGGTCCCGCCAGACCAGGTAGAGGGCGAGGGCCCCGAGCGCCTCGGCGGCGAGCGTGACGCCGATGAGCGTCTTGAGCTGGCCCCGCACGTGCGCGAGGGTCTCGAGGTCCATGCTCTCCTGCAGCGCGGCCGAGCGGTCGAGCCGCAGGCGCCGCCCGGCGAGGACGACGAGGCTCGCGCTCGCGGCCATCGTGCCGAGCCCGCCGAGCTGGATCAGCACGAGCACGACCGCCTGGCCGAAGGGCGTGTGGAAGGTCCCGGGGTCGTACACGATGAGCCCGGTCACGGTCACCGCCGAGGTCGCGGTGAAGAAGGCGTCGAGGAGCGAGAGGTCCTCCAGCCGCTCGACCGCGAGCGGCAGGGACAGCAGGAGGGTGCCGGCGAGGATCGTCCCGAGGAAGCCCACCGCGACCGTCTGCGCGGGCTGGAGCTGGAGGCGGTGGAGGATGCGCCGGACGGGGAACTCGCCCGCGACCATCCGCAGCCCCGCCACGACGAGGAACGCGGCCGCGTACTGCCGGTAGACGCGATCCAGCGTCGGCGGCGCCGCGGGGCCGAGGATCTCCACCCAGACCGTCGCCTTCGACGTCAGGAGCACGAGTGCCGCGAGCGTCAGCCCGAGCTCGAGGAAGCGGGTCCGCAGGACACCCCAGACGCGCGCCGCGGCCCGGAGGTTCGTGACGGACTGGGCCACGAAGCGCGCCGTGAGCAGCGCCGCGAGCGCGAAGGTGAGCGCGCGGCCGGTCGTCCTCCAGGGCAGGAGATACTCGACCAGCGCGATGCCGGCCAGCAGCAGCGCGGGCGTCAGGCGCAGGCGCATCGCCTGCATCCTACCGTGTGGTCGCCCGCGGCCGGACGTCACCGTGTCGGATGGCCGACACGATGTCGCCCCGCGCGCGCCGGGCGCCGGGCCAGGGGGACGCGGCAGCGTGCCTGAACATGCCGGAGTCGTTGATGTTTACGGTGACGCACCGCGCGGTCCGGCCTGGCATCGCCGTTGCGTCAAGCCTCGCGTATGCGAATCGCGACGCTCGTGCGCCCTGGCGCTCGCTCGGCCGCGCGCCCTCCGCGCGTCCTCGTCGTGGAGGACGACGCGGAGATGGCGGCGGTCGTCAGGGACGCGCTCGCGCGGGCCGGCTTCGACGTCGCCCTCGAGGGCTCGGGCGAGGGGGCGATCGCGGCGGCCGAGCGCGCGCGCTTCGACGCCGTCGTCGTCGACAAGGAGCTGCCGCGCCTCTCCGGCCTCGACCTCGTCTCGTTCCTCTCCCACCGCGCGCCGGCCACGCCGATCGTGCTGCTGACCGCGTTCGGGGGCGCGCTCGTCGCCGAGGCGGCGCGGCTGCGCGGCGCGACGCGCTACCTCGAGAAGCCGGTGCGCCTCGCGGTGCTCGTCGACACGGTCCGTGCGCTCGTGCGCGGCGGGGCGCCGGCGGCGCTCTCGCCCGCGGCGCCGGCGCCGCCCGGCGCGCCGCCGGCGCCCGCGCCGGCGCGGGGGGTGGCGCCGCGGCTCTGGTCGGTCGTCCTGGCGGGGGGCCAGGGGACGCGTCTGCGCCCGCTCGTGCGCCGGATGCTCGGCGAGGAGCGTCCCGAGCAGGTCACGGCGCTGATCGACGGGCGCTCGATGCTCCGCCAGACGCTCGATCGCTCGGCGCTCGCCGTGCCCTCCGAGCGGACCGTCGTCGTGAGCCTCCGCGAGCAGGCGCGCTACCTCGCGGAGGAGCTCGGCGCGCGCCCGGCGCCGCGGCTGCTGCTGCAGCCCGAGGACCGGGGGACCGCGGCGGGCATCCTGCTGCCGGCCCACTGGATCGCGCGCCGCGACCCGGGGGCGACCGTGGTCGTGCTCCCGTCCGACCACCGGGTGCGCGAGGCGCGGGCGTTCATGGACTGCGTCGAGGAGGCGGCGGCGTTCGTGGGGCGCCACCCCGGGTGGATCGTCCTGCTCGGCGCGCCGCCGACCGAGCCCGAGACCGAGTACGGCTGGATCGAGCCCGGCGATGCGGCCGGCTGGACGGCGCGCGGCCCCGTGCGGCGGGTCCGGCGCTTCGTCGAGAAGCCGCCGGCGGACGTCGCGCGCGCGTGCCTCGAGGGCGGCGCGCTCTGGAACACGCTCGTGTTCGTCGCGGGCGCGGCGACGCTCGTCGACGCCGGCCGCCAGCTCCTCGGGCGCCTCCACGCGGCGCTCGCGCGGGTGCCGCTCGGCGCCGGCGGCGAGGCGGAGCGGCGGGCGCTCGCGCACGCGTACGCGGCGCTCCCGCGGGCCGACTTCTCGACCGCCATCCTGGAGGAGTGCGCGCCCATCCTCGGGGTGCTCGAGCTGACCGGCGTCAGCTGGAGCGACCTCGGCTCGCCCCGCCGCCTCCTCCGCGCCCTGCACGCGCCCGGCGCCGTGCCGCCCTCGGCGGGTCCGAGCTGACGCGCCCGGGATGAGCGAGCCCGGCGGCGCGCGCGTCACGGTCCTGGTCGTGGACGACGACCCCGCGATGCGGGCACTTCTCCGCGACTGGCTCGAGCGCGCGGGGTACCATGTCCTCGAGGAGGAGAGCGGCGAGCGGCTCCTCGTGGCGGCCCGGACGGCGCGCTTCGACGCGGTGATCCTCGACAAGGAGCTGGCGGGGCTCGGCGGGCTCGACGTCCTGCCGCTGCTCCGCCGCCATCGCGAGCAGGCGCCCGTGATCCTGGTCACCGCCTTCGGCGGGCCACGGGTGGCCGAGGAGGCGTTGCGGCTCGGCGCCCACGCGTACCTGGAAAAGCCGTTCTCGTTGAACGCGCTCCTCAGGACGGTCCGGGCCGCGACAGGCCGGAGACCGGATGGAGGCCCAGCCGATGACTGACTTCTGGCGCGATCTGGTCTGGACCGCGATGCGGAACATGGGCGCCACGCTCACGGCCGTCGTGCCGAGCGTGCTCGCGATGCTGACGCTGATCGTGCTCGGCGGCCTGCTCGGCTGGGTTGCCGGCGGGCTGCTCATGCGGCTGCTCCGCGCGGTCGACTTCGACCGGCGCAGCCGCGCGTGGGGCCTCGCCTCGCCGCTCAATCGCGCCGGCATCGACCGCCCGCCGTCCGAGATCCTCCGGCTCGTCGTGTTCTGGGGCATCTTCGCGATCTTCGCCACCATGGGCATCGACGCGCTGGCGATCCCCGGCGCGCCGGGCGCCACGGGCATCCTGATGCAGTTCCTCCCGCGCTCGCTGACCGCGGTCCTGATCCTGATCGTCGGCTGGCTCGCCGCGAACTTCCTCGGGCAGACCGCGCTCATCGCCGCCGTCAACGCCGGGCTCCCGGAGGCGCGGCTCCTCGCCCGCGCCGCGCGCTGGGCCGTGCTCCTGTTCGCCTTCGCCACGGCCCTCACCGAGGTGGGGATCGGGCGCGACATGGTGCTGATCGCGTTCGGCATCACCTTCGGCGGGCTCGTGCTCGCGCTCGCGCTGGCGTTCGGCCTCGGCGGGCGCGCCCTGGCGCGCCAGATCCTCGAGCGTCGCCTGCGCCGCGAGCCGGAGCCGGAGACGCACGAGACGATCAGCCATCTCTGAAGTCGGCCCGGCCGCCGCGTGGGTCTCAAGCTCCGCCTGATCCTGATCCTCGCCGTGCCCGCCGTCCTCGTCGTCGGCGTGCACGGGCTGCTGCGCGTCCGGCAAGAGCGCGTGCAGCTCGTCGCGGAGGACCGCCGGAACATCGCGCTCGCCGCGCGCGCGATCCAGATCGCCGTCGAGAACGCCCTGCGGGATCGGCAGATCTCCGACGTGCGGCGGCTGCTCGCCGAGATGGTCGAGCAGCAGGAGGCGATCGACCGCATCCGCCTCTTCGACCGCCAGCTCCGGCCCACCCTCGTGTCGAACCCCCTCGCCGCCGCGGAGCGAGTCCCCGCCGAGATCCTCCGCCGCGTCATGGACACCGGCGTTCCCGAGGGCGTCCACCGCGAGGACGGCCGCGCCCCGGTGCTCCACTACGTGGTGCCGCTCCGCGGCCAGAGCGGCCGCGTCGAGGGCGCGATGGAGATCGTCCACCTCGCCGCCGGCATCGGCGCGCGGGTGCGCGCCGCCGGACAGGACGTGTGGGTCCGGCTCGGCGTCGTGCTGAGCGTGATCGTCGTGCTCACGGCGGTCGCGCTCCAGCGGCAGGCGCTGCAGCCACTCTCGCGTCTGCTCGACGGCATCCAGCGGCTCGGGCGCGGGGAGCCCGGCCCGCCGCTGGCGGTGGAGCGCCACGACGAGATCGGGCGGGTCGCGGAGGCGTTCAACGAGATGGCGGCGCAGCTCGAGGCGGCGCGGCACCGGCTCCTCGCGGAGACCGAGCGCACCGTGGAGCTCGAGCAGCAGCTCCGCCACGCCGAGACCCTCACCGTCGCCGGCAAGCTCGCCTCCGCGCTCGCCCACGAGGTCGGCACGCCGCTCAACATCATCTCGGGCCGTGCGGAGTTCCTCCAGAGCACGGCGCAGCTCGACGAGGCGGGGCGCAAGGACCTCCAGGTCATCATCGGCCAGATCGAGCGCGTCTCGAAGATCATCCGCTCGATGCTCGACACCGTGCGGCCGCAGAAGCTCGAGATCCAGGCGACCGCCCTCGGCGACGTGCTCGACCGCTTGCTGCCCCTGCTGCGCCCCCCGGCGCGCCGGCGCAGCGTCTCCCTGCTGACCACGATCCCGGCGGACCTGCCGCCGCTCGCCGCCGACCCGAACCAGCTCCAGCAGCTCCTGATCAACCTGATCCTCAACGCACTCGACGCGACGCCCCCCGGCGGGCGGATCACGGTGACCGGTCGCCGCGACCGCCGCGACGGACGTGCCGGCGTCGCGGTGGACGTCGCCGACACGGGCCCCGGCATCCCGGAGGCCCTGCGCCCGCGGCTCTTCGAGCCGTTCGTCACCACGAAGCCGGCCGGCCAGGGGACGGGCCTCGGGCTGGCGATCTGTCGCGATATCATCAAGGCCCACGGAGGTGACATCGGCGTGGAGAGCCGGCCGGGGCAGGGCACGACGTTCACGGTGTGGATCCCCGACGCGACGGACGCACCGGCGTGAAGCCCCGCGTCCTCGTCGTCGACAACGACCCCGAGATGGTGAGCCTGCTCGCCCGCCACCTCGAGGGCGAGGGCCGCGCCGCGACCGCGGTGACGAGCGGCGCCGAGGCCGTCGCTGCGCTCGAGCGCGAGGAGTACGACGTGGTGCTCACGGACCTCGTGATGGACGGCGTGGACGGCTGGGCCGTGCTCCGCGAGGCCCAGCGGCGCCTGCCGCGCGCCCGCGTGATCCTCATGACCGCGTTCGCGAGCCTCGAGACCGCGATCGAGGCCATGCGCCACGGCGCCTGGGACTACCTCACCAAGCCGTTCAAGCTCGCCGAGGTCGGCCTGGCCGTCGACCGTGCGCTCGATGACCTCCGCCTGCGCGACGAGAACCGCCGCCTGCGCGCCGAGGTCGAGCAGCGCTTCAGCTTCGACCGCCTCCTCGGCCGCTCGAAGGCGATGCAGGGCGTCTTCGACCGGCTCCGGGCGGTCGCGGACACGGACGCGACGGTCCTGCTGCTCGGCGAGAGCGGCACCGGCAAGGAGCTGGCCGCGCGCGCGATCCACCACGGGAGCGCGCGGCGCGCCGGCCCCTTCGTCCCGGTCAACTGCGCGGCGATCCCCGAGACGCTCCTCGAGTCCGAGCTGTTCGGCCACGAGAAGGGCGCCTTCACGGGCGCCGACCGCCGCCGCCGTGGGCTGTTCGCGGAGGCGAGCGCCGGCACGCTCTTCCTCGACGAGGTCGGCGACATTCCGCTGCCGCTCCAGGCCAAGCTGCTGCGCGCGCTGCAGGACAAGGCGGTCCGACCCGTCGGCGGCAGCGAGGAGATCCGCCTCGACCTCCGGCTCATCGGCGCGACGCACCGCGATCTGCTCGCGCTCGTCGGCGAGGGGAAGTTCCGCGAGGATCTCTACTACCGGCTCGCCGTGATCCCGATCCGGCTCCCGAGCCTGCGCGAGCGGCCCGACGACCTCATGCTGCTCGCGAACCACTTCCTCGCCCGCGCGGCCGGCGCGCTCGGCAAGGCGCTGGAGGGGTTCGACGAGGACGCGACCGGGTGGCTCCTCGGCCACGGCTGGCCCGGCAACGTGCGCGAGCTCGAGAACGTCGTCGAGCGCGCGGCGACGCTCGCCCGCGGCCCGCGCGTCCGCCGCGTGGACCTCGGGACCGAGTTCGTGCCCGAGACCGCGCTGGGCGGGGCCCTGCGGCCGACGCTCGCCGAGCTCGAGGCGCGCTACATCCGCCGCGTGCTCGAGGAGACGGGCGGCGACAAGACGGCCGCCGCCAAGATCCTCGGGATCAGCGTCCGCACGCTGCAGCGGAGGTTCGGGTGAGCCCGGCGTGCTAGCATGACGTATAGTCCCCGGAGGTCGTCGACGTGAGTGGAGTGCTCATCACGTTCGAGGGAGTGGAGGGGTCGGGCAAGACCACCCAGCTCCTCCGCCTCGAGCGATACCTGCGCCGCACCGGACGGAAGGTCGAGCGGACGCGCGAGCCCGACGGCACGCGCCTCGGCGTGGCCGTCCGGCGCGTGTTCGAGCGCCCGGGCGCCCGGCCCGAGCCGCTCGTCGAGGTCTTCCTCTTCATGGCGGCGCGCCGGCAGCACGTCGCCGAGAAGCTCCGGCCGTGGCTCGGGCGGGGCCGCCTCGTCCTCTCCGACCGCTACACCGACGCGACCGTGGCCTACCAGGGCCACGGGCGCGGCGTGGACCTCGACCTGATCCGCGAGCTGAACGTCCGGGCGACGGGCGGGATCGCGCCCGACCTGACGCTGCTCTTCGACCTCGACCCGGCCGAGGGGTTCCGGCGGATCGGCCGGCGGCGGCTCGACCACTTCGAGCGGGAGCGCCTGGCGTTCCACCGGCGCGTGCGCCGCGGCTACCTCGAGATCCAGCGCGCCGAGCCCAAGCGCGTGCGCCTCGTCCGCGCCGGGCGGCCGCCGGGCATCGTGGCGGCCGAGGTCCGGGCCATCGTCGAGGAGTTCCTCCGTGGCGCTTGAGCGGATCCAGGACCAGCCGCGCGCGGTCGCGCTGCTGCGCCGCGCCCTCGCCAGCGGACGCCTCGCCCACGCGTGGGCCTTCGTGGGCCCGCCCGGCAGCGGCCGCACGGCGACGGCGCTCGCATTCGCCGCGGAGCTGCTCGGCAGCGACGCGCCCGGCCACCCCGACCTCCACGTGATCGTTCCGACGCCGCCCGAGACGAACCCGAAGGGCGCGCGGGCGATCCGGATCGGCGCGATCCGCGAGCTCGAGCGCCAGGCCGCGCTCCGTCCGGCGCGCGCCGCGCGCAAGGTCTTCGTCGTCGACGACGCCGAGCGCATGACGGGCGAGGCGCCGCAGGCCTTCCTCAAGACGCTCGAGGAGCCGCCCGCGGCGACCGTGCTCGTCCTGATCCTCCAGCGGCGCCGCGCGCTGCCGGCGACCGTGCTCTCGCGCTGCCAGGTCGTCCGCTTCGAGGCGCGCGGCGGCGAGGCCGCACGGGCGCGCGCCGCGGAGGCCCTGGGACTGCTCGCCGACGTGCGGGCGAAGGGGGCGGACGAGCTGTTCCGGCGGACCGAGCGGCTCGACCGCGAGCGCGCCGAGGGTCTCGTGGATGC